>OJIS01000164.1_pt1 | contig 24191 bp, 14 predicted proteins | sample 1595671 | NCBI WGS metagenome assembly OJIS01 (sample SAMN05416814, study PRJEB24817) | seawater metagenome | isolation source: Sea water | place: Canada:Atlantic | collected 2013-07 | reverse complement strand
CTCGGTCTCGTGGGCTCGGAGATGTGTATAAGAGACAGGGAGGAAGGTCTTGGATACGTTGATGTTCGGCCATCGGAATGAAGCTTCGATTTTTCCGGGGAAGGTGGCAAGCTCTGGTCGTGGAAGAGAGAATGATTGTCTTTTTTGACAGTGACTGCCTGATGTGTCAGGGAGCGCTGAGGTGGCTGAACCGGCTCGATGCGCGGGACCGGCTGCTTTTTGCGCCTTTGAACGGAGAGACGGCGAAAGGTTTGGCTATCGCAAGCGATAATGATTCGATGGCTTTTGTAAAAGACGGGAAAATATATAGGGCGAGCGAGGCTGCGAGGATGGCATTTTGCGAAGCCGGGGGAATGGGGGGAGTGATCGGACTTGTTCTCAAATTACTGCCTCTTGGTTTGAGAGATTGGGGATACCGGTGGATCGCCAGGAATCGGAAGAGGCTGGTGAAGAATGATGCCTGTGGAATTCCCGAGGAGGGAATGCGGGAGAAATTGCTGGATTAATTTTATCGAGTTCAACGTGATTGGCTGATCGGAGGAGAGTGCGAGTGAGTAGCGCAATATTTTTTTCTGTAAAAAGGTCGATTTTCAAGAGGTTGATTTGTTGATTTAAGGCTTGGTTTTTTGTTAGGAGAGATGGTCAGGGTTGAGGTGGCTGCGGCCGCTTTTCCAGTCGTCGGAGGTCTCCATGAGGATGGAGGCGATGAGGCGCAGGCAGCTTTCTTTGTTGGGAAAGATGGTGGCCACTTTGGTTCGGCGGCGAATTTGTTTGTTGAGGTTTTCGAGCATGTTCAATCCTCGACAGCCTGTTGCTGCGAAGCTCCCTTTTAACCGGGCGCCATTGAGGTCAGCAGGTCATGAGTCACGGCTCGCCAGAAAGATTCTTCTGGAGAACAAAGGAATCATGGCGGGCGGCACCGGGCGGTGTCCGAGATTGTCTTCTCAATTACCGGGATTGGTGACGTCAGTCCGGTCACGACCCGTCCCGAGGGCATTTTTCTCGTCCGGTGGATGGCACAAAAACCCGCCTTGCAACGGTCCTTTGATTCGGTGCGAGCCGAACTCGAAAGGCAGGAGCGCAACCGCTTGAAAGAGCAGCTGGAAGCTGAATTCAGGAAGGAGATTCTCGCCAAGTTTCGATAGTCTTCTTGGGTGGATCGTATCGAGTTTTTGGGGATCACCGTGCCGGGGTCTCTGTCAATCCAAGCCCTTTGGAGGTCGGCTCCTCACGTCACATAAAAGCAAAACGAGCCGGGGTGGGCGGGGGTATCCTGACTCCGAAAAACCAGACCGCTTTAGAGTTTGGAAGTGATGTCAAAAGAGTGGCCGGAAAACCGTCAGTCCATGGTGAGCCATTCATCGGGGCTTGCGGCACAAAATGCGTTTCACTTTCATCAGCGGGAGACAAGGTTGATCCAGCGGCCAAGGGATTTCCAAAAGATGAACGAACTTGAGCGGTTCGATTGGGAGGCAAAGCCTCGAAGGGATCTTCCTGAGTTCTATTTGAACGAAAACGCCTCGTGTGAAACGAGGCGTGTGGGGTTCTCTGGAAGGAGATGCAGGAGGAAAGGCGTCTTTGAGACGACTATTTTTCTTCCTTTTTCTTCGGTTGAACTGGAAGTGGCGCGGCTGGTTTTTGGTCGGCTTCGACTTGCAGGAGCAGTCCTCCCTGTGCATCCATCTCCATTTCAACCTGACGCATTGTAGAGATGAACATCAAAGAACTCGCGGCAGCGAGAGAGAGTTGAGTCTTAAATAAAGTAAGTAATAACATTCCCATGGATCCTGAATAGCCGAAATCGCGCAGAAAATCAAGCGTCGGGGCGGGAATTTCAATTTCTTTTCATTTTTTTCTCTTGCCAGCGGGAAGGGGCGGGCCTATCCCTTCGCCCGTCCTGAAAAGGTTTAGGGGGCGTTAGCTCAGTTGGTAGAGCATCTGCATGGCATGCAGAGGGTCAGCGGTTCGAATCCGCTACGCTCCACCATTTTTCGCGAAAGCGGGAAGTGGGGACAATCTTACAGGACGATAACCGGCCCGAGGCCGGTTTTTTTGTCAAATCGACACCCCAGCTATGCTTAACGGACAAGATCTTGCTCTCGCTTGCGCGAATGCCGCCGATGAATTGAAAGCCGAAGATATTCGTATCTTCGACCTGCGCGGGATTTCCACGCTCACCGACTTCATGGTGGTCTGTTCGGGAAATTCCCAACCCCACCTGAAAGCGATCGTTCGCGATGTCGAGGGAAGCGTTCGTGAGAAAGGTTCTGATCCTGCTCTTCATACCGAAGGCAAGGCGGCAAGTCGCTGGGTGGTGATTGATTTCGTAGATGTCATGGTTCACGTCCTCGATCTGGAGTTTCGCGAGCATTATGCTCTTGAATCTTTGTGGGGCGATGCCAAGGAAGTGGTCTGGAATGACCGCGATGAGGATTGAAATACTGAATACGGGGACTGAGCTGCTTCTGGGCTCGACCGCAAATACGCACGGGACCTGGATGGGGCAGGAGTTGGTGAAGCTCGGCCTGCGGGTGCAGCGGCAGCTGACGGTGCCGGATGGAGTGGCCATCGAGGAGGCTCTGGTGGAAACGACCCGCCGTTCGGACGTTGTTCTTGTGACAGGCGGTCTGGGGCCGACCAGTGATGACATCACGCGTGAAGCTCTCGCCAAGGTGCTGGGAGTGGAGATGATCGAGGATGAGGCGGCCCTGAGGTCGCTCTATGAGTTTTTCGAGAAGCGGAACAAGCCGATGGTCGATGCGAACCTCAAGCAGGCCCAGAACCTGGTAGGTGCTGACAATCTCCCGAACAAGAACGGGACCGCGCCGGGCATTTATGCTCCGCCCCGGCTAGGAGGGGAGCCGAGTTGTGCGGTCTTCCTTCTCCCGGGGCCTCCACGTGAACTCTATCCCATGTTTCACGATGAAGTGGTGCCACGGCTCAAGGCGCTGGCCGGTGTCGAGGCGATTGCCAATGTCGTGGAGCTAAAATTTGTCGGCATTGGGGAAAGTGATTTTCACGATCAACTCGATGAGGACCTGGCTAATATTGAAGGGCTTGAGGTGGGTTATTGTGCGCGACTTGGAGAAGTGGACTTGCGTCTCATTGGATCTGACGAAGTGATCGCAAAGGGTAGGAAGTTGACTGAGAAATGTTTTTCTGAGTTCCTGGTTTCCGATGATGGGGCCAATCTGGAAACGGTGGTGGTCCGGGGTCTGGAAGCGGCCGCGTTGAAGATGACCACGGCGGAAAGTTGTACCGGCGGTCTTGTGGCGAATCGATTGACCGATGTTCCCGGCGCAAGCGCAGTGTTCACGCACGGATTTGTGACCTACTCAAACGAGGCCAAGACCCAGTTGATCGGGGTATCTGAAGAGACCTTGACGGCTCATGGTGCGGTCAGTGAAGAAGTTGCCGGAGAGATGGCAACCGGGGCACTTCGGGTGAGTGGTGCCGATATCGCAGTCTCGATCACGGGAATCGCGGGACCGGGCGGGGGAAGTGACGAAAAGCCGGTGGGGACCGTTTGTTTCGGAATTGCCACCCACGCTGGAGTCGAAACCTTCCGGGAAAATCATCCTCGAAACCGGCTCGATTTCAAACAGCAAGCGAGTCAGCGTGCTCTCGATCTGGTCAGGCGGACTCTGCTGAAGAATCAGTAGTCCGGATTAAAGTTTCCGTTGTAGCCGGGGCGGTAGAGGTGGACTTTGAGCACTTGGGCCATGACTGGAAAATGTTTGTCGTGAGCAAAGACAGCGGCATTCTTTTCAAGGGCGATGGTCGCGATCAGAATATCGTTCCAAGGCAATGTGTGGCCCTCTGATCGAAGCGTGGCGTAGTTGTCTGCGACTTGGCGCCAGATTTTCTGATCGTTCGTGAGGTAGGGAATAAGATCGAACCATGCTTTGATCCCTGCGACTTCCTTCGGTCTGGCTCCACCGAGGAATTCCATTTCCACAGGTCCACAAAGAGCCCCCTCGAAGGAGTCGAGGAGGCCTTTTACGGCAAGTTTTGTCGGAAGGTCGCCGTCACGGCGGAAAAAATCGACCCAGGCGCTGGTGTCTATAATCACCATAATCTCTACCGGTCCGAGGCTTCGAGTTCGTCATTAGTGAGAGGGTAGTCCGGAAACTGGCCCTCCATCACCATGCTGGCAAATTTGCGCACCATTTCACGACGAACGTACTCAGTGGCGGCCTTGGTGATGGCAGGCCCTTTTTTGGACTCGCCTGTCAGCTTCATGACCTGTTCCAAGGTCTCTTCATCCACATCTATCGTGATTCTCATTTCTAAAAATCATCTAAAAGATGAAAATGTAAAGTTGGAAATCCTCAAGTAGACTCTTTATTATTCGTCTTTTGAGGCCTCCGGGACGATTTCGTAGAGAAGGGCGTTCTCCTTTATGAGATATTCCTTGGCGAGGACATTCAATTCCTCGACCGTGACATCTCCATAATCGGCATCGCGGGTGCGGGCCCAGTCAAGTTTGTAGGGCTTCTCCTGACTACTGCCAAGAACCGTGCCGAGCCAGTAACCATTATCACGGAGGCTTTCCTTCAATCCGGATTGGATGGGCTTGAGAGCACGCTCGAGTTCGTCCTTGGTCACCCCATCCGTTGCCATTTTATCGGCAAGAGTGATCATGAGTTCTCCATATTTCTTGGTTTCCTCGGGCTTCACTTGAGCCATGGCCTGTAGAATTCCCATGTCGAGTTCCTGACTGGGGGAAGCACCGGCCCGGGGGCTATAGGATCCACCCAACTTTTCGCGAATTTCTTCGCGCATGCGGTCACTGAGGATCGAAGCGAGGATATTGAATCGGCGTGACGTTTTCACATCCGTCCCGGTGGCCGGGATCTTCCAAACGGCCATCGCGGCAGCATTGGGGATTTTGGAATCGAAGGTCAATTTCATTTCTCCCGGACGCTTGGGGAAGTTGATCTTGCGGCGTTCCGAGAAGTCGGGCTTGGCGGTCTTGCGCTCAGGAAGAGCTCCAAAGGTTTTCAAAATCAGGGGAATGGCAACCTTGGGGTCCAGATCACCGACGAGGGTAAGCTCGAGGGGTGCTTCCTTGAAGGCCGGCATGACCCAATTCTTCACCATTTCACTCGTATAAGTCATGGCTTTTTCCTGAGCCGGGAACCCAAACCGGAAATCGCCACCGTGGAGATTGTTTGTCACTTTGATCATGGCTCCTTGCATGGAGTGCTCGAGCTGATTGTAGAGCATGGGGAGCGCCATCTTGAACATACGCTCACCTTCGGGTCGGAACCCTGGATCGGTGAGATAGGCTGCCATGAGCTGGAGTTGAAGCTCCAAATCCTCAGGCGTGGTGCGGCCTGAGAGTGAGAAGCTGGCGTCATCGACGCCGAATCCAACACTGATGTTCTTGCCGGCGAGGATCCGTTGCAGGTCGTCGGCCGAGTGTTTTCCGAGACCGCCGGCCTCAAAGATGGCGCTGGCGAAGCGGTCGAGTCCCGAGGTGTCTTCGGGTTGGGTGAGTTGGCCGGAGCCAAAGCGAGCATTGAGACTGATCGAGTTTTTCTGGAAGTCGGTCTGCTTGTAGTTCACGCGGACGTTGTTCGAGAGCATGATCTGGGTTGCGCCCAGATCTTCGATCTTATTTTCCTGAACGACCGTGCCGGGCGTGCCAAAGTCGGTGTAGGCGAAGGGCGCGAGCGCTTCGTTGGTGGGTGCGGTGACTTCGGATTCCCTGCTTTTGAGGAAGAGAACCTTGAGTTCATCGACGGCGCCTTCGGGTGCCTTGGGAGTGGTGAGAACGAGCGAGAGGTCCTTGGTGTCCCAAAATTCATTGAAAGCTTTTTGGCAATCTTCGGCCGAGATGCCATCGAGTGCCTTCTTGACCAATTCGAGATCGGTCTCTGGTGTGGTGAAGACATTTTTTTCGCCAATGGCGCTGATGAAAGCGGAAGCGATCCCGGCCGAGCGTCTGGTCTCCTTGCGTTTCACGGCTTCTTCTGCCGCGTTGATGAGGTTGGCTTTGACCTCCTTGAGTTCATCGCTGGTGAAGCCAAACTTCACCGCTTTACGAAGTTCCTGCTCGAGGACTGGGATGGCTTCCTTCCATTTGCCTTCGGCCGGAGTCACCTCGATGCCGCCTTGCTCGATCATATTGAAATAGGCGGACCGTCCTGCTGATCCCGAGAGAATGGGGGTGCCTTCCTCCTTGGCGAGAATTCCGAAGCGACGACTCAAAATTCCATTCGCAATCGCGAGTGGGTATTGGTTGATACGATTGGCGCTCGTGTCCGGCTTGGGGGTGTAGGGCCGGAGTGAGTAGAGGGAGATGTCAGTGGATGGGAGTTCCTTGTCGGTGAAAACTTCCGAGCGAAGCCCGAAGCCGGTGGGCGGGATGTCTTTGGGGGGATTCTTGCCGGGGTTCCCGGGGTTTTGGAGAGAGATGAATGTTTCCCGAACGCGCTTCTCCATTTCCTTGCCGTCAAAGTCACCGACGACGACGAAGGTCATCCGTTTCGGGGTGTAGTAGCGGCTATAGAAATCAACGAAGCGCTCGCGCGGGGCGTTGTTGATCACTTCCTCGGCACCGATGGGAACCCGCTGCATCAGGCGGGAGCCGGGCAGAAGATATTCGAATTGCTTCAGCATCATGCGGTAGCCAATTGAATCCCGGGAGGTCTTTTCCGAGATGATGACGCCCCGCTCCTCATCGATTTCCTTGGCCGTGAGGAGCGCTCCATCGGCAAAGTCGCGCATGACGGTGAAGGTGAGGTTGACTGTCTTTTCCTCGGTGTTGGGAAGATCCAGCATGTAGACCGTTTCATCGAATGAGGTGTAGGCATTGGCGTGCATGCCGAAGGCGATCCCGGCGCGCTGGACGGTGGGGATGAGCTCACCTGGCGCAAAATTTTTGGTGCCGTTGAAAACCATGTGCTCAAGAAAGTGAGCGACTCCCCGCTGATCCTCAGCCTCCATGAGCGAACCTGCGGAGATGTGGAGGCGGACGGAGAATTTTCCCGGAGGCTCGGCATTCGGATAAATGATGTATTTGAAGCCATTGTCCATGGAGCCGAAGAGGGCTTTGGGGTCGGGCTTGAAGTCGGAGCCTTCGCCCGCCACAGGATTGGCTGAGAGCGGAAGAATGAACGCGGTAGCGAGAAGGAAAACGGATTTCATGATGAATTGGAACTTAGGTCAGGCTGTTCGGAAGGAAAGCGGGGAATTAAGGGGGATTTGTTTTCGAAGGTTCAACTTAGGTGAAAGAAAAAACGAATCCCTTGTGAAAAGGAGGTTTGTGTGGGTGGATTCTGAATCTCATTACCAAGATCAAGGAAAAGCAGATTGAGGGTGTCGGCAGGAGAACTTTTTTTTGAATGCCAGTCATGCTAGGGCCACCGAACGAAGGGATCATTACCGCGTCCACCATTGGGATGGGTCTTATTTCCCGGAACCCCACCCGCCTGACTTTAACCGAAGAAGGGGAAACGCTCCTTCGCGAGAAGTCCACCGACCACAATCTCTACCATTGGATGGTTGGAAATTCCCGGTCGTTCTGCTCCGCGTGTTTGGGAGGTAAGCTTCCGGATGGCTATTTTCATCCGAGCTGCCGGATCTTATTTCATTAGCGGGTCTTGCAAATCGACTTCATAGATTCGGAATGCGCTGTCCATTCCGTCGGTGGCAAGGAGGTGGCCGCTCGGGCTGAAGGTGATGGAAATTGGCCGACCATTGAGTCCAAGAATGGTCTGTTTTGTTTGAGCTTCAGCGTAGTCCCAGAGCTTGATGCTGAAGTCCATGGACCCGGTGGCCAGGATGGGCTTGGTCGGGTGAAAGCAGAGCGCTGTGATTGCGGCATCGTGAGCATGGAAGCGATGCTTTTGAGCGAGCGTATCGGCATCGAGCACGGTGACGACTTGGTCATCGCCGGCGATGGCGATGAGTTTACGATCCGGAGAAACTGCGAGCGCATTCAGGCGAACCGCGCTTTCGAGAGATTTCAGAATTGCCCCGTCCTTCGAGTTGATCAGAAGGATACGATCGGCGCTCCGGACTGCCTTGTCGCGCTGCCGCTGAAACGCAACAATATCCCCCTTTGTGCCCGCGAAGAAAGCCCGGTCCACGGTCATGGGGAATTTCGCCAGTGGCGTTCCATTTTGAACATCCAGGACCCGAATGGCCTCGGGGGATTCAACAAGAAGGAGTCGGTGGGCTGTGGCGTCGAAGTCCATGTGCCGAACTTGGTTTGATGCCGGGAAATTCCATCTTTCGGTGATGCCATTACGCGCCTGGTGCATGAGTCGTATCGTGGACGGAATGTTCTTACGATTACTTTTGAAGGGCTTGGCAATGGCAAATAGTTCAGCGTGCGGAGCGGATGCCGACATAGTATGCCATTGTGCGAGGGGTGGGCCAAGCGTCATGGGCTTGCGTGGATTCGTAACGTCATAGCGTATCAGCCTAAAACCTTGGCGTGCCAGGAGGGCCTGATCGGACAGAAAGTGGCAGGACCATCCTTGCTCGCTTCTTGCCTGATATTCGATGTGAAGTGGTTTGTCTGAGATGCGCCAGAGTTGTGGTGGGTGTTGCTTGGTCAGCAAATGACCGGATTCCAGATTGAGGCTGGCCTCTAAAAATGGGCCCGGAGACTGGAGCCCGAAAAATGTTCCCCGTGGGGCGAGGGTTTGCGGATGCCACAAGCGAATGGATTTCGATTCGCCTTCAAAGCGTCCGTCTCCCCCCATCGTCAGCAAATTGCCACCGGCGGTCCAGCTCACCATTGTGATGACGCTGGTGTGAAGCTGGGCACGGCGAAGTTCCTGCCCTGTCATGGAATTCATCATCAAGAGTTCTCCGGTGTAAAGGCCCACTGCGACCATCTTGCCATCGGGGCTGAGGGCCATCGAATGAGGGTAAACGGGGAGCGTCATGATCGGGCGACCATCAGAAGTGTCGAATATCTCAACCTTACGGATAAGAGGAGCGACGACGATCAAGCGCTCCCCGTTTGGATGGAAGAGCATTCGCCCCTGGCTTCCCTCTCGTTGCCATCGAACCTTTCCGCTTTTTGTCTCGATGAGTTGGAGCTGATCGCGCTGGGAATTCACCACTGCCGCCATCTCTCCATTTTGGCTCAAGGCGATATGTGAAAAACGACGAAAGTAGTTCCCTTCGTCATTCTGAACCTGAAAGCTGTTGATCTCCTCGCCGCTCGCGACGTCGAACAAGCGGGCTATGGGTGTTCCAAATGCCAGACTGAGCATTCGTTGTCCGTCGCCGGAGAAACAAAAGGAGACCTTTCCGGGAGTTTTGGTGTCGATGGTTCTGAGGAGCGTTCTGCTCCGGGCATCGATGAATCCAATCTGCCCGTCGTTGCGCGCAATCGCAAATTGTGCCGCTTGGTTTGGAACGGCACAAATTTCGGTGGGGTCAGTGAAACCGGCCACCTCCAGAGGGCCAAGGGATGAATTCTGTTTCCCTGAGAAATAGCTCCATTCCTGGTTCCGGAGATTGGCAGGAACCTCCTCCAGAACCTTGACCATGCCCGCGAGATCGCCCCGTCCGAATGCCGCATGTGCCAGGGCAATCCGGGATCTTGCGAGGGAGCGACGGGAATCTTCGGCGCTCATCTTTGCCGCGTGCTCGCTCTTCATCAGTTTGAAGACAAAGATGGCACTGAATGTCAGCATCAAAACAGCAGCAGCGGAAATGGCCTTGTGCCGCATGACAAAGAGGGAGAATTGCTTCAAACTGCTCGCCTGTTCCAAACTCGTTGCAAATCCACCCTGAAACGCTTCGATGTCCGAGTTCAGTTCTTGGACTGTCGAATAGCGGAGTGCCTTCTCTCGCTGCAGCGCGTGCAGTGCCACCAATGAGAGGGCTTTCGGAATCCGACCGGCGGAAAGGTGGGGGAGAGTTGTGATCTGTCGAGCATCGACCAGCTCGCCTGTTTGAGAACTGGATTTCGCAATCCGTGATTGTGTGCGGGAAGTGGTCAGTGCCGTGATTTGACCGCTGCTGACTTTCGCCAGAATTTCCCGCGCGGTGTCTCCCTCCACCGGCGGGCGTAGGGTGAGAATGGCGTAGAGAATCGCTCCCAGTGAGTAAATGTCCGTCTGTTCGTCGAGTTCATCCACCCATCCCTGCGCCTGCTCGGGGGACATGTATTGCGGCGTCCCCATGACGGCCCCCTGCAGGGTCGCTCCAATCTCGCTTTGTTGATTGGGAATGGCATCCCCTTGAGGGTCGCCGCTATCTCTCCATGGCCTCTGTAATTCTGTTTCGTTGTTCCGCAATTTTTTTGCGATTCCCCAGTCCATCACCAGCACCTCACCAAACTCTCCGACCATGATGTTTTCCGGCTTGAGGTCACGGTGAAGAATGCCCTTGCTATGGGCAAAATCGATCGCGTCGCAGACCTTTCGGAAGATTGCGAGGAGGCGACTCAGAGGGAATTCGTCAAGAACGTCGGGCTCTTCTTTCCTGAGTGAGCCGAGGATGCTTTGCAGCGTCTTCCCCTGGACCATCTTCATCGCGTAGAGCAGCGGGAGGTCGTCCTCCCAGACAATATCGTAGATCGGCACGATGTTGGGATGAGCGAGGGTCGCCAGGACTTCAGCCTCCCGGACAAAGCGGCGGCGCATCATCTCGTTGGCATCCGCGTCCTGCATCATGATCTTCACCGCGACGGTTCGTCTGAGCTTGGTGTCCTCGGCCTCCAGCACGCTGCCGATCCCGCCCCGCGCGATCTCATCACCCAGTTCATAATTGTCCGCGCCAGTTTGGGGCGGGCTGCTTGTCATCGCATGTTTTGCATCCACAGCTGTCTCCGGGCGGAGGGAGGGATCCGAATTGTGGGGAGGCATGAATGAATGCTTGGGAGTGCTGTTCACCTTTCCAGAGGGAATAGCAGGGGAGTAGTAAAGATTAGTTTTCCTCCAGCATGCTCTTCAACCAGCCCATTTCGAGGGTGACATCCTCCGGAGTGCTGACGGTCAGAGCAACTTCCTCTCGCAGGAGATCGCGGAATTTCTCCCGGAGCCGAAAGACCAGAATGCGGGCGTTGGCCGTGCTGCCGCCGATCTTCTTGGCGATTTCACGATAAGACGGCGGCTCATCGCCCAGAGAGATGTGCGGGAGCAAGGCGTCGAATGTTTCAGGACTCCGCGATTGCACGAAGGAGATTTTGAGCTTCGCGCGGACCTTGTCAAATATCTCATGGGCCCAGGCCCGGGTGAAGAGCCATTCGGCATCCCGGGTGTCCTGCGGCTCGTGCTGGTAGCGTTCCTCTGCCTCCATCTCGTCGAAGGAAACATGTGGGATCAAGCCCCCACGCTTCTGAGCATTACCGTGGCGGGCGTGGTCGCTCAGGGTTTGCTTCAGGCAACCCAGCAGGAAGGAACGCAATTTTCCACCCTCAGGCTGTAGGGCTTTTAAGGTGTCCCGCTCGATCAGGCGTTGGAAAAAGACCTGGGTCAAGTCCTCGGCATTTGACGATCCCTGACCGCTCCGGCGCAGGAAGGCGTAGATGGGATACCAGTAACACTCACAAATCAGGCCTAGAGCCAGCTTTGCCTCGGATGCGTTCCCATCTTGCACCGCACCGATCAGGGTCCAGTGCGTGCTTGGAAATGGAGTGTAGGTGTGTGCCCGCGCCATTGGCCAGCACCCTATGGGAGGCTTCTGCAGACGCTAGAAGTTTTTTGCATGAAATTCCACCACGAGACTGTTTCGGGCGGATTTCCGGTCACTGCCCGGAAGCATCTCCTCAAATCAGAGGAGAACCAGCACAACGCCCTGTCGACTTTCTGGAGAGGTTGGAAAATAAAATCACTTCTTTGTGTAACGCTTCGCCGCTTCCGGGGTTGGGAACCAGTGAAGCCCCATTCCATCTCAAGTCCATTCTCCTCCCGTGCCGTCGAAAAAAATAATTTCAGATTGTTCCCCCAGCGCAAACTCGTCTCCTCATGGATCCGGGTTCTCCGGGGCCATTGCTGCCCCTCTGCGATTCGCCGCCCTCGCGATCTTTTTCGCGTTGGTAGTCACCGCCAAAGCCCAGTGGGTCACCGAGTCATACCCGCTCAAGATTGGCTACAATGCGATTTGGCTCTCGATCGATGCATCGAAAAATGCCGACGGCTCGGCACGCCTCATCGCGGATATCATCCCGGCAGACGTCGATGAGGTCTGGCAGTGGAACGGCGATGCGTCTTCGAGTCATTTTATCGAGCAGCCACTCGCGCCGGTGCAGAGCGACAGCCACTGGCGGGTCTGGAAGCGTTTTGAAGATCCAATCGAGACCACGCTCTCGCTGCTCACTCCGAACGCAGCCTATCTGATCAAGAGTTCGGCGGTGATCACGATGTCGCTGAAGGGCAGGCCCGCACCACCGGACTACCAGCATAAGAGTTCCGGTCTCAATTTTTTCGGCTTTCCCGTCAACTCTGACACGACCCCTACGAACTTCACCAACTTTCTCAGGTTCAGCGAGGTGCTGAAAGCGTCACCTCCGATTTACTACTACGATGGCGAAGCGGTCGCGACTTCCCGTCGCTTGGTGGCGCCCAACTCCAAGATTGTCAAACGGGGGGAAGCCTCCTGGATCAAGGGCGACACCTATACCGATTACTACGGGCCCATCAAAGTCAACCTCCTCAGCGCTGGAGGCATCGACTACGGAAAGAAGCTCAACACAGCATCAATCCGGCTAAAAAATGCCACCGATCCCGCCAAGGCCCAGACTGTCACCGCCACCCTGACCCTCGCCTCGTCGGAAGCTCCTCCGGGCTCGGCGGAAGTTCCTGAAGCCGTGCAGCTCCGTGTTCGTGGTCAACGCGACGAAAACTTCGAGTTCACCTACTCTCCGCTTTCGGTGGGGGAGACCTTCGAGGTCACCCTCGCTCCCGGAGAGGAAAGAGAGATTATTCTCAACGCCGCCCGGCAGTTCTTGGACGAGCCTGGAAAGTTTTACGCCAGTGTCCTCCAGGTCACCGATTCCCTCGGGCACAACCGCATCGACTTGCCGGTCAGCGCCACCGGCACCTCGCGGACCGGAGTCTGGGTGGGTGCCGCCGTGCTCAATGCGGTGAATCAGGTCGAAACCCTGAGCGGTCCCGAGATGGATGCTCCGGTCGGCACTCCGGACGGGACCGGCCCTCCCATCGTCTCGATCAGCAGCACCGAGAAGATGGTGGAAGGAGGCGTGATCACCCGTGCGATCGAGACTGATGTGACTTTTGATGAGGCCGGAAAGGCCTATCTGGCGGCACCGAACCCCACCGCCGTCTCTTTGGATTTGTCCTCCTACGCGACCGAGGCCGGGTTCGCTCCCGATGCGGATGGGACCGTCACAGTCGTTTTGCCACAGGCGGACGGCAAGATCCTCGTTGGTGGCTCTTTCTCTACCTTGGGGGGGCAACTGCGGAACAATATTGGACGGTTGAATGCAGACGGTAGCGTGGACGCTAGCTTTGATCCCGGGTTGATCAGAGGCAGTGCGCATGTCGTTTTACCGCAGGCAGACGGAAAGATCCTCATCGGTGGCTACTTCGAGAGCTTGGGCGGCGAACCTCCGGAGCCCACCGTCATCCCGGTCTCCTTCGCCGACCCCGGCGGCAATGGGACCTTCACCCTCGCCGATGACCCCACCACGGCGGCGCTGACCGCGACGCCCGCGACGGGCGGGACCTTGGGGTGGTTCAACAGCGGCGGGCTGTTATGCTTCGGCAACGCGTCCGGGAATACTTCCAGCAATCCATCGGCCGATGGCCTATTCAACATCAATGCGGCCGGGAACTTCTCGACGGCGATGACCTTCCCCCCCGGGGCCGTCATCGACGCCACGACGGGAACGACAGGCTGGGGGATAGTCACATCACAAACTATAGGTGAGGGCCTGACCGACGGGACATACAACTTGGGGTTCCGCACCGCCGCCGGGAACTTCGGGTGGATGAACGTGACCCTAGACGAAGCGGGGACCGCTAACACCACCGGCGACGACACATTCACGATCAATGAAGCCTTCATCGAGTCGGTTCCGGGCGTGGGCATCGAAGTGGACCCTGCCCCTGAAATTGGCATCGGACGGGTCAATGCGGACGGCAGCTTGGACGCCGGCTTCTTGTCCTCGGCGAACTCAATCGTCCGGACTCTCGTGGTTCAACCTGATGGCAAGATCCTCGTTGGTGGCTCCTTCTCCACCTTGGGCGGACAGCCTCGGTCGAGGATCGGCCGACTGAATCCGGACGGCAGCCTCGATGTCGGCTTTGACCCGGGAGCGGACGGGACTGTTCACTCCCTGGCGCTCCAGCCTGACGGCAAGATCCTCGTCGGTGGAACCTTCTCTACCTTGGGCGGGCAGCCACGGTCAGGGATTGGGCGATTGAACTGGGACGGCACTCTCGACGTTGGCTTTGATCCTGGCGCTGATGGATCTGTTTCGGCTCTCCTTCTCCAGACTGATACCAGGATTCTCGTTGGTGGGTTGTTTTCTGGGCTGGGTGGACAAGCGCGAAGCAACATCGGTCGACTCAATATCGACGGCACGCTTGATCTCACTTTTGATCCCGGTGCGGACTCCACGGTAAGGTCCTTGGCGCTACAGCCTGATGGCAAGATTTTTGTCGGTGGTAATTTCGCTACTCTGGGTGGGCAATCTCGGGCAAATCTTGGACGCCTGCTCCCGGGAGGAGAGCTCGACCTTTCTTACGATCTTGGTGCGGACTCCGGGGTGAATTCACTGGTGGCCGATGGTGAGGGCAAGATCCTCGTCGGTGGTAACTTTGCTACCTTGGGTGGACAGTCACGGAGTAAGATCGGGCGCATCGAGGAGGTGGTATTGCCTGCAGTTCCTGGCACTGATTTTGACGTCGAAGCCTCTGACCGCGCCATCGTTGTCAAGGGAGGTAGTGGCTACACCGCGCCGCCGTCTGTTGAACTGACCGGCGGTGGTGGGAGTGGGGCGACTGCCTATACCACCCTCTCCGCTGGTGTCTCAGGTGTCACAGTCACGGAGGGTGGGACCGGGTATAGCGCAAACTTTCCGGTTTCTTTTTCCAGTGTTGATGGAGTGGGATCGGGAGCAGTGGGCCTTGCGGTGGTTGCCGAGGGGCAGGTCACGGATGTCTTTGTGACCTCGCCCGGTTCCGGCTACGCCTCGCCACCGACCGTCGACTTCAGCAGTGGGGATGGTAGCGGAGCTGCGGCGACGGCCAGTATCTCCGGTGGGGTTGGGAGTGTCCATATCACTGCCGGCGGTAGCGGCTACACCAGTGCTCCGGGAATTGTCTTCAGCGGAGGAGGGGGCATTGGAGCAGACGCGCACACGACGCTCGTCGGCGATGTCGTCACCGGGGTGGCTGCCGTCACCCGTCTGCCCAATAGCATCATAGCGGATGAAGGCAGGGTCAGTTACACGGTCGCCAGGCCCGCGCCGGAAGGCACGCCGGAGGGAATCTCTACCAGCCGCGTCATCACGACCCGCCGACTGGTCACCATCAATCGCAAGTCCCGTTGGGTCGAACGCCGCGTTCATAGCGGGGGCGCGGCGGCTGCGCCGTCCGAGTTCCCGGTCCGACTCATTCTCCATTCGCTGGAGGCGGGATCCCCGGTCTTAATGCAGCAGGCCTATCTCGGTTCCCGGGACGGGATCGCCTATGCCGGACCCGGGCAGGAAGCGGTCGCCGCCCTCGTCAAGGGCCCCGGTCCCACGCCTCCGGGGAGCCTCGGGCGCGTTTCCAGTGCCAGCTTCCCGCGCGGTGGGTTGTGGCCGGGATCCGGCGACTTCCGGTCGGCCGCCCAGTTCAAGGTGACGCTCGGCCATGACGCGGAGTCCAACCCCTTCGTCCACACTTACCACCCCGATCACGATAACTGGGATGCCCGCTACGAGAAGAAGCTTGGCGAGGGAGTTGAATCTTACACCGTCACCCGCGAGATCACGCTGCTCTTCGACTCGGAACGACCGCCCGGTGTTTCCGACCTCACTTGGGGCGTTAGCACCCTCGGCGGCACTTACACGGAGGAAATTTCCGGTCTGCGTGCTGGCGAGGCCATTTCCATCTCCGGGCCCTTCATCCTCCATCAGGTCTCCGAGGCCGCCGAACTCGTCGGTCCCTAGTCATTCACCCATCCTTCTCAATTCCTCTCACCATGAAATCGAACATCACCGCCATGACCCCGAAAACTGCCCCCCTCTTTAGGCTCCTCGTCCTCCCGCTGCTCTGCCTGGCACTCGCCGCACCGTCTGCCCGCGCCCAAGTGGAGGGGCCACCAACCTTCATCGACTACCAGGGCATGGTCTTCGACGGGACAAATATCGAAAAGCCTCTCGGCAGTGACGAGACCACGGGGAGCTACACCGCCAACCCCACCAATTACACCATGGAGTTCCGAATCTACGGCAGCCCGGCAGGCGATGATCTTATCTGGGCTGAGACGCAGACGGTCACCGTCAGCCTTGGCGCTTTTTCGGTCAGGCTGGGAACCGGGGCCGCGATTGCCGGCAGTGCTGCGGGAACGCTGACTGGGCCAGCGATCGAAAACGCCTTCGATGGAAAAGAACGCTATCTTGAGCTGACGGTGAAAGCAGCCGGGCAGACCAGTACGCCCATCCGCCCGCGCCTCGCCTTCCAATCGTCGCCCTTCGCCTTCGTTGCGGGGCGTGCGGTCGTGGCGGATTCTGTCGAAGGGGGCGGGACGTTTAGTGGAACAATCAATGCGACCGGGAGCACAATCAGCGGCGGGACGCTCAGCGGCGGGAGGTTTAGTGGAGCAATCAATGCGACCGGGAGCACAATCAGCGGCGGGACGTTCAGCGGCAACGGCGGCGGTCTGAGCGGTCTCAATGCAAATAACATCAGTGCCGGGACACTCAACGATAATAGGCTTACCAACAATGTGGCGCGGTTGGACCGTGAGCAAACGTGGACCAGTACACAGAACTTCGGGTTCATCACTTCGAATAGCAATATCTATTTGACCGAGGGAGGACTGCTTGCCAAGGACGCCATACTGCGGTCTGAAAAGAACGTCTCTCTATCCGGAAATGGCGCTCTCACCATCGGCGGCTCGGGAGAAAATATGACGATGGATACCAACGAGATTCAGGCTCGCAACAACGGAGCAAGTAGTAGACTCCATTTAAACTATCGAGGAGGAGACATTATGTTAGCTTATGGGGGGGGCAACGTCGGGATTGGGACGCAAGTACCTACCAAAGCGAGACTGCATGTTTATGGGAATCGGGTTTTTGAAACTCCCAAATTCAGCCGTTATATGCAGTTTGATAAAGGTGAAGTCACCACTGACTCAACCGACAATGCCGCAACCTCGATCTGGGCCTCAAATGCAATTATCGCCGAAAGGTTTGCGGCAATTTCAGATGCCCGTATCAAATGTCGAGTCGGCCTTTCTGACTCAGTGCGCGATCTCGCCACGATCCGGGGGATTGAGGTGACCGACTATACTTATATTGACACCGTCCAAAAAGGCGGGCGCTCCCATAAAAAGGTGATCGCTCAGCAAGTGGAACAGCTGTATCCGCAAGCCGTCAGCAAGTCCACCGACGAGATCCCAGATATCTACGAGCGCGCCAAGATCAAAGAGAGTTGGATCTACTTGGATACCGATCTGAAGATTGGCGAGCGGGTCAAGCTGATCGGCGGGAAAAAAGAAGGCATCTACGAAGTGCTCGAAGTAACGGCGGGCAAGTTCCGTACCGGCTTCGCACCGGAAGGGGACAATGTCTTCGTCTACGGCCGCGAGGTCGATGACTTCCGCACGGTGGACTACGACGCGATCGCCATGCTCAACGTCTCCGCCACCCAGGAACTGGCACGCAAATTGGAAGCAAAAGATGGAGAGGTCACGGCGCTCCAATCCGAGAATGCCGTCCTGAAAGCGCGCCTCTCGGCGCTCGAAGCCAACGACAAGGCCCGCGCCGCGAAACTCGCGGTGATCGAGCAGCTCCTCTCCACCGGTCAGGCTGTGGGGGGCACTGTGCCAGCCTCCGTGCCGGTGAACGCGGTCACTGTGACGAAGTAACCCGGTCCGTTTGTGCCAATCCGCCGCGCTGCCCGCGCAACCCCCGTTCCCAATCGCTCACGCGATGATCCCTCGCCATTCCGACTCGCCTAGTATCCGATGAAACTCACTTGCCCCATTCTGTCTCGCCTCTCGCTGGCGCTCACGCTCCTCCTCGCCTTGGTCTGGGGGCCCGACGCGGCCGCACAGGCTCCGCCGATCCTCAAAAACGGCTACCGTAATGTCTTTGTTAATAAGCCTACCGAGCCGCCGACCCCTGGTGGCGTAGATGCGCCGGTCGCGGGCAGCGATCTTCTCGAGGCCTACCGGGTGCAGGGCCAGAGCGGCACCGCCTTTGGCGGATTCGCGGTGAAGGGCGAGGGCACGCTCTGGGAAGGGGGCAATTTCGAGGATCCAAAGTATCGCGAGTATCCGGACAACACGCCGCGCAACGCGCAAGGCGACGAGATCGGGCCGCGCTCCGTGGTGCTGAAATCGGCCATCATCGGCCGACCGCTGGCGACCTTCAATATCAGCTACAGCTTCGGCGAGGTGATCTCTCCGCCGGAGGTGGATGCGGTCAATCAACCCGTGGCTGCGGGTTACTACCGCGAGGAGCCACTCAACGCTCGGCTCAGGAACCTGGTCGGTATCGATGACGTCCCTACTGGAGAAACGGAGAACGCGAAAGCGGGGGATCCCGAGGGGATTCTGGAAGAGGGCGACAACCGTTATCTGGTCGCACGCAACCCACAATTCTACTGGAGCCCGCACGCGAAGAAGGTGTATGCCACCCAGCCGGGGACGATCACCATTCAGTGGCGGCAGTCGGTAAGCACGGACTTTGTCGAGGAAACCTACTCGATCGCCACCGCGCCGGACCAGTCGGAGCGCACTCTCTACTGGACCGAGAACGGCTTCGCCGGGCCACCAGTGGAGGTGCCAGAAGGGCGGATCAATGAGATCAACTTCGTCCACAATACTCTCGTGCCCGCAGATGTGGCGACTCCCTACGAGCCGTGGCTTGCGGGGCGTACTGACTTTCAGGAGGACGACGTCAGCAAGCAGCGCTACAAGACCGTTTACTTTGAAAATCGGCTGATCCACGCCTATAACGTGAGCGGCCGGATCTTCGTCGAATACCTCGGCAACCCGCGCGCCGACGGGACCAGTGAGCAGAAGGGGATCGAGATCGTCAACGTGGTCAAGCAGCCTATTCCCGAGGTGCAGGTCGTGGATCTCGGAGAGGCAGTCCGCCAGCTTCCCTCGCCGGATGTCTTGACTCCGAAAGTTGTTCAGGGCCTGAATCTCGCTGCACAACCCTACCTGCACCGGCAGCTCTCGATCGGCGGGACGGAGGAGACCCTCTACGCGATTCGCGAGACCCAACCGGGCGTGCGTAATTCCGAAAAGACCCTCGATAACAGGGTTCTCGTCTACTGGATGGAGACCGCTGCGCTGGGGCTGCAATGGCCCAAGCAGTATGTCGGCTACGTGCAGCAGTGGCCGGATGAGCTCGATGCTTATTCGGTCTATGCCCGCCCGGATTCCGCGGGTGTTGCCGGACTGGCGGCGGCGCTGAACACTGCGGTTCAGCTCGACTCCGCGAACAACCCTGCGCTGGTCCACCAAGACGATCCGGAAAACGCGCAGGCGGAAATTCAAGCAGGTAACAAATTTGTCACCAAGGTCACCGCTGAGGATCCCACCAACCGTGCGCTCATCCGATTCACCCGCGATGACGAGATCTGGTTCGAGCGGGTCTACTCGCAGCTCGATCCGTATTTTTTGGATCCGGCGGAGTATTTTCGAAACCGGACGGACTTGTTGCAACGCAGTGTCGCTGCGACGCCTGATCCCTCTGGGGCCATGGAGACGGGATTTTTGAACATTTCCAATGTTCAAGTGATTGATTCCAACACCGGAGCGGCTTTTGTCGAGGGTGTTGATTATACCGTGCACGCGCCGACAGGGGTGGTCACCTTCGATAAAGGATACCTGAAAAGCGTGGCAAGTTTTGGCGCCTTCAATGTCGGCGACAAGTTGGAGGTGCGCTTATTTGCAGGTTATAGCACCTTCGGCCAAGCCTTATACGGAACGGTGGGGCCGGATTGGCAAGTGCGGAATCTCTCTCTCTCGGATGCGGGGGATGGGCTGGCGGAATGGGATTTCCGATCTGGGGACGAAGGTTTCAGCGTGCTTAACGAAGGCAGCGGCAGTGATTGGGAATACGCATCCGGAGTTTGGAGTTCTGACCGGGGCGGAGGCTCGGGAATTAGATCCAGTAGTCTCACCAGCACCGAATTTACGGTGACCCAGAGCGGGTCAGTCACACTGAGGCTCACGCACCGTCACAATTTCGGCACATTCTCTGTATATGCGATGGGTGGCGGGCAAGTTCAATACCGGATCGCTGGCGGCCAATGGCAAACGGTTCAAAAAGAGGAGTTCTCGCAGCACTCTTATCTTTCAAACTTCTATCCTGGTGTCGATTCACCCCCGGATATCCAGGGCGAGAGCGTCTTTGGCGGCCAATCCGCCGACTACGATTTCGTTCAAAGCATCACCTCTGCCGAGATCATCTTCACCACGCTGCCGTTTTCAGAAGTTCCTGGGCTCGTCGATGCCGAGATCGGCGAACGCCTGACGCCAGAGGGTGCCTTCGCGGCCGATCGCTACGGAGAAGAGAAGCCGACCTACGTCGGCTACATCCATGTCGACAAGGAAGAGGGCAGCGGGGACGCATACAATGCCAACGCTTACATCGATCCCTTCGTCGCCGGCTTCGATCAAGCCGCCACCGGGGCGATCATTGGAGTCAACGCCCTCGCCGGCAACGATCATCTCGAAGTCTGGTGGTATCAAAAGAGCCAGCCTACCGGCACCGCGATCACAGCGACCTACTGGCCGTCCTTTGTGCAGCGTTACCAGCTGAAGTGGCCGGCGAATCCCGACCAGATCGTACTGGCCAGCAACGAGGGATCGGGTGACCCCAGCCTGCAGGCCACCGGCGAGATCTACACCCAGAACGTCCCAAACACCGCAGGGTGGAACCCGAATGAGGAACATGCCCTTATGCGCAACGGCCGCGCCTGGGCGCTGCGCGATGACCTGAACACAGCCAGCAGCTCCGAACCCTACGTGCTGGTACACTACACCGAAGCCGATGCGCGCCCGGCGATGCGGGTCTTTCAGGTCCAACGGGGAATCTTTGATTATCCAGCGGTCGCGGGAAAAGTCCTGCAATCGCCCATGCCACTGCCCTTGCTCCAGGCTCCGGTTGATGCGAACGGTCTGCTTGCCTCCTACGAGTTGCCCGGCGTCGCCGACCCCACCATCCCGAGCAACGAATACGCCACTACCGATGCCGCCTTCGCCCACTACCAGAAGTTCACCTGGAGCGATCGCAAGGGAACGGTCTGGGTCTACCGCGGACCGCACGGCGGGAACGGTGATACCCCGACCCTGAGAATGCGCTACTTCTACAAGACGCTGCCGGGCTTCTATCACCCGGGTCTCGATGATCAGCCGCCCGTCGGCACGATCGTCCCTTATCTTCGCAGCGGTGCCTATACCGTCCCAACCCCTGTTGAAACGGTAGGAACGGAACCCGCTGATCGCAGGGACCAGCCGCTCGACATCGTATTCCGCCCTCAGTGGCCGATGTTCGCTCCCGAACTGCGTATCGGCGAGACCCTGACCCTTCCCAAGCTGGGTCTTCCCCAGGTGCGTGGCCAGCAAAGTACGGAGTTCATCTACCAGCAGTCCGTTGCCATGGACACCGCCGGAGGAGCGATGCACGAGCGCAAAAAAAGCGCGCGCTTGTTTGATCCGACCCGTGCCAAGGTTTTTCCCCTGGATCCGGAAACGCTTCCCAAGATCCCCGATAGCGTGAACACCAGCCTGTTCCTGGGTAAAATCTACTTCCCCAACCTCCCGCCGCATCTCAGTTCGCGGTTCTATTTCGACCCTGCAGTGGGTGCAGACGGAAGCCTCATTTTCAAGGGCGTCTACATGGACGAGCTGGTCGGGGAAAAATACTTCCAGCTCAATGTGATGAGCGCCAAGGACATCGCGGATGCCAAGGCCTTGGTGCCCGACAGCGACCCGGACAAGACGAAGTGGGACGAGGCGATCGAGGGCAACGATGGGGGAACCATCAACGGATTGGCGACCACGGTGGAGACCTTCATCGAGGATCCGGGCAAGCGAGGGACGTTTATCGTGGATCAAGACACCTTTGAATTCGATCTCAGTCGGTTCACCAACATCGCGGGACACAGCGTGAGTCTCCCGCTCGGGTCAGAACCTCCGCGCGGTCCGACCAGCTACGGTCTCGACACTCTCGCTGAAGTCTTCTACAGCGACACCGCAGTGGATTCCTACGCCGTCTCCGCCAGTGGCGGAGGTGACGGCTTCGTCGTCCTGGCCACCGGTAACGGGCGCAATACGGACATTACTCCCGACGGCAACCCGGTTTCGCTCCACGTCTTCAAGGTTGCTGCGCCGCTCTACCGGGGCGAGCTGAAGGTCATCAACTCGGCCAACCCGCTGGACGAAAAATTAACGCTTCAGCACACCGGCGACTTCGCCGGACATCCGGAGGGTTATGACTTCGAGTGGCGCTATTCCCCGCCCGTCGATGGCCTGCCACCCAAGCTCTACTCCTTCATTCGTAAGAGCCTCCTTGGTAACGGCAACTGGACTTTGGTCAACAATCCCAAGGGCGATGATCTCGAAAGCTATCGCGGAACCACTCCGGCGAAGGCGGGTGTACCAGTGAGCCTTCCGGGGCAGACTTTCACGATCAACAACGGCAAGGGAACCGAGGAACACGGGGGGACGCTGCCCTTCGCAGTTCTGCGGCAGACCTTTAGCAATCAGGAGAGGCCATTGCGGATGTTCCTGAGTCTCGAACCCGGAAGCAACGACGGTGCCGCAGTCTACTTGAACGGCCGGCCGGTCGCCAAATACCGGGTGCCCGGGCAGGAGGACACCGCGACGGGTACCGTGCCCGCCACTGCTCCTCCTTTCGACCCGCTGCCACTGGTCTTCGAGATTAACGCAAACGCGATTGTTGCGAGCGGTGCCACCGACAACAATGTGGTCACCGTCGAACTCTACACCTCGGCGGACGCCGAAAGCACCACGAGCTTCAACCTGCGCCTCGAGGGCTCGAAGGAAGTCGAGAATCTGACCGCCTGGCTCCCTCTCACAGCCAAGGAAGATGTCGCAAGTGATGCATCGAAGGTCAACTATGCGGTGAGCCCGCCGACCACCAGGATTGTGGCTGTCGAGGGTAAAAATAGGCACACCATCGAGGGCACCAGCATTCTTACCCTGAGCGACAACTGGATCGTGATGCGCTATCGGGCGAAGAATAGTGAAAGCGCGGCCTATGAGGTAGACGGCGGCTGGTCGAAGTGGACCGAGCCGCAACTGGCGGAAGGCTGGATCAAGCGCGTGCTGGCGGGGATCAATCCGTTTCAGCAGCGGGTTAAGGATTTGTTCAACCACGAGACCAACACCAGCGTGAGTCTGGTTGAGCAGGCCGGTAAACGTTGGGAGGGTGACATTGCGCTCAACCTCGACAATATCAACGACTCCGGGCTTATCGAGATCTATGAGACGGTGCTCAACCGCGGCAAGATGTTGAGTATCGACGGAACCCCGGCGATCAACTACGGCGGGGCCAACGACGCTCTGTTGCTCGCCGCCGGTTACCTCAGCGACCTCTATATGATTCACGGCAACGAGGCCTACGCCGATGCCGCTAACTCGACCATCGCCTACAGTACCGACAGCGGTTTTAAGGCTCAATATGGCGATGTTGCCACCGCGCTCTTCGCCTTCAAGGGTCAGCTGGCTACGGTGCTGGACGAGGAGCTGGCGCTGCTGCGAGGGCGGGACGACTCGCTGGTGCCGAATACGACCAAGGCGCCGATCTACAACCGTATTATCTGGAACTACACCCGCGGCATCGACGCAGGGGAGGCGGTCTACGCGCTCAACTACAATATCAAGGACCGCATCTGGGATTACTCGATCAACCCCAACAACGCAGCGAATCTCCCAACCGACGGAGTGCTCAGCGCGGCCGATGCGGCGATCGCCTACCCACAGGGGCACGGCGACGCCTATGGCCACTACCTGACCCTGTCTCTTATACACATCTGACGCTGCCGACGATC
>OJIS01000163.1_pt1 | contig 24214 bp, 17 predicted proteins | sample 1595671 | NCBI WGS metagenome assembly OJIS01 (sample SAMN05416814, study PRJEB24817) | seawater metagenome | isolation source: Sea water | place: Canada:Atlantic | collected 2013-07 | reverse complement strand
ACCCAACGGGGATTTTTAATTGTCGTCAGGGGGTAGTTTTAATTGTCGTTCTACAGTGGGGTGATCTTTTTCCGGAATGCGGAAGCACTCGAGAAGCGCTATCGGAAGTCGACGGGATTCATTTCAGATCTTGTGTTCTACGATGACGTTACATGCCCAAACGACATCCTCGCAAAACTGAGCGAGGATACGGTCATGCGCATGTGATCTCATTGACGCAGCAGCTCAAACCCAACACCAACGCACTCACAGACATCATACCCGACCGCGGACCGCTTCTTGAGATTGTCGGGGCGATGTGTAGTTTGGAGATCTTCCACCGCTTCCGAGCTGTCCGGTTTTCTGTCAGCGGTTGGTGAACCTTGGGCGCAGAAATTGAAATGGGAAGAAAGCGCAAACGGCCACCGAAGGTTCTCCGTGATGAGAAGGGCGAGTTTCGTTGGGAGACTTTTTTCGTAGGTGGCAAGCAGAGGAGGAGAAAAATCCGAATGCTCGACGGTAAGGATTTCGATGATGAAGAATTCACTCGTGCCAATGCGGATGACATCTGGCTAAAGCAGCATGGCGAGTATGAGATCCTGCGTGAAAGGGAGATGGAAGGGAATCGGATTGAACAGGGAATTGAACCAGAGGCTGAAAACGAAGATCCCTTTATAAGAAGCAGCTCTCTTTTGACAGCTCAAGGCGGTCAGTTCCTCACGCTCTTCTGTTGATAATTCGATGCCATATTTTTTAGGCATCTCCTAAAATTACCACCATGTGAATAAGTACAAGTTCAAAATAAAGATACCCGACATTTTGTTTTAGTCATAGCACTAGGAGTTGATCGCTCATTGAACCACATTTCTCTCGGACCTTGGGGAACTAAATCACAGCCGAGCCGATTGTTTTCTTGTGTCGAAAAACGCCGAATCTAGACTTAGATGTTGCACCGTAGGAACCAGTAATCTTTTCCGTGAAAATACCATCTCCTTTAATAAAGCGCCTCTCCATCACCGCTATCCTTGCGTCGCTTTTTTTCTCCGGCATTGCCGGCATCGTCAACCAAGTTGTCTGGCAGCGGGCTCTTAAGATCTTCCTGGGGGGAAGCGAAACTATCAGTTCGATGGTCGTTATTCTCGTCTTTTTGCTGGGCCTAGGGCTGGGAGCGGCCCTCATGGGCAAGTATGCACCACGACTGAAGCATCCTCTATACGTATTTGCACTGATTGAGGTTCTCCTGTTTGTCACCAATGCACTGATCGCAGTCTTACTTTCTTACGACATCAGCGAATCGATCTACAGCGCTCAGCGGCTGGCAATTTCATCCGGAGTGTCGATCAGACTGGTCTATGCAATTGGCGCATTACTCATTCTTCTCCCCCCAACTGTTCTTATGGGTGCCACGCTGCCTATCGCGTCTGAGGCATGCCAAAGACAATTGGGAGCCACACGAACAAGCCTCATCACCGGACTATTCTTCCTCAATACTATTGGCGCGGTGATTGGGGCATTCGGCAGTAGCTTTTTCCTGCTTCCCTACTTCGGACAGAAAACATCTCTCTTCACTGCTGCGCTCTGCAACCTCGGGGCGGCTGTAATACTCGTAATCATCTCCACCCGCTTCAAAGCGGTCGCGCCGCATTCGACTAAAGAAAAGGAAGACGCGCCGCGTCCAAGATCCTGGTTTAAGCCAAGCCTTGGAGAGACCCTCGGCTTTGGACTCGGGTTTTTCGCCCTTAGCTACGAAATCTACCTCTTCCGGCTTATCGCACTCATTCACAAACCACTGCCCTACACCTTCGCTACAACACTTTGCATTTTCTTACTGTTCTGGTCTCTGGGAGTCTTCATCTCTTCCAAGTTAAAGCCCCATATGACGTGGGTGTTTTTAGCGACCGTCATCACCATTCTGATTACTCCCTATATCTTCCACTTTAACCGATGGATTTACGGATTTCCATTAGTTCCGCTGGGTGCAATCTATTTCATCCCCTCCCTATTTTTTGGCATTCTCTACGGAGTGCTCGTCTCCGATACCGCCCAAGGCAGCTGGGGAAAAAACGTCGGAAGATTCTATGCTTACAACACGACCGGCTCCTGCCTTGGAATCGCCGCGTTTACGCTTATTGGATACGAAATGCCCCTTTCCAACGGAGCTTGGTTAATCGCAATCGGGGTAGCCGCCCTCGGCCTTTTCTACATTCAAAGGAAAGCACCTCAGCCAAATAAATTTTCCCTCATCCTGCAGTTTAGCCAAGTAGCCGCACTGCTGGCTATTGCTGGAATATCTTACCAAGGTTTAATTCAGGCCTTTTCCTCTTCAAATAACGGCCTGGTTCGCACCTATTGGGGACGAGACGGAGTGGTTGATCTCCATGCAGATGGTAATGTTCACCTTGACGGACTTTGGCATACACAACTGTCCACCAAAAATAGTCACGTCGGGCGATCCTACACCTGGATGATGGCGGTGGCAGCCGTCCTTTCCCACAACGAAGAACCCGTCCGAGACGTGTTGGTTATCGGAAATGGAGTCGGCATTACATCATCCACGCTCTCACTCCTTCCTGACGTGAAAATCGATACCTACGAAGTAAACAACACTCTCAAAAATCTCCTGAAGGACTATCCCAAGGAATGCCTCGAAGTAACCTCCAACCCGAAGATTCATATAATTTGGACTGATGCTCGAAGCGGAATGGCGCTCAACGAGAAAAAATACGACATTATTGTATCCGCCCCCCTCTATTTACGGCAGGCAGGGAGCAGCCTTTTATTATCGAACGAGTATTTCACTCTTCTGAAAAGCAGACTGAAACCTGGCGGTGTCGTAGCGGTCTATTCCCACGAAGGCCCTCCGGCTCAATCAATGTTAGTCCGCAGAACAGTATCATCGCTGTTTGAATACCAGCAGTCTTTTGACAAGGGCATGATTATCACGGCATCCGACCAACCGATTCAAATAGATCCTGACCGTCTTGCCCGGCGCGCCTCCAAATCCAATCCATTCCTATTGCAACTTTTTCAATACGACCAAGCGTTAAAACGAGCACGAGACGAATCCATTTTTGACCGCATCGATCAGCCCAGCTTTCCGATTTCAAAAGGTCGGCACATGATCACAGATGATCATCCTCTCGTCGAGTATCCCAAAATTGCTGAAGAACTCGTTCATTCGCAGTAATCAACTGCTTCCCACTCCCCCCGGCAATCAAACTGGCAGGCAATCTATTGGTGCTCATCCTACCGGAAGAATGAGTTGGGATGAAGCAAGCGACTTTGCGGGATCTCTCGTTTACCCTGATTCAGTACGCGCAACAACGTGGGATGACTGGAGACTTCCATCAGCCAATATTCCAGGGACAAATTCAGTTTGTATCTCAGATTTTTTTAATACAGAGCTGGGACATCTTTATAAAATTGATGGATTGCGTATGTTTCAAAATGTCTCGTATTCCTTCGCAATATACTGGACGTCGAGTGAGATTGAAATTTCCACATCGACAGGGGTAATTGAGGGGGTATATGTATATAACCAGTTTTCAAACTATCATTATCCAGTCAGAAAATCTAGTGATAGCCCAGCTTTATGGCTCGTTAGAGATGGTGATGTAGGTGTCGTCCCCGAACCTTCGGGTGCAATTTTCATTGCAATTTCCAGTGTTTTAATGTGCGGGAAACGGGGGGAACGCAGTTCTACTGCTGGGAAATTGCTTTTGGCGGGAGGGCTTTGAAGCCGCCTTTGGCCCGGAGCGAATGGGGGTTGGCTCGATCCGTCGCCATGGCAGTCGTAGCAATGGGTTTCGAGGAAGGGTTTGAGGGCAGGAGCGAATTCTCCGGCGAAACCGGGACAAGCGAAGAGGAAAACGGCGAGAATCCTCATGGAAATCAAGATAACCGGATTTGATCCAGGGGGCTCATCTACGGAACGCCGCGGGGGGGGGTATTCAAAACCGCTCCCGCAATGAGGAATTCTCCTAAGGTGGGAATTACCAGCCAAGTTCCTCTTCCTTTTTTCGCACTTCCTTGAGTTTCTTTTCTTCGCTTTCGAAAGGGGTGTGGACCTCGGGCTCCTGGTAGATGACCTGGCCGCTGGAGTCGCGGACGGTGCGCTGCATGAGGCAGCTCGAGAAGCTCAGGCTCGCAGCGGAAAGAAGGAGAAGAAAAGTGGATCGCATGGCGTCACTCTATCTGCGGGGTGAGGACAATCAAGGTTGCTACTGACTGACTGCAGGAATTTGCTTTTGGCGGAAGACACCCAGATTGTGGGAGGACAAGCGGGAACATCGCCGTTCCCTGATCGCGAGGAGTTTCAGATCTTCAGAGGTTGCAGGCCCGCAGCCTCCACGATAGCGTTACCAATTATACCGGTAGACTCTCTGCATGAATAAATTACGCACAATCCTCACCACCCTCGCGGTCTTCTCCTCTTGCCTCTCGGCCGCCGAGCCGTTCACGCTAGTGTCCCAAGGCGACGGCGCGTGGTCGAATGCGGCAACCTGGCAGCCCGAACGCCTGCCGAAAGCGGGCGACAAGGTCTTGATCCACTCCGGGCATGCCGTCGTCTATGATTCCAAATCTCCCGATCTCATCCCACTGCTGCATGTCGAGGGTTCACTCGTTTTCGCCCGTGACCGCGACACGGAATTGAACGTCGCGGTTTTAAAAGTCGGCGGCGGAAAAGAGAAACACTCGGGCGTCGAAGATGTCCACGGTCACAAGATGGCACCAATCAGCGCACGCCTGGAAGTCGGCACGCCCGGGAATCCGATCCCCGCCGGAGTCACCGCGCGGATCCGACTGCACTACCTCGATGGGCTCGACAAAGACGAAGCACCGCTACTGACCTGCCGTCCGGGTGGGCGAATGGATTTTCACGGCGCGCCGATGAGCCGGACTTGGCTCGATCTTGGGACCGATGCTCATCCCGGGGACACTTCCCTCACCCTGTCCGAGAATGTCAGCGGTTGGCGGGTGGGCGACGAAATCATCATCACGGGCGACGCGCGCGATGGCGTCGACGACGAGGAGTTCACCACCGAGGAGCGGCGCATTGAGAAGATTGATGGGACAAGGATCACGCTCGACCGCGCACTCGAAAATGCCCATGCCGGCGCTGGTTCGAAATACCGCTGCGAGGTCGCCAATCTCTCCCGCAATGTCATCATTGAGAGCGCCGACCCGGAGGGCGTGCGCGGCCACACCATGCACCACCGGCACAGCGCCGGCTCGATCAGTTACGCCCGCTTCGCCCATCTCGGAAAAGAAAACGTGCTGGGGCGCTACCCGATTCACTTCCACCTCTGCCGCGATTCACTGCGCGGCGAGAGCGTCGTTGGCGTTGCCATCGTCGACTCACACAATCGCTGGGTGACGATCCACAACACACAATACATGGTGGTGCGCGATTGCGTCGGCTACGGCTCGGTTGGGCATGGGTTTTTCCTCGAAGACGGCACCGAGGTCTACAACGTTCTCGACCGGAATCTCGGGGTGCAGGCCTACGATGGAAAGCGTCTCCCGGATCAGGCGATGCCTTTCGATCCAAATGACGGCGGGGCCTTCTGGTGGGCGAACGGCCGCAATACTCTCACGCGCAATACCGCTTGTGAAAATTATCGCTACGGGTTCCGTTACGACAGTCAGAAGCGCAGTAATTTCGACTCCAATCTCAAGATCCGTCAGCCGGACGGAAAGACAGTCACCACTGATATTCGCACGCTGCCGATCTACCGCTTTGATGACAACGAATCGCACACCGAAGGTCTCTACTCCTTCGCCTTCGCCGGGACGGAAGGGGTCGGCCCCGATCGCAATCACCCGCACCGGATGCGCGGGAACACCGCATGGCAAACCCACTACGCGATGCGCATGCAGCTGCCGATGATGTGGGTCGAGGACGCCGATATTGATCGGGCGGTCTACGGCATTTACCGTCCGAGATTCGATCACCACGTCTATAAGAACCTACGAATTTCACAGACGAACTCCGAACCATTCAACCGGGGTCTCGACGATCGCAGCGAGCAACATGGCCCGGTAACGGTCGACGGTCTCACCTTTTCCGGCCTCAGCCGCAGCGGCATCCCCTTCATCCAGCTGAGCGACTACAACGTCAATGGTGGCGCCGAGACCCACGTGCGTCATTTGAAGATCGAAGACCGTCGTGATGGCGACGAAGAGGCACGCCGCCGCGCACTCGTTGATATGGGCGGTGGGGCGCGGACGAAAGATTCCACGGTCACCGGTGTTCCGGTCATCGTGCACGATCTCTTCGGTTCCGGGAAGCATGCCAAGTTTGTCAGTAGTCGCGATGTCCAATACTCCAAAGACCAGGCGCGCTACCGCGAGCACAAGCCCTACACCGGTGAAGAGAGCCGAGTCACCGATGTGCCCGAGGCAAAGTTTCCCAAACTGCTCGATCCGATCGACGATCAGCCACCTGCGACCATCATCACGTGGCCGAAACGGGGATTGCCGGTCAAGCTCGGCAAGGGAGGCACGCTCGAAGTGCGCGGTACCAGTACCGATGATTACGAGATCGCCGGCGTGACGGTCAATGGTGTGGAAGCGAGCGACCTCGATTACAATTTCACCGGGTGGAGCGTCAAACTGAACGGCTTGAAACCGGGTAAGCTGAAGCTCACTGCTCTCGCGACTGACAAGTCAGGAAATCGGGAGCAGACTGCGCACGTCCTCATGATCATAATCGTCGAATGAAACTCCTTACCCTCATCCTCATCCTGTCCCTCGGGGCGTCCTTTGCCGACAACGCGAAAAAGAACCTCGAGCGGGAGAATCTCGTCGCGTGGTGCATTGTCCCCTTCGATGCCAAGAAGCGGAACCCTGCCGAGCGGGCACAGATGCTCAAGGAACTCGGGATCGGCCGCTGCGCCTACGATTGGCGCAAGGAGCACGTTGTGGAGTTTGAGGAAGAGATCCTCCAATACAAAAAGCAAGGCATCGAGTACTTTGCCTTCTGGGGCGGGCATGAGTCTGCCTTCGCGCTTTTTGAGAAGCATGGACTTCACCCGCAAATCTGGCAAACGGCCCCGAGTCCTAAGGACGGCACGCAGGAGGAGAAAGTCGCCGCCGTTGTGGCGTCCTTGGATCCACTGGCAAAGCGGACCTCGACCCTTGGCTGCAAACTGGGTCTCTACAATCATGGCGGCTGGGGTGGTGAGCCCAAGAATCTCGTTGCGGTGTGCCAAGGACTGCGCGCCCGCGGGCACAAGCACGTTGGCATCGTCTACAACTGGCACCACGGACATGAGCATATCGCCGATTGGAAGGATTCTCTCGCACTGATGAAGCCGTTCCTCCATTGCCTCAATCTCAACGGCATGAACGATGCCGCGAAACCCAAAATTCTTCCCTTGGCTCAGGGAGCGCATGACTTGGCGATGCTGAAGGCGCTCGTCGCGAGCGGCTACGATGGTCCGGTCGGCATTCTGGATCATCAGAACAAACTGGATTCAAAGATCGCCCTTGGCGACAATCTCGACGGTTTGGAGTGGCTGAAAAAAGAGGTTCTAAAACCGGGTTCCGGTGGCACAAAGCCGAAGCCCAGGCAGTTTTCATCATCTGCAAAATGATCGGGCCAGGGAGGGAGAACCACGGATCTGCACGAATATTCACGAATCTTAAGAGCCGGAACTTCGAAACCCATTAATGATCAGGCCCCTCAACCATGATTCGTGAAAATTAGTGGGTATTCGTGGTTAAAAAAAATGAGATACTGGCTTTTTCTTCACAATAAGAAGGTTAATTTTACCGATAGCCTCCCATGACCGCCCTGCGTATTGGCTTCTTCGAAAAGCTCGTCAACAGCAATGGAAAGCTCTAGTGTTCGCAAATGCAAAGCCGTCGCCACTTCATCAGCACCGCCACTGCCGCCTCGCTCGTAGCCAGCGCACGCGCCGACACCAAGCCCGGCCAGAAACTCCGCGTCGGCGTGATGGGACTCAGCCGCGGCAAGGCTCACATCAACAACTTCGCCCAACTCGAGGGTGTCGAGATCGCCTACGTCTGTGATGTTGACCAAAATCGCCTTGCCGACGGAGCAAAATACGCCACCGAGCGCCAGAACGGAAAAACTCCCAAAGCCGTCACCGACTTCCGTCGTATCCTCGAAGACAAGAACGTCGACATCCTCTCAATCGCCGCACCAAATTTTTGGCACGCTCCCGCGACGATCCTCGCCTGCGACGCCGGTAAACATGTCTACGTTGAAAAGCCCGGCAGCCACAACGCGCGCGAAGCTGAACTCATGGTCGCGGCCGCACAACGAACCGGGCGCAAAGTGCAGATGGGCAACCAACGCCGCAGCGCTCCGGGTTTCCGCGAAGGCATTGAAAAACTCAAAGCCGGCGCCATCGGCAACCTCCGCTACGCGCGCTGTTGGTACGATAATAAACGTACTTCAATCGGAAAGGGAAAACCCGCAGCCGTCCCCGCACATCTGGACTACGATCTCTGGCAAGGCCCCGTCCCTCCGCGCGCATACAAAGACAACCTGATCCACTACAACTGGCATTGGCACTGGAACTACGGCGGCGGCGAACTCGCCAACAACGGGGTGCACGCCCTCGATATCGCCCGCTGGGCGCTCGGAGTCGATTTACCCATCCTCACCAGCTACACCGGTGGTCGTTACCATTTCGACGACGACCAGGAGACACCCGATACCGCTGATGCGACCTACGATTTTGGAAAAGTCGGAATGAGCTGGCACGGCAGCAGCTGCCTGCAGCGCAAACATGAAAAGCACTCCTTCGTCAGCATCTATGGCGACGGCGGCATCATGTCATTCGACGGCGGAGGATACCGCATCCATGACAACAGCGGCAAGCTCGTGGAAGAGAATGTGCCCGGCCTCAGCGATATCCCCCACTTCCAAAACTTCGTCAATGCCATCCGCAAGGAAGAGGAACTCAACGCAGAAATCGCCGACGCCCAGAAGAGCACCATGCTCTGCCACCTCGGCAATATCTCCTACCGGGAGGGCTTACAGATCAAGGGCACCAAGGCTCCCAAGAAACTCTGGCAAAGAGAATACTCAGACCTCTGGAAGCCTGCCGGGATCTAAATCCTCCCCTTAAAAGATGACGGCGACATCGTGGGCAGCACTCTCGTAATCGACAACACTTGACCCGTTCCGTTTGCCTGAAGAGCAACCGACTGACGCGCGCTCAGAGAGATCCCCGACGAACCGCGTCCCCTCAATCACCGCTTGATTTCTTGCAATTTCTGAGCTGTCCAAGGGGTTTTACGAGCCGAAGTGGCAGCTCTTACCGACTTCACTTCAGCGGAACTGACTGGATCAGTTTGATGGCCAAATGAGCTCCTGAGATAACTGAGAACATCTGCGATTTGTTGATCACTCAGCCCACCCATCGGCGGCATCGGAACCGACTGAGCAGTCGTTCCATATTCCAGTCCCGCTACCTTAATGGGGCCTTTTAAGCCGTGGAGGACAATCTTGATGAGGGCCGATTTATCCTTGGCCGACACCCGCTCGCTCCCCGCCAGCGGAGGATAGACTCCCGGAAGACCTTTCCCTTCGGGCTGATGGCAATTGAGACACGCGATCGTATAAACACGTTCCCCGGGAGATGGCGCCTTTGGCTGCTCTCCACGCAATCTGATCAAATAATCCCGCTGGGCCGCACTCCCGGTCTTCAATTCATTTCGCTCAAGTAATGGTGACCATCTGTCCTGCATGGAACGAGCGCTAAGACGAAGGGCGTATTTTAAAAAGCCATCAAGCGGTTGATCCAGGGCACCCACGGCCACAGAGACGGCATCGGATTCAGGAAGATAACTGGCTGCCACCACCGATTCGATCCGCACCCGCGGATGCGGGTCTCGCACGCTTTTCTGCAAATGCTCCCGGGACTCCGGCAAGCGATTCGACCACATCCCGGCGACTCGCGCACCGTAGGCGCGGATCCGAAAGTCCTCCGATGCCAACAAGCGCTCCAGCAATTCCAACCGGGGTGCTTCGTGAGCTTCATACACTCCGCAGATTTCAAGAAGATGACGCTCATTGGTCACCTTCGAAATCAAAACATCTGCTGCTTTTAAAACTTCCAGTCGAGGAAGATCAAAGAGGAGACGCTTGGCCTGATGCCGGGTCCATCGTTCTTCCGAATCCAATTGGGAGAGTAGTTCACCTACAGACATTTTCGACAAGTCCGGCTGCACCACCGGCGCATGGTTTTTGGAAGTGATTCGCCAAATCCGCCCATGTGATTTGTCCCGCTTCGGATCGGCATAGCTCGCCTGATAGTGACCAATGATCGGATTATACCAATCCGCAAGATACATGGCCCCATCCGGACCCACGCTGACATCAACCGGGCGAAAGGCATTGTTCGATGACTTCAGCAGCTTCGGCAATTGCGTTGTCTTAAATCCCGATCCGGCATCTTCAAAGCGGTGCAGCTCCACAACCGAACCAAAGTATCCTCCAATTAAGGCACAGCCTTGAATCTCTTTGGGAAGAGCTTTCGTGCCAATGATCGCGAGTGAGGTCGTCTTCGGGGAGGTATTAAACAAAGGCCCTACCGAATGATACTGCTCCGGCGAATTGCGATATGAAATACTGGCTTCCGTCTCAGAACCACTTCCACTGGGACTCGCTCCACGCACCAGTCCCGGCACCGACCAATACCCTTGCGGGCGGTCACCGGACTTATGAAAGACCTGCCCGTAGTCATCAAAGGCCACGCCCCAGCAATTCGCCCCGGCCATTCCTCCGCCAAAGAAGCCTTCCAATCTCATCGACTTCGGCCGAAATCGCCAAATCGCCGCACGATCCAATCGGGAAATTCCCCACGGTGTCTCGACTCGTGACATGGCATGCAAACCTTGTGAAAACCACAGACTCCCGTCCGGTCCGTGACAAATGCTATTCACCAATTGATGGGTGTCTCCCACTCCGAAGCCCGATAAGATGACCCGCTTTTCATCCGCCTTTTCATCGCCGTCCGTATCACGAAAGTGAAGAAGCCGATCAAAGTCACAGACATAGACCCCGCCATCTCCAGGCTCAACGCCCTGCACCATGGTCAGCCCTTCCGCAAACTTCCACGATCGATCAGCCCGGCCGTCCTTGTCGGTGTCTTCACAAATTAAGATATAGTCCTGCGGCTTGGAGCTCGCAAGCGACTGCGGATATCCCGGCGAACAGGCGACATACAAACGTCCCTTTTCATCCCAGGAGAACTGGGTTGGGTTAACAACCCCATCGGCTTCCGAAGCGAACAGGTTCACCTCATACCCATCAGCGATCGTAAATGTCTTCAACTGTTCATCCGGACTTAGCGCCTCTCCCTCGGAATGAACCGGAGTAGCTTTAGGAAGACTGAGCGGACCTGTTATCTCACCGAGAGCCAGCCGGTGAATTCGTCCGTCAGCCAACTCGACATACTTCAATTGATCTTCAATGACTCCTTGCAAGGAAGGCAATCCATTGCCGCCCTTACCATACATCTGATTCACCCGATCCCCGTAGGCAAAGGACCAATTTGCCGGCCGCCAGCAATCAAACCACAGTTGATTTTTCTGCACGATGGCCCCTAGCAAGGCATCTCGATTGGAGACTTTCACCTGCGGAACCAAACTTCTGCCAACGATCCGCGCAACTGTGCGCAGGCCCGACTCATGCAAATGAATCCCATCTTCGGTCAGTTTCTTCTCTTGTTTTTTTAAAGGTGTATACAAATCAACGAAGATCGCTCCGCGTTGGTCTGCGATCTTTCGAATCGCTTCTACATACGCCGCGACATCCGCATTCGACTTGGTAAGATCCGGCGCGAATGGTGCCTCCGGCTTTTCAAAGGGCATCGGAGAAAGCAGCACCAATTTCGAAGTCCGCATGGCATACTGGTCAAGCAGCCGATGATACGCGCTTGTAAATTCAGCCAGTCTCCCGACTCCATCCAAGGCTTCCATCTGACCATACTGCGCGATAATCACCGTCGCCCCCATCGCCTTCAATTGCTCTTCCCACGACCCAAAATGCAAATCCCGCCATTGCTGATAGACGGTGTCGGCTTCCCAGGCCATGGACCGAAACCGGGGCTTCGTTTCCTGGAATCCTGTCGCCAGCAACGACTCAAGCTCTCCTGATTTCTGATCCCGAACCAGATTTTCCTGTCCTACAAACACCACCACATCTTCGCCAGTCAGCGTAAACCGCCGATCTTTGAACCCTTCCAGAGAACTTCCAGCGCCTCCCTTGCCCAATCGTTTCAACGGCTCTGGATCAGCCCAAACACACGACACCATCAGGAGAAAAACGGAGACTATTCGAATCAACACATCTGTGATCCTATCAGCCCAATGCCACTCCGCCGAAAGGAAAAATCCCATGCAACAGGATTGGCAGAGGCTTTTAACGAGAGAGAGATCCGGCCTAATGCATCTCCACCGCACAGGATCCCAGTCCGCCACGGAAGTAATTAAACTGCACGTTGGGGTGATCGGCGAGAAGTGACATGGGGACTGCGGAGTCGGCGATGCCTTTCGCGATCATGAGGGCGGTGAGGCGCTGGCCGAGTGGATTGTCGTGAGTCCCGGCCTGCCAGATGGAGACCTTTTCGGCCTGCCATGTTTCGACCGGCCCGACGGTGACAGCGCGGTTGGGAACCATCGTAATATTCCCCCCGCCCGAGGTGCGGGCATTCTGCGCCAAGGTGACCGGGTGCAGCTCGACGATCCGCGTGGTGAGCTGGCGATACTCCTCCGCGGTAGGGGGGGTGTCGGCATACCGACCCTCGCGACGGAGCGGATCATTGAAGGCCCAGTGTTTGATGTCCCCCTGCCCTCCCTGCATGACCGCGCAACGGACTCCGGCGCTCCAGGAGTCGATAAAGGCTTTCGTGTCAGCCTTTGGAAAATGCAGGTTCTCCCCGGGAATGGGGTTCTTGAGATGATCGAAGCAGAGCTCCCGGTCGGCGCGCTCGAAGGAGAGAGGGTGATCGAGCGGCACTTCCCGGCCGTCTTCGCCGATCCATTCATCCATCCCCCAAAAATGGGCGTGAGAAAGATCGAGATTGAGTTCGTTGCAGAGCCGGGCCACCAGAGGCAATTGCTCGGTCGGACCGATGGGACCGCAGATCCCGACCGGGTTGTCGGCGGTAGCCTGCCTCCAGGCATTGATGTATTCGAGCGCTTCACAGAGGTAGAATTCCTCGAGGGTGTCGTAGAAGACGATCTCAAACCCCGGGCGGGAAAGTTGCTGCAAATCGCGTAGAGTCAGCCGGGCGGCGTCCTGAATCAGGTCATCATCGAGAGTGGTGTAGTCCCACCAGTCCGGGGAGATCTTGGAATGTTTACGCATCGTCGGGTGGTCGTTGTTAAAGTTCAGGATAGTTCTGATTGATCAAATAGCGGTCGCCGAGAATCTCGCTTAGCGGATCCTCGTCCTTGGCGGAGTAGCCGAGGTGCAGGTGGCGGCGCCAGCCCTCGGCCTTCTCGAATCGCCCGGAGAGTGAGCCGACCCGTTCTGCCAGCGTGTCGAGAACCTGGAGGTAGGAATTGGCCCCCTGGGAGTGATCGAGCCAGTTCTGCTGGGAAGCATGAGCAGCGAGAGCCTCCCGCTGCCGATCAATGACTGTGGTGCTGTCGGCAAAGGACCCCGCCGTCACCGGTACACGGAGTTGATCACAGAGACCATGCGGCATGGAGTGATACACGAAGACATCCTCCGGGTAGGTGGCGCGAGAGGGTGGGTCGGTCACGAAGTTGGGCATGCCGCTGGTGAAGGCGGCGGTCACCGCCAGCCGACAGGTGTTGGTGTGGTCCTCCATGTAATCCTGCGGCGGGTGGGTAAGAACAATGGACGGCTTCACCTTCCGCACCACCCCGGCGACCTTGCGGAGGGTGGGGAGGTCGTAGAAGATTTCCAAGTCGTCACAGATTGGCGGGTGGAAAGTGGCCCCCAGAATGGTGGCGGCATTTTGGGCCTCCTCCAAGCGAACCCGGCGCGTCTCCTCGACATCCATCTCGACCGATCCGCAGCTCCCGGTGGAGAGGTTGAAGTAGTGGATCTCAAACCCCGCCTCGCGGAGGAGGAGCAGGGTCCCGGCCCCGAAGTACTCGATGTCGTCGGGATGGGCAAAAATAGCGAGAGCGGTGGTGCGCATGATGAACGAATTAAAGTCGGATGGAGCGTCCCTCGGCGGCACTTTGGTCGGCGGCAAAGAGCACCCGGAAGGTTTTGAAGGCTTCCTCATAGCTGGTCAGCGGCATCGCTTCGTCCTTGTCGAGGGCATCGAAGAAGGCCTGAAATTGGTCCTGATAGGGGTGGTCGGCGACATCCCCCGAATCGGCCAGAGCCACGGGCAATTCAGTCCAGGTTTTGTCACGAAGGTGGAGCTTCGAAGAGTAGAGCTTGTTGTCGAGGATACTCCCTTCGCTACCACACAAGTGGGTGTGGAAGTAGTAGGGCTGCAAGCAATCGATCACGCTGGCGCACTTCCCAACCGCCCCGTTCTTGAACTTGATGAGCGTGGTGGTGGTGGTGGGGTATTCATACTCGGTGAAGACCGGGTTCTTCGACTGGGCGCTGTAGGCAGTGACCTCTTCCACCTCCGATCCCATACACAAGAGGAGCGCATCCAGGGCGTGACAACCGGCCGAGAGCAGTGAGCTGCCGCCGTTCTCCCGGGTGGTGTTCCAACGATACTGGCCATACCAGGGACCAATGCCGTGATAGTAGTCGACCTCCCCATAGTGGATCTCGCCAATCATGCCATCGTCGAGGAGCGCCTTGATCGTGGTGAATTGAGAGATAAAGCGCAGTTCGAAGCAGACGCATGACTTCGTGCCGTGCTCTTCGAACGCCGCCTTGATCGCCTCGGCGTCGGCCAGATTCAAGGTGATCGGCTTCTCCAGAATGACATGCTTACCGGCCTCCGCGGCGGCGATCGCTTGCTCCTTGTGCTGGGTCGGGTAGGAGGTGATGTCAACCACGTCGATGGAATCGTCGGCGAGGAGATCCTCCACCTTGTTGTAGACCTTGATCTTCCCTCCGTGTGCAGCGGAAAGGGTGGCGGGATCGAGGTCGCGGGACGAATAAACGGCAGTGACCTTCCCTTGGGTGGTCTTGTTAATGGCTTCGATATGGGCTGTCGCAGCCCAGCCGTAGCCGATCACGCCAACATTGTAGGTTTTACTCATTGTTTAAAATCTACGACTTGTGGCCCCGGATTGAAGCATTCTTTTCGTCTGAAATGCCTCACCTTCTTGTCTGTCCCCTTAAATGGTCGACGGATTCAACTTGGAAGCGCAACGGAAGGTTGGGCAAAGAATATGCCCTACCTTAGCAGCATCCCTTCCTCCTTGACCAGTCTCAGCACTACATCACCACCTTTCTCTGGCCTCTGCTGGCGCTCCCACTTTCCGCCGCAAAGTTCTTTGCCACTCCAGCTCCGTAAACTTCCGGCAGGCGATCAACGATACCAATAAACATCTCAGAGCCCTAATTCACCGGGTTCACCAGAAGCTCGTCGACGAAGAGCCAGGCCTTGCGTCCCTTGGCCGGGTGCCAGTCGGGGATGGTCCCGAGACTTTTGGCATGAACACGGATGTAGCGCGCTTTCACTGGCTTAATTTTAGTCGATAAGGTGATGTTTTTCGTGGCCTCATTGATCGGAATATCATGCTTGATGATCGCGATCGATTGGAAGGCCTTGCCGTCGCCTGAACCGAGGAATTCGATAGTTGCGGGCAGGAAGACACCGGAGGCTGTCACTTGACATGAGGAAAGCCCCAGTTCGTGAATCGCCATTGTTTTGCCAAGGTCAATCGTTGCGATGAGATCCTCGCCCTCAAAGCCAAGCCAATCGGTTTTGAGATCGCTTTCATCACCCATGATGCCATCGACCAGCTCGGCGGAGCCTGTCCCGGGATAGTTTGGGCTGGCCGGAGTTACGAGGGCGACGGGGCGGTTGTTAGCCGAGTGCTTGGCGAGTTTGAACGCGAAAATGGCGTCCACCATCTGCTCTATCTGGTCATCCTTCAAGTAGGGATGGGGCGGCATTTGGTGGATCTCACCCCACACTCCCTTGCTGCCTTTTAGAATCTGCTCCTTCAGGTAGTCTTTCCGCGTCGTAAGGTCTCCATACCTTTCGATGATCGTTTGGAACGATGGCCCAATCAGGGTGTCCTCAGTCTGGTGGCAGGCCGCGCAGTTGTTTTGTCGCATCAGCGCGGTGCCTGGATGTCCGGAAGGCAGCCCTCTGAGGGGGCGCATTGCCACCACTTGATTTCCCGCCAGTCCCCCGTCGATGCGATGGCTGATCCGCAACAAGCTCCCCCCGTTGTTCGGATCCCATCCGCCCTTGCCATATTGCAGGACAAAAAGTTGTCCGTTTTGATTGAACTTCACGTTGGTGGGAGTCTGAAATCGATGGTCCGTGGGAAAGGGTTTGATCGTGACCATCTTTTCATTCTTGTCCAACTCCACCATCTTGACCCAACCTCGTGCGTAATCAGCGATGAACCAGTGATGATCGAATGACTTCGGCAATCCGCCAGCATCAGATGTACGGGATTCGTCGTAGTAATACACCGGTCCGCCAATTGCCGAGGCACCCCCTTGACCCAATGACGGGAAAGTTTTAGATGGAGGGTGGCTATACCAAATCATCGGTTTTTGCGCCGAAGGCAACGCGCTGACGCCCGTGTTTTCCTTCAGATCATTGATGGGCTTCTTTGGATCGAAAGCCCCCGTGACCGTCTTTGTGTCGAAGGCGTAGGTTGGGTAGCTTTCGTTGGGCCCAATGAAGAACGGCCAACCATAAAATCCTGCTTTTTGGGCTTGATTGAATTCGTCGTAACCCAGCGGTAAGAGCTTTTCATCGACGTTCTTCAGGTTCCCACAGTAGTAATCAGCCGGACCATTTTCGCCCCAGTAGAGATGGCTCGTTTTTTGATCAACCGAGATCCGAAACGGGTTACGGAGTCCCATGACATAGATCTCGGGGCGGGTGTTTGGCGTGTCAGGCGGAAAGAGATTGCCGGGCGGAATGGTGTAGCCTCCGTTTTTTCCGGGGCGCACGCGCAGGATCTTTCCGTTCAAGACCGCGCTGTTGGTCGAAGTCCGTGCCGAATACAGGTATTGGGTGTGATCCTGATTATCACCGCTACTGATGTAGAGATTCCCCTTGGGACCAAACGCCAACGAGCCCGCCTCATGAATTCGGTCCTTATCGCGAAGTGAGGGGATCTTTAGAATGATCTGCTCTGTCGCCTTGTTCAAGAGACCGTCTTCATAGCGAAACCGCGACACCAAGTGATCGTGCTTGAGGGACTCACCACCCGGTTGCGTGTAGCACACATAGACCCACTTGTTCGTTTTGAAATTGGGATCAACCGCGATCCCCATGACGCCGGATTCGACATCCCAACTCCATTTCGGCCCCGGCTTGCGGTAATCCACCTCCAGGTGGGCGGCGACGCGGGTGATTCCAGTTGTGAGATCGACGACCTTGATCTTGCCATGGAGCTCGGCAATAAAAACAAGATCGCCGGCGATGGCCATTTCCATCGGGTTCGACAGGTCCATCGCGACAGTCTCCACCGCGAAATCCTTGGACGGAGGAAAGGAGTTCGCCTCGCCGGGAGCCTGCGCTCCTGCGAATGAAATGAGCAGGATAAAGAAAGTCGGGATAAGCAGTCGTAAGTGGTGCATGAACCTCCAAGGAATAGCATCTCTGCCGACCGAGGGCGATGACCAAGACTCGGTGAAGACCGGGGCGACCAAGCCTTGCATACCTCTGGGATCAGTCCAAAGAACGCACTTGTCCGCCTCGGTTGGCGTAGTCGATGCATCCTGTCACAACTGAACAAGGTGGAATTTCTAATTCAAATCCCTGACTTCATCGTCGAAGCCAACCGCTTTGAGCGTGGGAGTGGTGAAATCAAAATGAAGGTAGATTTGTTTAATATCGAGGGCCTCCAGTTCATCAAGCGTGGGGGCGTCAATCCCTTCCTCCAGTCTTGGTTCGAAAAGAAACTCTTCCGTGAAATTATGATGGCCCGGGCGATAGGTTTGCGAAAAATATCCACGAAGTTCGATGGGAGCGGTCGTGAGGCCGGTGATGGTGGTGACCTCCCATTTTTGAAGGGGCGCGGTATATCCGGCAGTTGGGCCGGTGGGCGCAGGTGGCCAGTAGAATTTGATCTCGATATCAGGACCTGATCGCGTTTGATGCTCCCTGGTTTGCAGAGTTGATCCGGGCGGGAGAGGTTGGTTGGTGAAACTTGGAACCAGAATGGCAACCTGTGACGTGGTGGTGGTGAATCCAGTTGGATACTTCCAGGTTAGCTGTGGCTGAGTGAAGTTCGCGTGAAATTCCGCACGAAAATCGCCGGCGGTGCGGATGGGCTGGGTGGCGAGATCCGAAGGGGTGGGAAGCTGGAGTCGAAGTTCAAGATTGGCGCTCCCTCCCTTGAAATCGGGTTCAGTCCAGGAATCAACGGCGTAATCCCGCCCGGAGAATTCGAGAACGGCGAAGTCGGCATTGTTCCAATCCGGGATGGCTCCGGTTTCCTCCTGCACGATTCCTGCGGAATGGTGAAGCCAGTCTGACTTGGTGATGAAACTGGAGCTGACTCCGGCGGAGTCGAGCATGCGGCTGGCCGTTTCGGTCTCGAGGCGAAGTTTGAGATTGTGGTTCGAGAACAAGTCGGCGGCCTCTCCCTGGAAGACTTCAAAGTTTACCGGCCGATTGACGAGAGCGGGAACTTTGGAGCCGGATGATTCGATCTCGGGAACCCGTCGGACTTGCTTGATGATGAGAGATCCGTCGGTGAGTTTCTTAAACTCAAATTCGAGCGTGAAACGATCAAGTTCGGTGGCTGCCTGATATGAAAGGGCTACATCGAGAGCCTTTAAATTCAGACTGTTGTAGTCATCCTGCCAGGTCATGATGGAGAATTGGCCGAGAGGAAGAAGGCTGGATCGTTCCTGAAAGAAGCTATTGCAACTGGTACCGGAGTTATTCTTGTAGCAGTTCGTTTCGACGAACTCGGGGATACTGCTTCCGTCGGGATTCGTGACCGAGACCGCACCCAGCTGGGTCACGATCTCACTGAAGAGGAAGAAGCTATTCCCCGAAGGTTGAAAGCGTCCCGTGATGACCCCGTTGGCGGCTTCGAGCTCATCCGGAAAAGAATGGTGCACCAAAACAGCCATGCCGACCTGGTCCTCGTCAACCCCACGACGGAGTCGTTCGAGATACGCATTGAGGTTGTAGAAGCTGGCGTAAACTTTTCGCATGGCCCTGAAAACGCCACGTTCGTTTTCCTTGGTGGGATCACAGTGAGAAGGACCGTCTTCATCGCCATCGAGATCGTCCTGCAAACAGCCGCTATAGCTATCGTAAAGTCCGGCTCCGACGAATTGATCGGAATCCTCAACGTTGGTGGAGCTCCGGAATCGGAGTTTTTTCAGGGGGTCGAATCCCGCAGTTTGAAGCGCGGAGACGATGCTGATTTTATGACTTTCAGAGAAATCAGCGTCATCCTTGATGAGGTCACGGACAGCCTTGAGATCGGCATCGAGAACAGCGATGTTCGGTGGCCAGGTATGGGCCGCAAGTCTGGCTGCTATGGCCTCACGTAAGGAGTCGCCTTCAATGTCTTGGGCGAGGTAGTGATCCCAAAGGTCAAAGGTGAAGGCGATGGCGTGGGGTGAGGAATCGGGAATGGTTTGGCGCAGCAAGCTGAAGTTGGCGGCCTTCCCTCCAATAGAGCGGATATCGGATAAGTCGGCAGTGGCCACGTCCATGGAAAGGGCACCCGAAATCTCATACGGACTCAGCTCGAGAGGAGGCGTTTGTTTCAGGTCGAGAATGGCGGAGCGGTATTCGGGGTCGACATCTTTGGCTTCGAAGACATCGATCTCGCACTCTCCGAAATATTGAGAGGCACCGCGAAGGACGACATCCTCGCCGATAAGAGTGAGAGCGGCCTCGACCTCCGCCTCGTCCGAGAGGTAGACAAAGGGCACCCCATAGGAACGGGCGAGGAGTGCAACGTGGGAGTTGGGCGTGCCCGGCGTGGTCGAAATAATACCGGCAAGGTATGGGACCTCGGCAGGAACGCCGTCGGTGATGAGAATGTCAGTGCTCAAAAGGGCCCCGGTGCGAAAGGCTTCATCGATCTCTGCTCCCGGAACGAAGACCAAGCGTCCAAGAGCCCAACCGGATGAGTAGCAGGCATCGGAATTCTGCCAACGGGCGATGGAGCCGAGATTGATGCCGTGGCCCTGGAAGTAGTCAGCACTCTCACGAGCGCTCTCAGCTTGCTCGAAGGTGGGGAAATAAAGCCCGGACCAATCTTCGGGCCGTTCAACAACAGCGTCCACAAGTTGGTAGAGATAACGGAGCATCTCGGGCGGGTAGGAGTTCCGCCCCACGAATTCGATCGCGAATTCCTTATGGGCCGGTGCGAAAAGGAGAGCCCCTAAAACGACTTCCTGATTCGGGGGATAAAGAGAGAGGGCGTTAAAATCATCAAGGGCGATCCCGGAGTATGGTCCAAGGCGATCGTTTGCGAAGTTGTAGTGAAACTGATACTGACTGCCATCCTGGAAATAGACGCTTGGAGTGTTGCCAAGAACGATTGAAAACTTGATCCAGCGAATCTCGGTTTGCCCGAATCCCGTTAGAACCGGATCCGAACGAAAGGGATCATCTGGCAGTGCTACGTTATTTTTCCACGAAGAATGGGATGAAATTGGAACAAGGAGATTTTGACCAACCCGATAGAATCCTCGAGCCCGATCAAGGGCATCGGTATCAACATACTGCCAGGGCAGGGTTGGATTTCCGGCAACCGGAAACCAGGTTTTGGCGTCGTGACTGAATTGAAGATGGTAGTTGGAGTCGCCCGTTGAAGTCCCATCCATTTCCAGACGGCGCCCTCCGGATGCGAGATCCTCCTGGATCTCGATGGTTTGTGACAAGGCCGGGAGAGTGAATCCACAAAGCAGGGGAATCATGAGGAAAATGATTTTCATCGGGTTCTCAATGAATCTTGTGGCAACACGAGAGTCAATCGAAGAGTCCGTTGCACTTTTTCTCGCGCGCTCACCCTGAGCCGTTCCATTATCGCATGCATCGGTCGGAAACCGGCATAAAAGGAAGACGTCAATCGCATTCGAAACGAAGTGTGGGTAAAAAAAGTGAACCCTGAATCCCGTTTGCCCCATTCATCTCTGAAATCCATGCAGATCATTGAACCGACAGAGACCATCGAGAGAGAGCTCATCAGCCGCGCGAAGAAGGGCGATGTGGAGGCTTTTTCCAGTTTGATGGAAGGAATGCAAGCACGGCTATTGGCTCAGGCAATTGTGTTTTGCAGCGATCCCGATCTGGCTCGCGATCTGGTGCAGGAAACGATGATCGCGGCGTGGAAGAGTCTCAAGCGCTACGACGGATCGTGCCAATTGTTTACCTGGCTGTATGTCATTTTACAGCGTCAGCACGGGCGGGCGAGAGGATGGTTTTCACGGCGGCTCCCATCACCCACGGCGGAGCAGATTCTGGCTGGTTCCAAGCACGAAGCCACTGCGGTTACTGAGAATTCAGAAATCGGTGCCGATGAGTCCGAGATCCTCCGTGCCATCGTCGCGACCCTCCCGCCCAAGCATCGGGAGGTGATTCGACTGCGATTCTACGCCGATGCGAGTGAAGCCGAAACGGCCGGCGCGTTGGGAATTTCGATCGGCACGGTGAAGAGTCGGCTGCACCACGCTTTGAAAAAACTGCAAGGGATGAGAGAAAAACTGAACCTCTTGCGGACCGGAGATCATTAAACAACAGACACAAGGATGAAAGACGACAAGCAAGATCTGGCCAAACTGCTCCAATGCGATGCCAGGAAAATCCGCGAGACCGAGGGCTTTGACCCCAGGCTGCACCAAGACACGATGCGGAAAATCCGCCAGATCGAGTCGGGTGACAATCGTGAGCGGAGCTTCTCCTGGTCTCCGCTGAAAGTGTCCGCGACTGCTGCCATTGCCGTAATCGCTTGCGTATGGGCAGTGTGGCCGGGTCAGTCCCCCGTGCAACCCGAGGTTCATCCCGGTCCGAAAATCGTCCTCGCTTCATCCCCGACTCCCGGTTCGGCGCTCGCTTATCGACAGGCGCTTATGGAAGGCGAAGAGGCTCTGCTGACGATGTTGGACCGGGATGCCCGCCTCGTCCTTCCGAGGTCATCTGCCGTGTTTCAATCGAAACGCTAGCTCGCGAACGACTTTTATGAACTCCCCAACCATTACCCATATCACTTTTATGAACTCCTCAATCAAATCCTCCATTCTCGCCATCTTCTGTTGTGTGTCCTCCCTGGCGGCAGCGGCCGATGCCCTGAGTTCACGGAATACAAACCCGGCTCTGCTCTATTGGCAGGCGGCCGCAGAGCTTCCTCCCTTGAGCGATGCGCAAGCCAAACAGTTGCGTGAAGTCGCTGGTGGCAAGGTCGATTTCAAGGCAGAGCTTATCGAAGAGTTGAACTTCGAGTGGACCGTGAAATTCCTGCGTAAAGCGGTCGCTTCCGAGGCCCCCTGCGAGTGGGGTCTTGCCTTGGAAGAAGGGATAGAGGCACCTACCCCTCACCTGGCTAAGATGCGCGAGTTTTCGACAATGGCTCTGGTCCTCGCCGAGGCGAAATTTGCCAAGGGTGAGACGACTGCGGGGATCGATCTTCTTTTGATGGCTCATCACATCGCACGCGATGCCGATGCTGCGCCTTCCCTGATCAGCAATGTCATCCAGAATGTCTTGGAGCGTAGGACGATCGCGACTGCGGCACGCCACTGCATGAGTTGGGATGCGGCCGGGCGGGAGGACTACGCCCGGCGCCTGACCTTGCTGCCAGACCTCAATCCCTTGCCCAACGCCTTTGCGACGGAACTCGTGTGGATCGGTGCTTGGGAGAAAGAACTCGAAGAAAATTTTGATCAAGCGAGGAAGAAGTTTGGGCTCGTTGCCAGCAGCGAGAAAAGTGATCCGTTCAGGAGTCCCGAGCTCATCAAGGAGATGCTTGAAACTTATCACAAGATGCATGAGAGAGGCATGGTCATCTTGGCGCTGGAGGGCGAAGCACGACGCCTTGCCGTTGCTGAATTCGAGAAAGATATGGAAGCGGATCTCACAGCCAAAAAGAGGCTGCCAAAGAACATCCTGGTGGCACTGGCGATGCCAGCTCTGAGCAACATGGTCCGCGGCGAGGATCAGAGCGCCATCGCACAGGCGATGTTGAAATCCGCACTCGTGCACGGTCCTGAGATCAGTGAGAAAGACCTGGAAGGTCAGCCTTTCAAACTGGTCCGGAAGGAAGGCGGCTGGGAGTTGAGTTCAAACGAGCTGGAATTTGTTCTCGAGTTCGGAAGGTAGTCATTTGAATTTTGATTCCGGGCATTTCGTGAGAAACGCTGCCTGGAATCTCCTCGTTTGGATTAATCTTGTCCGGTTCCGGTTCTTGAACATTCTGCTGACAATATTGCGTAAAACGGCGCAATACTGAAAGCAATGAACACTGTTGAAAACCCAATCCCGTCTCCGCCACCTGGCAGTCACATCTTGTCGGAGCGTCGTGGTGAGACCTTTGTGATTTCAGGAAGTTCTCGAGGGATTCCTTTGAGATTATATTCTCCAAGAGATTTGGGGATCATGGAGAAGACACTGAGAATCAAGGCGAAACTGAGTTCAAAGCCATCAGAGGGGAATGTAGGCGATCTTTTAGCTCAGCAGGTTTTTGATTGGTCGATTGAGATCTCAAAAGGTCGTGTCACTTTTTCAAGTGATGCCTTGCCGGACGATTACCTTTTCACTCTGCGAGATGTCAGACGGCTTTTTCAAGCGCCCGAGGGATACTTCGCAGTGGAGCTTTCTCATCTCGACGGAGATCAGTATAAGAGCCAGGTTCTGACCGGGAATCCCGGGGCTGATGACGCCGCGTGGTTGCACGGATCGCTCATTCAGCTGTTTGACCTCGATCAAGATGGAGTTGCGAAACCTCAAGTTCAGGGGGAATTCAAATCACCTCCCACAGAGAGCTTTAAGCTCGTCGAGCAAGCGGGAGGATCTCGCGTGGAGATTCAACATCATACCAAAGTGCTCCACCGCGTCCTGCCCTTGGCCATCGGGGGGATTGTTTTAACGCTGTCTCTTATACACATCTCCGAGCCCACGAGACCGAGGCTGATCTC
>OJIS01000161.1_pt1 | contig 24457 bp, 22 predicted proteins | sample 1595671 | NCBI WGS metagenome assembly OJIS01 (sample SAMN05416814, study PRJEB24817) | seawater metagenome | isolation source: Sea water | place: Canada:Atlantic | collected 2013-07 | reverse complement strand
CTACACAGAGTAGATCGTCGGCAGCGTCAGATGTGTATAAGAGACAGGCGTGGGAGAGAACGGAGGCATAGATTTGATCGGCACGGTCGAGGTTGCGGAAGCGCCATTCGTATTTGGGAATGGTGTGGAAAGGAGTGTGGGGCTCGTGAAGCCAGACGTTGATGAAGAAGGGTTTTTCTTCCTTGGTGCTCCTGGCAATGAAGGCGGAAGCGCGTTTGGAATCCTCGAACCAGGGCATTTGCTCGCCGGCGCAGTTGAAGGCCCCGTATTCGTCAAATCCGTAGGACGCAGGAGTGGGCGAGTCGGGGATCATGTCATTGGCGAGGTGCCACTTGCCGTAGTGGGCGGTGCGGTAGCCGGCGGATTGCAGGATACGGGAGAGGAGGGGTGCTTTGGGATCAAGCCAATCGGGCATGCCGCGTTTGGCATTACTGGGGACCCAGGCAAAGTGACCATCGATGTTGTAGCGTGCCGGAAAATGGCCGGTCATGACGGCGGTGCGACTGGGCGAACAGACTCCGCTGGCAACGGTGAAGCGGTGGAAGTCGGTGCCTTCGCGGGCGAGGCGATCGATGTTCGGTGTTTTGACGTAAGGGTGGCCGTGACAGCTGAGATCGCCCCAGCCCCAGTCATCGGCGAAGAGGAAGAGGATGTTGGGTTGATCGGAAGCTTGGATCTTCGGCAAGCCGAGGATCAGGGTTGCTAGAAAAATAAGGATCGTTTTCATGATGGGAGGAGTGGATCACAAAAGGGGCGGTTCCGCCATCCCACTTGGCGTATTGAAGGCCCGGCTCCGGAAGTCGGCCGGGGAGTCGGGTTCGGAAAACTTCCGCCATAAGACAGCGGCGGTTTCTTGCGTCACCTCGCGGGTGACGACGAGTGAGCGCAAAAGACCGCGAAGAGCTTCTTCGTGCTCAATAGAGAGTCGAAGGAAGTCCTCGTTGCGGTCCTGAGAGTGGGCGTCCATACCCCAACTCTCCGGGGATGGACTTCATTTGCCGAAATAATTTTTACTTTTTTTCGGCGACCGGGAATCCCCGGAACTAGGAGGAGTGTTCCTGGATCATCTTCAGGAGTTCATCTTTGAGGGCGAGTCGCTTGACCTTTTGCACCTGGGTGTATTTGTCGGACGGGGTTTCGATGTTTTCCTCGATGCGATGAACTTCTTTGTCAGTCTCGTGATATTGCTCAAAGAGCCTGGCGAAATGAGCGTCGTTCATCTTGAGGTGATGGATGGCGTCTTTGTGCTCGGGCAGTTCGTGGAGGAGGTCGTGTTTTTCGATGGGCATGTTGGTTTATTGGGTTTTCTGATGAAGGTATAACGGCTCTTGAGGTGGGCTGCTATGCATCAATCTCGCTTTGCTGGGCATGTGTTGCGGTGCTTTGGGCAAAATAAAAAAGGACACTTCCAACGAAGTGTCCTTTCTGAAATGAACCGTCTGGAAACGTCCTATTTTTTGCGCCGTAAGAGGAGCGGGAGGGAGAGAAGAACCAAGAGTCCTGTCGTAGGTTCGGGGACGGCCAGGAGTTGTGGGCCTTCGGCATTGAGATCGGTGAGAGAAACGTTGGCGTCATCGTAAATTTTGACGTTCGCCATTTCCATTTCGTAAAGGGAATCACTATTGCGATTCACTCCGAGTCTAAAGTATTGGAGACCGCCCGGATTCATGTTTGCGGTTCCCAGAGATTGTAGGGGGGTGGTTTCCGTGCCAAGCCAGAGATCCGCGGTGCTGCCGCCTGTTTTTCTTGCGACGATTTGGTTCCAGACATCAGGTATTATCGCAGGCTCTCCGGCGTCACCATTGGTAATGGCGGGAAATCCGCTTGTGGCCGAAACCAGGCGAACAATTCCTCCATTGACGTCGATCTGCCAGGAGAAATTATTGGGGTTGTTGACGACATTGTTGCTAAAGATTCCCTGGAAACTCCCTTGGTCCACGGTGCCGGTCTTGAACCAGATGGAGACCGTGAAGGCCCCGGCCCCCGCGCCCGACCGGTCCAGCTCAAGGTAGTCGGCGTCCGCGCCGGTTTCGCCTGGAAAAGAGGCGGATCCCTGTGGAGTGGTTGTGATGATGTTCGCCCCCTGATTGATCAGAGTGAGAGTCTCGGCGGGTCCGACTTCATTGTTGGTCAAGATCCCATCGGTGAAATCGTAATGAGCAAGAAGGGCTGCTTGAATTGGTAAAGCCAATCCAACCAAGGTCGTGATGGTTAAGGTGCGCGTCATCGTTCTGGGATTATGCAATTACAAGCAATCCAGTCGAGTGAATAACAGGATTGGCGTGGATGAAAGTCCTTGAAAGCAATTCACATCGACGAAAAATTCCCGAAACTTCAAGTGTCGTTCCAGAGTGATGGAGTGGATCCTTTTGCAATTATTCCTCGCCGCCGTCGCTATTGTCGGCCGTTTCCTTAATGTCTTGCAGGGCTTCGATGAAGTCTCCAAGGATTTCGGCCGGGACCATAATCGTGTCACGGTTGCCGCTGACATCCTCGGTGATTTTAACGACGCGTCCGCGTGCGTTCTCTTTGAGATCGAGAAAAAAGATTTTACGATCAGCGAGGATCTTCTCGGTATGTAGTACTTCCTGATTCATGGACATCTTGCAGCGAGATTTCACCTCTCATCCGCTAAAGTCAACGTGAAATTTAGTCAGAGAAACTGTGAGAACCCACAAAAGAGTCGGGAGTTTTCCGGGGGAAGGTCGGGAGCGGGGTCGTTATGATCAAGGAAACGAGTGCAGGTGGCGAAGAATTCTTCCTTCGTTTTGACTCTCCGGATCTCGTGCTCGAACGCTTCATGAAACCCCTGCACGATGTAGACGAGGTATTTCTTCATTTTCTGAACGTGCTTACTCTCAACGAATTCCGGGATCTCCTTCGCGGTCTCCTCATAAAGGAGACCGATGTATTCCATGACCATTTTCGCGGTCACGAGAGGGATGTTTTTTTCGTCGAAAGCTGCTCGTAATTGGTCAAAAATCCACGGATTACGGATGGCTCCGCGGCCGATCATGAGTCCGGCGGCTCCGGTGGTTTTGAGATAGGTGAGTCCGGATTGGCAGTTCACGACATTGCCATTGGCGATGACCGGGCAGGGGAGAGTCTTTACAGCTTGGGCAACGCGGTCTTCGTGAACCGGTGTCTGGTAACGTTCCTTCACGGTGCGTCCGTGGATGGTGAGGAGGTCGATGGCGTGCTTTGAGAAGATTTCCAGAAGTTGGTCAAATTCCTCTGCTGATTCAAAGCCGATCCGGGTTTTCACGGTGAAGGGCAAATCTCCACAGGCGTCGCGGAGACGGCCGAGAAGAAGGTCGACCTGTTCCGGCAGACGAAGAAGGCCTCCTCCGGCATTTTTGCGATAAACAACGGGCGCGGGGCAGCCGAGATTGAGATCAACTCCGGCAATGGGGTGCTTCTTGAGCTCACCGACGGTCCGCACCAATTCATCGCCATCCTGACCGATCATCTGGGCGATGATGGGCCGTCCGGTTGGGTTCTCGGTAATGGAGCGGAGGAGGTAAGGATCGAGACGCGAGTGAATGTGAACCCGAAAATACTCGGTGACATAAAGATCGGCGCCACCAAAGGCGGCCATGGTCCGGAGAAAGGGGAGGTCCGTGACGTCCTGCATGGGAGCCAGGAGGAGAGCGGGTCGTGAAGTTGGGAGCACGGAGAAAGTGGTTTAGAATGTCGCCTGGGTCGCGAGTTCTTTTTGTGATTTGAAGCGGAGGCTTCTTTTTGCGTAGCGATGCTGGCGGATGTCGACAATGAGCATGCTGCGGTCTGGCAGGATGTGTTTCCAGGCTTCGGTGGGCATGTCGGAGATGAGGACGAGGGCTTGGTCGGGAGTGGTGGCCTCAATTTCGGCGATGACGTCGTGGGCCTCGGTGTGATCGGAGCGGTTCGCCCGGGCGAGCAGGGTGAGGGCTTCGCTCCATGATTCCGAGTGGAAGGTGGGTTGGGATTTCCATGATAGAAAATCCGCGCGCAGGGTGGCCGGGACCCCGATGCCCCGGAGGTGGCGAAGGGTACCGCAAACGAGTGAGAGGGAGCGTTCAAAAAGGTCGGTGCGAATGAGGGTGTTGTCTGTTCCGAAGCTATGGTAAATCACGACTGCCTGCCTCGGTCGAAGTCCGGGCGGATCGTATTCACGGACTCTGGGATTCCGGCCTCGGGCGATGGAGCGGATGGTTGAGGGCCAGTGGATTTGCTTGGCGCGATCACCGGGTTGATAGGGACGGAGTCCTCGTGGTTCTCCCGGGGCATCGCCCGCTTGGTGCCCCTCGCCATTCCAGGCATCATCGAATTCACCGGTGGCGAAGAACTCCCTCGGGACGAGTGGTTTTGGAAAGACGAGGATTTCGTGTTCGACTTCCAATTTTCTTTGAAAGCGAAAGAGGCTGAGTGGGAAGGTGGACTTCAGGATGCAAGGGTGTTGCGAGATGGCACCCCGGGTTGGGATGGAGCCGCGGAGTTTGCTGGTGGCTGAGGAACGGGCCGCGGTCCAAGAGGAGTGGGTGTCAATCTTCACGGACTTGGAAAGCTGCAACTCGAGGTCGGTGCTGCAGGCATCGAAGAGACTTCGTCGATTGAACTGGGTCATCCGTAGGTCGAACGGAGTATCGGCGAAGACTCGGCGCGGGGCCGTCAGCTGCAATTGAATTCCCCGGAGGTTCCATTTGCCGAACACGAGGACGATAAGGGTGAGGAGGATTCCCGCCATTCCAAGTGCAATGAGCACGCCATCGATGCGCAGAAGTCCAGCCACGGTCATGGCAAACGAAGCTCCGATAAAAAATGCGCCTCGTGGAGTGATCGTCACCTCCCCAGTCTCAACAAATGCGGGCCTTGGTCCAGTCTGCATCGTGAGCAAGCCGGGTAAAGTGGGGGGATGCTTTTTGTGTGACGATCGGCAGAGGGATTCAAGTTCTGCGGTTTCTTGATTTCATGCAATTGCCGCACTACTTTTCTTTTCTAATGAGTGAAGGAGGGAAACGGGCAATGGAAGCGATGCTAAAAAAGATCGGATTGACCGCTTTGAGTGCCGGACTTGGGGTGCTCGTCTTTGAGCCCTTCGCATGGTGGCCGCTGGCGTTGGTCGCCTGGATCCCATTTCTCTACGTCTTGAAGGATGCCTCACCTCGCGCCGCTTTCTATTTGGGGCTTTTCCACGGGCTCCTGCTTTTTGGGGGAACGCTTTCGTGGATGTGGACTATTTTTGGCAGGGCTTCGATTGCCTTGTGGGCCATTGTTGCGATGTTCACCGCGATTACGGCCCTGCTTATTGTAAGGCTTCCCACGAAGTCGAGGTGGCAGGGAGCCGTTTTGGCCGCCGCCGTTTGGGCGGGCGTGGAATTTTTCCGGGCAGAAATTTTCACGCTGACCTTCCCGTGGATCACGCCCGGGACCGGGGTGCCTCCCAACTGGATCACGCCGATCGTTGGGGTTTACGGGGTTACTTTCCTGATCGTTTTGGGCAATGCCCTTCTTTTGACCCGGTGGAAACAGGGTCTCGCGATCTTGCTTTTATTGGTTCCTGCGGTGCTGACATTTCCAGGTGTCCCGGAGCCTGATGATCAGATCAGGGTGGGCTTGGTTCAGGATGAGTCTGCGATGATTCGACAACTGAAGGCTTCTTCCGAGCCCTTGCTTGGCAAGGTCGATGCGGTGGTTTGGCCGGAATACTCGTTGGGGAGATTTGAGGAATCCACCCTGGAAGTTGGCAAAGCAATAGCGGCCCAAACCGGGCTCTTTGTGGCCAGCGGGCTCGAGGAGATCGATGGACAGGATCACAACACCGCCTTCGTGATTTCAACGGCTGGAATCGAGGGCCGACACGTGAAGAATCATCCGGTTCATTTCTTCGCCGATGGGGTCGCGGGAACGGTCGCGGAGCCGGTGGCCACTCAACTTGGGAAAGTGGGAACTCCGGTGTGCTTCGATTGTGATCATCAGGATGTCATCCGAAAAATGACGGCGAAGGGCGCGGAGTTTTTCCTCATTCCAAGTCTGGATAAGATTGAATGGTCCGCCCGTCAGCACGAGCAGCACGGGGTGTTATTTCAGCATCGGGCTGCCGAGAATGGCCGATGGCTGGCGGTGGCATCGAGTTCGGGAGTGACACAGATCATTGATCCGCGAGGACAGGTCAGGGCACGCTTGCCGCTGATGGACGAGGGGGTTTTGGTGGGAGAGATCGGTCGAACAGATCACCGAACCATTTTTCAGCGGGGCGGATGGTTGCTCGGGCCGGCCATGATGTGGGTGACCGGAGCTGCCATGTTGTGGCTGGTATGGCGGAAGTACTCGAAATCAGCGCCGAAGCAAGTTCCGGACTTGCCAAGGTAGGTTGTCTGTCGAAGACTCCGCTCGCTTTCAGAAATGAGAGGCCTCCGTGGCGGAATTGGTAGACGCTGTGGATTTAAAATCCATTGATCCTAGATCGTGCGGGTTCGATTCCCGCCGGAGGTATTATTTTTCTACCCGGTGATCCTGCCGGATGACTTCGAGATCGGACTCTGATCTTGTGGAGCCCGTCGCAAATCGGGATGATTCTCCGCTCATTCGTTTTGGAGACCTCCCGGGGGATGGTGATGATCCTCCCGGGTAAATCGATATTCTCCCAGCCAAGTGCGGCCTTGTCACTGTCCCGATGCGGATAAAGCTCCTCATTCCTGACTCCTGCCCATGCGGATATCGCGAGCCACGGAAGAAACTCGGGATGAACCGCGGCGAGCATGGCCGCGAGCTCCTCTCGGTCGAGCGTGGTCGGTGCCGACTTTATCTCGATCGGTCTCGCCATTTTTTCTGCTTCCGTAGTTTGATCCGGGAGAAGCCCTTGAACCCGGCACCCACGGAAAAACGTGACAGTGGCGGCGCGAATTTGAACTTTCGTCGACGGCTTCCGGGTTCCAGCCGATAGCCAGGAAGCAGAATGCCATTCTGAACTAAATTTCTATGTTCACCATTATTCGCCCAGCGCGGAAGAAATACCGATTCCGGAATCGGAATGTGACAATCGACGAGGCGTTGATGATGACAGGGCTCACGGTCACGGTTTCGGTTGTGAGGAGCCGGCTGAAGAACGGATGGAGGTTCGAGGATGCGGTGACGAAAGCTGTGACCTCGAAGAAGGCCGCTGGTTCAGGCGGCGGGGGTTAAAATCTACTGCCTACCCGACGCTACATTCTAGATCGGTTTCTTCGAAGCGCGACAACAGCTCCCATCAAAACCAACAGAGTCGAAACCGAAGGTTCGGGAATTACTTCAAAACCAGCCGAGATGGACCCAATACCGAATGACTCATGTGGACCCGCGCCAATGTCTCCATCCCCCCCGAAACCACTAAACCGAATTTCCACCGAAGATGTATCAGAAAGAATGTCAAAAAAATCCAACCCGAATGTCCCACTCGCCACTTGCTGGGAAACATTTCCTCCGATGGATAGAAAATCGACCAAAACCGCGCTGGGGCCACTAGAAGGATCAGTTGCAACACCATACCATATATTTGTCATTCGAATTTGCTGACCAGGCTCCGCAAATAATTGAAATGAAAAGTAATCGCCATCGGAATAGCTCTCCATCCACAATGTCTGGTCAGCAACATTTCCAGGATGGGTAACATTTGGAGGATTTGCTGTTAGGGACGTCACCGTTGGGACTCCCATCGGTGCAGGAAGGCCACCACCTTCATTCGAGATAAGAGGCTCCTCAGAAGCGAAACCGAAATTGACATTGAACAATACCACAGCCTTGCCTTCCACGATGATTACTAGTGACAGAAGGAATACGAGGCGATTCATTTTTGTAGAGCAGTTTTATTATGCGGGGGGGCTGCCTTTCACTTTGTTACTCGGGGGTTCCGGGTAACTCCGCTGGCAAGGTGACTTTTAGTTATCTGTCTCCCGCTCCCGATCATTTTAACTTTTAGCAAGTCGATGATGGTAATCCAAGGCCTTCTTTCCTGTGATGGTGACGCGAGGTGATATCACTGTCTCGACTGTGAGGATCCGGCTGAAGATGGGGTGAGAAAGTGTTTTCGGCAAACTGAGCATGAACCTCCTCTGATTTAAAATATGATCTTTATTTATTCTTCCGTTTGGAAGACTATTGACTTCTTTTCTTTGATTTGTTACTCGATTTTTCAAATGAGCAAAACAATTATACTCGTCCACGGTCGAAGCTGGAAACCAAAAAAGTCGGATTTGGAGTCAATTTGGACCGAAGCCCTGAGATCTGGTATTGCTAGAGATTTTCCAAACAAGCTTACCGCTTTTGATAAAGTGAATCTCTCTTTTGTTTACTATGGTGACCTTTCGAATCAGCTCCTTAAGTCAAAAGGGGGAACTCAACCACCGAGTAGCACTGCCGCTCGTAAGAAGGCGCTGGAACAGCTAAAGCAAATCCCGGCCAATGGATTCACAAAGTCCGCATATAGAAAAATTCCAGGAAAAGAATCTTTTAAAGAAGGTGTAGCCGATGCATTGGCCCCAGTGTTAGGTTTTTTTCACCTCACGGATAATCTGGTTGAAAAAGTAGCCCCAGATATGCGCGACTATTGGAACGATGACAGCGAGTTTGGGTCAACTTGTCGGAGTCGCATGACTCCGCACCTCAAAGACGCCTTTGATCGTAATGACTCCATCTGCGTGATCAGCCACAGCTTGGGAACCATGATCAGTTACGATTCGCTCTGGAAATTTTCCAGATCCTTTGACTACCCTGAATACCATTCAAAGAAAATCGATCTCTTCATAACTACAGGTAGTCCTCTTGGTGACGAAACGGTTAAGAGGAAGCTCAAGGGGGCGAAGGCCAAGAAAGAACGTAGGTATCCGAAAAGCATCAAAAATTGGCTAAATGTCGCCGCTGAGGATGATTACATCTCTCATGATCAGAAAATAGCCGGAGATTTTCGGAATATGAAAAAGTACGGACTCGTCAAAACTCTGGTAGATAAAAGGGTCTATAATTTGTCTTATCCAAATGGAAAATCGAATCCTCACCATAGCTCAGGTTATCTTATTCATCCGAACGTCTCTAAAGCAGTCTCAGCATGGCTCTAGGGTTATTTTGATACGCTTTTTTCCTCCCTGATTTTGAATCGGACAGGACATCTGCTGAAAGTGGAGGATGGTCTAGACTGTTGAGAGCTTTTTGGAGTCATGCAAATCGACTTCAGAAACAACTTCGAACAGCTCGGGCGGCAGATCGTCAAGAACAGCCCGGAGGCAATCGAGCATGCTGCTCAGTCCTCGATCAACCGTACCGCAGCCACGCTGCGAACTCAGACCCGCCGTAACATAGCCGAGGAGGTGCAACCGCACCGAGGAGACCAAGGATCGATAGGGAAGCTGATCCTGATCCGCAAGGCCACGGGAAGAGGAGAGGGGAGCCAGACGGCCAACATCGACTTCTCAGAGCTTGGTGTTCCTGTGGAGGCCACGAAGAAGGCCAGCATCCGGAAGATCAGGGGGAAGGCCGGACGGTATCGAGTGCGGGTCAAGGGCCAATCTCTCGTCAAGGCCTTCAAGGTCGGCGACTCATCGAAGCCGCTCTTCATTCGAAGCAAGGGGAAGCTCAAGCGGCTCTACTCGGACACGTTGATTCAGGAGGCCACGAAGTCGGGCGTCTTCGACAAGTTGGCCGTGGCCGCACCGGGGATCTTCATTCCTCAGTTCGTGCGGTTGGTCGATATCTTCGATGGGTTTCAAGCAGTCGAACAGCAGCGGGAGGAATCGGCAGGGTGTTCTAAATGATCCTTGTTCTCATGATATTCCACCGTGTTGATTTCTTCGTCGAAGTGTTAGCGGCAACCAGCCCAAAAGCCCCACAGAAAGAACGATAGATGGTTCAGGAACTCGAGCCTGAGCAATCAGCGCCGCCCCTTCAGGTATGCTCATATTGAAGCCATCATGGTGCGCTAGGCGCTTGATTCACAAATTACGGTAGCTAAGGTGAAATCTCCACTTGCAGGAGAAGTGTCGACAATCCTCAAAACATAAATATTCCATGAAAGCGTCAACTTTCACCATCGCGTGTATTGTCGTGCCATTGCTCGCGGTGTCATGCTCCATCCCCGCGGTCATTCTCGACGGACGAGATCCAGAAGGCGTCCAGCGCGGCAGTCCGCATCGCGTCGACGAAGCCCGCATTGAAGATCGAACGATTTTCGTGGATATCATATGTGGGGATTTTGACAGCAAGCCTCGTGATTTCCGGCTTTTTATGACCCCTGAAAACTTTCAGGGAAGTAAGCCTCGTCACGCTAGCCTCTTGCTTACTTATGATAACGGGGGAGGGAGACTGCTCGATGGATGCAATCGGATGACACTCCGGTTCGATCTGTCGCCAGTTCTTGATCGCTATAGGAAGCAGTATGGTGGGGAAGATGAGATTATCCTGAAGTTTAGCGGAAGCAAAACAGTTGTGCGCTACTCCCCATAAAACAGTTCAATAATACAAAGTTTTTCCCTAAACCACAGGTTCTAACACGTTGAGGCGGTTTCGATTCCCGCCGGGTGTTTTCCTATAGATGATGAGTTGCAGAGGTGCTGCAACTGTCCTGAGAGAGATTGGTCTTCAGGTGTTTGGAACTTGATTGAGAGGCCAGCTCATTTATGTCTGCGATTTTGTGGCCACGGAAGGACCGACAATAGACCAGGAGATGGAAACAATCTCTCGCCGAGATTGAGAGCGGGGCTCCAAGAGTGATTCACCCACGTTTATTGAACGCCGCCATGGGGATTGGGAAAGGGGGGTGGGATTCAGCAACAACGCAAATTCACTGACCAAAGCGAATAAGGGGGGGGCGAGGTGCTGAATCCCTTTTTTCCAGTAAGAAAAAATTTTAAGTTCAGACTAGGATGGAATTGGGGTCTGGTTGTGAAATTTATGGAGTGGGCTGATGCCGCAGAATGGTTTTTTACGAATGAGGATCTTCCGGTCGAAGCTCCTCTATTCATAGAAGAACGGTGTGGGGACATTTGTTACCGAAAGATTCGTTTTTTTTTATTTTTGGGAATGCCTGGGGGAATCAGATTGCAGAGAGAGCGCGAGAGTTTAGAGTCCCGAGCGTGGAAAACGCTGATTCGAGTTCTTTGAGCAATGGCTCTGATGGGAGTTTCCCAAGAACTCAATGGAGCATGGTCATTGCGGCAGGGGGCTCGGGAGATCTTGGGCCTCAAGCTCTCTCTGATCTCTGTGAGATTTACTGGTATCCGATCTACTCATTTCTACGGCGTAGTTATTCGGATGCTGATGCCAAGGATTTGACTCAAGGTTTCTTTGAAAGCCTGATTCGCCGGGATGATCTCGCGAAGCTGACGACGGAAAGAGGGAAGTTTAGAACCTATCTCCTGAGTGCTTTGAAAAATTTTCAGTGCAATGCCTGGAGACGGGAGAATGCGATGAAGAGAGGTGGTGATGTGCAGATCGTCTCGATTAATTTTACAGATGCCGATGAGGTTTACCGGAGTGAGCCGTCAGATTCGATGAGTCCGGATGTGCTTTTTGAGGCTCGCTTTGCCTATGCCCTCTTTGAAAGATCGATTGAGCGCTTGAAAGTCTACTACCGGGGGAAGCGAAAAGATGATCTGCTTGAAGAACTCCTCCCGTTCATTTCTCCAAATGCCGGGGAAAGGTCCTACTCCGAGGTCTCCAAAAACCTTGGGTGCAGCGAAGGTGCTGCCCGGAAGGCGGCGCATGATATCCGCAATAAACTCAAGGAGTGTTTTCGTGCTGAGGTTTTCGAGACCGTCGGAGATTTTTCCAAAGTTGATGATGAAATTCGTTATCTCATATCGATCCTGGGATCCCACTGGCCGGCGTCGGCTTAGTGTGTTGTTTGGAAATCTCCGTCCATCCAGGTTTTGAGAGCGCCTCGCTCTTGTTTTTTGGCGGAGGAGGCAATCAACAGTGAGAAGGCATCACGTCGAATGATGGTAGGGGGACCTGCTTGAAAGTCTGGCGAAATGGGAGCTTCAGAAAGTTGTTCGTTGAGGTCTGAGATGAACGAGCCGGGTAGGTCGAGGCCCGGTTCAAGGAAAACGAGCCATTCGCAGGAGGATTCAGCAAGCCTTGTTTCGTCTGCGATGATGGACCACCCATCCGGAGTATTTTCTGCGGAATCGAGGATGAGGTATTTTTCGTGAGGCTTAAGTTCCTGGGCTTCCACTCCGGCGATCAATTCGTGGTCCAACTGACGGAGAACGACGGCAATATTACTTGATCTCCGGTGATTTAGGTTGGCAGGGCTCTTGATGGGCGAATGAGAACTGATCGGTCGGGGTTGTTGCCGATTCATCAATTCGTTGATGTTGGCTTCCTGGCCAGGGAAGTCAGCGGAACTTCTTTTTCCTTCGAGGGAGTCTTTGGACCACAAGGTCGTCGTTTCTCCGATATGTTCGCAAAGACTCGGCGAGTGCAGGTAGAAGGGGATTTGGGTCGACCTGCACCAGTTGCCGACAACCGAATCGACATTTTTGAGGCCTTCGCCCATCCCCCGGTTCCGGTGATTGATCACGGCGGGGTCTCTCAGAAATGCTCTTGCTGAAGAATTGGGGAAGATGAAGGCCATGGCTCCCCACGCTCCCCAACCCACATCTTTGGGAAAAAAGCCGACCCTGTTTTCATGGGCTTGATGGCTCGGGGTATGGAGTGAGACCACGCCAACGCGTTTGTCCGGCCAAAGTTCTTGTTCAAGGTAATCCCTCAAACCAAGACAAAAAACGGCATCGTCCTGGCACATGAAATAGGCGTCTGCGTGGGGTTCCCGCAATACCAATTCGGTGAGAGCGAGGAGGAAGTTGGGCCAAGCGCCCAGTGTTCGGGTGCGTTGGCAGACTTCAATGGAGGAGGGGACTTGGGACAAGTCTGATTCGGGCTCCGCGAAGACGGTCGGGGTCTCCCAACCGGCCTTGAAAAGACTCTGAAGCATTTCGCCGAGATTTGGCTTCCGGCGTGGAGCGGTCGTGATGCCCACGGCCCAATTCTCGATTGTTGCTTTTTTCAATCTTGGTTCATAATCAGCGCAGCAACTGCACTCGCGAATCACCGTTGTGGTATGGGCATCATGGAGACACTCGAATTCCTTGAGTTTAACGTGACCGCGACACGAGGTGCAATTTCGGTCCCCTGTTTGATCTCCAAGATAGGAACAGGGGCCTTTGTAGGATCCAATTTTCCCCTTCCGGGAATTCGCCTCGCTTTGACCTTCGCTGGATATTTTGAGGTGTTTGAAAGCCCGTAAACGAAGCTCTTCGGCTTTCTCGGTGCTGCAAAACTCCTCTCCCCCCTTTTCAATGAGCTTCGAGGTTGCGTGAAAGAGATGAGAGGCAATAACCGGGTTGATCTTCTCTGTCGTCGGCGGGGCATAGCTCTGGCACTCACGGCAAGCCGGGTCCGATGTCTTGGTGTATTCGGCAGCCTCCAGCCCAGTCAGTTTTACGACAAGCCCACACCTTGACTCTGTGAGAAGAAAGGGGCAAAGAACTGGAAATGTTTCCAAAACCTGTCGTTGAGATTGACCGTCCCGGCTAGGTTGCAGAACCCGAGCTCGAACTCGACGAGGAATCCAGCCAGCAACAAAAGATACGACATTCACCAGGATACCCTGGACTCGGTCCGGCAGGAATCTTGTCTGGGACATAGTAGCCCGGCTCGCAGTTTGTCGGAGTGCTTGTGTGAGGTATCCAGGCATTTACGCTCGCTGAATAATAAGCGACGAAATAGCCACCGGAGCCATTGCAGCTCGACGAGTTACCGCTGGGGTTGGAACAACTGGGAGGAGAGGAGGAACTGGACGAAAAGTGTGAACTCATAGATTGATCTACATCTTGGGAAGAACGAATTTGTGAAATTTGTTACAAAATAAAATAGAATTCACAAAAAATCATCTAGTCATTTCGACGTTTCAGAGGAAGAGGTGACCGTTCTCGCAAATCGAACTGTAATCGAATCATTGGGATTGGCTAGGTTGCCTATGGGTGTGCCCCTTTCTTGGATATGAACAAAACTAAAGGCGTGGTTAAAAGCTCCTCCGGGGGCAGATACGGATCCCATGAGCGCCCTGACCATATCAGCGGTTGGCTGGTCTTTCTGGAATGGCAACGGGTTCAGGCAATACTCAGCAAGGTTTCCGTGCATGTCGTAAAGTCCGTGTCGGTTTGGGAAGAGAGACCCTACTGTCTGAGGTTCAATGGTCCGCCCGTTCACCCATGCAAAAAGATTGGCGATTTCAAGATCGGAAGATCCAAATGAATAGAGGGATTGAGCCGGTCCGCTACAGGCGTACTTCCATTCGTCCCTTGTTGGCAGCCGAAATCCCTCAAGGTTGAGGTAGTCTTCCTTGGGGCGCAGGCGTGTTTCCCATTCAGAGTAAGTCTCGTAGCAAGGAGTCATGTTATGGGCCAGGGAAAGTTTGTTGCACAAGGTCATCGCTTGCCACCCGTTGCGTGTGGGGACGGGCTTCTTCCCGTTCTGGTCGACGCCCGGACCACTGTCATCAAGGATTCGAAACAACTCGCTTGTGAGCTCAATCGAGCAAATCTCAAACCGTTTGGCTCCAAGTTTGAGTGGAACGGGTGGTTCGAGAATTGTCATCGTGAGGTCATGAAGAGGAAAATAATTCCATTGGGCATCTTCGGGAGGAGGCGATTTTGGGACTTCGCATTTCCAGTTCTCCAACAGAAAGCGGGAAGCCGCGTGCACTGACCCGCTGGGGTGGGAGCGGGCGATGTGTTCGGCTCTTGTTTTGACCTTTTCCAAGATTGATGGGTTCAGGAGTTCGGGATCTTTTCGAGATAGGAGAAGGCAAAAGATCCGGAGCCATGTGGGTGAATCGGCGGCAGCCTCAAGATGTTTGGCCAGTCTTCTTGTTTCGAGAATGCTTCCACGAGCCAGGACGTGGGAATTGAGTTCGGCTTCCTCGGGCGCAGCCGGCAGGGGGGCTGATTCAAAAGAAAGCTGGGCAACGATTGCGTTCGCGCGAGGGACGACTTCCTTGGAGTTCGGCAGGTCACCGAGATCCTTCAATTCAGTCAGATTTTCAAGGAGGGCCGGAAGTTGTTCTGCCTTGGCAACGGCGATGTATTTTCTAAGACGTTCCAGGTCATTCGCATAAATCGTGGCAAGAAATTGAACTGCGGGTTCTTTTCCGCTTTCGAGTTGCTGCAACATGGCATCTTCCAGATACGGAGCGATCGGTGAGAGGAGGTCGACCCATTGCGGGTCTGGTTTTTCCTGAGTATACCAGGCTGCGATCCGGTTTGCCTGCTCTTCCCAGAAGCGGTCGGGGACTTCGGCCCTGGCAAGTGCGCATGCGGCACGGAGTCCGGCCGACGGCGACTCTTCGTTGAGAACGCGGTGGACCAAATCGTCTCTTATTTGGAGTTCAAGAGGGTGAAGAGTCCCGGTGATCACGCTGACTTCGCTGACCTGGGCCACCATCAGGGGATCAAGAAGTTTCTTTTTGAGATCCGGGTCATCCTTGATCAATGGCAGTAAGGCACGCCAACGATTTCCGGAATTTGCATCGGATTTTGCGATGTCTTCCAGGCGGGCTTTGTTCCAGAAAATCCCGGCTTCGGCAGCCCTAATTGCGGATTGGATCTCCTTGGGGCGCGCTTCCAGGAGCCGGTCGACGGCTTCGTCCGCTCTTTGTCTGGCCACAAGACTCCATGCCGTGATTCCCAGAATGAGGGTGAAGAGAGATGCCAGGATCAGCCTGGGAACATGGTGCCGGGTGGCGGAGCTGAGATATTTTTCATCGTCGAGGGTTCGGCTTCTCCCTGTGGTGAGCACCTTGAGCCATGCCCACTCCACCACGCCGGGGAGGAGTTTCTTCCGATCTCCGGAGATCCAATTCGTCGCCTGGGTGCGGAGTCGCGATTGAGCAAAGCCCCTTAGAGTCTTGTTCTTGGTGTTGAGGGTCCAGTTTCGAAGAGCTCCCACCAGGTAATCATGCGAGAGCTGATAGGCCCGACCCCCATCCTTCGGCGCAGGGGAGATCAGTCTGAGATCTTGATCAAGCGCATGGACCAGTTCTTCAAAAGCCACCGGGTCATCTTCCAGGTTGGTTGCCTTTAACAGTTCCGCTTCCGGGATGGACTCCTTGCGAATCAATCCCTGGTCCGGGACAAGGGTGAGGAGAAAGGCCTCCGCAGTGTCTCTTCGCGTTTGAAGGCTTGAGCTGTTGAAGATGGTATTCAGATAGAAAATCCCAAGATCTTCCAAACTCTTGATACGGGAAATCACTTCGAACTCCCACGAGCTCTGCTCCAGGATCTGGACCAAGATCGCGATGTTTACCGGGGGAAACCGGCCTCGATCCTCAATCAAGGTCAGACCGTGCTGTATGATGGCGCGTCGTTTTCGATTTGAGAGGGCCCGGAATTGTTCAAAGGTATTGGCAATTTTCTCAATGACAAAGCGGGTGTGATCCTTATCAAAGGGAGTGCAGAGGGAAATGTTTTCTCCCTGTCTCATCGGGATATCCAACTCTTGCATGAGCTGGCTTGTGCTCCGCCAAAACTCTTCTCGAATGACAAGAATCGCCTGGATCCGGATGCCGTCGCACTGACGAAGTGCCTTTACGAGAGAACGGGATGATCGTTGATCCGAAGCAGCCTGAAGCCATTGCTCGAATTGATCGATCACGATGAGTAGCTTTGAGCCCACCGGAAGTCCTCCCAAGCGCAGTTTTCGAAGCATCCATGGCAATTCGTCGTTTGGATCAAGATGGGGGTAGCGATGGCAGAGCTTCTGCTTGATGAGTGATTCCGTGGAGTCATTCGAGGCATTGAGCTGGAGGGTCGTCACGCCTTCCCGCAGCTGGGGAACGATGCCTGCACTTAAAAGCGAGGATTTCCCCGAACCCGATGGGCCATAAATGATGCCGACCCTTAAGGGCGTCTCGTTGTTTGAATCGATATCTTCAATACGACGTTTCCACTGATCGACGTCGATCGGGAGTCCGGTTTTGGGTTCGCGGGGCCCCGGGAGCAACTCAAGAAAAGGTCCGGAATCATTTTCGTTGAAGGATCGGAGACCGCGATGAACGAGCTGAGAGGGAGAAATAGCCTCTTTCGAGATTTTGTCTTCAGAGGAATTCCTTTCAAGATCCTCCCGAAACAGACGAACCGTCGCGTAGCGCTTTGTCTTTTGAAAGGCGAGAGCCTTTAAGGTGATGTTAACGAGGTTCGGTGAAATCTCTAATGCTGAATTTCTCAAGTGATCGGAGATCTTGTGCTCGAAAGCCTGCCTCGAATTTTCTTCGACCCATTTGGGGTTGATTGGGAAGCCAGTGAGGCCTCGAAATAAGATGGCTCCAAGAGAGTAGATGTCTGCCTGGGAATTTACGAGGTGGTCCTGGCCGAGAATCTGTTCCGGGCTCATGTAAGCGGGAGTGCCCGCGGAATGAAACCACTTGCTGGCACCCAGGAATCGGGCAATTCCGAAGTCGATGAGAATGGCCTTTTGATCACTATTAATGAGAATGTTGGTAGGTTTGACATCCTGGTGGGAGAGATTGAGTTGGTGAACGGTTTCAAGGCCACTTGAAATCTCTATGACCTTCTCCAAAAAGACCCGCCGGGTAATGACACCTCTTACCAGCGCATCTTCGAGGGTGATCCCTTCGATATATTTGGAGACGATAAAGATTTCACCGGATTCGGTCTTTCCCGCATCATAGACGGGGACAATATGAGGGTGCTCCAGGGTGGCGAGAACACGGGCTTCATCAAAGGCGGCGCCTGCAGCTTCCGCGATTTGTGAGATCTCAGGTTTGAGGACCTTGATCGCGATCTGCCTTTCCAAGATGCTGTCAGTGGCAAGGTAGACCGTTCCAAAACCACCTGATCCAATTTCTTTTTCGAGAACATATCTCGACAGTTCTTCATCTTCCCCGAAACCGAGTGACAAGGAAGTTGTGAGTGAGCCCTCGCTACCGGTGAGATCCTTCATGTTGAAAGCTGGGGGTTATGACGACGTGAGCTAGAAGCCGGGGACCCACTGGAGTTGGCTTTCCCGAGGCCCCGGTATTCGAAGACTCCCAGTCCTCTAAGATTTCCCGAAGTGAGGGCCGAGGTGAGATCATAGGCTTCCAGGATTTCACCAAGGCGTGAGATGTAGCGGTTTCTCCTAAAATCATGAAGGACAACAATACTGCCGTCCCCGAGCAACCTTGATCGATGTAATTCCAGGATACAGTCGATCCGTGCTCTCCCGTCGACCAGGACAAAGTCGAATCCATCCTCGGGGCAAATTTTCTTGGCGGAAGCGATATAACTTTTGAATTGACCTTCTTTTGCGGGCGTCATCCCGGAATGAGGAAAGTCAGGAGGGGAGACAAGGATCTCGACCGGGCTTGAGCTCGGTAATGCTGACCTCATTCGTTTTGCCCAATAGTCGTCATGCTCGATGGAAATCCAGTTTGCAGCATATTGCGAGAAAGTAACCGTGCTTCCACCGCATCCGAATTCCAAGGCCTTTGCTCTTCCCTGGATCCGATTTTGGAGGAGATCCAGGATAGCCTCCACCTCAACTTTATCCATCATGGGGTGATTGGAATCGCGATCCATCGTTCCCTTGAAGCTACTCACCTTACTTGTGAAAGCAAGAATACATCAGCATTCTAATGGAATGGTGGGGCGATTCTTGCTCAAGGTGTTTTTCACTGCCCGGGTATCGTCTGTGTCGATCCCAGATGTGATTTTATCAATTGGCCCTGGCGCTTCGAAAGGTCTTTATGGGGTGATGTTACGTCTGCTTTCGCTTTGCCTTATTATGCTCATGACCTCCGGATGCACCCGGAGTTCGGGATACCGGCAGTCGCCCGAACTCACATTGGAGAAGTTGAATCCACAAGTCTCGCTCGGACATGTGGAAATCGATGACCAAGGGGAGTTGATTAGTTTTGACCAACTGAAGCGGGTGACAGCGAAGATCAAAGAGGAGTCGAGTGAGCCCATCCTCTTGGTCGTTTTCATCCACGGGTGGAACTACAACGCCTCGGACAAGTGGGTTACGGGAAATGGGAATATCACTGATTTCCGCAAATTGCTCATGGAAATGAGTGATGCCAGCGGCAAGAAGACGATGGGGGTTTTTGTCAGTTGGAGGGGGAGGTCCCTGGCGACTTTTCCGGTTGGGGTCGATTATTTTCATCGGCATGCGGCAGCGCGGCGGGTGGGGGGAGTGGGAGGAACCGAGATCCTCCACGAGATCGGTGCCGCAGCCCGGGGCGCAAACTCCAGGAACCGCATCATTATGTTGGGACATTCGCTGGGTGGGGCAATTTTGGAGAGCGCGATGGCAGAGTCGATGGCGGCAAAAGTAGCGATGGATACCGCGCGGGGGATTGAGCTTAGGCGAAAGGATTTTCCGGCGGATCTCATGGTGACAATCAACTCCGCTGAGTCGGCGATTTATGCCCGTCAGTTGTTATCGACCTTTAAGAACCGTGGGATCACCTCGATCGAAGGCGGTCCGCTGCTGATCTCCCTGACGGGCAAGCAGGACTTTGTGACCGGACTTTTATCTCCCATGGGGAATCTTTTGGGACGCTGGGTTCCGGGACTCAATTTCTTCAATACCGGGGTGGCCGGAATGTATCGCAAGGATCCTGCCAATGACAAATTACGCGGGAGCCAGGGAGCGGCCCATCGTTCTACGGTGGGACATTTCAAGCCTCTCTTGAGTCACCGCTATGAGAAGGTGGGCGGGCAAAAGAGGGCGCTCAAAGCCATCATGCGGGACAATAAGACACCCGCACGGGGAGATGGCTTTCTCGTCCACGGCGAGAATGAGACTTACCTTTTCACGCGACCGGAGAAGCCATTCTACAATGACACCCCTTACTGGATCGTTCCGATTCCCGGGTCATTCATCAAGAATCATGACGATCACTGGAACCATAGTTTCATCGGTTTAATGACGGCGATGATGTCGATGGCGAAGTAAGGTTTTCTTCTATGGCCTCAGCCCGAGAAGATCTTCGATATTAAGGTCCTTCAGTTGCTCATCCGTGAAGTTCTCCCGGATGACCTTCTGGAGTTCCTTGTTGCGAAGGATGGCTGCGTAATTTCCGCGGTCATAGGCTTCCTGAATGGCAGGATCGACCGGGATGGCGTCGTAGATGATCTCGCTCCCTTCCTGAGTGGTAATTTGAGCAAACTTTTCCTGGCTGCCTTCTTTTACGATGGCGAGCTTAATGGCATTGGTCTCGACGGGGTCGTTCAGGAAATCAATTTTTTGATGCCATTCTCCGACCTTGCTTTGGTCGATCCATTGTTTGAGTTTCGCAAAGATGGGTTCTTTACTGGAGGTGTCGACTTTTCCCGTGACGTATTTGGACAGGCGATCAAGTTCCGCCACGGTGCCGGCGTAGCGGACTCCGGTCAGCATGAAGTAGGCAAAGCCACCGCCGATTAGAAGTCCGAAGATTCCGCCCGGCATTCCAAAGCCACCCGAACGGGCCTGGCTTCCTTCGCCGCTTTTACCCGCGAGAAAGCCCAGGATTTTTCGGATGGCAACAATCGTCAGCACAAAGGCGGATATTCCGAGGGCGGTTGACATCCAGGGCTGGGGTTTCTCAATCACTTTTTGAGCGATGGTGAATCCATTGTTGTAGACCCAAAGGCCTGCGAGAGTGCCGAGAGCGAGCGCAATCAGGTTAAAGAAGAACGAGACAAAGCTTTTCAAAAAGCCGAGAATCGTGAAAGCACCAATGACCAGGGCGATGATGGTATTTGGGGGGAGTTGATCCATGGCGATGAATTAGGCGAGTTCGGCCATGAGGCGGTTCATGGCGTGGCCATATTCGACGTATGAATCGTAGCACTGCTGCCAATCCGGCTCGACACCGTCGGTGGCATGGAAGACCGTGGCAACGTGGGGCTCGATGGCAAGTCCACCTTCGTAGCCGTCTGCTTTGAGCTCCTTGAGAATCTCACGGACTTTGGCCTGACCGTCACCGGGCAGGGTGTATTGCGCGGGCTCGGTCTCACCGGCCGGAGGGTTCGTGCAGTCCTTGATATGAACGTGGACGACGTGCTCCTTGACCTTCTGATAAAACTCCATGGGGTCCTGCCAGGGGAAGGGCTCACTTTTGGAGCGGTCCAGCTGGAAGATCGGGTTGGCGGTGTCAAAGACGAGCTTGAGACCGGGGACTTCTTCCACGAGGCGCAAGGTGTGATCAGGTGAGAAGCCACCCCAGTTCATGCAGTTTTCGTGGATGGCCTGGATTCCCGCGTCTGCGAAGCGGCTATGAATTTCGCGGAGGCGGCGGAAGCGTTCGCCTTCATTTTGATCGCTCCCCCAGGGTTCCTGGGCATAGGACATGACGCGGATAAGTTTGGTTTCGAGGCGTTGCATGCGCGGGATGGCTCGTTCGATTTCAGCGAGAGTGACGTCGAAATCGGAGGAGATCTTCTTTCCCCAATTACCAATGAGAGATCCGAACTCCGGGATGGTGATGCCGGCCTCATCGAGTTGGTTGGCGACAAGATCGAATTCGGTCTCAGGGAGCTCATGAATGTTGGCGCCATTGACACCGCGCGCAGAGATGCGGGTCCAGCCGATCTCTTTGGTGGCTTTAATCTGGGTGGCAAGGTCTTGCGCTGCCTCATCGGCGAATCCGGTCAAATACATGATGGTTGGAGTTAACCCCATATTGGTGATGGGGAAACCCTAAAACCCTGTTGGGTTTCGCGGTTAGTTGAAGAAGTGACGGCATTAAAATGAGATAAGAGATCTTTCTGGTGGTAATGCGACTGAGTCTCATTAGCGTTAGACTATCAAAACGAAGTTGCTTCATCGTCAGTCGGGTCGTCTGGACTTCGATCTGTGGCATATTTCCGGCGCGCCCGGGGTGTCCGGAAGCTGGGCTGATGTTGTGAAAAGATCCTCACTCCATCTTATTCTCAATCAGAAGGGGGAGGGTTTGGTGATGGCTGCGGGGACTCGTTTGACCTTGCTTCCTCGCACGACCGCCCTTTTTACGACGGCAAAGCAATCGGGACTGATGTCAGCCACGCGTTTCGCTTCGGAAGGAGGGCATGACTTTCTGGTCCTCGTGATTCCGATTGAATCGGTTGAGGGGATCTTTGGACCGGTGGCTCCACTGATGCGCAAAAATCTCGGGATTCTTCGTCGTTGGAGCGGTCGGGAGACGGCGCTGACCGATGATCTCTTGAAGCCGCCCATCCAACCGGCAGCCGAGAAGGCCTGGTATTTGGCAAAGACCCTCGAGATACTCTCGCTGCATCTCTTTCGTCAACCGCAGGAGGAACCACGTTTTTTCTGCTCCATGGTGAAGTCGAATGCCAATCGTTACGTTCGTGAGGCGCTTACGCTGTTGGAGGGGCGCTTGGATCAGGCTCTCGATTTGCAGAAGCTGGCACGTGATGTGGGGTGTGCTCCGCCATACCTGAGCCGCTTGGTGAAACAGGAAACAGGGAAGACCTTGCTCCTTCACCTCAGGGCTCTGCGTATTGAGAAGGCTGCCGAGATGCTTTCCGCGAATCAAATGAACGTCACGGAGGTTGCGTTGGAGGTCGGGTATCAATCGCTCTCTCATTTTTCAAAGGCTTTTTCATTGGAGAAGGGCATGACTCCTTCCCGTTTTTTGAAGCGCGAATCGTGAAAGATCGTTAGAGAACGGCAGGGGAACTCGAGCCCATGGCGTTGGTTGGAGGCTTTGCGATCGAGATTTATTTTACCGAAACGGTTTCGCGAGCATCAATTTGGAGATGTTTGCGTGCGCTCATCCTGATTTGTGGTTAGGAGCATGTCATGAATATGGCAAAGAAAGGAATCGTAACGGGGCTTGTCCTCATCGCTCTTGGAATGATCGGATACTTTGTAGGTGGGCGCGTGAGTGTTACCGCTCTCATCCCGGCGTTCGTTGGCCTGCCCATCTTGTTGAGTTCGCTTCTGGCGCGCTCGCCCGAGAAGCGAAAGTTGGGCATGCATTTGGCCGTTTTTTTTGGGCTGCTGGGATTTCTGGCGTCCTTGGGGAAACTCGTTTCGAAGGTGATCAAAGGGGAGTTCGAACTTGGCCTCTCAACCGGTTCCATGATGGGGATGTCTCTCGTTTGTCTGATCTTCGTGATTCAGTGCGTGAAGTCATTTAAAGCGGCCAGGGCGAAGTAGACGGCTGACCCGAGCCATCATTCAATATCACCACCAATGAAATCACGAATTCTTCTCCTCTACGGTCTCGCGATTTACGCGAGTGGATTGATCCGATTTTTGTTCTTTCCGGGAGGGGCGAACGGGCTCTGGTTTGGCCTCGTGATGGGAACGCTCGCCCTTCTTGGGAGTTGGCTTTTATCAAAGGGTAAGATCTTGCCCGGGCTGGTTCTGGCCGTTCTCTCGATCGCTTTCACCGGGGGGTGGTATACTTGGGAGTGTTTCATGATCAAGGGGGTTGCCGATGCTGAGTGGCGTCAACTCATCATGATCATGGTGTCAGTTGTGGTGGCACTACTTCTGGTGACAAGGGGCCGGAAGAAAGAGTGATTTTTCACACTTGCGCCAACTCACTTTGATCTACCCAATCATAGGATCATCGCGATAGAAGGATGGAGAGGAATCTCCCTCGAATCCTATTTTGGAGAGCGTAACTATTTTGGGTTAAGCGAGGATCTTGTTGATGACGTTTCCATGGACGTCGGTGAGGCGGAAGTTTCGGCCCTTGTATTTGTAGGTGAGCCTTTTGTGGTCGATGCCGAGGAGGTGGAGGGCGGTGGCGTGGAAGTCGTGGACGTGGAAAGGGTCCCTGGCGGCGGTGAAGCCGAAGGGATCGGTCTCGCCGTAGGTGACGCCACCTTTGATACCACCGCCGGCCATGAACATGGAGCCGGATTTGGTGTGATGGTCGCGGCCGCTTCCTTGGGACATCGGAGTGCGGCCAAATTCTCCGCCCCAGATGACGAGAGTGTCGTCGAGCATGCCGCGTTGCTTGAGGTCCTGGATCAGGGCGGCGGCTCCTTGGTCGATGTCTTTGCAACGGGACTTCATTCCACCAACGACGTTGCCATGGTGATCCCATCCGGTGTGGTAGAGCTGGATGAAACGGACACCACGTTCGGCCATGCGGCGTGCCATGAGGCAGTTTGATCCGAAAGAGCCATTGGGCTTGTCTTCGACTCCGTAGAGCTCGCGGGTGGCTTTGGACTCACCGGAAAAATCGGCAAGATCGGGAACGCTGGACTGCATCTTGTAGGCGAGTTCGTATTGCGCGAGACGAGTGGTGAGTTCGGGATCTGCAACTTCCGTTTGATGAAAGTTGTTGAGTTTGGCGAGGGCATCCAGCGAAGTTCTTTGAGTCGTCCGTGTGATACCTTCCGGTGAGCTGAGATAGTTGAGGGGAGTGCCGGAGGAGTAGAATTCGACACCCTGTCTCTTATACACATCTCCGAGCCCACGAGACCGAGGCTGATCTCGT
>OJIS01000159.1_pt1 | contig 24484 bp, 18 predicted proteins | sample 1595671 | NCBI WGS metagenome assembly OJIS01 (sample SAMN05416814, study PRJEB24817) | seawater metagenome | isolation source: Sea water | place: Canada:Atlantic | collected 2013-07 | reverse complement strand
GAGATCAGCCTCGGTCTCGTGGGCTCGGAGATGTGTATAAGAGACAGCACCTTCATTGAGATAGGTCTGAGTCAGTTTGACCCGGGCGATGGGACCGGTGATGGTGACGGCAGAGTGCGAGGACTTCAGGGGGAAGGAATCGGCATTTTTCTCGCCGCGGATCTCGAAGTAAGGAGACCTTTCGGAGCCAGCAGCAAAAGTTAGGAGAGCGAATAAGAGCGGGAGGATTCGTTTCATCGTGTAGGTAAGTTTGTTCGGGTTTGTGAAGTCTTCGTGTTCTTAATGTGAAAATTCGGAGGAATTGTCTTTTTCTCTATACGTAGATATTCATGGATGGAGGGCGAAGAAAGCCGATGAGGCTTTGATTGGAAGTTTTGGCAAAGCTAACAGCGAGGGATGACGGTGCCGAGATTCCGGCGACAAGTGGGAGGCGTGCGGCCACGGCCTTCTGCATGAGTTCGAAGGAAACCCGCCCGGAGACGAGGAGGAAACAGGCTGAAAAATCGAGGCCCTTCATGAGGCCTTCCCCGATGACCTTGTCGAGCGCGTTGTGACGTCCGATGTCTTCACGTAGGACAAGAAGTTCGCCGTCTTTGGAAAAGATACCGGAAGCGTGGATGCCGCCGGTCGAGTCGAAGTTGGCCTGAGCGGCCCGCATGATGTCCGGGGCTTTTTGGATGACGGCTGGATCAAAGACGGGCTTTGTTTCGATGGGCGGATGGCTTTGAAGGATGGCGTCGATGGTGGCCTTCCCACACAGGCCGCAGGAGGAAGCTGAGAAGAGGTGGCGGGTGAGACGTTCCCAATCGCACTGATGATCATCAATGAGGAAGACGAGAGCGTGGTTATCACGGGCTTCAAGATCGATGCGCCGAACTTGGGAGGCCTTGTCTATAATGCCCTCGGTGAGGAGGAAGCCCATCACAAGCAATTCGTCATCGCCGGGAGTCCTCATCAGGACCGCGAGGGGACGGCCATCAATGATGACCTGGAGAGGTTCCTCGACAGAGACCAGATCGTCGCGTGTGGTTTCTACGCCGTTAGTCCAACGGATGAGCTGACAGGGGCGGGAGGCATCGGGCATACCGATAGTATACGCAGCGCCGCCGGTTTTTCACGCGATGAAACGCGGATGATTTTGCTAGACGAGTGGCGAGGGATATTCACCGGAGTCAACGAGGCCTTTGATGCTCTCGACGACGTGGGGCTTGTCCTCGGGATATGTCACACCGAACCATGAGGATGAAGTTTCCAGAACGTGGCAGTCGGCAACACCGCGATGAACGAGGTCATCGACAACAGTAGGAATGTAGCATTCGCTTTTTTCCTCGGTAGCGCGCTCGACCAGGAAGCTTGCAAAATGCTCCTGGAGTTCAGTGAGGAAGGAGACCGGGAAAGCCCAGAGGTTCATCGAGACGACGACGTTTTCATCGACGAGGCAGGCATTGCCATCGAGTCCACGGCCTTCGATCTGATCAATGTCCTTTCGGGAGATCTCCACGACTTCCTCGACTCCCTTGAGAAGGCCGTTGTTGGTCTGGCAGATCCCACGATTGACCGCTCCGTGGTCGGAAAGGGTATTGACGATTTGGTATCCGACGAGGGCGTAATGCGCCTTTTCGTCTTGAGGAGGATTGCTGGTCAGGAAGGCGGCGGCTTTTTGGTAGGCGTCCGCGCCGTAAAAGTCATCGGCATTGACTACGGCGAAAGGGCGATCGATTTCGTGGCGTGCCGCGAGAATGGCGTGGGATGTGCCCCATGGCTTTTCGCGGCCTTCGGGAACGGAGTATCCTTCGGGAAGATCATCGAGTTTTTGATAAGCGTAGGCAACTTCGACCTGGCTGGAAAATTTGGCCCCGACGGTGGTTTGGAAGGCCTCGGCGAAGTCTTCGCGAATCACAAAGATCACCTTCGAAAAGCCGGCGCGGATCGCGTCGAAAACGGAGTAGTCGAGGACGGTTTCGCCGTTTGGGCCCATTGGGTCCATTTGCTTAAGGCCGCCATAACGGCTGCCCATTCCTGCGGCGAGGACGACGAGTGCGGGAGAATCTGCCATGCTGGGGGTGATTTGTGAGCGACGGAGGCAGATTGGCAAGGGAGAATCTCTATTGTTTCCTTGGTCAAAGGGGAGCCGATGCGTTATTTCGAGCCCGTGAAAATCTGCGTTGTTGGAAAAGGTGGACGTGAGCATGCCCTGATTCGGGCTCTCCGTGAGTCAGCGAGCGATCCCGAGGTCTTTTGCTTTCCTGGAAGCGAAGCGATCCATGAGATCGAGGGCGCAGGGAAAGTGGAAGCCAGTGATCTCGATTCTTTGATCGCTTGGATGACGATGACGGGGATTGATCTCTGTGTGGCGGGCGAGGAAAGCTATCTAGTGACCGGAGAAGGCCTGGCAAATCGGTGCGAAGACGTCGGGATCCCATGCTGGGGACCACCGTTTGCGGCAGCCCAGATGGAGGCTTCGAAGGAATTTGCGAAAAATTTTATGCAGCGTCACGAGATTCCCACCGGAGCGGCAGCCGGCTGTGCGAATGTTGAGGAAGCACGCGCTGCGATTGATGGCAAATATCCCACCGTCCTGAAATTTGATGGCTTGGCGGCAGGAAAAGGAGTGGCGGTTTGCCCGGATGAAGCCTCGGCTGAAGAGTTTTTACAGGAAGTGATGGTCGAGCGACGGTTTGGCCCAGGCCGCCTCTTGGTTGAGGAATGTCTCATTGGGCCGGAGATTTCGATCTTCGCTGCGGTGAGTGGACCGGACTATCTAATTTTGACTCCAGCGCGTGATTACAAGCGGATTGGGGAAGGGGACGTGGGACCGAATACAGGCGGCATGGGCGCAGTCGCGAGTCGTCAGCTTGCTGATCCCGAACTCATGAAGCGGATTGATGAGGAAATTGTCGGACCTACGGTAGCCGGCCTTGAGAAAGACGAACTGAACTACAAAGGCTTCCTCTATTTCGGCCTTATGCTCACTGAAGACGGCCCGAAAATCATTGAATACAACTGTCGCTTTGGTGATCCGGAGTGCCAGGCGGTGATGCCGCTGGTTTCTGGTGATCTTGCCGAATTCTGTCTTGAAGGAGCAAAAGGGAATCTAAAACCGGAGCTCCTTTCCTTTAGCGAAGGCTGGTCGGTTTGCTGTATTTTGGCTTCGGCAGGCTACCCTGAGTCCTCCCGGGCTGATGATGTCATTAGTGGATTCGATTCCATCACTGATGCTCGCGTCTACCATGCCGGAACCAAGAAGATTGACGACGATTGGGCGACCAATGGAGGTCGGGTGCTCGCGATTGTGGCTGGCGGGGAGACTCGCGAAGAAGCGGTTGAGAAGGCCCACGCGGAAGCAGCGAAGGTGACCTTTGATGGGAGCCAGCGACGATCTGATATTGGCCGCTTGCATTTCTAGGCTCACTTTCTAATCTTCCGACAGCGAATGAGTATTGCGCTTGCCCCTTCAGCCATTTCGACGGCGATTACCCGTCTTGCGGATCAAATTTTTTTGGCGGCGGATGGGAACGAGATCGATCTCGTGGGGATTCGCAGTCGTGGTGATGAGGTCGCCGAGCGGGTTTTTGAACTCATGAAGGAAATGGGTGCCAAGGTCCGACTTGGGGTGCTCGATATCTCGCTCTACCGCGACGATTACGAGCATCTCAGCAGTAATCCCACTCTTCAAAGTAGCCAAATTGACTTTCCGGTTGATGGCTCACACGTTGTCCTTGTGGACGATGTCATTTTCACCGGCCGCACCATTCGAGCGGCTCTCGACGCCCTTTTTGACTACGGTCGTCCAGCCAAGATTGACCTTGCGGTTTTGATCGATCGTGGCCATCGCGAGATTCCCATCGAGCCGCGCTTTATCGGAGAGACTCTCAGGACCGACCGCATGGATCGTGTCGATGTCAGCTTGCAGAAGACCGACGGTAAGGAATCGGTCGAAATCATCACTCAATAATGACTCACTCCTATGGCTCGTAAAGATTTCCTGGATATTGTCTCGCTCGACCGCGCGGAAATCATTCATCTGTTGGATCAAGCGGTGCCTTTTAAGGATCTCTTCACCCGCTCGGTGAAAAAGGTGCCTGCTTTGAAAGGGAAGACGGTGTTGATGTTATTTTACGAGCCGAGCACGCGGACGCTCTCATCATTCGAGGTTGCGGCAAAACGTCTCTCGGCGGATGTTACGATCTTCGATGTTCCGCATTCTTCAGTGACCAAAGGGGAGTCGGTTCGTGATACCATCGATACGCTCCAGGCGATGAGGGCCGACTACATTGTGGTGAGGCATCGGCTTTCCGGGCAACCCGCCGCGATCGCGCGCCAGACCAATGCCTCCGTGATCAATGCCGGAGATGGGGCCCACGCCCATCCCACCCAGGCTCTGCTTGATGCCTTCACCTTGCGCGAAGTTTATCCCGAGATGGCAGGACGCAAGGTGGTGATCATGGGGGACATCCTTCACAGTCGGGTGGCTCGCTCCACGAGTACCATTTTGAAAAAATTGGGCGTGGAAGTGGCCTTTTGTGGACCCGGGAGTTTGGTCCCGAAGACCCGGTTTCGCCGTTTTACCAATTACGATGACGCCATGAAGTGGGGCCCGGATGCGATCTATCTTTTGCGCGTTCAAAAGGAGCGGCAGGAAGCTCCTTTTTACCCGAGCGATCGTGAGTATCACTCGGTCTTTGGCATCACCGAAGAACGCTTAAAGCGCATCAGCGACGAAGGCATTTACGTGATGCACCCCGGCCCGATCAACCGGGGCGTCGAGCTCTGCGACGGGGTGCTGGACTACGAGCGTTGTCTCATTTCCCAACAAGTCGAAAATGGAATCGCGGCCCGGATGGCGGTCCTTTTTGGACTCAAACCAAAAATCTCATGAATCTCTTCCTCCAAGGCGGTGAAGTCGCCACAGAAAATGAAGCCCCGCAACGAGCGGATGTTTGGATCGTCGATGGCGTCATTAAGGCGGTCGGTGTCATGGATGCTCCCGAGGAGGCACGCGTGATCGATTGCACCGGACAGATTGTCATGCCGGGCATGTTCGATGCACACGTCCACTTTCGTGAGCCGGGACAGGAGAAGAAGGAAACTATTTTGGATGGCACGGAAGCCGCGATTAACGGTGGAATCACCGGAGTTGTCATGATGCCGAATACGTCGCCTTCAATTGACTCTCCGACGGTCGTGAAACGCGTGCTCGATTTGGGCAAACAGTGCCGCATTCCGGTGCTCACATCGGCTTGTATCACGGTTGATCGCGAGGGGCTTGAGATGGCTCCGATTGCAGGTCTGAAAGATGCTGGAATTTTGATGCTCACCGACGATGGCGATGCGGTTCCCAATGCTGCGCTTCTGAAGCGGGCGATGGAATACGGGACGGAATTTGGTCTCTTCTTTGCGAGCCACTGCGAGGATACGCAGCTGTGCGGACCTCGTGCCCTCAATGAAGGACCGGTGAGTTATCGCCTGGGAATTCAAGGAACCCCTGCGCTGGCGGAGGAGATTTGCATGGACCGCGATATCCGCTTGGCGCACGCCACCGGAGCAACTCTTCATATTCAACATGTGAGTTCGGCGATCGGGATGGAGACGATTCGATGGTGGCGCGATGAACGTGGGGCCAAGGTTTCTGGCGAGGTTTCACCTCATCACCTCATGTTCGCTGACGAGGACATCGGGGACTACGACACTCACTATAAGATGAATCCTCCTCTGCGAACTCGCGAGGACAACGCGGCTTTGCTACAAGGTCTCAAGGAGGGTGTTTTCCGGATTATTGCGACCGATCACGCGCCGCATACCGAGTTTGAGAAATCACAGGCTTTTGTGGATGCCCCGAATGGCATCACCGGATTGGATACGGCGCTCGTTTCCTTGCACGATCGCTTCATCGTGAACGGGGACTTCGGTTGGGATCTCATTGTGAAGCGATACTCCGCCGAGCCTCGACGTATGATGCAGCTTGAGGTGGCGATGGTCGAGGAAGGGAAGCCTGCCGACCTCATCGTTTTTGATCCCAGGAAGGAGACAACTTTCACCAAGGAGTTTATGAAATCAAAAAGTTCCAATACTCCTTTCCTCAACAAGACGCTCAAGGGTTCTGTTGAAATGGTGGTCTTGGGTGACGAGATTCTTTTGGAGAGATGATCCTGGCCTCCTTTGGTGATATTTTTGATCGGGAGGTGATTTCAATCTTACTGTTCATTCTCAGCTCACTCTTCTTAGGGTCACTTTTGGTGCTCTGGGCTCTGTCCAGATTGGCGAAGTGGATTGAAATGAAGATGGATGGGCCTCGGGATAAGGGAGCTCCGGGGATGTGATCAGCTTCAGTTGGCCTATCTGGGTTGGATTATGAGATGGTCATTTTGGACGGTATTTCCAGTTTGAATGGAGTTTTCCTACTTTTCCATTCCGTTCGGCAAGATAGGCTCCGCGTTATTTCCATGGGGCTGGTAAGACAACTATTTTGCATTGGGCTGCTGTTCGCTGGAACGGTTTTTGCCCAAGTGGTGGAGATCACCAATCTTGGCACACCTTCGCAAACTACCAATTGGCCAGGCGGCCTCTATCCGCCGGCGCAGGCGATTGACGGGGATCCGGCGAGCTTTTCCCACACAGACTCAGTCTCTCCGAACAATGCGTGGAAGCTTGATTTTGATCAGGATTATCCAATGGCACGAATTGAATTACAGATGCGTGGGGATTGTTGCGGCGGACGCCTGACCGGCGCGATCATGCGAGTTCTGAATGGGGAAGGAGACTCGGTGTTCAGCTCTGAAATCGCGGATCCTGGAGCGGGAGGACTTACCGTTATCGAGGTTCCAGAGGGTGTCGAAGCGAGGTCGATTCGGATCGGGCTTGAGAGTGGAAAAACAAATCCCAATTCGGGCATCTATGTCATTCATCTTGCCGAAGTGAGAGTCTTTAGTGGTGAGCCCCCGAGGACAGAGATTGAATCGTTCACAGCGGATCGGGAGATGATTCTCAGTGGAGAATCGGTGTCACTGGCTTGGGGAACCGAAAATGCCACGGAGGTGATTCTTGTTGGAATCGGAGAGGTTGGAGTGAGTGATTCTCTCATGGTTTCACCCTCGTCCAGCACGGTGTATCAACTTGTGGCAAGGAGCGATCTGGGGATGGTATCGAGAAAGGTTGTCGTAATTGTCGACGGTGTTGCTTTGGATCCTCAAATCACAGAATTCATGGCGTCTAACAAAGACACCATTGTTCGCAGTGACGGATCTTCGCCGGATTGGATTGAGGTTTGGAACCCCAATCCCATGGCCATTGATTTGGAGGGATACCAAATTGCCGACCGGGAAGATGCCTTTGAATTCTATGTTTTTCCGGAATTGATCCTGTCTGCGGGCGACTATCTGGTGATTGATGCTGCGGAGATCGCCCTTGATGGTGTGTTTTCAACAGGTTTCACCTTGGATCGTTCGGAAGGCGGGGAACTGGCGCTGCTGAATCCACTCGGAGAAGTGCTGCAGTTTTTTCGTTATCCACGTCAACGGAGTGATGTCTCCTTTGGCCCGTTTGGTCAGGAGAATCTTTACTTTCAAGAGGCGACACCTGGTGAGAAGCATCGCGGGGAGGTCGTTGCGGGATTTGTTTTGGATACGCAGTTCAGTGAGCCCCGTGGATTCCATGGGACGGCGTTTTCAGTGGCGGTGACATCCAAAACCGAAGGAAGCCGGATATTTTTGACGCGTGATGGATCCGAACCGGGGCCTGAAAACGACAGCGCTTTTCTCTACACTGTGCCGATTGAGGTTTCGACGACGACAGTGCTGCGGGCGCGGGCATTTAGGGAGGCTTTCGAGCCCACGGATATCGATACAGTCACTTATTTTCTCCCGGGTGACGTCTCTTCGCAGTCGTCGAGTCCGGATCATTTTCCGCCCGCTTGGATTCCAACTTTAAATATCGGAGTCCAGGCAAATCCGGTGAGAGCATTGTCGAATTACGGCTTTGACAATCAGGTGCTCGAGACCTTGCCACTTGTTGATGAGAGTGGGACGAGTTTTGATTTTGAGGATGCTCTTCTGGCAATTCCCACGATGTCCTTGGTGATCGATGCTGATGAGCTCTTCGATCCTGTCGAGGGACTTCACATTAACGCGAGGCAGAGGGGGAGGAGTTGGGAAAGGTTGGCTTCGATCGAATACTTTGACCCGACAGCTGGCGAGTCCGAGCAGGCAAACTGCGGCCTGCGGATGCACGGAGGCTGGAATCGTTTTCCCGAGATGTTGAAGAAGTCATTCCGGCTCTATTTCCGATCCGAGTATGGAGATGCCAATTTCAAGGCTCCGATATTTCAGAATGCTCCCGTGGACGAATACGACCGATTGATTTTACGTTCCGGAAACGGGAAGGCTTGGACCAGTCCGTGGCGCGCGCTGTCCGGTGGAGGAAACTCCCTGCCGCGAACGACCTATTTTCGGGATCAGTTGGCCCGTTCTTTGCAAGCGGCGACCGGGCAGGATTATGTGCCCGGGGCTTTCGTTCACCTCTACATTAATGGTCACTATTGGGGACTCTACAATCCGGTGGAGCGTCCTGATGAGTTTTTGGCAGCAGGTCATCTCGGGGGAGACGATGAAGACTATGATGTCATCAAATGGCGTCGTGGCATCGGGCATGAGGTCGCGGCTGGTGATGACACCGCATGGCTTTCGTTGATCACCTTAATTCGAGGAACTCCGGAGAGTGCTACGACCTACGATCAGGTTAAGGAGAAACTCGATCTTGAAAATTTTGTCGATTATCTCCTCGTGAATTTCTTTCTGGGGAACGTGGATTGGGTCGACAACAACGTGTATGCGATGCGGAACCGGGCAAAGAGCGGACCCTTCCGGTTTTATTGCTGGGACGGCGAGGAAACCTTGCTTTCGACAGGGCGGGATTCCACCACTCAGAACGTCCCGGATACCTGTATGGAGATTCATCAACGCCTTCGCGGCAATCTGGAATATCGTGTTCTTTTTGCGGATCGGGCTCAACGGCATTTGTTTGGACAGGGCGCTTTGACGGACTCACAAACCGACCCCTTGGTCTCCGGTTATGCGACGACTCTGGATAAGGCCATCGTGGCGGAATCCGCACGATGGGGGAGCTTACATCGACCCTCCGATCCTTACGATCGCAGCGATTGGCTGGCCGAGATTGCCAATATTCGAAACAATTACCTGCCTGTGCGAGGGACGACTCTTCTCAATCAACTCAAGTCCGAGAATCTCTTTCCCGATGTCACGGCCCCGGCGATCTTCCCTGAAGTCGAAAGAGTGGTCGAGGTCGGCACAGAGGTCACTTTTGGGGGGATTGCGACAGGGGCGACGGTCTACTACACCACTGATGGCACAGATCCCAGACTCGTGGGTGGAGAAGTCTCAGGACTTGCGGATGCTTTCGCGAAAATCACGGAGGAAGTGGAACTGGTGGTCCTCGGGAGTGAGTGGTTCTATTTGGATACTGGTGTTGATTTGGGGGAGAGCCAATTGGTGCTGGGAACGCCTGGATATGATTCGGAAAACTGGAAGCACCCTGATTTTGCTGATGAGACTTGGGAAACTGGCGTGGCGCCCTTGGGTTATGGGCAGGTTACCGGGCGAGCAATCGCCACGACGATTGGATTTGGACCGGATTCGAATGCAAAACACCCCACCAGTTATTTTCGACATGAGTTTGAAACGGCAGCTGCTCCAGATTTTGATTCGTTGATTTTGCGAATGTTTCGCGACGATGGGGCGATTGTCTATTTGAATGGTGTGGAAGTGGTTCGAACGGGCTTTCTCCAAAGCGGATCGGTGGGCTTTACGGACTTTGCATCGACGGCTTCGAACGAGGGAGAATTTCTTGAAATTGAGATTCCGGTTCCGGAGTTGAGGATTGGAAAAAATGTTCTGGCAGTCGAGTTGCACCAAGCGAGTGCGCGTTCCTCTGATTTGGGTTTCGACCTCGAATTGATCGGACAAAGAGAAATTACGACGAGCACTCCGGTCGTCATCAATGGCGGAACCTTGGTAAAGGCACGCGTATTGGAAGATGGAGAGTGGTCTCCCTTGAGTGAGGCTCTTTTCGTCACTGGTGATCGGGGCGACGACCTCGTGGTGAGTGAAGTCATGTATCATCCGGCCGATGGCGGGGCTGAGTTTTTAGAAATTCTGAATCGCGGAACGGTCAGTCATGCTCTTGCTGATTTGCGACTTACCGGGGGAATCACTTTTAGTTTTGGAGAATCTCCGATCCAAAATCTTGGCCCCGGTGAGAGATTGATCCTGGTTCGTGACGCAAAGACATTTGTAGCGGCGTATCCTGGGATTCACTACTCGGGAGAATATCAAGGTGCCCTGGCCAACGGGGGGGATGAGTTCACTCTGGAAACCGGGACTGGCGAGATCTTGTGGACGTTTCGACATGGAGATGCGGCCCCTTGGCCAATCAGTGCAGACGGTGGCGGCCGGAGTTTGACCTATCGCGGCGGGCTTCAGAATGACGCTCGTTCATGGAGGCCGGGTGCCTCGCTTGGAGGAAGTCCGGGGGCAGGCGATCGTCTTAACTATGAGGCCGGGAGTGATCCCATTTCTTACGCGGTCATTTCAACAGAGCTTTATCAAGGTCGCCGGTTTGAGGTGGTTCGACGTCTTGCCGCGGATGATGCCGATGTGATCGTGGAATGGTCCGGAAATTTGGAGAATTGGTCGAGCGCTTCGGTTGTTAAGCTATCGGAAGTCGTGAGCGAGGATCTGGCAAGAGAGCGATTTGAAGTGGCCGAGGATCTTGCAGAGCAAGGCGGTTTCTATCGGGTCAAGGTGACGATTGAGACTCGATAAGGCAGCCTCTTAGAAAGTGAAATTTTTCTGGTTTTAAGAACTGATCGAGAATTCTTTCCCGCGGAATCCATTGCACGGTATCCGGCTCTTGAATGGCCTCAATTGTCTTACTGAGGATTTTTGCATAGGTCTCGAGAGTCCATGGAGTTGTGTCAACCTCGACAGCTGGCTTTTCCAGGGCATGAGTGAGCCATTCGGTGAGGGCGGGAAGTCGGACATTGGAAATGATCATTCGCTGGTCTGCCTCGGGGAGGTTTCCAAAGTCGACTTCGTCATTGGCGCTATATTGAAGCCAAGCCCGCTCAAGTTCACCGTCCTCAACCGAACGACCGTAAGCTGCCATGGTTGCTTTGACCTGGTCGAGGAACTGGCTTTTGAGATGCGGAAGATGTTGCAAGGGAATTGGGATGCTTTGATACAAGGTTCCGAAAGGGACGAAATCGCGAGTGATTTCAGGAAGGTCCCGGCCAATCAGTGGCTTCTTAAGAAAGGCAGGATCGAGGAAGGTGAGACCAAATCCTTCTGAAATTGAGGTCGTAACGAGATGAGTCGATTTCTCCAACCAGGAAATGAAGCTCCCGGGTTCTTTGCCCACGACATCGAATGAGACGGGCAGGTTTTGAGCACGGGCGAATTCGACCCAGTCGTCGTGGAGGTAAGCAGGATCTTCAGCGCCTGATCGAAGCGCGACGGCAAATTTGGTGCCTTGAGGGGCGTGGGCAGCGAGAAGGCAAATTTCACCGAGGTTCTTTCGGCGAATTCCGCGGACAGGATAAAAGACGAGGGTCTCGGTTGGTGAAGTCGTGTTGATCGCCGGGGGATTGACGGCATTCGGGAGGAAGTGACATCGCGACGCGGGGAGGCCCGCCGTTTTGAGGATTTCCAAATCGCGGCGATTGATCGTCGCGTAGTGGAGGTGAGGAGCGCTGGGATAGAGTCGGTCGATTCCAGCGAGAAGCGGATAGTTTGAGGGACGACCATCTTCAACGAAATCGTGGATCTGCATCAAGATGCGAGTGCCTGATGCCACGGCGGCCTCAATCATGGCGGGGTAGGCGGAGTTTAGCCCAAGGGTGGGATTATGAATGATCCACAAATCGGCATCGACGTCGAGAAGGTGGTCTGTCGGAATCTGGCCTTCAGTCTGATAATCGAGTTCTGGAACGAGGAGGCACTCTTCATCCCAACCTGCGACGGGCCCACTGGAGGCGATCATCACGCGGTGTCCCATCTCACGAAGCACCTTGGCTTGGGATTTGATCACCTGTGTCACGCCTCCGGCGCGTAGATGGTAATGGACGATCAGGATGGTCATTAAGTGACGAAGTCGGCAGTCTGCACGATAGCGTTGCGATGGCAAACGGGATTCGTTACAGTTCTGCCATGAAAGATTCCGGTTGGTGGCAAATGTCGCTCGCGATTGCGGCGGTGACACTGGCAGATCGCCAGAAGCGGCGTAAATTCATTAACGGCTTGCTGGTATTTATCGTGGCCTATGTCGCACTTGGAAACTGGCCCCTGGATTCGTGGCTCTCACAGGGGCCATGGAGAATGCTTCTCTTCTGGGGATTTTTAGGGATTCTTTGTATTCTCCTCATCCTCTTTGCGGTCTTTGATGCCCTCGCGGTGATTGGAGAGGAACGGAGAAAAGCCGGTTTGGATCATCCGCCAAAGAAAGAAGAATCATCGCAGGACTAGATTTGTGACTTGCGAGTTTGGCGACCCCGCCTCATCCCTCTGACATGACTTCAGAGCTTGAACGCCTTTTCGAACACCTGCGCTTTCCGAGTATTTCCACCGACTCCCGCCACGTGGCAGATGTCCGGGCCAATGCGGTTTGGTTGAAGGGGCAGTTCGAGGAGATGGGCTTGGAGACCGAGCTTCACGAAACGCCGGGAAACCCCGTCATTGTGGCACGTAACGAACATGTGGAAGGTCGGAAGACCGTTCTGATCTACGGGCACTACGATGTGCAACCGGTCGATCCGCTTCATCTTTGGGATTCGCCTCCTTTTGAGCCTGAAATCCGTGATGGTAAAATCTGGGGACGCGGTGGTGCTGACAATAAGGGACAGCACTTTGTTCATATGCTCGGAGCGGAGAAAATGATCAAGGAAGAGGGGGAACTTCCACTCAATGTGATCTTCCTCATCGAGGGTGAGGAAGAGATTGGTTCGCCAAATCTGGTTCCATTTTTGAATGAGCATAAGGAGTCGCTTGCTTGCGATATCATCGCGGTTTCTGATACCGGCATGGTTGCTCCCGGCGTGCCAACTCTTGGGTATGGGCTTCGCGGGATTACGTGTCTTGAGGTGATGCTCAAGGGGCCAGCGGGTGATCTTCATTCAGGAGTTTATGGCGGCTGCGTTGCCAATCCAGCGACGGCTGCAGCCAGAATGGTCGCGAGCTTGCACCATGATGATGGCAAAATCGCGGTGGCAGGATTTTACGATGATGTCATTCCGCTTGAAGATTGGGAACGCAAAGCCTGGGCCGAGGTTCCTGGTGCCGCTGATGAGGATTTTCTAAAGACGACCGGATCTCCGGCACCATTTGGTGAGCCGGGATACTCGATGGCGGAGCGCCTCTGGGGCCGCCCGACAATTGAGGTCAATGGGATCGGAGGGGGCTATCAGGGCGAGGGATCTAAAACGGTGCTTCCCGCCGAGGCCATGTTCAAACTCTCCTGCCGCTTGGTTCCGGGCCAGATCCCCGCCAAGGTGCAGCAGCAGGTTGAAGAACACCTTCGTGAGCATGTCCCGACCGGAGTGACCGTGGAGATTTGCAAAGGTCATTCGGGGAAGGCCTATCACAATGACCCACACTCGATCTACAGCAATGCTGCGAAGGCTGCTCTGGCCACGAGCTTCGGACGTGAACCGGTTCTGATCAGGGAAGGCGGAAGTATCCCGATCATTCAGGACATGAAAGAAATTCTGGGATCCGACAGTCTGATGCTGGGACTATCCTGGCCGGACTGCCAGATCCACGCTCCCAACGAAAACTTTCCAGTCGAGAACTTCGAAAAGGGGATTAAAATGAGCAGAGAACTTTTGAAGGAACTTGCAAAAATCTAGCACGCCATGAGCGACGAAAAAAAAGACTTTATCCGCGAAATTATCGCGTCTGATATCGAGAGCGGCAAGCACGCGGCTCCGATCACTCGATTTCCACCCGAGCCCAATGGCTACCTCCACATCGGACACGCCAAGGCCATCGGGGTGAACTTTGGGATCGCCCGGGAATACGCCGATCTGGGCGCGCGATGTCACCTGCGCTTTGACGACACCAATCCGGTCAAGGAAGACACGGAGTATGTCGAGTCGATCAAGCGGGACGTCGAGTGGCTCGGATACAATTGGGGTGACCATCTCTATTTTGCGAGTGACTACTTCGATTACTTCTACGACTGCGCGGTCGCTTTGATTAAAAAGGGGCTGGCCTATGTCGACACCCAAACGTCCGACGAGATTCGCGAGCAGAGGGGCAATGTCAGCGTTGTCGGCAAGCCTTCACCTCATCGGGCCCGTTCTGCGGATGAGAATCTGGAGCTTTTCCAGAAGATGAAGGATGGGGGATTCGAAGATGGCGGAGCGGTTCTCCGTGCGAACATTGACATGGAGTCGTTCAATATGAATATGCGTGATCCGGTGCTTTACCGGGTGGTTCATGCCACTCATCACAACACCGGCGATGATTGGTGCATTTACCCGATGTATGACTTCGCGCATCCGCTGGAGGATGCCAAGGAGCACATCACGCATTCGCTGTGTACTCTGGAATTTGAAAACCATCGTCCGCTTTACGATTGGGTGATTGAGAACTGTCCGGTGCCATCGAAGCCTCGTCAGATTGAATTTGCCCGCCTTAACATCGGCTACACCGTGATGAGTAAGCGCAAGTTCATCCAGCTGGTTGAAGAAGGACACGTTGGTGGATGGGATGATCCTCGAATGGCCACCTTGAGCGGGATGCGCCGTCGTGGCTATCCGCCCGAGGCAATCAGGGCATTCGTCGAGCGCGTTGGTCTCACCAAGCAAAATTCCCTTTCCGACTTTGCTCTTCTTGAATTTGAAGTGCGCAATTACCTGAACAAGGTGGCGCTTCGTAAGATGGCGGTTCTTGATCCGGTGAAAGTAGTCGTGACCAACTATCCCGAAGGGGAAAGTGAAACGGTGACTGTTCCGAATAATCCTGAGAATGAGGAAGATGGTAAACGTGAATTGAAGTTTACGCGTGAGTTCTGGATCGAGCGGGATGATTTCATGATCGATGCTCCCAAGAAATTCTTCCGGCTCAAGCCAGACGGAGCGGTGAGGCTTCGCGGAGCCTACATCATTCAGCACGTCGATCATATCCTTGGCGATGACGGGGAGGTGAAGGAAATTCACTGTGAGTTTATCCCGAACACGATCGGTCAGTCCGCTCCGGAAGGAGTAAAATGTCGGACCGCGATCCACTGGGTGTCGTGTGCGGAAGGAATCAATGCGGAGGTCCGTCTCTATGACCGGCTCTTCAGTGAGGAACTTCCCGACAATGCCGAGGGTGGCTATTTGAATTGTCTTAATCCGGAGAGTCTCAGCGTCATTCACGATGCCAAGATCGAGCCAAGTCTGGCCACGATGGAGCCGGGCGAGCGGTGTCAGTTTGAACGGCTCGGCTATTTCTGTGCTGACTCCGAGGACCACACTTCAATCAAGCCGGTTTTCAACCGCATAACGACCCTGCGTGATTCGTGGGGATCCAAGAAGTAATTTATGAAAGGCCACCGTTACTGGATGGCGGTGGTCTTCTTTCTCCTCGCCTCGGCTCCGGGATTTTGGTTTCCGGCGCTGGCCAATGTGCTCGCGAATTACGGTCTTGGCGACTGGGAGGTGGTTGTCTTTCTCGTCCCTCCGATTGCGGGAATGATTTCCCCTCTGATCTTTGGAGCCCAAGTTGATCAAAGGCTCGAGGCTCAGAAGGTCTTGGGTTGGATCATGCTTCTGGGAGCAGGATTTCTTTTCATGGCCTTCCACTCGCTTGAGCAGGGTTGGGGAGGTGGTTGGTTTCTCACTTTCTTCATTATCAATGCCCTCATCTCGGCACCAGCGTGGTCGCTTTTAACAACAATCACCTTATCTAATCTGGCCGACCCCGGGAAGACCTTCGGTTACTTCAGAGTCTGGGGGACGATTGGCTGGATGGTGGCGGGTTGGATCGTGAGTGCATCTGGCTTGGACTTCTCGGCTCAGACCGGAAAGCTGGGGGCAGAGGTGCGCATTCTTGCCGGGATAGCCTGCTTTTTCCTGCCGGTTACTTTGCCAAAGGGAGCCAAGCCCAAGAGCTGGACCGATAACCTTGGTCTCGGGGCGTTGAAGTTGTTGAAGGATCGCGACCTCTTCGTTTATTTCATCACGGCCCTCCTTTTCAGTATTCCGCTCGGGGCCTACTACTTGCACACGCCGAAGCATCTTGCCGAGTTGGGCGTCACTTCAGTCAGTGCCTACATGTCGACTGCGCAGATCATGGAGACGGCCGCGATGCTGGCGATGGGTTGGGTGATCACCCGTTACCGGGTCAAGACGATCCTGCTGGTCGCGATCGGCTGCGGTGTTCTGCGATACAGTTTTTATTCTTTCGATGAAGTGATGTGGTTGGTTTTGGGCATCACCTTGCACGGAATTTGCTGGACCTTCTTTTTCGAAGCGGGCCGGGTCTTTGTCCATCGACGCGTGGAAGAAGGGATGCGAACCCAGGCGCAAGCACTTTTGGGCTTCTTCACGGGCGGCCTTGGGACGGTGATCGGGATCCTGGTGGTCAATCGACTTCATCAAGCAATTGTCCCCGGCCACGGATGGTCCGCTTACTGGATGACCCTCACCGGCATGAACTGCGTGGCGATGGCCATCTTTGCCTTCGGTTATCGCGGACTTCCTCCTGCTCGTGAGAGTTAGGAAATTTTCTTGAGAGCCTCAATCCGCACCAAAACCGGCGGGTGCGAATGATCGAGGAAGACCTCGAGCGAGTGGGGCGTGAGATTGGAAAGATTGTTCGCCGAGAGTTTCTTGAGGGCGGAGATGAGATAGGCGGGGGTGCCTTGCTTGACCGCAGCGTATTCATCGGCCTCGAATTCGTGCTTTCGCGAAAGGGCATTCATCGCGATGGAGAGGATGCGTGAGACCGGCTTGAAGACGATCATAAAGAGAACCAGTCCGGCGGCGGTGACCGCATCTGACTCCAGCGGAATTCCAAAGGCCGCATAGAGTTGGCTCCCAAAGGCGGTCTCCGGATTGGTGGCCATGCCGAGCAGGAAAAAAATGATGGCGGTTTGCACCATGGAAATGACGAGGCGTTGGACAATATGCTTCTTCTTAAAATGGCCGATCTCATGAGCGAGGACACCGACGAGTTCTTCGGTGGTTTGGCTTTCGATGAGGGTGTCGAAAAGAGCAATCTTCTTGCGTTTGCCGAAGCCGGTGAAAAAGGCGTTCGACTTGGAGGATCGCTTGGAACCATCCATGACTGAAATTTCAGTGAGCGGGAACTCGCACTTCACGGCCATGGCCTGAATCGCTTTGTTCAATTCGTCATCTTCCAACGGGGTGAATTTATTGAATATCGGGAGCAGGAACGAGGGGGCAAGGTAAGTGAGGGCGAGTGAAATTCCGGTGAAACTGAGCCAGGCCCAGATCCAGGCATTGTCGATGGATTGGAAAATCCAGAGGATGAGGGCAAGAATTCCGCCTCCGAGGATGGCGGTGATCAAGTGAGACTTGATCTGGTCGATGATGTAGGTTTTGGCGGTGGTCTTGTTGAAATCAAAGCGCTCCTCGAGGACAAAGGTGTGATAGAGATCAAAGGGCAGGGAACTCAACCATGAGCCAAGGTAGAGTAATCCGATGAAGCAGAGACCGGTGGCGATGGGTCCGTAATTCCAGGCATCCACGACCCCAACCAGCCAGGCGAAACCGCCAAGGAACCAAAAGACGAGGAGGACGGTGAGCGAAAAGATGGAAGAAACGACGCCGAATTGAGCCTGGGCCTTCTCGTAAGATTGCGCCTTGAGGTATTTTGCATCGTCCCAGACGCCGCGGAATTCTTCGGGAAGCTTTGGCTTCAGGTTCTTCAAGGTGAGAAGTGTGGCGATGAAATCGAGCTTCCAAAGGAGGAGGAGGGCGACGATGAGCAGAATGGCGAGAAGATTGAACTCGGGCATGTCGGGAAGGTCGGGGGGGGAGGCCGAGGGGACAAGATGATTTTTCCGTCAAAAGCAGCTTCAATGGTATCGACGAAAAAATTTACTTCGGATCTTGAAATTGTTAACCAATCCGTAACACTTCGCCAGATGTTTCGGCCTGCCCGACAGATGAAGTTCAGTTTCCTGGAGAATTCCAGTGAAGCGGTTTTGGTTGGCGCAGATCCCGCAACTCCTCCCCGGGAGGAGGTTCGGGGACAGGACGAGGAACTCACAGCGCGCTGCCAGGATTTGGTCCGACTTCTGGATCTTGATGATTTGATGGATCGCTTGGTGGTTGAGTGGAATCCCCGCATGCGTTCGTGTGCCGGTCGCGCATTTTGGCCCCAGGGGTTGATTCAACTCAACCCGAGACTGGCCTCAATTTCGGATTCTGAAGTGGAGCGAACGATTCTGCATGAACTGGCTCATTTAATCGCTTATGAGCGATATCCTTATCGCGCCATCAAAAGCCATGGCAAGGAGTGGCGGCAGGCCTGTGTTGACGTTGGGATTCCGGGAGAGAAGGCGACCCACGAACTGGCACTTCCGTCTCGGTCTCATCGGCGACAATGGCAATACGAGTGTCCACGTTGCAAGAAGTCCTTCGAGAGAGTCCGGCGCTACAAGAGCGCGGTGGCTTGTTACGAATGCTGCCGTAAGACGACCGGTGGGACTTATAATCCATCGTTTCAGTTGATCGAGGTTCGTTTGGCCCGCTGAATCGCAAACGTAATAAAGCTCCACCGATCAATCGACGGAGCTTTTATTCAGGTAGTTACTCTGATCTTACCTCCGGCTATTCCGTGTCCTTTCACGACTGCGGCGCCTAATCCGGTTGATCGGACTGTCGGGTCCTTTGTCGGCGGCGAGTTTTCGGACGTCGCCGACGATCACCCCTGATCTGAAAGACATTCTTCGGCAACTCAGCTCCGATGTTAGTGTTGCGCTTGATGATCCTTGAGAGGGTCTGCTTGTTGACCATCGCCACGATTTCACGAGGCAAAGCCTTTTCATAGTAGAAGCGATCTCCATCCCGTAAACGTGTGAATTGGTCGACAAGGATCTGCTGGTAAGTCTCACCCACCATCGAGCCTGGAACATCCTCTTCACAAAGGGCCCCGACCCAGAGATCCACTTGATCAGGATGATCGTAAACCGACTGCAGGCTTTCAACATCATCAGTATCTGAAGTGAGATCACTCATGAAGCTGACGGGACGGAGACCAAGTCCGACGCGCGTGCTGTTGTAGTCGGGGATACCGTGATCACGACCACGCTGGATATTCAGGGCAGCCAGATCGAATCCGCCGGCACCCGGAGAGCCGAAGAGGAAGTTGCGGACTTCATCAATGAGCCGGGCATCCAGTTCCTGGCATTCCTGAGAGGCGAGGCCCCGGAGGATCGGTTCGATGCCATCGCTCTCGATCAAGGATGGATCGAAGAAAGAAGCCGCTAGGGAGAGGTGGCCTGATTCGATCTCGGCGCCACTGCCGTCAACACGCAGCAGTTGGGGAGAGAGCATACTGTGCCCAATTCTGAAGGCTGCCGCTCCGAATGCGTTGGAAATATCAGCCCGGACATCCTCCCGGTATCCGCGATAATCAGGGAGAGAATCCCGACCAAGAAGGATCGGAAGGAATTCTCGATATGTGATTGCTTGGATCTCAGCGCCAACGATCATGCGGGCAAACTGATAGATCTCTTCATCCATGGCCTGGGGGTTGAGTCCCGCGTAGCTTTCAGCCCAATAATTGTGCTCACGTACGAAGAGGGTGTGAAGTGCGGTGAGACCCACCTGTTCATTCGCCCTTACATCACCAGCGAGGAAAAAGTTGGCCGACGGGGCGGGAGCATTGTCAAAGCCACCATCATTGTAGGGGAGAAGATCTCCGTGTTCGCTCTCGCTCGTCTTCAGTTTGCCACTGCCAGAAAGTCTTCGCAGAGCAAAGGCGCGTGCATCTGTGGAGCCGTAAACCTGGGAACCGTCGATGTATGCGGAAATAGCATTGATCTGTTCACGAACACCTTCGTTATCCTCGTAGAGGGAGCGATTGAGAGGGATGACCACCGACCCTGAATTCGTGGGATCGAAGTACGGATCTCCGGCGGGGACCTCGATATCAAATGCCTCGGCAGGGTCTATGGTAGGCGTTTCGATGATGTCATGGTCCACGAACTGTCCCCACTGCCAGAGAAAGTCGCTCGCTCCCTTGGAATTTACGATCGATTCGGTCTGTGCAACGACTGCGTTGCTGATTGAGCGAGCGGAAGGTCGTCCCGCTCCGGATGGCTCGGAGGAACCATCAGCATAGGCGTTTTCCATGAGTCGGATTGTGGCTTGTTCGGCAGCGCCCCAAGTGGGGTTGGCAATATTGTTGCTGCTTCCGTTCATGCTCCGAGCCTCAGGCGGGACGGTGATTTTTCCTCCCTCGTTTTGATCAGGGGTTGTGGGCCGATCGGGGCGCGGCTGCCGCCGCATGGATCTCGGAATAAACGCCGCTTGGCGTTCGCTTGATGGACGGCGGTTTTCGGCTGCTCGTTCGGGTCCAGTCACCTGGGCGGGAGCGAGTATCATGGTAGCCGTCAACGAGAACGCCGTCATGGCGATTCTTCGTGAGGTTTTAGGTGTATTTTTCATGATTCTCATTTCTTAATTCAGACCGGATTCATTTTCGATCTGGCGTGTATCATGGCACTAGTGCACTGAATGACAGATGATTGGTCTCAATCAATTTGATTTTTTTTTATTTCGGTGAATACGAAAAATCTCGTGCTAGGTGGATGTGCTTCGGTAGAAGGAACGGTAGTCTTTTGGGCTCATGTGCATGACCGAGGCGAAAGCCCGCGTGAATGAAGCGTGCTCGTGGTAAGAGAGAGAGTTTGCGATCTGGCCGATGCTGAGGGCTGTGTTGAGGAGCCGATCACAGGCGGCGGCGATGCGTGCCCGGACGAGATATTGTCGGGGAGTTGTTCCCAGGTATTTGCGAAAATTTCGTTCCAGGCTACTGACCGACATTCCGGCTTGCCGGGCAAGATCCCGAACGCTGATGTCTTCGCCGAGGTTTTCGTGGACCTGATCAATCAAGTCAGAGATGGCACGGTGGGGAGTGGGAAGGGGTGGTCCTTCCCCGTGTTGCAATCGCTTGGAGACCCCTGCAGTTCCCAAGACTGAATCGTCTTCTCCAAAGAGAGGAATCTTGGAAGTCATCCGCCATTCGATTCCACCTCCCGGTCGGGTCACGATCTCCAGCTTGTTCTGAAGAGGTTTCGCGGTCCGGATGACCGTTTCGTCATCGCTGCGGAAGAAGGAGGCCATGGTCGGGGGGAAAAGCGATGCGTCAGTCTCTCCGACAAGGTCATCGGGTGTTCGATTCAAGAGCTGGGCGTAGGCCCGATTGGTGAAAATAATGACTCCATCCCCATTTTTCACCCAGAACATGACATCCGGAAGGACTTCAAAGAGGCCCATGGCAATTTGACCGGGACGGAGGCGGGCGGAAAATTCCCGGAAAGTGGAGAGCTCTGACATAGATACATGACGATTTACGACAAAAAAACGATGGCTTGAATCATGGACGGGAGGAAGGATTTTCTGTTACCTTCTCCATGCGGCAGGGTAAATCTTGCTTCAAACAACCACAATCAAACCATGTCTGAATACTTTCCCAACGTCCCTAAGATCAAATATGAGGGGGCCGGCTCTGATAACCCTTTCGCATTTCATCACTACAACCCGGATGAGGTGATCGCGGGAAAAACCATGCGCGACCACATGCGGTTTGGAGCTGCTTATTGGCACTGCATGCGAAACGGTCTTGGTGATCCCTTCGGTGACGGGACTGCCCAAATGCCTTGGGATAATGGTGAAGAGACCCTTGAAAATGCCCTCGCGCGTGTGCCGGTTTTCTTCGAGTTTCTCGATAAGATCGATATTGATTACTACTGTTTCCACGATCGTGACATCTCTCCGGAAGGGGAGAGCTTGAGTCACACTCACGAAATGTTCCACAAGGTGGTGGATGAGCTTGAGACTTATCAGAACAATTCCGGCAAGAAACTTCTTTGGGGTACAGCCTGTCTTTTTGGTCATCCCCGCTATGCGCACGGCGCCTCGACTTCACCCAGTGCTGATGTTTTCGCCTATGGCGCAAGTCAGGTGAAAAACGCGATCGATGCGACCCATCGCCTCGGCGGACCCGGTTACACCTTTTGGGGTGGTCGTGAGGGATACGGTTCTCTCATCAACACCAACATGAAACGCGAAGTGGATCACTTGGCGGCCTTCCTCCACATGGCCGTCGATTACGCCAAGAAGATTGGCTACACCGGTCAGTTTTATATTGAGCCTAAACCTCGCGAACCGTCGACCCACCAGTATGATTCCGACTCTGCGGCGTGTCTTAACTTCCTCCGTGAGTATGGCCTTCTCGACCACTTTAAATTGAACATCGAAACCAACCACGCCACCCTGGCCGGACACACCATGGAGCACGAGCTCGAGGTGGCGATGAATGCCGGAGCCTTGGGTTCCATTGATGCCAACCGCGGCGACGAGCTTCTCGGCTGGGATACCGATCAGTTCCCAACCAATATCTACGGCACCACAAACGTCATGTTGCGCTTGCTCAAGATGGGCGGATTCACGACCGGTGGTCTGAACTTCGATGCCAAGCGTCGCCGTGAAAGCCATGAGCCCGAGGATCTTTTTCATGCTCATATTGGCGGGATGGATGCCTTTGCTCGCGGACTCAAGATCGCGGCCAAGATTATCGAAGACGGCAAGTTCGATGAGTTCGTGAAGAATCGCTACTCGTCATACGACAGCGGGGTTGGATCCAAGATTGAATCGGGAAGCGCCAGCCTGGAGTCACTTGATCGCTACGCCCTTGAGATTGCACCGCCGCAATTGGCGAGTGGTCGTCAGGAGCGCCTTGAGAATCTTCTCAACGATTACCTTTAGAAATTCATGTCTCTTGTTCTTGGACTCGACTCATCCACCCAAAGTCTTTCGGCTGTGATTCTTAACACCGAAAGCGGGGTGGTTGTGGCCGACCATTCCATCAACTTTGGGAAAGATCTACCGCACTACGGGCTACCTCACGGCTACGATGATTCGGGAACCCGGGGCGAGGTTTCTTCCAATCCGCTGATGTGGTTGGAGGCGCTCGATCTCCTGCTGGTGCAGATGACGGGTGATGGGGTCGATTTCTCCAAGATCAAGGCCGTTTCAGGTTCAGGGCAGCAGCACGGAAGTGTCTATCTGAAGAGTTGTTTTGGGGAGAAGCTTGCTGGACTTTCGGCAGGGTCAAATCTGAAGAACCAACTCGCGGGATGTCTTGCGAGGGACCGTTCACCAATCTGGATGGATAGTTCGACAACTTCCGAGTGTGCCGAGATCGCGGCAGCGGTGGGTGGTAATGAGGTGGTTTGTGCCAAGTCGGGCTCGGTGGCGGTTGAACGTTTCACAGGCCCTCAGATCCGGAAGTTTTCCAAGGAAGATCCTGCGGGATATGCCGGGACAGGAGTCATCCATCTCGTCAGCTCATTCTTTGCCAGTATTCTGGCGGGGAAAAATGTTCCCATCGATTTTGGGGACGGAGCCGGGATGAATTTGATGAATTTGGCGGGTAAAGATTGGGATGTTGATTTGGTCAATGCCACTGCGGAAGGATTGGCTGAAAAACTGCCTCCTTGTGCTCCTTCGAATACGGGGTCAGGACCGATCTCCCATTACTTCGTCAAGAAATACGGATTTTCTCCGGCTTGCGAAACCATCATCTGGTCCGGGGACAATCCCTGCAGCTTAATCGGAATGGGGGCGGCTTCGCCGGGTAAGGTCGTGATCAGTTTGGGCACCAGCGATACCCTTTTCGCAGCGATGCCGGAGCCGCGGACTGACCCGAATGGCTTCGGGCATGTTTTCGGCAATCCTGCCGGAGGATACATGAGCCTGATTTGTTTTAAAAATGGTTCATTGGCGAGAGAGTCGGTCAAGGAGCAGTTCGGACTCGAGTGGAATGCCTTCGAGAAGGTCGCCTTGGCTCGCACTCCGATTGGCAATGGCGGGCTGATGATGCTGCCATTCTACGAACCCGAAATCACACCCGCAATTGATACCGGTGGCCCGGTTTTTTCAGAAGAAGGTGATCATTCGGCGGATGAATTCGTGCGAGCAGTGATGGAGGGGCAATTTTTGAACATGCGGGCCCACTCGGATTGGCTCGGAGTTGAGCCTACCAGGATCTATATCACCGGCGGAGCATCGGAGAGTGATGGTATTGCCCAGATGATTGCCAATGTTTTCGGTGTTCCGGTTGATCGCTTGGATGTTCCTGGTTCTGCTGCGATTGGCGCAGCAATGCGCGCCGCCCATGGAATCGGTGAAGATCCTGTCTCTTATACACATCTGACGCTGCCGACGATCTACTCT
>OJIS01000153.1_pt1 | contig 25000 bp, 15 predicted proteins | sample 1595671 | NCBI WGS metagenome assembly OJIS01 (sample SAMN05416814, study PRJEB24817) | seawater metagenome | isolation source: Sea water | place: Canada:Atlantic | collected 2013-07 | reverse complement strand
CGAGATCAGCCTCGGTCTCGTGGGCTCGGAGATGTGTATAAGAGACAGATCCCGTGGTGGGCGAGGGTGGCGAGGTGTTGGTCTCCGGCGACCTGGAACATTCTCGTCTTGCGGAGGAGCTCCCAGGCTTCATTACGTCGATGGGTGGGCCAGCCATGGGTGTCGCGATCGTTAAGCCCAAAACCGTATCCACTGTTGGCGTGGGTGTGGATGTTGCCGAAGGGTGATTGGGAGATGACGCACTTGACGGCTTGGTCATCCCAGTCGTCGGCCCAGGCCCGGAGGAAATCTTTTTGTCGGGTGCCAAGGAGAAACTGCTGGTTGAGATCGACGGGTGGGTTGTCTCTTCCGGTTTTAAATTTGCGATCCTCAAGAATGGCGAAGCCGACATCGCCATAGATCATTCCGGTGAAGTACGGCGGGATTCCCTGGGCGACGGGGGGGGCGGGTTGAACCGGGTTGTATGGGTCGGTGTCGGGGAGATGCGAGGTTTGGGTTCGTTCGAGCATCTTCACCCAGTTGGCGGGTTCTTCGTAGCCGCCGGAATTTTGGCTGTTGGTTGCGATGCCACCTTCTCCCCAGAGGTTGCCTTGGTAGACATCGTGATCATCAGGGATGCAAATGGTGGGCATGATGCGGGTGACATCGCGTGCCTGGAGGACCCAGAGATACCATTTGTAAAGGTAGTCGTGGTGGCGGTTGAAGTCTGTGCCACTGTCTTCCGGGGTGGGTTGGCCTTCATAAATTTGATCTCCGAGAGCGAGGAAGACATCGGGATCCTGTTTGATGATATTGGTGAAGGCGAGGGTATTGGGTTGCCAAAGTCTGACGGGTGACCAGTCGAAGCCATCATTTTGGACGGCTCCATCGGCGATGCGTTGGCAGGTGGTGGCAGCGAGGGTGATTTGGGTTTGGTCGACGGGGTTTTTTCGAACGGTGCCGGTCCAATGGTAGGGGACGTCATTGATTCCAACGGTGATGCGGAATTCGGTATCGCGGGTGTCATCCCAGGCTGGGATCTTAAATGTCGCAGTGTAGGAGGAGAGGTTGTCGGTGTTGTCGATGGCGGTGGTGGCGATCTCGGTCCAAGCGTTCCCATTCCAGGTTTCGAGGCGGACGGGTCCGGAGGAAGCGAGATCTAAAGGAGCAAGCTGTGTGGTGAGCTTAAGGGTTTGGCGGCTGAGGGTGTACATTGCCCCGAGGATGGCGAGGTGGCGTTCGGGATTGGGGTCGAGTGCGGGGCCGGTGCCGGAAAAATCATCGAACCAGAAGCGGGCGTCATTCGCTCCTTTGTGAGAGAGGAGTCCCATGGAACCCAGGAGCTGATCGGAGGGGACCTCGGTCGTGGCGGTGCTGAGGAGGTCATCGGTTGGAGAGAAGGCAGAGAGAGAGAGTTGATATCTTCCGGTATCGGGGAGGTAGGTCGCAGTGAGATCGAGGCGGGCATCAGCGGGGAAAGTGGCGGGGGCTGTTCCGATTGAAAGGGTGTTGGTGGTTCCGGTGGTGAGGTCTTCGATGATGGCGGCACCGTCGCCTCGAAGGCCGATGAAGAGTCCAAAATCCCGTCCTAACCCATCGTGAACGAGGAGTGCTCCCCGCCAATCGAGAGCGGGTCCGGAGCCAAGGAGGAAGCCGGTGCGGGCGTTTGTGGAGAGGGTGCCGGCGTGCCGGCCGGTGCGAACTGAGAGCGAGAAGTTTACGCCATTGCCCCGCAGAGTGGTGTCGACTTTGTGGAGGGTGCGGCGATCGCGGCTTCCGAGGATGCAGTTGACGCGGCCATTGTTGACCTGCCAGTCGTGAAGGCGGTTTCCCCAGAATCCGGGGCCGGGCCAGACTTGATCAGGTGTGCTGTCCCAGTTGATGGCGAAGTCGCCGGTGGGAGCAGTTGCAGACCAGGTGTCAAGGCGGACGTTATCGATGGATTGAAAGTTGTTGGCTGCAGATGGGGTAGAGCGGAAGCGGATGCCGAGTGGTTTGCCGGCATGGGCGTCGAGGGTGGTGGGAGGAATGGCAAGGTGATAGTGGTTCCAACTTCCGGCGGTGGATGACTTGAAGTCGAAGGTGCGGGTTGCGATCACTTCGGGAGTTTCGGCATTGTCGACATAGAGGTCGGCGATGAAGTTTCTGACGACGGGAGTTCCGCTGGAGGTGCCGCGTTGGAGAGTGAAATTTTCGATGCGGGTGAACCCCCCGCCGCCATTGATGGCTTGGAACGAGGCGAAGAGCTTTCGTCCGGAAGCGGAGGTTGGGCTGGGATTGAAAAGAGAGGTTTGCGTTTCGTAGGTGGCATCGATGCTTGAGAGCGCGGAATCGAGAGACTGGATGGTGGAGGCGGTGCCGGTGATGAGATCGTCATCTGTGGTGAAGAGCGTCACTTGAATCCGGTTCGAGGCATCGTTCCAATTGAAAGCATCCCGCCATTGGTAGCTGACCTGGAAGACGTCGCCTTCACTCAAAGTGTAGCCGGTATCGATGGCGTAGCGGCGTTGTTCATTGGCAGCGAGGACGGCATTTCGGGTGCCATCGAGCGAGGTGTTGGCGGGATTGAAGCGCGTGGCCTGGATGGCTTGCCCGCTTGTCCCGAGGTTAAACCATTCCGGGGTTTCGGCGAAGTTACGGCCGTCGATGGCGGAAGTGTCCTCATTGAAATCGCCGTTTCGGAGGCCGGGACCGACGAGAGTAAGATCCGGAGTGAAATCTCCTCCGGGAGTGGCTCCTGAGAAGATGGCGGCATCGAAACGGAGCGAGTAGGAGGCTCCTTCTTCGATGAGTGTTTCGGTGAGTTGGTGGATTTCTCCATCGTCTTCAAAAGTGAGTCGCCAGCCGCCGTTTCCATAGTCCGTGCGATCGTTGATGACTTGTCCGGTACCTTCCCAACCCAGGACGGAGGGGTCTGAGACGAGGGTGCGATCGATGCCATTATTGATCTCGCCTCCGGGGTTGGTGAGTGGAATTGGGGTGGCTTGCAGGAGCGCTGCGGGGGTGAGGAAGGCGAGGAGGAGTTTCATGGGGCTGAGAAAGAAAATGGTTTCGATCGATTGATCGAAACCGTGGAAAATATGAGACGGCTTGACAATTTAGGAGTCGATTTTGATCCGCCAAAATCTCTTTTGTGCCGCGCCGGGATCGGTGAAGGTGAAGGCGATCTCGCCAGGAAAAGAAGTTGTGTCGGCGGTTTCATCGACACTGATTTCCGAGACATTTTCCGAAAAATTCAAATCATTGGTCGATTCGATGAGATAGGTGGCTCCGGTGTCTGTCCAGCGAAGGGTCACTTCTTTGGTGGCGGGATTGAAGGTGGCGTTGGTGATTTCGAGCGATTGAGTTGAGGCCCTAAGGGAGAGGGTGCTGCCCTCGACGGAAAAAACCTTATCAAAGGGAGTGGTGTTGGAGCCGTTGAAAAGGAGAGTTCCATTGGTGTGGAATTCTTCGAAGGTGAGTTGGGTCGCGTCGGCGATGGTGAGGGTGCCGGTGCTGCTGTCGGGGAAGTTGATATACCGTTGGTCGGTGATCCCATCGAGCGAGTTGGGAATATACTCTCCGGCCCCGATGCTCACTTCTCCTCCGGAGATTGTGACGACAATATTGTTGTCGGCGGCGCTCATGCGGAGGCTGTAGGTATCCAGGGTCCCCCCGGAGATATTGAAGAGGGTGTTGGCTTCGTCGATGACCCGGGTATCCATGGAAACGTTTCCCATCGTGAGTGTTCCTCCGGAGACGTTGATGGTGCTGGTATTTTCCTGGTTGTTAAAATTGATGACATTGTTCATCGTCATGGACCCGTTGGCGACATTCAGAGTGAACCCACCGTCCTCTCCGCCGCCGACGGCCGCTGAAATGGCGGCGATTCCTCCGAGGTTGGCAGTGCCTCCGTTGATACTCACAGTGGCGCCGCCGTGGAGGCGAACGACTCCGCCTCGTTGCCAGGTTCCGCCCTGGATATCGAATTTGGTTTCACCCATGATTTCGTTCAAGAGATATGAGGTGGAGCCATCAGTGAGGGTTCCTTCGGTAAGGACAAGGTCCCAGCCATCAAGATTGTTGTCTGAAGGCCAGATGGCATCGGACGAGATCGTGCCTTGGTTGGTCAGAGTGGGGAGGCCGTTGTTCCAATTGATCGCGTCAATGATACTGTCGGGAGTTCCCGTAAAGGTGGTCTGGGCGCTCAAAGCAGCAGAGCCGAGCATGGAGAGAATGACGAGATGTTGTTTCATGGGTTTTAAGGTTGGGAGGCTGGACGATGAAAAAAGGCTCCAATTTCACAAGAGGAGCCTTTTGAAATGGAGAATATGATCGTTTCTGTTAAGAGCGTTTCCGCCGGATATAGGCGGCGAGGCCAATCAGGGAAAGAAGAGCGCTGGATGGTTCGGGAACGGATTGAAGCGAGATGGTGTCGCCGGAGACCTGGAAGGTTGAGCCAAAGGGAGAGGAGTTGTCACCGTCGGCGAGAAGGGTGCCATTGGTGTAGAGCCCTTCAAATGTTGCCTGATCGGCTCCATCAAGTTGCCAGGTGGCGGAGCCCCCCGGGCTAAAGTTGACGTTTCTTTGATCGGTAATCCCGTCAGTGGAATTCGGATTGTAGCCACCAGCTCCGACAATGAATTGTCCATCGCTTAGTGTGACCACGATGTTGTTATCCGCGGCCGACATGTTCAGGCTGTAGGTGCTCAGGGTTCCTCCGGTGAGATTGAAGAGAGAGTTTGATTCATCAATGGTCCTGGTATCTGAGGCAACGTAACCCATGAGAAGGGCGCCGGCCGAGACATTGATGGTGCTGAGGTTGGCCTGATTGTTGAAGTTAATGACGTTGTTCATCGTCATGGTGCCGCCCGAGACATTCAGGGTGAATCCGCCGTCCTGTCCGCCCCCGGCGGCCGCTGAAATGGCGGCAATTCCTCCGATGTTGGCGGCTCCGCCACTTACGGTCACCCCGGCGGCTCCGTGCATCCGGACAACCCCGCCTCGTTGCCAGGTTCCGCCCTGGATCTCGAAGATGGTCCCTCCATAGATCTCATTTGTGCTGAATGAGGTCGATGCGTCGGTAAGAGTTCCCTCAGTCAGGACGAGGTCCGCTCCGTTGAGATCATTGTCTGAGGGCCAGGCGGCATCGGTTGAGATCGTTCCTTGATTGCCAATTGCGGGAAGTCCGGCATCCCAATTCGCGCTGTCAAAAATGCTATTTGGCGATCCGGTGTAGAGGGTCGCTGAATAGAGAGACGAGGGTAAAAGGAGGGGAATGAAAATCGCTTTGAAAGTCATAACGCTCGATTTTTTGAATTTTTCCACGCTGTCGGCAAGGCAAATATTTCCAATTGAGAGCTAACGGGAGACCTGGAGTCGGACGAAGTGGCGAGGGGACGTGGCGTTAGCGAACTCGACGGTGACTTTGTGAAGGGAGGGGGCGTAGAAATCTTCTTCAATGGAGACCGAGCCTTCCATGCCGTCGATTTTTTCGTCCCATGCTCTCAGGTCGTTTGAGAACTGGGGAACTGGCTCCAGATAGGTCGCTTGGGCTGAAAGAGGAAAGGTGACGATGGTGGCCCCACCCGGAGCTTGGAATTGGATGGGAATTTCCTGATCGGCATTGTTTGGGTTGGTTCCGATGGTGAATTCAATTCCATTTGGGAGTCCGTCTTTGTCCGGGTCGGCGTTGAAGGTGGCGTCATCTCCGGTGAGGTTGTGGGTGGTTTGTGACCAGGCGGTGAAGGGGTCGGTGTTGCTCACGAGGGCGATTTGGTTTCCGCCAAAGGCGTAGTCGAGCGAGTAGCCGGCAGGGAGGTTGGTGATGGTGGCGAAGGCGCCGTTGAGAGTCCCGTAGGATGCGATGGCATAGATGGGCTCGGTGAAGCCACCGCCGAGGTCGCCGAGGGTGAGGGTGGCTTCGGTGATATCGAGCTGGCCAGTGACGTCGAAGCGGTCGCCGGAAGCTCCGTCGATCTCGATACGCAGTGCGCCGATGGTGGCATCATTGGTCGCGGTGAGGGTTCCGGTTGATTGCCCGGGAGAGATTGTTCCCGTGCCGAGGATGTTTGTTTCGACGGTGCCGTTTCCTCCCAGGACGCCATTTGGGCCGAGCACAACTTCTGCGGTTGCTGAGAGGTTGACGGTGGGAGCGAGGGTGAGTTGTCCGCCGTTGATGGTGGTGGTTCCGGTGTAGGTTGGGCTGGTGGTGAGAAGGAGGCTGGAAGATCCGGTTTTGGTCAAACTTGCGGAATCAAGATACTCGCTGATCCTGCCGTTCAGGGAGAATGACGAGGTGCCATCACCCGAGATGAGGAGGTCGTGGTAGAGGACGAAGGGGGTATCGATTTGATAGGAAAAATCCGGCCCGGTGCTGGCGAGCACGAGGTTGGGAGATGCTCCGGACAGGCTATCGGTGAAGAGTAACTCGTTTCCGGCGATGGTGGCTGACTGCGGGGCGGTGCCTGCGAACTGCCCTGTCATTCCGAGGGAGTTGAGCATGAAGGTGAGGTCGGTGGGGCGTGTGAGATTGTTGCTGGCGGTGTAGGAGAAATTGTCTGTTGCGGGGAACTCGAGGACGCAGCCGGCGAAGGAGTCGAGCTTCAAAAAAGTGTCTGGTAAATTGGTGTCGGGATCGAGCCAGACATTTTGAGTGGACCAGGTGAGTGTGACGGGCGGGCTGTCTCCGCCGCCTTCGCCGAGAGTGCCCCGGTCGAGGGTGAAGTCATCCAGTCGGGCAAAGCCTGATCCGGTTTGAGCCGAGTTGAGCGAGAGGAACAAGCGTTGGCCATTGGCCGAAGCGGGGATGGGACTAAAGAGGGCGATTTCTGTTTGGTAGGTCGAGTCGGTTTTGGAGAGTCCCGAATCCAGCGATTGAATGTGAGTTGGTGTGCCGGTCAGGGTGTTATCGGTGGTGATGAAGAGACTGATCCTAATTTTATCGTTGGCGTCATTCCAGTTCGAGGCGTCCCGCCATTGATAGGTGGCCTGGAAAATCTCTCCTGTGGCGAGGGTGTGGTTGGTGTCCAAACCAAATTCGCGGCTCGCGGTTTCCGCGATGATCCCGTTGCGGGTTCCGTTGGCCGCGAGCGAGGTTTGCGTGGCATTGAGAGTTCCATTGTCCGATCCGATATTTTGCCAGGCGGCTGTTTGCTCGAAGGTTTGGGCTCCGGCACCGCCGCCGGCGTTGAAGTCCCCATTGAGGATGGCTCCTCCGATCAGTGAAAGATTCGAAGTGAAGGGGCCAAGGTCGATGGGTTGGGGATTGAAAACAAAGCGGTCGTTGAGATTGATGGTGTTGGAGCTTTGGTTGAGTCCGGCATGGCGTGGCTTGTCGGCACCGACTTCGAAGGCGGTAAAGTCACGAAGGAGTTCCGCGACGACTTCTGGATTTACGGCTGCAAGATTGTTGGTTTCTCCGATGTCGGTGGAGAGATCGTAGAGTTCGAAGGGGGTATTCGCGGAGTTCTTGCTAAGCTTCCACTTGTCTTTACGAACGCTCACTTTGGCCTCGGACCGGATGGTGATGACCTCGTGCGGCTTTCCGGTCTTGGCCCCGGTGAGAAAAGGAATGAGGCTGACGCCATCGATGTCGGTGGGCGGGGTGGCTCCACTTGCTTCGAGGCAGGTGGGGAGGATGTCGATGGAATGAATGGGCTCGTGGTAGGTTTCATTGGATGGAAGGCCGGGCCCGGCGACGATCATGGGGACGCGGGTGCCTCCTTCATAGACTGATCCTTTGAAGTTATTGAGAGGAGTGTTGACGGTGCCGATGTTTCGGGCTCCTCCGTTGTCATTGATGAAAATGACGAGGGTGTTTTCGGTGAGGGAGACCGAGCCATCACCGGCGGGGTCATTGAGTTTGTTGAGGATGTTACCGATCTCCTTGTCCATGGTCAGGACCATGGAGGCGTATTCCTTGCGGGTGCCGGTGAGGGAGGCGAGGCGCGGGTCATTGAAATCAGGAGAGGGGCCAATGGGGCCGTGAGGGGAGGTGAAGGCGACGTAGAGGAAGAAGGGATCATCGTCGCTGTAGTGGCGATCGATGAAATCCACCGCACCGATTCCGAAGGCGTTGGTGACGTAGTTGTCGGTGGTGTTCCACGGTGCGGTGGTTTCGAGGACGGTATCGGAGAAGGGGGAGGTGAGGGTTTCGCGAAGTTCCCCCGAGCCGGTGGTCGAGCCGATGGTGTAGTTGCGCGAGCCTTTCCAGATGCCGAAGAATTCATCGACGCCCTGGTTTTCGGGACGATTGCCAAGGCCGTTGTCGTTGGCGCGGGCACCGATGTGCCATTTGCCGATGGCTCCGGTGGTGTAGCCTTCGTCGCCCATGCGGTCGAAGATGGTGGTGGTATCGGGAGAGAGTCCGTCGATGGCGGAGGCGCCGGTGAGGTTGTTGATGTTGTATTCGTATCCAATGCGCTGCTGGTAGGAGCCGGTGACGATGGCGGCGCGGGAGGGAGAGCAGACCGCAGCGGTGTAGGCGTTGGTGAGAAGAGTGCCTCGACTACGAAGGGCGTTGAGGTTTGGAGTCGGGACCGGGCTGGGAGCTTGGCCGGGATTTACGGTTTGGAGGTAGTCGTCCATGAATTCCCAGTCGGCGTAGCCGGCATCGTCCGAGATGATGACGACGACATTGGGTTGCTGGGCGAACAGGGGGGAGGTGAGGAGGATGGCGAAGAGAGATGCGAGTTTCATCGAGAGTTGCGGGGAGGTTAAGGTTCGGATTGAACGAGATCAAGGCGGCGGTTGTGAAGGGATCGGGGCCGGATCGTGGAATTTTGAAAGCGCGCGTTGAAATGCTTGGGGGAGCGGGTAGGGTCCGGCCTATCGAAATCGTGACGGCATCATCTCAAAAAATCATCCATGGGGCAGGTTCGTTGTTGGATCTGCCAAATTTTGTTTCAGGTAAGGCCTTGATCGTGACTGATGAAGGAATTGTGAAGGCGGGGCATGTGGCGCGGGCGGTGGCTTTACTGGATGAAGTGGTCGTCTTTGACGAGGTGCGGGAAAATCCCACCGAATCGGATGTGGCGCGGTGTGCGGAGTTTGCGCGGGAGGTGAAGCCGGATGTCATTATTGGTCTGGGTGGGGGAAGTTCGATGGATACCGCGAAAGGAATTTTGTTTCTCCTGAGCGGAGGTGGGACGATGTCGAATTACCACGGGCACGGGAAGGCGGTAGGGGAGATGTTGCCTTTCATCGCGATTCCTACGACGGCGGGGACGGGGAGTGAGTGCCAGAGTTATGCGGTTTTGAGTCGCGACGGTTCGCACGAGAAGATGGCGTGTGGTGATCCACGGGCGCTGGCGAAGGTGGCGATTTTAGACCCTGAGTTGACGGAGTCGATGCCGCTGAAGGTGGCTCGGTTGACAGCACTGGATGCGCTTTCCCATGCTCTCGAGAGTGCGGTGTGCAATAAGCGAACGGATGAGTCGCAGCGATTTTCCTTTGAGGCCTTTTGGAAGATTGAGCCCGTGATTGAGGATGTTTTGAAAGGGACGGCGACGGTGGCACAGCGAGGTGAGATGTTGCAGGGGGCGGCTTTGGCGGGTTGTGCGATTGAGGCGAGTATGTTGGGGGCGGCGCATGCCTCGGCGAATCCTTTGACGGCGCATTTCGGGGTGGTGCATGGGCGGGCGGTGATGACGACGCTGCCTTCGGTGATGCGTTGGAATACCGAAGTGGTGGGAGAGGTTTATGAGGAGCTGAAGCCGGGTTTGATTGAGTGGGTTGAGAAGCTCAGGGACTTGGCTGAATTGGAGCCGGTGCGGGTGGATGACGAGATGATTTCGCAGCTGGCGGAGGAGGCCGCGAAGCAGTGGACGGGGCAGTTTAATCCACGGCCTTTGACGAAAGAGGACTTTGAGGCGCTTTATCGGAGTGCTTTGGGGAGTTGAGAAAGCTGGATTGCTTGGCGGGGGATTTGTGGCAGGGTGGAGCCATGAAGAGATTGATTTTCGCGGTTTTGGCACTGGGCGTTTCAGCGTGCCAGAGTGAGGAGAAGGCGGTGGTGAAAGGAGAGAGGGAAAGTTGGCCAATTTCGCGTGGTGGCGCCGGATTGTCCGGAGAGGTCGGCGTGGCCTTGCCGGCGAAGCCCGACATCAAGTGGATGTTTCCGACGGAAGGCGCGATCGTGGGTGAAGCGGTGGTGAGTGCGGATACGGTGGTTTTTGGAAATAGCGCGGGCCTTCTGACGGCGGTTGATTTGGAGACGGGGAAGAAGAAGTGGCAGCGGGAATTTGAGCAGAGCTTTGAGGCGGCTCCGGCGATTCTGGGAGATACGATTTTTATTGGGTGTGAAGATATGAAGCTTTACGCGCTTGAGTTGGCGACCGGGAAAGAGAAGTGGGCGATTGAGACGGATGATAAGATCACGGCGGGGGTGAATTTGACGAAGAGTCCGGATGGCAAGGCGACTTGGATTGTTTTGAACGGATATGACGGGGTGTGTCGGGCGCTGGATGCGTTGACGGGGAAGGAGATTTGGAAGCACGAAACCGAGCAGCCCATTAACGGGACACCGGCAGTGGTGGACGGAAAGTGGGTCGTCTTTGGCGGGTGTGATCACTACCTCTACACCCTGAATCTGGCGGATGGGAAAGCCTTGAAAAAAGTAGAGGGCGAGGCCCCGATCGTTTCGACCGTGGGCACGGAGGGTAGTTTTGTGGCCTGGGGGGATCACTCAAACAAGGTGATGGGAGCGGATCTGGAAACAGGGCAGTTGAGCTGGAAATACAGCGACCGGAAATTTCCGTTTATGGCGGCCCCGGCGGTGGATAAGAAGAATGTCTACATCGGCGGGCGGGATAAAAAGATTCACGCGATCTCACGTGCGAGTGGTGATGCGGTGTGGACTTATAAGACGGGGGGACGGGTCGAGAGCTCGCCGATTCTGTTCACCGATGGTCTCGTTTGTGGATCAAGTGACGGACGGGTTTATGCGCTCGGACTGGAGAAGGGGGAGGAGATTTGGAAGATCGATCTTGGGGAGTCGATGGTGGCGGCAGCGTCTTATGCCAAGGGGACGATTTTGATCGGGAGCGAGGACGGGACGCTTTTTGCGCTGGGGAAGAAGAAATGAACGTCGAGCGCCCAATTTTAATTATTTGGTTGGAGAGGTTTTTGAACCGCGGAATACGCGAAACTTGATTGGGGGGCGGAGAGAGAGTCTTGGGAAATCTGTGTCAATCTTTGCCTAATCCTTCCTTAATCTGTGGTTGGATTCTTTTTGTGATGATGGAGGTTGAGGGCAGGGAAACAGGCGGGACGCCTGTGCTACGTTTTGGGCACAGACCAGAGACTGTGCTCCGTGGCTAGACTTTGGCGTCGAGCCATTTGCCTTTGAAGGCGATGACGAGGAAGAGGGCGGCCTGGATGAAGAGGTCGACGGTCATGAAGGTCCAGATCACGTTGAGGGTGAGGGTGCCGTAGTGATCGAAAAGGGTGAGGCCAATGACGCGGACGAGAATAAGGCAGGTGAAGGACCAGCCCATGACGGTTTTGGTGGCACCTGCTCCGCGGAGACAGGTTTTGAGGACAATGGTGGTGGCGAGGGCGGGTTGGAAGATGCCGCAGATGAAGACGAGGGGAACGGCGTTGGCGATGAGTTGAGAGGCCTGGGCATCGGTCTCGGGAAGGATGAGGTGGACAATGACCTCGGGGGCGATGAGGAAGAAGGCTCCGAAGGCACTCATGAGAGTGAGCGCGAAAAGCCAGGCGGTGCGGAGGGCTTTCATGGCCATGGCGGGATTGTTGGCCCCGAGGTATTGGCCGACGAGGGTGGCGGTGGCGGTGCCGATGGCGAAGCCGGGAAGGAAGGAGAGGGACTCGACGCGGATGGCGATGAAGTGAGCGCCGAGAGCTCCATCGAAATTGAGATTGGTGATGAAGCGCAGGACATAGGCGTGGATGAGCCACATACCGAGCATTTCGATGCCTTGAGGGAGGCCGACCCGGCCGATACGGGTCATCATTTCGCGCTGAGGAACCCAGTTGGCGTCGCGGAGGGTGAGGGTTATTTCATCTGAGACAGGTTCCTTTTGACGAAAGAGAAGGATGAGGACGATGGCGGCACCGAGGAACCAAGCGAGGAGGCTGCCCCACGCGAGTCCGTCGATGCCCATCCCGCCAAAGGGGGGATCGAGGAAGACGAAGCAGGCGCTGAGGGTGACATTGCTCAGATTGATGATGAGCATGATGAAGAAGGGGGAGCGGGTGTCGCCGATGGCGCGGAGGGCATTCGTGCAGGCGTAGAAAACGCCGAGGATGGGGCAGGACCAGGCGAGGATGGAGAGGTAGTCGAAGGCATCCGAGGCGGCGGCGTCCGAGAGGCCGAAGGCCTTGATGAGTTGGTGGAGACCGAGGCGGATGATGAGTCCGGAGAGGGTTCCGAGGAGAAGCCCGGCGAGGATGCCTTGGACGAGACCTTCGCGTGCTTCCCCGGGTTTGCGCGCACCGGCAGCTCGGGAGATGATGGCGAGGACGCCGGTGGCGACCGAGCCCTGCAGAATCATCATGAGCCACATCATGTAGCCGCCCAGGGCGAGGGCATCCATGGTGGCGACGCGGGCATCGCCATCATCCATGCGGGTGGCGAGGATGAGGTCCACGGTGTTGACCATGAAGCTGAGGATTTGCTCAAGAAGGGGCCAGATGGCGAGGGAGATGACCTGGCGTCCGAGTGACATCCGGCCCAAGCGCCCGGCGAGGGAGCCATCGGCTTCCTGAATTTTCGAGCGTTGCTCGGCTTCGATGATTTTTCCAGGTCGGGCCATCTTCGGGCAGGGACATAGCGGACGCCGGGCCGATCGGACATTTTTTAAACACAAAACTGCCGGAACCTCTCGAAAGAAGCCCCGGCAGTCTTAGATCACTTGCGACCCGGATTCCCGCACTCGCGGGGCCGGGGCAAATGGCTGTTCACCCTAGATGAAAACTAACGTTTAACCGCTTGTTTCGCCGTAAGAGACTCCGGTGAGCGGAAATCGTTCAATTTTTTTAGGCCTTTTTTTAGAATTTTTCCGTTTTAACGTGGAGGGATGAAAATACGGGAGGGAGTGATCAAGGAAACATGTCGTTTGATCCGCGAGGCGCGGAAGCGTTGGAATGCGCATGAGAATCAAGCGTGCCGGCGCGAGAGGGACCGGGCGATCGCCGCTTATGAGGAATTGACGGAGGGTGAGAGGAAGGAGGTTCCGGAGGAATTGCTGGTGTGGCTGCGGTATCGGAGTGAGAAGTATTTTGGTGAAGGGCAAAACGGAAACGGGATGAGCTCGAAGCCGCAGAAGGGGAACAAGGAAAAGAAGAAGGAGAAAATTCCGGAGCATGCGGTGGCTTACCGAAAGATGATGAGTCCGGTGGGTCCGCTTTTTCTCCTGAGTTCCAAGAAGGGACTCTGTGGACTTTACTTTGGCCATCGCATAGAGGTGACGGAATTGCCGAAGGAGAATCCGCGGGATCGATTTTTGAGCCAGGCGGAGAAGGAGCTGGAGGCTTACTTTGAAAACGGTCGTGAGAAGTTTTCGGTCACGCTGGATGCGCGCGGGAGTCCGTTCCAGCGGGCGGTTTGGCGTCAACTGAGTGCGATTCCCTTTGGGAAGACCAGTGGTTACGGGGAGCTGGCCGAAAATATGGAGAACCCAAAAGCGGTGCGTGCAGTGGGGACGGCGAATGGCGCGAATCCGATCTCGATCATCGTGCCCTGCCATCGGGTGATCGGAAAAGATGGTTCGTTGATCGGCTTCGGGGGCGGGCTTGAGATCAAGCGGAAGCTCCTGCAGCACGAAGGAGTGCTTTTGAAAGCGACTTAGCCACCAATGGCGACATCCCCAAGGGGATCGAGGCGCATCGGGTAAACGATGGTCTGTTGCTGCTTGGTGGGGAGGCGGGCGAAGATTTTGGTCCGAGTGACGGAATTTACGGGACGTGAGAAGCCGCACAGGGACGTTTTTTGGACTATTTCGAGGTGAATTGGAGAGAAAGTTTAGCCTCCTGAAATAAGACACACGGGAGACTCAAAAATTAGAAAAAGAGCGAGAAATAAGTTAACTTTCTCAAAATGAGTTAATTAGGTCTATTTCCTGGTATTTTTTCCGATTTATTTTTGTGAAAGAAGCCCATTTCTTGGTTGTCACGAGTGCACAATGTGTTTACATAGTGTTCATGATGAAAGCGCACAATGCTCGACAAGCCGTGAAGGGATTCGCCCTCATTGCGACCATTTCTGTCCTTCTTCTGCTCACGATGGTGGCGGTGGCGTTCCTGTCGCTGTCCGCCCTCACGGTGAAGACAAGCCGCTTTGAGTGGGCGCAAGAAGAAGCACGGGCGAATGCCCGATTGGGTCTGATGATTGCCATCGGAGAACTTCAACGTGACCTTGGCCCTGACCAGCGGATTTCGTTGAGCGCGTCGATTCTGGATGCAAATGCGGACACTCTGACGATCGATGGAGTTGCTAACCCGCACTGGACGGGAGTGATGACTTCGGTCTTTGAGAGAAACCAGAATGGAAGCCCCTTCACCAGAGACATGGATTCGGGTGGACTTCAGGACGCGCGAAGCGGTGGAACTTATAATCCGAGGGATCTGATTTCCAATTACTTTGTCAGCGGTAACGAAGGTGGCCGGGACAAGATGCGCGGCGTGCGCCAATATCAGGATGCTAGAACTGAAACGATTCCCAATGGTCCGGAGGCGATGGACATCGTATCGCGCGGATCCGTCAACAACCCCGAGGATTATGTCCGGGTGAAAAAAGTGGTGACTGAGAAGGAGCAACTCACTCCTGACGGGCGGAGGCAATTTCGGCCAAACGGGGCCTACGCCTACTGGGTGAGCTCCAACAATGTCAAAGCAAACATCGGTCGCCCGGACACCCACCGGAGTGTGCCGATTGATCATACCACCGGTTTCGGAATGCAGCGGATGCTGCACCCGCAGGACACCGAACCGTTTGTGATTACCGGGATCGATCAGGGTCAAGCGAATAGGGATAACCGCGTGTTGAGCCCCAAGACCTTTACCCTGATTAGTGAGCAAAACCGTCTCGGTGTCCTCAATAATTTTCATGCGATGGCCGGTTTCTCCAGCAGCGTGATTTGTAACGTTCGGGACGGAGGGCTTAAGAAAAATCTCTCGGCGTTCCTTCACAGTCAGAGCGGTGATCAGGCACCCGAGATTCAAGATCTCTCGGATCCGAGCCGGACGTGCTACATCGGAATTTCTCCTGGTGACCGCTTGATTGGTCCCCCTAACGAAAGATACGCGGCGATCCGTGACGAGGAATTCGAAGAGTCGGAGTATCATGATGTGGCACCGACCTTTGGTCTGCTCTGGCAGTGGGCGCAACTTGCCGACGAGTTCCGCTTTGGCTATGCTTCAACAGGAATCCGCCCGCAGAAGCAGACAACGGCTCAGCCAGGTGGCGGTCGTGACGACGGTTGGGATAACGGAAAGCCTCTGGTATTGAGAGCTGCATCCGGAGGCAACACTGGTTCCAATGTTTATGACGGTGAAAACCTGAGCCCTGCTGATCCTCGTAACTTGTCTGATGTGAAGATCACGCCGGTGATTGTTGAGGCCTGTGTTTATTACAACCTCGCCACGTATCCGGTCGGCACCGGAACGGAACAGCAGCACGCTTTGAGGCTCTGCCTCTACCCCAGGGTCGGACTTTGGAATCCTTACAATGTTGAGATGACTCTCGACCGGGACATGGTTCTCCAGCTTTTCTTGAATGGTAAAAAGAGCGTTATCTTCAACGATGATAATGCCTTCTCCCGCGAAATCTATTATGGTGGAAGAAGCATTCAGACGATTGAGGGAAGACCTCGCGGAGTGTTTGACGGGCAGTATGGTGGTCAGGTTTATTTCCTCCTGCCGAGTGTCACGATTCCGCCCGGTGAAACGTTCATCTTCTCAATGGGAGGTCCGCCAAGACCCCTTGATCCAGAGACCTTCGCAGGTAACCGCTTGCAAGCCCAAGCTCCTCCTTCTTCTTCGAGCTATCTCTACAAGGACTACCTGCAGACCAATCTCGGTGGTTCCCGGGCTTCATTCGCTCGGGACGACGATGGCAAGCCTTCCGAGCTCATGCCCCAGGCTCCCAGGACCTTTACTGAAAGGGCGCTGAGCCAGAGCGAACACGGTGCGGATAACTACATGTTCATGCTGAAGTATCTGGAAAACGGGGCGACTCGTTTTGCACGGCAGGGGTCACGGGCACCAGACCAGATCTGGGCCAGAGAGCCGCTGTTGGTCTACGGGAGTGTTTCTCTTCAGGCGGGAGGGGGAGACGAGTATCCGGTCAATTGGCCCAACGGCTTCTCACACCAGGTGGTTGCTTTGTCCGGACCGAACGACAGTATCGGTGAAGGCGTTTCTCCCCACCCCTATACCAGGGACGGATTCAGGGTCAGATGGTTGAGAGAGACTGCGGCAAACCAAGGGAACGTCGATAGTCCTCTGATGCTGCAGAGTTCGGCTCTCGGAAACTGGAACCTCAGGGCGTGCTACATCCTCCGGAATCCCTTCGACAATGTTTCCACAAACGCGCCCTACTTCCACGGGATTTACACCCGTGACATGCCAAGTGAAGAATTGAGCTGGAACTCAATCTTTCCGGTTCAACGAGATGGTTTCCAAACGGGGTTTCCCTTTGGGCCCGCTGGATTCGGAGTCGACAGGGTGATCGCTTTCGAGCTCCCCACCCGCGAGGTCGGGATTCCTTCACTCGGATACCTGCGCCATCTCCAGCTTTCGGAGTTTGTGTGGCACCCCAGTTACAGCATCGGTTCCTCTATTGCCGACCCACGCGTCAAGCGGACCGGGACAGTGCCGGAGGAAGATATGAATATGGCGAACCATGGTTGGAATGCTGATGGATTGGCGATCGACTATTGGGCGAATCTTCTCAGGAACATCGTCTACGAACTCTCGGATGATAACCATCTGATCTTCGACATGAGTTATGAGGTGAATCACAACCTCTGGTCGGACTTCTTCCTGACGGGAGCGACGCCGAACCAGATAGCAAACTTTGCGCAGAATCCAGTCGTCAATCCTCTGAAGAACGGGAACCTGCGCCTTTGGGATCGTAACGGTGACCCCACTGATGACTTGAATGACCTTTTCCGCGCCGCAGGACGCCTTATGATCGACGGTGGTTTTGATGTTCACTCGACGAGCAAGCAGGCCTGGAAAGCGCTCCTCGCAACAACCCGTGACACCGGTTACGGATCTCCGGAAAGAACGCCCTTCCCCCGGACTCTCTCGCCTCAGGGTGACGAGAACACGAAGGCGGAATACTCGACCAAGGTCTTCACTGGTTTCCGTAGCTTGGGAGACATCGAAATTGACTCTCTGGCCGAGGCGATTGTTCGTGAGGTCAAGATTCGCGCCCCTTTCCTCGGTCTGTCGGACTTCGTCAATCGTCGTCTCTCTGATGATGACACCGGTCTGAACGGAGCGCTGGAAGCTGCGCTGGAGGCATCGTTGCCAAACCGGGGGCAGAATGCTGAGTTTCCGATGACCCGTCAGGATCTCCCGAATAAGACGACCTTTATCGCGCAGTCAAATCGCGGCACGCCACGTCAGTCGGATACCACGAGAATGGACCAGCGCCTGAAGCCCGCTTCAGCAGGTTACGGCACACCGGGCTACATCACCCAGGGCGACCTGCTCCAAGTGATCGGATCCGGTCTGGTGACCCGTTCCGATACCTTCACGGTGCGGTCCTACGGTGAGTCCCGGGATGTCAATGGCCGCGTTCTTGCCAAGGCATGGTGTGAAGCCGTGGTCCAGCGCACGCCGGAGCCAATCGACCCTGATGAAGTCAGTGGTCTGAATCCAAGGGTTGTCCAGGGCAGCGAGGTGAACTTCGGGCGCCGCTTCAGTATTGTCTCCTTCCGTTGGCTCCATGCCGACGAAGTCTAGGCATTCACCTGAGAGAGTTCATTTCACTCCAAGACAAGGCTCCGGTTTACCGGAGCCTTTTTGTTTTTTCCTCTCGACGAGTCAGGGTTGGTGGGTGAGCTTTTCGGGAAATCCCACCGTCACGCATGAAAGCAATTCCCCTCCTCATTTCCGCGCTCGTCGCACTCCCCGTCGCGATTCACGCCCAGACTCCCAAAGTGCTCGTTGAGAGTGCCCGGGAGAACGCAGCTCAGGCAAATAAAGATGTCCTGATGATTTTCTCAGCTTCCGGTTGGCAAAATGGGAGCAAGACCTTCGAAGAGAAAGTCCTGCAATCCGAGGAATTCAAAAAAGGGATCGAGAAGGATCTGGTGCAGGTTCTCATTCCGGTTCCACGAACAAGGGAAGATGCTCACAAGGAACTTCTGGAGCTTGAGCAAGACTATCGCTTTCAGAGCATCCCCTCGGTGATCCTTACTGATTCCAAGGGCCGTCCTTATGCCTACTCAGCCACGATCAAGGAAAAGCCAGCGGAGTATCTGGCTCACCTGAAGGAGCTTCGCCAGCTTGGTTTGGAGAGAAATAAAATGTTCGAAGCTGGCTCGAAAGCCAAAGGGGTGGAGCGTGCCGAATTCTATGTCAAGGCGCTCAAAACCTTGCCTCAAAACAGTATCGAGAAATTCTATGCTCCGGAATTGGAACTCATTACCAAGGCAGACCCCGAGGGTAAGACCGGGTATGTGCAGGAGATCCAGAAGGCTGCGGCACTGATCGTGGAAAAAGAGCGCTTTAATACGCTGCTTCGTGAAAAGAAGTATGACGAAATCATCAAGGCGTCCAAGGTCGAGCGAGCAAAGCTCAAAGGTGAAGAGGCACAGCGTCTCATGATGTATGAGATCCAGGCTTACTATTCCCAGAACAAGTTGGACGAAGCCAGTGTCGTGATTGAGGAGATGAAGAAACTGGCTCCAGATTCCGATCTCGGTAAGCGTGCGGATCAGTTCCTTGCGCAGATCAAGGGCACCAAAGCCCGTCAGGAGCGGATGAAGGAGGCTGCTAAGAATCCCAAGGTGAAGGTTCCTTCCAAGCCAATTGTTTCCAAGCCGGTTGCCATTGTAAATGACATCAACGAACTCAAGAAAGATGCCAAAGCGATCGAAGATGAATTGGCCAAGGCAATCGCAAACGAGGAGAAGCTCAAGAAGGAGCAATCCGACCTTGGAAAGACCATTGCCGCCATGGAAGGTGAGCTTAAAAAATCCCGCGAGGCTCAAAAGAAGTCAGCTGAAGTTATCAAAACCGCGGTTGCGGAGCGCGCGAAATTAGCGCGGAGATCCCAGGCGATGAAGGATGTGGTCGAGAATCATGAAGCGATGGAGAAGCGCAAGCGTGACATCAAGGAACTTGAAAAGCGCGCTTCCGATCTCCAGAAGGAAGCTGAAGATCTTCGCAAGAAAGCGGGGGACATCAAAAAAGGAAAATAGATAATATGCTGCGCCTTGCTCTTGCTCTCATCCTCGTGCTGCCCCTGCCGGCGGCGTGGTTGACGAACCTTGATGAAGGGAAGCGGAAGGCTGCCGAAGAAGGGAAAGAGATCTACCTAGTCTTCACGAGTCTCAAGATCTCTGGAGCTTGCGTGCAGCTCAAAAAGCGGGTGCTTTCCCAAGAGGAGTTTCAGGCGGCAGTCGCAGAGCGATTGATCCTGGTTCATCTCGATGTCCCTCTTGAGAGCAAGCCTGGAATGGTGTCGCCGCTCGCGGTCAACCGCCTGGTGGCTCGCGGCTTTGGTGTCGATGCCTATCCCACTGCCTTCTTGCTGAATTCCAAGGGCATCACTTATGCCAGGGAGACCGGGGCTTTGACCGGGGGGCCTCTGAAATACGCGGCCCGTATTCTTAAGAAGTCATCCGAGCAAGCAGGTCGTGAGACGGCCCTGGAGGAAGCTTACCAAAAAGAAGGTCTCGAACGCGCCAAAGCGATCATCGAGGTGATGCAGAATGCTCCATTCGCTGCAGATCCGAAACTCTATGCCGGGCCTATGGCGGAGTTGGAGAAAGTGGATCCTGACGATACTCTGGGCTTTCAAAAGAAGCGACTGGCCGAGCAAGGATTTGCGGAGTTGGACCGCTCGCTCAAGGAAATCTTTCACAAGGATTCCTATGGTGAGGTGGTCAAGCTGGTCGATTCCTATGTCGAAAAATATGAGCCCAAAGGCGCTCTTTTGCAAAGGGCGCTCTTTCCAAAATTGGCCGCCTTAAATCATGGGAATCAGATTCCCGAAGCAATCAAGGCGGCCGGGGAAATTATCGCAGTGGATGCAGACTCCTCACATGGGAAGTTCGCAGCCCAGATTTTGAAGCAATTGAAATCGCGATAGCGGCGGCTTAGAGCGCCCGCCCGTAGGAATCACAGCGGTTGTGCCATCCCGCCCGCCAGCGGGATTCGCCACGGGCCGGGGGTGAGTTCTTAATACGTAGGTCAAGCCGACGTTTGGCCGCCTGCCCGAATTCGCGCGCGGCCGCCTGGCCGCTTCCGACCGTTCTCATTTCCTTGAGAACCCACATCAGTCCCCAACCTTGTCCGGCATAGGTTTCGCTGGGATTCGTGCCATCGCCCTTGAAATTGACGTAGTCGACCAAGGCGTAGATCCCGTTTGGCGTCGAAGCCACTTTGTCGTAGTTGTTCTTGATCCGGGCCCTCTCGGCTGCCGGAGCCGCCTTCATGATCTTCGGTAACGCCGCCCGTGATTTGTAGGCAATGAACTCGGTCTGGACCGTGATGTTCGCGGCGAGCCAATTCCGGAGTCCGGTCAGTTGGGGGCCGTTGAAGTCCTTCATGAACGAGGTTTTATTGGGCCACGGGCAATCGGCCTGGCGTCCCACCGCAGGCGCTGCCAGTCCGCGTGAGGCGGCGTATTTGACAAATTCCGGCCAGGTCTCGGTCCAGCGTCCGTTGAAGCCCTTGGGATACCAAATGAAGTGTCCGATTCCCATGGAAGGGAATTCCTCACCATCGTTCCAATGAGTCAATCCGGTCACCTTGCCTCCTGATTCATTCTGCCAGATTTTGCGCCCGATCGAGGACTTCTGCGCGTTGGTCAGCCGAAGCGAGTTGGCAGCGGGAGCGGTCGACACCACTGGTGCTTGCGGGCGAACCGGGGGGTCTGCCGAACATGCGCTCATGAAACAAAGGACGGGAAGGATAAAACGGGTCGCTTGCATAAAGACGAGATTGCCCTCAAACTGCCGCCATCGCAATGGACAAAAACGAATTGATCAAGGTCCTCACCCCGAGTTTTTACGACGTCATCAAGATCCTCATGACTGCGGTGATTATCCTCTTCGTCACCAAATTGCAGCTTCTGAGTGATCGGCTATCGGCCCTGCTCATTGCCCTGCCTCTCACGTCCATCCTCGCCATGATCTGGATGCGCCACGAGAGCAAGGTTCCTGATGAGGCCAAGCGGGTCTCAAGCATCGCGGACCACGCCTACTACACCTTCTGGTTCGTGCTCCCCACTTTGCCAATGTTCCTTGTCATCCCGTGGATGCTGCGTAGGGGACACGGCTTCTATTTCACGCTCTTTATCAATGCCGTTCTTACCACGGCGCTCTTTTGGCTGCTGGTCGTCATCCTCAAGAAGTTCACCTCGATCGAGTTGATGTGATGAGAATTCCCCTCCTCCTGCTGTTCACCGCCATGTCCGGATTTTCCCAAAATCGTCTCACCGGGGTTGCCGCCACCCGCTTTGTCGACCTTGCCTTGTCCGGCTTGAATCGTGAGTTTCCAAATAAGCCCGGCAATGTCCTCCGCTCCGCCGGGGATGCCCGCACTCCCAGCGAGATGACTCCGGTTTTCTTTGGTCACTTTGACTGGCATTCGTCTGTCCACGGCCACTGGACGCTCGTCCGGTTGCTGCGATTATTCCCCAAGGCTGCCTGGAGTGAAAACGTCCGTGCTGAGTTGGCTGGAAAATTCACTCTCGAAGGACTGCAAAAAGAGGCCGCTTACCTCAAGGAAAACCCTTCCTTCGAGCGCATGTATGGCTGGGCTTGGGCGCTTCGCCTGGGAATTGAGCTCCGCGCGATGGATGAGGCGCAGGGGCGCCAATGGGCGGCTGCTTATCGACCGGTGGAAGAGATTATTGTGACCAATGCCAAGGCTTATCTTCCCAAGCTTGATTGGCCGATTCGATGTGGCTTTCACCCGGAGTCCTCCTTTGCCTTGGGTCAGATGCTCGACTGGGCCCGCGCAACGGGTGACGAGAAGTTCGAGGCTCTCTTGATTCAAAAAGCAAAGGGCTTTTATCTCAAGGATACCTCGTACCCGGTGCGCTACGAGCCAAGTGGAAATGACTTCTTCTCACCCGGACTCAACGAAGCGGATCTCATGCGCCGAATTCTGCCTGCCGCGGAATACCGTGTCTGGTTGGAAAAGTTTTTCCCTGGCTTCGATCTCGGGAATCTCACCACTCCAGTCACCGTGAGCGACTTTGAGGACGGTCACCTCGTGCATCTCGTGGGCCTTAATTTAAACCGCGCGTGGGATCTTCGCGGAATTGCGAGCGCCCTGGAAGGTGATCCCAAAGTGCGGCTCCTCAAACTTGCCGAAGCCCATGAGAAGGCCGGTCTCCGTGATGCCGTCAGTGGCCATTACGAGGGCGATCACTGGCTGGGAACCTTCGCTGTTTACCTTGTGACCGGAGCCGGAGAACCCGCCAAGAAGTGATGACTTTGGATAAGATCAATGGCCTTCTTTCGGCCCTCTCGACGAATTCCTTCTACCGAAAAAAGCTGGGCGATTTGACTTCGGTCTCATCCTTGGGAGAGTTTTGCGCAAAAGTTCCCTTCACCACGAAGGCCGAGCTTGCTGCCGACCAAAAAGCCCATCCACCCTACGGGACCAACCTCACTTATCCGCTCGAGGACTATCATCGCTTCCATCAAACCAGCGGTACCAGCGGCCAACCCATGACCTGGCTCGACGATCCGACAGGTTGGGATTGGCTGCTTGGAAATTGGGAATGGGTCTGGGAAAACGCGGGTGTCGAGCGCGGTCAGGCTGCTTTTTTCCCCTTCTCATTTGGCCCTTTCCTCGGGTTTTGGGCCGGCTTTGAAGCCGCTGCCGCCCTCGGGATCCGGGTCATCCCCGCAGGTGGACTTTCCAGTGAGAACCGGGTGAAAATGATGGCGCGTTTACGACCGGAGATCCTCTGCTGTACCCCGACCTATGGATTGCGGCTTGCGGAAGTCGCGGGGAATGCGCGCGAGCTCGGAGTTAAGAAAATTATCGTGGCAGGTGAGCCCGGTGGCAGCCTGCCCGAAGTCCGCACCCGCCTCATCGAAGCCTGGGGAGCGGAAGTGATTGACCACCACGGGATGACCGAGATCGGCCCCGTCACGGTTGGCGATCCCCACGACCCGGGACGCCTTTTAGTACGACACGAGGCCTACTTCTGTGAGGTGCTTGATCAAGATGAGGAGGGGATTGGCGAACTCGTCCTCACCACTCTTGGCCGCCATGGTTCTCCCATTCTCCGCTATCGGACCGGTGATCTCGTCAAGCCGGATGAGGACTTTGCCCTGAAGGGCGGAATCATTGGCCGGGTCGATGACATGGTGGTGGTCCGTGGCGTCAACCTCTATCCCGGAGCAGTCGACGAAGTCGTGAAGTCGGTTGCGGGAATCGACGAATATGAGGTCCTCATTGAAGAAGCCAACTCCATGGCCGAAGTCCGTATCAGGGCTGAGGGATGCGGCACTCGTGAACTCCAAAACCGCTTGCGGGAAGTCTTTAGCTTGCGCATCCCTGTCGAAGAAGTGCCCCCCGGAACGCTCGCACGCTTTGAAATGAAATCAAAACGCTGGAAGCGGATTGAACGGTAAGGTCGCTTACTCTTTCAACCAAGGCGGGCGTTGATTGGCGGTGATTTCGGCGTCGAGTTCGGTCATGCGAGCTGTGAGTTTGGCGACGATGCCGACGAGTTTCGGGTGCTTGCCGACGAGGAGGTTGTTTTTCTCGCCAAGGTCGGTGGTGAGGTCGAAAAGCATGGTCTGGCCTTTGGGGGCGGGTTGATTTTTGGGAGCTTTTCTGGGGCGGCGGCCCTTCTTGATGAGGAGCTTGTAATTGCCCTGGCGGATCCCTTCGAGCGCGCCTTGCGAAGTGTAGTAGAGAAACTCGTTGCGCGGGCTCTCATTTGAGCCGGTCAGGAGTTTGGAGATGTCGAGGCCGTCGATTTTCTTTTCCTTGGGGAGGGGAGTTTGGGTGAGGGCTGCGATGGTGGGGAGAAGGTCGATGGTGCCGCAGAGGGAATCACAGGTGGTGCCGGCGGGGATGCGGCCGGGGGCCCACATGACGCAGGGGACGCGTTGGCCGCCCTCGAAGGTGGTTCCTTTGCCTTCGCGCAGAGGGCCGGCGGAGCCGCCGTGGTGTTTGAACTGGAGCCAAGGGCCGTTGTCGGTGGTGAAGATGAGGTAGGTGGTTTGGTCGAGTTTGAGATCGCGGAGGAGCTTGGCGATGCGGCCAACTTCGGCGTCGATGTGCTCGATGACGTTGGTGTAAGCGTTGAGGGGATTGGGATCGCGAACGTCATCGGGGACGTAGAGCGGGATGTGGGGCATGGAGTGGGGGAGGTAGAGGAAGAAGGGCTTGTCCTTGTTGGCCGTGATGAACTCGATGGATTTGTCGGTGTAACGACGGGTGACGGTACGTTGATCGACGGGGACCTCGATGATTTTTTCATTCTCCATGAGGGGAGTGTTCCACTTGGTGAGGGTTGACTTGGGATCGGCCCAGAGAGCGTCCATGCCACCGTGGCCACCCTTGGGTTTGCCCTTGTTGTCCGGGTGGTTCATGTCGTTCGAGTAGGGAATTCCCATGTAGGTATCGAAGCCATTTTGTTGGGGGAGGGTTTCGGGGTGGTGTCCGAGGTGCCACTTGCCGAAGCAGGCGGTGGCGTAGCCCTGGCCTTTGAGGTGATCGGCGATGGTGTGTTCGGTGGGGTTGAGACCTTTTTTGGAGGAGGGGAAGAGGACGTGCTGGTGCATGCTGACACGCTTGGGGTAGCAGCCGGTGAGGCTGTCTCTTATACACATCTCCGAGCCCACGAGACCGAGGCTGATCTCGT
>OJIS01000147.1_pt1 | contig 25860 bp, 21 predicted proteins | sample 1595671 | NCBI WGS metagenome assembly OJIS01 (sample SAMN05416814, study PRJEB24817) | seawater metagenome | isolation source: Sea water | place: Canada:Atlantic | collected 2013-07 | reverse complement strand
TGGTGCGAATTCGGCGATTTTGGACCAAAAACTCAAAAAAAATGCGAAACTTGGGTTAAGTGAGACGGTGAGGTTCCCCACTTCTCCGCCGGAAATTTGATTTTTAGGATTATTTGATACGGTTGCTTCTCTTCCCCTTCTCAAGACAAGTGATGCAGCGAAATGGCAGCAATCGTGCCAATACCGGGAGCTTGCTCACGGCCTTCCTCAACGAGGAAATTTGCAGTTCATCGTAAAGCAGCACAAGCGATCACTTGCCGAGAAGCGGGACATATCTCCCCCGATAGACCCTATGGAGATCAGAGAGGAGGGACATTCCCTCCATTCTCACTCCCCCCTCGCATCACCTGTCAACGCCCCTCCCATTTCTGCCTAAATCCCCCGTCATGGCTCAACAACCTTCAGCTTAAGTCGATTCGGCATTCTCCTGCCTCCGACATCCGCTGGCCGCAAAAAGAAAAAGCCCGGCGGGAAATTCCCGCCAGGCTCTCATAGATATCTTCTTAGAATCTCAAGTGATTTTCCGATCAGCTGCGGCGGCTCCGAAGGAACGCTCCACCACAGAACAAGAATCCCAGTGCCAGCGTGCTGCCAGGCTCGGGGATCGAGACCAACCTAATATTGCTGATCGTTGTAACCCCTGCTGGACCCAGAGAATCAGTTGAATCCTGCCGGAACCCCACAATATCTCCCAACACCACTGGAAAAGAAAAGGCTCCACCCTGTGATGAGGACCCGGTGTTGGAGCTGAGCGGCGCTGCCGCCCCGTTCAGGAGGAAAAAGGACGGGTCATATGAAGGGTCAAGATCGGTAGTCTGATATGACCAGCTAAATGCGAAAATCCCAGCAGCCGGTGCAGCAATCGTATAATCAATGCTTGAAGAAAAACCCCGCCCAGTCGCATCAGAAGCGCCGGTTAGCGTAACACTGACTGGCGTGGTGCTGACCGCTCTGCCTTGAGTTGGGGTAACGGGACTCAACGTTGTCGTCCACAACGCGTGATCAAACGCATCATCAAAATCAAAAAGTGGAAGCACTACGACAGCAGAAGCGGATCCATGAGCCAGTGCGAACGCACACGCCAGAAGCGCGACGCCCTTGGTTCTCACGGAAGGACCTGAAAAGGAGGATCCTTGATGATCCCCGGATTCCGGGGAGAGCATTGAGTTGAGGGGGAGGATGTTTTTCATGTTGTATTTTTGAGCTAAGATACGGAACAAGCTTTTACTTTAGATATCCTTAGTAAGGCTCGAACATCTCCATAGTTCTCTAGATCGCGAAAAATCACAAGGCATTTTTAAAAAAAATTATCGCCCGCCTGCGTAGACTGCAATTGCATGGCCCCCGGCGGCGGCATGCGGCAGGAATCCAGGAGCTGCGCCCAGGCTTCTCTCCCCCACCCATTGACGTCAACGGAAAGGCTTAATCCAAGTATCTTCAAGGGCTCGACGGCCACTGCGTTTTTATATGGCGGTGCGGCACACGTCAGGAAAGCCCCTCCTGGGAGCGAAATTTTGATCGGAATGCGCCGGAGTGATCGAAGTAATTTCCCAGGCTGATGTGCCTTCACACATGATCATCATGAATGAAAATATGCCCGTAATGAGCACATGATCGATCATTTCGGCTAAAATCAGGGTCTGGAAATGATGTTCGTTGCTCCGGCATTTGAAGGCTTTGCCCGACTTCCCCGATTGCCTCCCGACACGGAAGATGATCCCGATCTTTCAACCGAAACGGTAGAGTTGTCCGGTGTCCCGGTCGCTGAGCAATTCAATCGCGGAAATATGCCGGCAAGGCATGAATGGGTGGGTGAACGGGATTGCGCGCAAGACACCGGCTTGGGAGTCACGGGATAGAAGGCGGATTGGTGTCTGACGACGAGACTCGCTTGCTCTACGGCGGTCCGGCAGGATTATTTAAGATTTCCTAAGTGATAATTTTTCACGAATACTGACGAACCGCAGTATATCATGTGACGCCAACTGTGGAGGGTTCCTTTACGGCGGGACCGGGAAGAAAGATTACCGGTGGCGGTGGCAAAAAAGTCTCTCCCTGGCGTGGGGATCATTCGCCGCCCCACTCCCGGAGCACGCTCGCTGTCTTCAGGATTTAACCTTACGCAGGGTGACATCCTGCAACACCTTGCGATGCAGGAGTTCCCACGCCTCGGTATCATCCCGAGCGCCATAGACCCCGAGCATCAGGACGCGCGCGTGTCGAGGAAACCAGCGTTTCACGACGGACTTGAATTGAAAACTACGAACCGTCATACCACTTGGGCCTTCACGGAGGAGATTCATCCCTTCCATGCCCTCGGCCCAACTCAGCTTAAAGATATAGAGGGGCATTCCGTCTTTATCCCGAAACCGGGTGACATCAAACACGAGTTCGTGGCCATCGATGACAAAGTTGCGGTTTGCCAGATAGGCCTCCACTTTACTCCCCAGATTTCCCATGCAAACCTCGGGCGCATGACCGAAAGCATGGCCAAGACCGGATTTCTCGGTGTTGTTCCACTCGAAGTAGCTCACATTGATCTTGCGCCCCTCCCCACCATCGAGCCATCCACTCTGCGAGGCATCACAGGAGAGTATGTCCGTAACAGCCTCAGGCACGGCAACGCGGCGACTTTCCTTGCTATCCGGCGGGAATTCATAAGCGAGAAGAGTCCGCCCCTCCTCGGGTTCCGGCGGATTATTCCACCACCATGCCAGGGACTCGGCGGACAAGACGGCGAACGGCAGGGCGACGATGGTCAGCCATACCCGGATCCGGGACTTGGGAGATGACATTGGATTCATGAGGATTTTACTTGTGTTCGGCGCAGAGTCTTGCGCTTGCGGCCTTCCATGCCAATCAGAGCACGCGTGATCAGCAACAGGCAGAGGCCGCCAATGGCGAAGGCCGCGTGCCCCACCCCATCGTGAGCTGCATGAAAGGCAGATTCGCCCTGATCGAAGCGGATGCGGGCAAGATACAGGGCCCGGCCCACGTTCACGGTCAGCGCCACGGCACCCGCCAGTCCCACCAAAAGAAATCGCTGCGCGGTGCTTACCCTGAAAAATTCACCGAAACACAAGGCGACCATCACCAGACTCTGAAGAGACTGGATCCCGCTGCATCCGTCCGTTACTTCCACCTTCGTGCCGTTGAACTCAAGGACACCACCGGTTGCCATGACCGGCCGCCCCACCAGATGAAACAAGCCTCCCGCCGCCTGCACCACCCATTCAGTCAAAACCCGGATCAGAGCCTGCTCCAGCTGAAAGGGATAAGGAATGGCGGAGAGCGCGAAAATCGTCACAGGGATCATGCCCAGACTCGCTCTCCTGCCACAGTATTTCCAGACCAGCCAGTGACTGAGGAGCGTCACGATTCCGGCATGCAAAAGCATCGGCGGGCGCCAAGAAGGGTCAAAGCCCTCGAAGGCCCTGATCGTGAACAGCACGGGAAGAAGAATTCCCGCCGCGACCACAAGCACCAACCCTCCAAACGGTGAACATTCAACCTGGGACCGCTGCCGCCAGCGCTGAGAAAAGAAGAATGCGGCGAGCGGCGGGACAAACCAAGCATACTCATAGTAGTCGCCATGGATCCACACCGGAGTAACGCTATAGTAGAGCTCAAGCCACAGAAGGCCGATGGCAATGACCAATGCCACACCCGGGCCATGAAGGCCCTCCTGAGAGGCCACACCATCAGGCGACGCGGAATCAAAAATGGCTTGGGAGGAATCGGAATTCATTTTGAGTGAGACTGCGAACGCGCAAAGAGCTATTCTTATAGTAGCCTTTCAAAGTTAACGCAAGTCCTACGGGCACTTCACAATCACAAATCATGACGCGCAGTAGCATATTGCAGAAACCTCCCCTTTGCAGTTCAAGCACTCAACAAAATGGCTCAAAGATCCGAGTCGAAGAAAAAAGAAGCGCTTCACAAGCAAGCGTTTAACCAGCTTGGCGACTCTTGCGGAGACCGGTATTCATCCCCTACCCCCTTAAAAAAAAGCCCCGACACGCTTTCGCGCATCGGGGCTTTGAAGTTTTTCAGGATTGCTTATTCGCCGGAAGCTTCAGCCTTGGGTGCTTCGCCCTCGGGAGGGATCCCACCTTCGGCAGTTTCCTCGACAACGGGCTCGGGTTCCTCGACCATCATTTCGAAGTCTGAATTCTTGTGGACCGGGAAGCCGGTTCCAGCAGGAATGAGGTGTCCGAGAATGACGTTCTCTTTGAAGCCACGGAGGGTATCAATCTTACCGAGAGTCGCGGCATCCGTAAGAACACGCGTGGTGTCCTGGAAGGAAGCTGCCGAGATGAAGGACTCGGTCTCGATCGAGGCCTTGGTGATTCCCAGAAGGACCGGCTCGGCTTCGGCGGGCTTACCACCTTCGGCAGCAACACGGTCGTTCTCCTGCTTGAAGGTCGTCTTCTCGATCTGGTCCCCCCAAAGGAACTCGGTATCACCGGGCTCGGTGATCTTCACCTTACGGAGCATCTGGCGGATGATGATCTCAATGTGCTTGTCATTGATCTCCACACCCTGCGAACGGTAAACCGTCTGCACCTCGTTATTGAGGTGCTCTTGCAGAGCCTGGGGACCGCAAGCCTCGAGGAGATCCTCGGGAGCGACAGGGCCTTCGGTAATCTGGTCACCACGGACCACCATGTCACCTTCACCCACGATCATGTGTTTGCCCATTGGGACAAGGTGATCGGCAGTTTCTCCGGATTCAGAATGAGTCACGACAACCTTACGCTTGCCGCGGACAGTTCCTCCAAAGGAGATTTCACCATCGAGCTTGGAAATGACGCAGGCGTCCTTCGGACGACGAGCCTCGAAGAGCTCGGCCACCCGGGGAAGACCACCGGTAATATCACCCGTCTTGGCAACCTTACGCGGCGTCCGCGCCAGTTGAACACCACCCGCGATCTTGCTGTTCTCCTTCACGGAGAGGTGAGCACCGACTGGAATGGAGTAGCTGCTGAGAACTTCCTTCGACTTGGGATCAATGATGACAATCTGGGGATGGAGATCCTCTTTGTGCTCGGTGACGGTCAAACCCTTCTTGCCGGTCGCCTTATCGGTCTCCGATTGAATGGTAATTCCCGTGATCATGTCGCGGAATTCCACCTTACCACCGGACTCGGAGATAATGGGGACAGAGTGAGGATCCCAGGTCAGAATGCTCTGGCCTTTCTTGACGGGTTCTCCATCAGGGACAGAAATCACCGAACCAATGACAACGTTGTAAGACTCCAACTCAAGACCATCCTTGTCGCGGATGAGGAGAGAGCCGTTCTTGTTGAGGTTCACGAAATTGCCATCAACGTCTTTCACCGTGCGGAGCTCCTTATAGAAAGCAAAACCCTTGTTCTTGGCCTTGATTTCAGGCTGCTTGGTTGCACCCAAAGCGACACCACCGGAGTGGAAAGTACGCATGGTCAGCTGGGTTCCCGGCTCACCAATCGACTGGGCCGCGATGATACCAACGGCTTCACCAATCTTACCAAGGTTACCCGTGGCGAGGTTGAGACCGTAGCAGGACTGACAACATCCGCGCTCGGATTCACAAGTGAGCGGGCTGCGAATCTTGAGGCGCTCATGACCGATATTATCAACGGCAAACGAGATATCCTCGTCCATCAACTGACCCTTCTTCACGATGGCATTACCGGAAACAGGATCTTTGACGGTCTCACAAGAGGTCCGCCCGTAGATGCGGGATTGAAGCGATGCGGCTTCCTCATCACCCGAGTAAATGGCGTGAACCGTGATGCCCTTCTCCGTGCCACAATCAGGCTCGGTGACGATAACATCCTGGGAAACGTCCACCAACTTACGAGTCATATAACCTGAGTCCGCTGTCTTAAGAGCAGTATCGGCAAGCCCCTTACGAGCACCGTGGGTGGAGATGAAATACTCCAACACGGAGAGACCTTCACGGAAGTTCGAGGTAATGGGTCGTTCGATAATCTCACCGGAGGGCTTGGCCATGAGGCCTCGCATGCCAGAGAGCTGCTTAATCTGGTTCTTGTTACCACGAGCACCGGAGTCGACCATCATGAAGAGAGGGTTCGCCTTGTCCTTGCCTTCGTTGAACTCCAACTTGCGGTAGAGTGCGTTGGCGATGTTATCACCGGCACGGGTCCAAATATCGACCACCTTCTGGTAGCGCTCGCCGTTGGTGATGACACCATTGCGATACTGCTTGTTGACGGTCTCGACTTCGGAATAAGCCTGCTTCAGTTCAGCCGGCTTCTCCTCGGGGATCACCATGTCGACGATACCAATGGAACAACCGGAACGCGTCGCTTCTTTGAAGCCAAGCGCCTTGAGGTTATCCATCGTCGTCACAGTGGCCTTACCACCGGCAACCTGATAACAGCGCCAGATGATATCTCCGATCTGTCCTTTCCCAACGTTGTTGTTGAAGAAGCCAACGCCGTCAGGCCAGATCTCATTGAAGCGAACCCGACCGGGAGTGGTCTGGATGACCTTCTTCTCCTTATCTCCAAAGACGGTGTCTTTGCCAAAGTCAGGGTTACTCAGGCGAATCGGCTGGTGATAATCAACCTTGCGGTTGGCAATCGCGAACTCGACCTCCGTGGTATTTGCGAAGAGTGGGAGGTGACCCAGCTTATCGACTTCCTTCTGAGTGCGGACCTTGGCCCAAGTGAGGTAGTACGTTCCCAGAATGATGTCCTGGGAAGGAGTAATCACGGGACGTCCGGAGGCAGGCGAGAAGATGTTGTTCGTCGCCAACATAAGCTGACGGGTTTCCATCTGTGCCTCAACCGAGAGAGGAACGTGCACCGCCATCTGATCACCATCAAAGTCAGCGTTGTAAGCACCGCAGGTGAGCGGGTGCAGACGAATCGCCGATCCCTCGATCAGGACAGGCTCGAAAGCCTGAATCGAAAGGCGGTGAAGAGTCGGTGCGCGGTTCAGCATCACCGGGTGACCTTTGGTCACTTCAGCAAGGATGTCCCAGACCTCGGTGGTCTTGCGATCGATCATCTTCTTGGCCGAACGAACGGTGTGGCAGTAACCGAGTTCTTTCAGACGACGGATAATGAAGGGCTCGAAGAGAGTCAGGGCCATCTTCTTGGGAAGACCGCACTGGTTCAACTTGAGCTCGGGTCCGATCACGATGACGGAACGACCGGAGTAATCGACCCGCTTACCGAGAAGGTTCTGACGGAAACGTCCACCCTTACCTTTAAGCATGTCCGAGAGGGACTTCAACGCGCGGTTTCCAGCGCCCGTGACAGCACGACCATGACGACCGTTGTCAAAGAGAGCATCGACAGCTTCCTGCAGCATGCGTTTCTCGTTGCGGATGATGACCTCTGGGGTCTTCAGCTGCATGAGATTGCGAAGTCGGTTGTTCCGGTTGATGACACGACGGTAGAGGTCGTTCAAGTCGGAGGTCGCAAAGCGGCCACCTTCCAAAGGAACAAGAGGACGGAGGTCAGGAGGAATGACGGGAAGAACCGTCATGATCATCCACTCGGGGCGTGAATTGGACTGCAGGAAACCACGGGAAAGCTTGAGACGCTTGGCGAGTTTCTTGCGGTTCTGCTTGGAGCGGGTCGCTTCCATGGCCTCTTCGAGTTCAACGATGAGATCTTCAAGGTTGACTTGGGAAAGGAGGTCACGAATCGCTTCGGCACCCATTCCAGCCCGGAAGGCTTCCTCACCGTAGTCTTCTTCAGCATCACGAAGTTCACCTTCGGTGAGAAGCTGGCCACTCTCGAGAGCGGTTTTCCCCGGATCGGTGACGAGGTAATCCTCGTAGTAAATGACACGCTCCAGTTCGCGAGCAGTCATGTCGAGGACGAGACCGATGCGTGAAGGCATACACTTGTAGAACCAGATGTGGGAGACGGCAACAGCAAGGTCAATGTGCCCCATACGCTCACGACGAACGCGGCTCAAGGTCACTTCCACGCCACAACGGTCACAAACGGTGCCCTTGTGCTTGATACGCTTGTATTTTCCGCAAGCACACTCCCAGTCACGAGTCGGACCGAAGATACGCTCACAGAAGAGACCCCCTTTTTCAGGTTTGAAGGTCCGGTAGTTGATGGTCTCAGGATTGAGTACCTCACCTTGGGACCACCCACGGATGGTTTCAGGGTTTGCGACGGTGATGGAGACCTGATCAAAAGGTTCTGGCTTTTGATCAACTCCATAGAGTTCGCGAAGATTGGTTTCAACACTCATAATAATTGTCGTTGTTAGTTGGGTTTCTGTGTTGAGGTTTAGAGGGTGAGATCATCGAGTGAGAAGTCGTCGCTAGGTTTCGCACCAAGTTCGGAACCGGAACGTCCAGGGCGGACATCAAGACCAAGTGATTGCATCTCTTTGATGAGAACGTTGAAACTCTCGGGAGTTCCTGCTTCGAGGTGGTTATCCCCTTTCACGATTGCCTCGTAAATGCGGGTTCGGCCTTGCACGTCATCAGACTTCACGGTGAGAAGTTCCTGAAGGGTGTAGGCGGCACCATAGGCTTCGAGAGCCCAGACCTCCATCTCTCCGAATCGCTGACCACCATACTGGGCCTTACCACCGAGCGGCTGCTGGGTTACGAGGGAGTATGGACCAACGGCACGGGCGTGAATCTTATCAGCCACGAGGTGACCAAGTTTCAGCATGTAGATAATTCCGACCACGACAGGCTGGTGAATTGCTTCACCGTTACGTCCGTCATAGAGAGTCGACTTACCGGCAACCGAGCCGTCTTTTCCATCACCGATCCAAGTATAGCCTTCGACCTTCTTGGCTTCGGACATGTATTCCCAGATGCGATCTTCGTGAATACCATCGAAAATTGGAGTGGCGACCTTGAACCCCAGAGCCTTGGCTGCGACGCCGAGGTGGGTTTCAAGAACCTGTCCAACGTTCATTCGAGATGGCACCCCAAGTGGGTTCAGACAAATGTCAACGGGAGTTCCGTCAGCGAGGTAAGGCATGTCCTCTTCCGGCACGATGACCGAAACAACACCCTTGTTACCGTGACGTCCGGCCATCTTGTCACCGACGCTCAGCTTACGCTTGGCGGTCACAAAGACCTTCACTTCCTTGACAACACCGGGATCGATCTCGTCACCACTCTCGATCTGGTCGAGGCGGCGCTCACGATCTCCGTCGAGCTCGGCAAAGCGACCTTCGAAGCTGGAGATGATCTCGAGAATCTTGTTCCGAATGGGAGAAGGGTCGATTTCGATGTGATCATAGACTGAAGCCAACTTACGCAGGAGAGTCTTGGTGATCTTGCGGTTGGCCGGGATGATGATTTCACCCGACTGCGCGTTTACGACATCAAGAGGGATCTTTTCTCCAAGAAGGATGTCAGAAAGCTTCTCAGTGAGCTGGTCCGTGAGCTGATCTTTCTTCTTCTTGTAGTCGTCGTTGATCTTCTTCAGCTGCTTCTTGAGCTTGGCTGGATCACCTTCGATTTCCTTACGACGCGCCATGCCATGAGTGGCAATGCGGATATCCTGGACGATGCCGGTGCAACCGGAAGGAACACGAAGCGAGGTGTCCTTCACATCGGCAGCTTTCTCACCGAAGATCGCGCGAAGGAGACGCTCCTCGGGAGCAAGCTCGGTCTCGGATTTCGGAGTGATCTTACCGACGAGAATGTCGCCAGGTTTCACTTCTGCACCGATCCGAATGATTCCGTCGTGGTCGAGGTTCTTCAGAGCCTCTTCACCGACGTTCGGGATATCACGAGTGATTTCCTCAGGTCCAAGCTTGGTGTCACGAGCAGCACACTCGAACTCACTGATGTGAATGGAGGTGTAAATATCGTCTTTCACCATGCGCTCGGAGATCACGATGGCATCCTCAAAGTTATATCCGTTCCAAGGCATGAAGGCCACGAGAACGTTCGCTCCGAGAGCCAGCTCTCCGTGCTGGGTGTTGGGACCATCGGCGATAATGTCGCCGATTTTGATCTTCTGACCGGACTTCACGAGAGGCTTCTGGTTAATGCAGGAACCGGAGTTCGAACGCATGAACTTACGAAGCGGATAAACGAAGATCCCCTTTTCAGGATTCGACTTGATGGCCTCAGGCTCGGAAAGGAAACGCTCCTCCGAGACGGGAAGCTTTCCGTCCTTCGTCGTGATAATGTATTCGGCGGAAGAAGCGGCGATAATGCCGTCTGCTTCTGCAACGATGACCGCACGAGAGTCACGAGCGGCTTTTTCCTCAAGACCGGTACCAATGTATGGCGAATCGGAAACAAGAAGTGGCACACCCTGACGCTGCATGTTCGATCCCATGAGCGCGCGGTTGGCATCATCGTGCTCGAGGAACGGGATGAGACCGGCAGCAACCGAAACCAGCTGCTTGGGAGAAACGTCCATGTAATCAACACGATCAGGAACAACCTCAAGGAATTCGCCACGTTCACGCGCCGTAATCCGCTCGTTGAGATACTTACCAGTCTTGTCGATGGTGTTGTTCGCCTGGGCAATGAGGTAACCCTCTTCCTGGTCGGCGGTGAGATACTCGATGGTATTGGTCACCTTGCCTTTTTTCACAACACGATAAGGAGTCTCAATGAATCCAAACTCGTTGATACGGGCGTAGGTGCACATTGAGTTGATGAGACCAATGTTTGGTCCCTCCGGAGTCTCAATGGGGCAAATCCGTCCGTAGTGAGAAGTGTGCACGTCTCGAACTTCGAAACCAGCACGGTCGCGGTTGAGACCACCCGGTCCAAGAGCCGAAAGACGGCGCTTGTGGGTGAGCTCGGCGAGCGGGTTGGTTTGGTCCATGAACTGCGAGAGTTGGGACCGGCCGAAGAAATCGCGAACGACAGCACTCAGGGCCTTCGGGTTAATGAGCTTTTGTGGCGTCATGCCCTCGATGTTGACATCGAAGAGAGTCATGCGCTCCTTGACCAGACGCTCGGTGCGGGCAAGTCCCACGCGGCACTGGTTGGCAAGAAGTTCACCAACGGCACGAACACGACGGGAACCGAGGTGGTCAATATCGTCGAGGATACCCTCACCCTTCTTGAGTCCGAGGAGATACTTGGTCGCAGCAAGGAAATCCTGGCCAACCATGATGCGTTCGTTTGAATCAACATCGATACGAAGCTTCTGGTTGATCTTGTAACGACCAACGCGGGTAAGGTCATATTTCTTGGGATCAAAGAAGAGGCGCTTCAGGAGTGCGCGAGCGTTCGCAGCGGTCGGAGGATCGCCTGGACGAAGCTTCCGGTAGATGTCCTTCAGTGCGGACTCTTCATCGTGGGCAGGATCTTTCTTCAGCGACTTAACAAGGATTTCGTCTTCACTGGAGTCAATCACCTCGACGGTCTTCTGACCAAGAGCAACCAACTGGCGGATGACTCCGATTGAGAGGGGCTCGTAGGCGCGGGCGACAACGACTTCACCATCCATGATATCCTCGAAGGCCATCAGGGAAGCAAGAGCCTCTTCATCCATTTTCTCGCTGATCTTGAGCTTCTGAATGTTGTAGAAGTTTGAGACCAAATCACGCTCGGTGGGGTAACCAAGAGCACGAAGGAAAGTGGTCACGAGGAACTTACGACGGCGACGGCGGCGATCCAGATAAACGTAGGCGAGATCATTCGTATCGAACTGGACCTCAAGCCATGATCCGCGGTCAGGAATGATGCGGAAGCTGTGGAGAATCTTACCGTTGAGGTGGACCGATTTTTCGAAGCAAATACCGGGTGAACGGTGAAGCTGGGAAACGATGACACGCTCGGCGCCGTTGATCACAAAGGTGCCCCGGCGGGTCATCATGGGAAGCTCGCCCATGTAGACTCGCTCCTTCTTGGTCCCGGTGTCATCCTTCAGATTGAAGGTGACATAGAGGGCGGCTGAGAAAGTCTCGCCGGTCCGAAGGGCATCCAAAGCACTCGCCTTGGAATCCTCGATGTCATAGGAAACGAAACCAAGCTCAATGGTTTCGTCATAGGATTTGATTGGGAAGACTTCTTGAAAAACGGCCTGGAGACCGGTTTCAGTCCGCTTGGAAGGCGGCACGTCTTTTTGCAGAAAGTCCTCGTAGGACTTGGACTGCACCTCAATCAGATTGGGTGGCTCGATGACCTCCTCGATGGTTCCAAAGTATTCTCGCTTCAACATAATATTAGGATCCGGATGAGAGTTAACGCCGAGCATACGCGATCAACTCGATCGGCGGAGACAAGGCGTGATTTCTGGGTCTGGAATTGCAATTCCGTCTATGACTACGTGTGATGGTGGGCACGAACGGAGGGGAATCACTCTCGACGAAAAATCCCAAATGTAAAATTTGGGTCCGATTTAGTCGAAATTTAATTCTCCTCCGGCCGGGCCCAACCTCAATCAGAACGACCGAGGTTGGGTGAAATCCGGAGATTGTTACTTGAGCTCGACCTTGGCTCCAGCGTCCTCAAGCTTGGCCTTGGCGGCTTCCGCATCGTCTTTGCTGACTCCTTCGAGAACTGCCACAGGGGCACTTTCGACAAGCTTCTTGGCATCTGCAAGTCCGAGTCCGGAAGCAACTTCACGCACAGCCTTAATGACGGCGATCTTGTTACCACCCTGCTCGGTAAGCATGACGTTGAATTCGGTCTGTGCTTCCACAGGACCGGCATCGGCCACAGCTGCCACAGCAACTCCTGCGGCTGGTGCAGCGCTTACGCCCCACTCTTCCTCAAGATGTTTTACCAATTCGGCGGCTTCCAGGACGGTAAGCTTGCCGAGCTCTTCTGCAATTTTTGTAATGTCTGACATTGTTTTATTTGGGTCGGTGTCGTCGCGCTTGGGGCTATCCAATCATTTCAGTCTTACTGCCGTAAGTCCGACGAGGAACCAGTTTTGTTTTCCAAGCCTTCCCTACCCTGCAAAGCAGAACAGGTCGGGCCATCCGTTCAAATTTTTTATTCTCCTTCGTCGAATTTCGCCTTGATGACGCGGGCGATGCTCGCGGCGGGCTCGTTGACAACGCGAACCAGTTGGGTCGCAGGAGCGTTGATGGTCGCAAGAAGCTGGGAAAGGAGCACTTCGCGTGGTGGAAGAGCGGCAAGTCCCTTGACTTGGTCGACACTGAGGACGTTTCCATCGAGGATACCGGCCTTAATCTCGGGCTTCTTAAATTCTTTTTCAAAGTTGGCTACAACCTTGGCAACGGCGCACACATCGGAGTCACCGGTCACAAAAGCAGTCTGACCAACAAGCTCTTCACCAAGATCGGGAAGACCGCTGTCAGCGAGAACACGCTTCATGAAAGAGTTTTTGGCAACGTGACACTCGGCACCTTGCTCGAGGAGACGACCGCGAAGCACGTTGAACTCGGGAACCGTTGTTCCGGTGTAATCGACCACGAGGACGAAAGCAGAGTCGTCAACACGTCCCTTGATTTCGTCGAGAATGAATTTCTTGTCTGGGTTCATGGTATCGTTTCGAGTTAGGCGGTGTAAGAGGAGATATCGAGAGAGATCCCGGGGAGCATGGAAGCTGCGAGAGTGAAGCTCTGGATGTAGTTACCCTTTGCGGAAGCGGGCTTGGCTTTGACGATGCTATCAACAAGAGATCCGACATTCTCAAGGAGTTGAGCCTCCGAGAAAGAAGCCTTGCCACAAGCAGCGGCGATATTCGAGCTCTTGTCGACCTTGTAGTCGATCCGACCTGCCTTAACAGCGTTCACCGCAGCAGCAGTATCGTCGGTAACAGTTCCGGTCTTGGGGTTGGGCATGAGGCCACGGGGTCCAAGAACACGAGCAATCTTACGAACCTCGGTCATGGCGCTTGGAGTTGCAATCGCGGCATCGAAATCGGTGTAGCCGTCCTGAACCTTTTTGATGAGCTCTTCGAAGCCCACTTCGTCGGCTCCAGCTTCGGTCGCAGCCTTGGCCGCATCACCAGTGGCGAAAACGATCACCTTGACTTGCTTACCGGTTCCGTGAGGAAGGGCGACAGAACCACGAACCATTTGATCGCTCTTACGGGGGTCCACACCCAGGTGGGCCGAGAGAGTGACGGTTGCGTCGAACTTTGGTGCCGGGAACTTCTTCAGAAGAGCGACGGCGTCGGCAAGGGAATAACTCTTCCCTTCTTCGACGAGTGCCGCGGCTTTCTCGTATCTTTTGCTTCTTTTGCTACTCATTGTTTTATTTGCAGTGCGGTCGGGAAAGCGAAAGATCGTCTCCCCTCCTGCGATTGAAAATTACTCGCCAATTTCGAGGCCCATTTGCATGGCGGTGCCTGCGAGGATCTTGGCCGCTTGCTCGGGATCACTGGTGTTGAGGTCCACAATCTTGCGGTCCACCACTTCCATGAGCTGCTTCCGGGTGATCTTACCGACCTTGACCTTGTTAGGCTCTCCGGAACCGGAAGCAAGGCCAGCGGCCTTCTTCAAAAGAACGGCTGCAGGTGGCTGCTTGGTGACGAAGGTGAAGCTGGCATCCTTGTAAACAGTGATGACAGTAGGAAGAAGATCGCCGGCTGAACTCTGTGTCGAGGCGTTGAACTCCTTACAAAAACCCATGATGTTCACGCCAGCCTGACCAAGAGCAGGTCCGACGGGAGGAGAAGGGTTGGCTTGTCCAGCGATAATCTGGAGTTTGAGGACTGATTTTACTTCCTTGGCCATGATAATTGAGTGGTAAGTGAGACGTGCCGCGGACGGCGAGGTGTGTGTGGGGAGATAATTAGAGGAAAGTCAAGATGAAACTGCTTCGAAAAAGCAGTAAAAAAGGCTTTAGGCCTTTTCAACCTGCCAGTATTCGAGTTCGACCGGAGTCGAGCGACCGAAAATCGTAACGGCCACGCGCATCTTGCCGCGTTCCGGATCAATTTCTTCAACGATGCCATTCTGGGACTCGAAGGGACCATCGGAAACCTTGACGGTGTCGCCCACTTCGAACTCGATCGAGGGTCGAACGCTTCCTTCGCGCTCTTCGATCTGACTGAGCATGCTTGCGACTTCCTTTGGCCGCATCGGGATCGGCTTGTTCTTCGCTCCTGCGAATCCAATCGAGCCATCCAACTGCTGCATGAATGACCAGGTATCATCGACAACATCATTGTGCTGATCGAGGAGATGCATGTTGATGATGACATAACCGGGGAAGAATTTCTTCTTCTGCTCGGTCTTCTTGCCGGCACGGACTTCCGAGACCAACTCAGTGGGCACGAGGACATTAAAGATCTTGTCTCCAAGTTCTTCGGACTCGACGAGGCGCTCGATTCGGGCTTTCACCTTGGCCTCTTGACCTGAAAGCACGTGAACGACATACCACTGGTCTTTTGCTGCGGGAATGGTGGGCATTTAAAAAGTTGTTTCGAATCTGTGTTGAAACGGAAAATTGTAGGGAGCGAGCCTTATTTGGCCAAGCCTCCGAGAAAGGTCACCGCCTGGGTGTGAATAAGATCCCAAAGAGCAACATAGGCTGCCATGAGGATGATCGCAATGAGCACAACGATTGTGGAATCGATGAGTTCCTTATATTTCTTAAATCCACGAACCTTGGGATCGGATTCCCAGGGCCAAGATGCTTTGCGGAGCTCGGTTTTAACTTCACCGATGAATTTGAAGGTTTTTTGGAACATTTTAGAATGTGGTGAAAGTGGCAGGACAGACAGGACTTGAACCTGCAACCCTCGGTTTTGGAAACCGATGCTCTACCAATTGAGCTACTGTCCTAGTTACTTTCGAGAGAGTTTGTATTTTGAGGCGACTGAGGGGCACTCCCATTTGGAGGAGTGCCCCTGTAAAACCAGCCAACAGGTCGGCTTTCCGGAACGAAAAGTCAACCTGTCTATAAATCAAGATTACTTGATGATTTCTCCAACGCGACCAGCACCAACGGTGCGACCACCTTCGCGGATGGCAAAGCGCATGGCTTTCTCCATGGCGACAGGAGTGATCAGTTCGATCGTGAGGCTGACGTTGTCACCAGGCATCACCATTTCGACACCGTCGGGAAGGGAGATTGATCCAGTCACGTCAGTCGTGCGGAAGTAGAACTGCGGGCGATAGTTCGAGAAGAATGGAGTGTGACGTCCACCTTCGTCCTTCGAAAGAACGTAGACTTCGGCAGTGAAGGTGGTGTGAGGATTCACAGAACCAGGCTTCACGATGCACTGTCCACGCTCAAGGTCGTCCTTCTTAAGTCCACGGACAAGAAGACCGACGTTGTCGCCTGCACGACCTTCGTCAAGAAGCTTGCGGAACATCTCGATGTCAGTGATGACAGTCTTCTGAGTGTCGCGGATACCCACGATCTCAACTTCACCCATCTTCTTGATGATGCCACGCTCGATACGACCGGTCGCAACAGTTCCACGTCCTTCAATCGAGAACACGTCCTCGATCGGCATGAGGAAGTCCTTGTCGATAGGACGCTCGGGCAAGGGGATGTAGCTATCAACAGCTTCCATGAGCTTGAGGATGGCTTCCTTGTGAACAGGATCTCCTTCGAGAGCCTTGAGAGCAGACCCTTTGACGAAGGGAATGTCATCGCCAGGGAATTCATACATGGAGAGAAGCTCGCGCACCTCCATTTCGACGAGCTCAAGAAGCTCGTCGTCATCGACCTGATCGGTCTTGTTAAGGAAAACGACAAGTGCGGGCACTCCAACCTGACGAGCGAGCAGGATGTGCTCACGAGTCTGGGGCATGGGGCCATCAGCAGCGGAAACCACAAGGATACCACCGTCCATTTGGGCAGCTCCGGTGATCATGTTTTTGACGTAGTCAGCGTGACCTGGACAGTCAACGTGCGCATAGTGACGATTTTCAGTCTCATACTCGACGTGAGCAGTTGAGATTGTGATACCACGCTCTTTCTCCTCGGGAGCGGCGTCGATCTCGTCATAAGCCTTTGCTTCACCACCACCTGCTTCAGCGAGGATAGTTGTAATAGCGGCGGTGAGGGTGGTCTTGCCGTGGTCAACGTGACCGATGGTGCCGACGTTGACGTGAGGCTTGTTCCGTTCGAACTGTTCTTTAGCCATTGTATTGGTTAATTAGGTTTTAGCTGGTTTTAGGTCGTTTCACACATCTTCCTGGAGCTTTTGGTGGGAATTGAACCCACGACCTCGTCCTTACCAAGGACGCGCTCTACCCCTGAGCTACAAAAGCAGAACCAGAAAGTTGTTTGTGAATGCTATCAGCTTTGAGTTGAGGGGAGGGCGAAACGCTGGTTTTAACAAGCTCCTCGATCTTCCCTCTTCCCGCTGCTGAGAGCGGGGCGCAAACTAGCAAAGTCGGTCACTCTGTCAAAAGTATTTTCAAAAGAAAGTTTTTTTAGCCTGAAGCCTTTGTTTTAGGGCATTCCAGGAGCCTTCAGAAGCCCCAAAACAATCACTTTGCCGAGTCAGCGTCCTCAACCATGAGCGAGAATCGCTCAATCGCAGTCGCCCGCCCTGTTTCTTCGTCAAGATCAACGATCGCCCCACACAAGCGAACCGGCCCTTTCGCGACCGGAAAACGCGTCGGCAATCCCGTTCGAAACCGCCAAACCACCGAATCCACTTCCCGCCCTAAAACGGAAACATCAGGACCGCACATTCCAGCATCGGTGAGATAGGCGGTTCCTCCGGGAAAAATCGATTCATCCGCCGTCTGCACATGGGTGTGGGTTCCCACTACAAATGACACCCTGCCATCCAGCGCCCGCCCCATCGCGATTTTCTCGCTGGTCGCTTCCGCATGGAAATCAACCACCATCATTTTCACGCCCTCCTCCTTGAGGCGCGCAATCTCTGCTTCCAGCAGGGTGAGCGGATTCTCAAGAGGAGGATTCATGAAGACCCGTCCCATCGCATTCAGCACCGCGACCTTTCCTTTCGCCGTTTCCAGCACCACCGATCCGGCCCCGGGGGCATCGACAAAATTAATCGGTCGCAACAAGCGCGGCTCGGTCGGAAAGTAGTCCAAGACCTCCCGCTGATCCCAAACGTGATCCCCTGTCGTCACCACCGCGACTCCGGCTCTGAGCAGATCGATGCAAATCTTCGGCGTAATCCCCCGTCCACCGGCCGAGTTCTCACCATTCACGATGATGAAGTCGATCCCATGCTCTTCCTTAATCTCCGCCAGCTTGCCAATCACGGCGTTTCGACCCGGCGAACCAACAATATCTCCCAAAAATAAAATCCTCATCACGTTTTTCCTAGCCAACTCTAGAACGACTGAAACTGCCTGAAAAGCCCGGAAACCAAATGAAGCATCACCATTTTGACGCCTCCTACATTTTCGTCCGCCCTTCTGACAACTCCTTCTCAATTTTCACAAGCGCCCCATCGACATATCGATCATTTGGCTGACGCGCTTCCATTTCCGATAATTTCTTCAATTGCGGAAGAGCCTTCGTCCGGACAAGCGCCAGGATCTGATCCTATTCAGTTTCGCTTATTTCAATTCTCCTATCTCCTCTTGGATCAAGCCTCAGAGCAAACTCAAGAACATCCATTTAAAAACCCCAAGCAAGAGATCTCCGCACCTCACAACCTGACTTCAGAGTTGCGAGCTTCCATCGCAGGGTTGACATTCGCCCCATGCCGCGACCTCTTGCGAAACGAAAGATTCAATGGCTTTTGGTCTTCGTCCCCCTTCTCATCATCTCGTTTTTTCTTTTTAGGAAAACCTCACCACCGACACCAACGTCATCTCCTCCCCCGCCCCCTGTCCGGGATCTCACCAACCTCGCCAGCCTCGGCCTCCCTCCCGACTGGTCACAGCTCGAGCGGTTCCAAAAGACCATCTCTTGCGAAACCTTTCTCACTCGCCTCGAAACGGTCTACACCAAAGATGCTTCCTGGAAGAAATGGATCATCGTTGATGAGAAAAACAAGCAAGCCAAGATTGGCGACTTTACCCTGAAATTCTCAGAAACCGATCAACCCGCGCCGGGCTCGGTCTATCACTGGAAAAACCGGGCCTCTCTTTCTCCCTCCCGAAGCCTTCCTCTCCAGGGTCTCCACATCGCTCTCGATCCCGGTCACATCGGTGGAAGCTACGCATCGATCGAACAGCGTGAATCGAAATGGGGAGACGCCATCATTCAGGAAGGCACCATGACTCTCCTCACCGCCAAAACTCTCGCGCCCATGCTCGAAAAACTCGGAGCTTCCGTCACCCTTGTTCGAACAAAACTCGAACCCGTCACCAAAAAAACAAGCGAGGACTTCTCAGATCCCCGTCTCTTCTACCGCACCTCCGAAATCCGCGCGCGCGCGCGTCTCGTCAACGAATCCATCAAGCCCGACCTCGTCATCTGCCTCCACTTCAACGGGTCCGCTTCCAGAACCCCCGAACCCCTCCAACACTTCCACATCATCCTCAACGGCACCTATGCCGCCGATGAAATTGCTCACGAAGACGAACGTTTCCAAATGCTCCAACGCCTCCTCTCCGGCACCATCATCGAAGAAGTCCCTCTCGCCCGCGAAATCGCCGGTGCCTGTAATGACATCCTCAAACTCCCTGCTTACAAATACCGCCCCAACCTGCCCACCGCCCAAAACGTCGTGAATCACCCGAACCTCTGGGCACGTAACCTCCTCGCCAACCGGCTCTACCAGTGCCCCGTCATTTTCATGGAACCCTACGTCATGAACAGCAGCACCTTCATCACCCGTTTTAAGCAGAACCCCGAGGAGATCTACCGCGAATACGCCCGCGCAGTTGCCGATGGCCTCACTCGATACTACTCTCAGCAATGAAGCCCCTTCTCATCATCGCCGGCGCCGGATACCTCGGCACCGAAATCGCTTCCCAAGCCTCCGGCTACCAAGTCGTCACCGCCACCAAATCCGGCGGCGACTCACACGAAGCCTGCGACCTCTCCTCCGCCGAACAAGTCGCCGCTCTGGCACAAAAGCACCCCTCGCCCGACGTCGTCATCCACTGCGCTTCTTCCGGCCGTGGCGGCGCGGACGCCTACCGTGATGTCTTTCTCAAAGGAGCCCAAAACCTCCTCCACGCCTTTCCTCAAGCCCATCTCATCCTCACCTCCAGCACCTCGGTCTACCACCAGACCGATGGCTCGGAAGTCAATGAGTCCTCTCCCACCGATCCCATCCGCGAGACTTCCCAACTCCTCCTCGAAGCCGAGAAAATCGTCCTGAATGCCGGCGGCACCATCGCCCGACTCGCCGGACTCTACGGCCCCGGCCGCAGCGTCGTTCTTCGAAAATTCCTCGATGGCTCCGCCGTCATTGAAGAATCCGGCCAACGCATCCTCAATCAAATCCACGTTGGAGACGCCGCCTCAGCAACCCTTCATCTGGCCTCTCAGAAACTCCCCGGCATCTTCAACGTCTCCGATAATCAACCCATCTCGCAGCTCGAATGCTACCAAGGCCTCGCCAAATACTTCGACCGCCCCCTCCCGCCCACCGGAGAAAAGAACACCTCCCGCAAGCGAGCTTGGACTCATAAAAAAATTCTCAACCAAAAGATCCTGACGACCGGCTGGTCACCCGGGTTTCCTGTATTTTTCGACGCCCTCGACAGCCTCTCCTCCATTTCCTAGAAACCCCACACATGCGGTCTGTCCTACTCATTCTCACCATTGCAGCAGGCTACGCCCTTCTGCGAGGTTGGCCGGAGAACTGGCATCCCATCATCCGCATCTGCCTCGCCGTCTCTGCCCTCGTGGTCGCTTTCGGACTCTGGGGACAATCCGCCAAGCCCACCTCCACGCTTGCCAAATCCGCCCGCCCCCCCCGACTTCTCGATTACGCCACCATCGGCATCGCCATCCTGATTGTTGAGTGTTTCTTCCTCATCTTTCTCTCGCTCGCCCCATCAAAGTCAGAAGAACTCGCCTTCGCACTCGACGACGCGCTGCACCCCGGGGATTACTCCGATGAAGAAGTAAGCTCCACCGAAGGCCCGGGGACTGCCCCTGATCCCGGCAAGGGCGGAAGTCTCATCACTTCAAACTGGCTCTTTTCCGGCCCCGGTCCCCGCAAGCTCAATAAAAACGCAACAGTTCGTCCCTCAAACCGCCCCGAAGTCTACCTCTTCCCAAACTCAAAAAAGGACGCCCAGGTCCTGCTCGGACACGAACGATTCCTGCGTAATTTCACCCTCGCAACCTATCGCGGAGGTTCATGGTATCCTCACACGATCGTCCCCCGCACCCTACGCGCCGATACCGACACCATCGCCAGGTCTCCCAAAACACCCGGCACTGAAGTCCGCTACGACATCTCGCATCGAGCCAACACCGGCGCCCAAACCCTCGCTGTCACCGTCCCAAATTTCACCGCCATCAAGCAGCCCACCCTTCGTGAAACTTCGCCCGATACCTTCCGCCTCCCACCCAACACGGCCCAAGGAAAAAACTACCGCTATGAAGTGTCATCCATTCCCTTCGACTTCAATCAGGTCACCAAGGTCAAGCCCGGCGCCACTCCCTCACCTGAATACCTCAATCTCCCCCCGGATCCCGACCTCCGCCAAAAAATCCAAACCCTGGCCTCCACCTATGGGCCGGTCACCCGCGACTCCATACTCGCGCTCCGCCAGGACATTCGCTCCCGCTGTCAATACTCGCTGGATATCAACATGCCCGAGGAACTCGACCCCCTCGACGGCTTCCTTTTCGAAACCAACATTGGCTACTGCACCCACTTCGCAACCGCCACCGTCATGCTCGCCCGCGCCATGGGGATCCCCTCGCGCATCGCCTTCGGTTGGTCCGGCGGACGGTATTTTTCAGGCCCCAATCTCTTCGTCTTCCGCGCCCGCGAAGCCCACGCCTGGGCGGAACTCTACCTCGAAGACTATGGATGGGTCATCTTCGAAACCACCCCTGCCACCCGGGAGGAAGGCTCCCCCTCCATCGCCGACGCTGAAGAAACTTCGCCCTACCTCGCCGAACTCGACAACGACGACCCCGAAGATCTCAAAAAAGATCTCGGCAATCTCCTCCGTGTCACGCTCTGGATCGGAGCTGCCGCTTTCCTTGCCCTGATCATAGCGCTGCTCCTTCGCCGCCCCAACATTGAAACGAGTGAATCCATCAACTCCTTCGGCGTCCTCCCCGCCACGCCAAACTACCTCTCAGCCTTCCGCCGCGCCTGCCTCGTTCATGGACACCCCATGCCGCCCGGTCGGACCTTAAGAGCTCATCTTGCCAAAATCCCGGCACCCGATTTCACTTCTACCCTTCTTCAATATCACTACGCGGTCCACTATGGTGACCAGCCTCGACACAAAGCCACCGAGAAAAAGTTCCTGACCCAACTTAGAAACTGGGAAAAAGGAACGAGATGAACTGCAGACACGCTCTTCTTGCCACCCTGCCCCCGTAGCCTGACTTTTACTCATCCGATAGGAATCAGGCTTTCTCTTGCCAGCAAAATTCAATCAGTCAAACATAGCCCCATGAAGATTCGGGAGTTTATTACCATCTCAATTGCAACCCTCCTCGTCGCCTGCAGCCCGGGGCAAGGCCCGACTCCCGGTTCCCCCGCCGTCGTTCGACCCAGCGACGTTCGGCCAAACCTCCCGCCGGTCAGCACCCCCTCCATTCGGGCCGAGAGTGCCGTCATCATTGACACCATCACCGGCGGCATTCTTTTTGAGAAAAACGCCCGGACCCAGCGCGCCGTCGCCAGCACCCAGAAACTCCTCACCGCCCTCTGTGTCGTCCGTGACGGACCTCTCGCCAATCCTGTCACCGTCCAAGCGTCGGACACTTGGGTCGAGCCCTCGAAAATCTATGTCGCCGCCGGGGAACAATACACCCGACGCCAGCTCGTCAAAGCCCTCCTCGTCAAGAGCGGAAACGACGTCGCCAAAGTCCTCGCCCGCGATGTCTCCGGCTCTGAAGCTGCCTTCATCGACCTCATGAACCGCACTGCCCGTTCCCTCGGCATGACCCAGTCCAACTTCAAAAACCCCCACGGACTCACCGAAGACGGCCAATATTCCACCGCCCTCGACATGGCCACCTTGGCCCGCGAAGTCACCAAAACCCCATTTTACCGTGAGTGCATGCGCACCAAGCAATATACGTTTCGATTTCCCGACGGCCGCACCAAAACTCTCACCAACACCAACAAGGTGCTCAAAAGACTCCCCTACTGCACCGGCATGAAAACCGGATACACCAGTGCCTCCGGCCGCTGCCTCGTCTCCTCGGGAGTTCTCAATGGCAAAGCCGTCATCGCCGTCTGCCTCGGCTCCACCTCTGCCGACGTCTGGAACGACTCCGAAAAGCTCCTCCGCTGGGCCCTCGAGTGATCTTCAACCAGTGGTTGAAAGCGCGACCATAGCCAGCCCCATCAACCGTTGCCTGAAGGCCAAGCTCATCGTCGCGCGAGGACCAAAAACCCACCTCACCCGGGAATTTTTTCCAGTTGCCTCCTCCTCCCATCGCGACAACCCTCTCTCCGCCATGAGCCGCCAAAAAGACCTCGCCATCGAATCCGCCCGCGTCCTTCGTGAGGCTGGTCATGTCGTCTACTTTGCCGGCGGCGCGGTCCGTGACCAACTCCTCGGCAAAGAACCAAAGGATTACGACCTCGCCACCTCCGCCAGACCCGACCAAATCCAGGCCCTCTTCAAAAAATCCGACGCCGTCGGCGAACACTTTGGCGTCATCATCGTGAAGGGCACTGGCGAAATGATCGAAGTCGCAACCTTCCGCACCGACGGCTCCTACAAGGACGGCCGCCGACCTGAATCGGTCGAGTTCTCCTCCCCCGAAGAAGACGCCCAACGCCGCGACTTCACCATCAACGGCCTCTTCCAGGATCCTCTCACCGGCGAAATCATTGATCACGTCGGCGGTAAAGCCGATCTCGAAGCCCGCATCCTCCGCGCCATTGGCGAGCCGCAAAAGCGTTTCGAAGAGGACGCCCTCCGCCTCCTTCGCGCCCTCCGTTTCGCCGTCACCACCGGCTTCGAAATCGAAGCACAAACCTGGACCGCCATTTGCGATTGCGCCCCGCTTCTCACGCAAATTTCCCCCGAGCGAATCCGCGACGAATTCTCCCGGATCCTCGTCTCCGACGACCGTGCCCGCGGACTCGACCTCCTTGCAGACTCCGGACTCATCGCGCAATTCCTTCCCGAAATCCTCGACCTTCAGGGCTGCGAACAACCTCCCCAATGGCACCCCGAGGGCGACGTCTACGTCCACACCCGCATCGCCCTCTCCCTCCTCAATTACCCGCCACTCAATCTCGCCCTCGCCGTCCTCCTCCACGACATTGGCAAGCCCGCCACGCAAACGTGGGACGCCGAAGCCGGGCGCTTGCGCTTCAACGGCCACGACAAAGTGGGAGCCGATATGGCCGAAGTCATCCTCCGCCGCTTGCGCTACTCAAACCAGACCATCGAGGAAGTCCGCTTCATGGTCTCGCGCCACATGAACTTCATGCACGTCAAGGACATGCGCACCGCCAAGCTCAAGCGCTTCATGTCTGCTGAAACCTTCGGCATGGAAACCGAACTCCACCGCGTCGATTGCGACAGCTCCAACGGCTTCCGCGACAACTACGACTTTGTTCGTACGAAAAAGGAAGAGTTTGCCAAAGAGCCCCTCATTCCCAAACCCCTGATGAATGGACACGATCTCATCCGCGATTTCGAAATGAATCACGGCCCCGAAATCGGCAAGGTCCTTCGCAAGGTCCAGACCGAGCAACTCGAAGGACGACTTTCTGATAAAGAATCCGCCTACCAATTCGTAAAAGAAACACTTTCACCATGAGCAACATCCCGACCGAACACGACGACCCCATCAACGCCAGGATCCTCGCCGTCTCCGAAGACCTCGTCTCCGGCTTCCAGCAAAATCCTTTTTCCATCATCGCCCAGGAGTCCGGCGTCGAACTCGACATCGTCCTCGAACGCATCCGCGCCATGCTCGCCGCCGGCGTCATCCGCCGCGTTCGCCAGACCATGCTCGCCACCAAACTCGCTCATGGAGCACTCGTCGCCTGGCGTCTTCCGGAGGAAAAACTCAATGACGCCTTCGACTTTATGTCCAAGGAAGATCCCTTCTCCGGCCACGTCGTGATCCGCTCCACCGACGGACAGATTTCCGGCTCCGGATACCGCCTCTGGACCACTCTCAAAGTCCCCCAGGGCGAATCGCTCGAAGAGCACGGCAACGTCCTCAAACGTCTCGTCGGAGCTGACGAATTCATCCTCATGCCCGCCAATGGCGTCTTCGCCCTCGGCGTCGGCCACGTCCGCCGCAAAGGCCTCGAACCTGGAGCCAAGCTCGATGCGCCTGCCGAAATGATGACCACCACCGTCGTCGATCTCACCAAAGAAGAATGGAATGTCCTCCTCGCACTCAAAGAGGAACTCTCTCCCGAAGAAGTCGTCATCAACTGCTGGGATGCCCGCGCCGAAATGGCCGGTGTCTCCCTCGAGCGTTTCTACGAAGTCGCCAAAGTACTCGACATCAAGAAAGTCATCGGCCGATTCTCCACATTCCTCGAGCACGTCAAACCCTCCGACACCGGCAAACGCGTCACCCGTTTCAACGGACTCTTCCACTGGGCTGTCCCCAAAGGTCGCGAGCAGGAAGCAGGCGGCGAAGTCGGTCGCCACCACTGCATGACCCACGCCTACTGGCGCGAAGGCGGACCAAAATTTGGAGACGTCAACGTCATGGGTGTCGTCCACGGCACCGAGAAGGACAAAGTCCTCGAGCACAAAGCCGCCATCGACAAACACCTCGAAGCCGTCGGCATTCCCGTCAGCTACACCAACGTCTTCTGGGGCGGCCGTTCCGAAATCAAACCCTCGGAAATCTCACCAAAAATCTACCGCGAGTGGCACGAAAAATACGCTGAATAGCCCAAGGACTGTCTCTTATACACATCTGACGCTGCCGACGATCTA
>OJIS01000144.1_pt1 | contig 26312 bp, 18 predicted proteins | sample 1595671 | NCBI WGS metagenome assembly OJIS01 (sample SAMN05416814, study PRJEB24817) | seawater metagenome | isolation source: Sea water | place: Canada:Atlantic | collected 2013-07 | reverse complement strand
GAAGTAGAATGCCCTCGCGAGTCAGCCGGGTCAGAGCCGTCGAACTAACCCCGGCTTTTCCGATTGTCCTGCCAAGCAATTAAGGCAGGGCTGCGGCTTGACCATCCCGACGCCAACGAGGAGAGATTACATCAATTTTTGATCGAAAGAGTCTATCGCAATGAAGTACGGTGAAGAGGCGGTTTACGCCCTTCTGGATCTCCTGAACGAGCATGATGTCTCTTCGATTACATTCGAGAATGGTGCGCGCAACTTGAGCTGCTTGAATCGCTCGCGGAGGCCGAGTCTCGCGCCACATCTCATTGAGACCCTTCCCGACCATCGATCAATAATGAATTTACCCCCCATCATCTTTCTCTGGGCTGTGCAAATTAATGTGTAAAGGGCAGGGCAAACCCCGTCGATTTACTGACCTGGCCTCGTGAAACATTCTTGCGGTAGTTTCACGGGGCCAGGTCATCCAAACGGCACCATTTGCGGGTGTCTGGTTTTGTTTCTGCGGTTTCTCATAATTTCTGCGGGAAGATTCTTGAATGAGCTTCGGGCATGCCCAACCCCTTTCCTTGACCCAAGGCCGCTGAAAGACTCTATGTTTGCTCATACGGTAGCATTGGCAGAACTTTCGTTTCTTGGAGCTGGAAACGAGCACGATGTCTACTTCCATCCAAGCTCGCGTAGAGTTCTTCTACAAAGGCGTCATCGACAACAAACTCGTCAAAATCTTTGACGCCCGCCCGGACAACGTCCTCTTCGAAACTGAGAACAGCGCAATTCGGACAATCGACGTCCAAATTAAGATCGAGGCCATGCGAGGCCGTCAATTCCGGATCACAGGGCCAAGCGATCTCACACGTCTCCGAAGAAGCCCTCGACCGAACCTCGCTAGTCAAAGCGAACCTGCGGACGCAGTCTGCTCTTCTCTTCTTGAGACAATTGGTCAGGCCGAACAATCAGCGTTTTTAGTTGCGGGAACATGTTTAAATCCCCCATGGAGCTGATTTGACTGCCGCGTAAATCAGCCACCTCAAGCATCTTCAGGCCGGCGATTTCCGAACTGTTCGAAATCAACGTATCAATAAGAATCAAGCGCTTTATCGGCAGAAACCGCAGCGGATACTGCCCCTGGTTCGTTCGCAGAGAGAAAGACTCGCCCCCTCCATCGATCGTCAGTGTCTGCGTCTCTGCCTCGTAGCTGAAACAGTGCGCATGATCGCCAAACATTGCCTTGACCGCCAGTTCATACCCCTTCCGATATCCCAACGAGGCGTAGTCGTAGGAGAGGATCTTTTCTGACAGCGTGGGTCGCTTCATCGACCGCACTGTCTCAATGATCCCGGCCAGCTGGGTTGCCGAGGTCTTATGCTTATCAGGATCAAAGGATTCAGCCAACACCCCATTGACCCTGACAAGCCCGCGCATGCGATCGGGATTGATCGCAAAATACGGCTTTGCCTTAGCAAACTCTGCGCTCATGAAGTAGAGATACGCAAGCTGCGCGCGCGCCTCATCGGCGCGCTCCGGCTCGGTACGGATCATGTCGTTCACGGAACGCATCGTCAGTTCATAAGACACCAATGGTCGTTGATAAAAGAAGTTATTGCTAAACTGATCGCCAGTGGCGACCAAATCGCTGGGAAGCGCCGTGGCCAGCAGCCCTACCTCCCGAAGCAATGCCTCTGAGTCTTCCTTTTCCACCCGCAAATGCGCCGCGAGTGTCTCGGTCTCCTCCTTTTCTACCCGCAACCGTGCCGCGAGTGTCTCGGTCTCCTGCTTTTCCACTCGCAAACGCGCCGCCAAGGTCTCGGCCTGTTCACGCTTGGCGCTCAGGCGGTCAACGAACAAGGCTGTCACCACCACCACCATCGCCACGAAGGCAGCGGCCAGATTGCAGCTGACGCGATTTCGACGATAGAACAACAAAAACTCGGTCGACAGCCCACTTTCATGGGCTACGGGAGAGAAGCCGCCAAGAAACGCGCGGACATCTGTGATCAAGTCACTCACCGACGGATAGCGGTCGGCCGGTTCCAGCGCCATCGCCTTCATGACCACGGCACTCAAGCTCTCGGGAACGCCGTTACCGCGCTCGGTTGGCGGCACAATATCACCGGACACTGCCGCCTGCAGCATGGTGTCGGTGTCACCCGCGAGGGGCGGTCGACAGGTCAGCACGGCGTAAAGCAGGGCGCCCAATGCGTAGATGTCGGTGCGCTTGTCCCGGTCTTCGCCGCGAATCTGCTCTGGTGCCATATAGCCGGGAGTTCCCTTAACCTGACCGTACATCGTCATCCCGCTCAACAGATCGGGATTGAGCAACTCGTCATCATCGATCTCATCAGTGCCGCCGATCAGTTTTCCCAAGCCCCAGTCACAGACCAACACTTCGCCATAATGACCGACCTGAATGTTGGCCGGCTTCAAGTCCAGATGAATGACGTCGCGCGAATGCGCGTAGGTGATCGCATCGCAAACCTTGAGGAAGATATCGAGTCGATCCGATAGCGGAGACCCCCCATCCGCAAGGGCCTTCTGCAAGACCACATCGAGCCCATCACCGGCTTTTAGATCCATGGTGAAATACGGTTTTCCCTCTTTGTCGACGCCGACATCGTGAACGGAGATGACGTTCGGGTGCTCGAGCAGCGCTGTCAGCCGTGCCTCGCGAATCAATGGATCAAAGAGCAAATCGCTTGCGTCTTCATGCAAACGAGCCATGGCGACGTGACGATTACCGTGTCGATCGAGAACCTTGAGGATGCGTTTCATGCCGCCAACTGCAATCAATTCAGCTTGACCGTAGCGCTCCTGAAGCGAACAAAGCTGGCCGTAAAGAGGCGATTCTGCTGCCGGATCAATCTCCTCGAACGCTTCCTCAAACAGATTGTTCAAGGCTTGGGTTCGGTCTCTCGATTCTTCCGTCATTGGTCAAACTCCAGGTAACTGCGCAACTGTCTTGCTTCCTTGCGGAAGCGCGACTGGACACGATTGCGCAGTACGTAGACCGAGTCCTTGGTCAACTCAAGCGCCGACACGATATCGTCAACGGACTTTCCATCGAGAGTCATCGTGAAAACGTCCATGGCCTTGCCGGAGAAACTGGCATTCAAGCGTTCAATGACCAGCGCAATGATGTGTTTCCGCCACTCGCTTTCAATGATGTCCTCAATATCCGGTGGCACGACGTTGGCGACGGCGGCGGTGGTCTCCCGGCGTTTTCGCGAGGCAGCCTGGCTGCAATGCGTATAGAAGGTATTGCGGATGACCGTTCCCAGCCATGTGCGAAACCTGGCGTGGTCACGGCCCAGTTCCACGGTTGAGAGGTTCTGCCATAACTTCACCAAGATGGTTTGGCTAAGATCTTCGAGGTCATCCAGGGGCGCGTGCAGCTGCATCAGCACCATGCGAATAAAGCTCGCATAATAGTCGGTGAATTCGTCCCAGGCTTGGCTGTCGTTGGGATCGCGCGCCCGGCCAATCAAGGTCTGTCGTGTCTTCCACTGCTCTTTCGACAAGTTGATCTCATGCTGTTGGTCCATGGCTTCAGTCCGTACTTAATCGTGCCCCTTAATCTGCTACAAATCCAGGTCGCCATCGCTGAATTCGGGGGAGGAACACTCGGGAGCATTCCAGCAGGTGGGCGTGGATGTGTCAGTGATCAGCGAATATCCGCGACTGCGCAGTTCCTTGACCACACCATCTCTTGCTTCGCCGAGTTTTTCCACGGTCTGCACGTCATCAGTTGTCTTACTCATTCTATTAATCTCACTCTGGAATCATTCCGACTCTGACGGCTCAATTCGTCCCGTCACTATTAATGGCGCATGATCCGGGGAGGCTGTTGTTGATGCCTCAGGCGAGAATGTCATGAACGACATGCCCGTGGACGTCGGTGAGACGGCGATCGATGCCATTCTGCAGGAAGGTCAGGCGCTCGTGGTCGATGCCCATGAGATGGAGAATGGTGGCATGCAGGTCGTAGCAATAGGTGGTTCCTTCCAAAGTCTGGTAGCCCCACTCGTCGCTCTGCCCATGCGATGAGCCGGGCTTGATGCCCGCGCCGGCCATCCAGGTCACAAAGGTCCCGCCGTTATGGTCGCGTCCGTCTCCTCCCTGCGCAAACGGGGTGCGGCCAAACTCGGTGGTCCAAACGAGGAGGGTGTCTTCAAACAGGCCGCGCCCTTTCAAATCCTCGATGAGGGCCGCGATCGGTTTGTCGACGCTGGCGGCGATGGGCGGCAATTCTTTGGAAATGCTGCCATGGTTGTCCCAGTTTTTGACCGCTCCCTGCGGCCCGCTCCAGACTTGCACGAAACGGGTCCCTCGTTCGCACAGGCGACGTGCGAGCAGGCAGCGTTTTCCGAAGTCTTCGGTCACCTTCTGATCGAGGCCATAGGTCTTGCGGGTGAGTTCCGTTTCCTGACTTAAGTCAAAGGCCTCGGGAGCAGAAAGCTGCATCTTCGCGGCCAGCTCGTAGGAACGTATCCGCGATTCCAGCCGGGTGTCATCGGGGCGTCCGGTGGCGTGGCTCTCGTTGATTTGGCGAAGCAAGGCGAGGCCGTCCCGTTCGGCAGCGGGAGTGGCAAAGTTGAAGCGCTTGTTGGCGAACAGATCAGGCACGGGATTCGAGCCCCCGGCCTTGATGACCGTGCCCTGATGGACCGCTGGTAAGAAGCCAGAGGAGAAGGGGCCTCGCTGATTGTAGGGGAGTCCCTTGCCATCCGGGAGAACGACGAAGGTTGGGAGGTTGTCAGTGAGGTTGCCGAGGGCATAGGAAGTCCATGCTCCAAGGCAGGGGAAACCCGGTAAAAGAAAACCGGAATTCATCATGTAGGTTCCCGGGCCGTGAACATTGGTTTTCGATTTCATGGCCATCAGAAATCCCATCTCATCGACCCACTTCGCCTGGTGCGGAAACACGCTGCTCACCCAGCGCCCCGATTCCCCGTGCTGTTTGAATTCGAAGGGGCTCTTCAGGAGGGCTCCCGGCATCGCGGTGAATCCTTCCGGCTTCTCCTTCGGTCCCAATTTCTGTCCGTGCAGTTTTTCGAGAGCCGGCTTGTAATCGAAGGTGTCCATGGGGCTGGCACCACCGGTCATGAAGAGCTGGATGACCCGCTTGACTTTGGCCGGATGATGGATGCCTCCGTTCAACTCCGGCCGGGGATTGCCCAGGGCGTCACGCGTGAGCAACTGCGCCATCGCGACCCCACCGAGGCCTCCTCCGGAATCCCATAAAAACGATCTTCGGTTCATTCGATAAAGAGGAATTCGTTACTGTTCAAAAGGACCCGGCAAAAAGCGGGCAATCCGTGCTCACGGGCGTAGTTGGTAAAGCTGATCTGCTCGCTCGCGGAAGGGGGACGCAGCCAGACAAGGCGAACGGCGCGATGCACCTGTGCTTCCAATTCGATTTCCTCCGACTCCACCCGCTGTGCCAGCCACTCGCTTCCATGGAGAACAAAGTCATTGTTGAAAACCGCCAATGATTGAAGGGCCGACACCGAGAAGCTGCGTTTGGGGGCGAGCAATCCCAGGTCCGGGAAATCCAGAGCCTCCATGAAGGGATCGGGAATGCCACGCCAGACCACGCGGTAGATGCTCCTGCGGGAAGCGCCGGGTGAATCCCAGTCATAAGTCGAGTAATCCAGTGCGGGAGTCGCTTGTGGCCCCTGGGATTTTTTAAACTGCTCAATTCCCGGTCCCCCCATGGTCAGGTCGAGACGCCCCGATAGTCGGAGGATTGAATCACGAAAGACCTCTGCCTCCATGCGGTTCCGGTTCATACGCCAGAGCAGGCGATTGTCCGAGTCGGTGGCATTCATAGGCACCCGGCTGGTCTGCTGCCATGTCTCGCTGGTGAGGATCAGCTTGTGCAATTTCTTCAACGAACCCTTGGCGTCATCGCGGAACCAAACCGCCAACCAGTCCAACAATTCGGGATGGGTCGGCAGGCTTCCCATTCGGCCAAAATCATTGGGGGTCTCGCAGAGACCGCGACCGAAGTGGTAATGCCACACCCGGTTGACAATGCTCCTCCAGACGAGGGGGTTTTCTTTGTGGATCAACCAATCGGCGAGGGCCGCCCGTCTCGCGGATTCATTCAAGGGATCGGAAAGCTCAAAGCGAGCGGGCAGGTTGTCGAGCGCGGACAGCGCTCCGGGGCCGACCTCCCGGACCGGCTTGTCGATGTCACCACGGCGTAATAAGTGCACGACCTTGGGCTCCTGCGGAGCGGGTAGCTTCTTGGCGTGCGACCATGAGGAGGAAACACCGTAAACGAGGGCCATGGCAGGCAAGGTTCCGAGCCGTTTTTTCGCGTACGTTTCCAGGGCGGCGGCGGCGATGGCGGTGTTCTCTTCTTCGCTTCGCTGCCCCTCTGCTTTCTTGATTCCTGCCATCACTTCCGGAAGCACGGTTTGCACCGCCCCGCCCTCGGCATCGGTGACCGACAAGCGGAAACGCCCGATCAGGTGCTTTGGGGGATGAAGTTGTTTCAGGGTGATTGCCAACCTGCCACCCGCCGCGACCTCGATGGGTTTGGCGAGTTCGAACACGATGTGGTGTGATTGATTGATCTTAGGAAAGATGGCCCAACCGGTGACGGGATCTCCGTCGATCGCTTGCGCCGAGGTCCAGCCCGCTTGATCATAATCGGCCGAGGCGCGGGAGATCTTCAGCGGCACCGGGGTCGCTGACCCGGCGGCAAACCATTGCAAGTCCACTTCGGCGAGATGAAGGTTTCCGTTTTCAGCCCTTCCCGGTCCGCCCATGGGCAGTCGCCCGTCCTTCATCACTTCCACTCTCACGGCCGTGAGGCGACTCAACCCGACCTCCGCGGTCACGGTGTAGGTTTCCTTGTCCGCGATCGGGCCGTCGGCGAAAATTGATTGATCCTTTTGTTTCGTCAGTTGGGCCCCGCCCGAGGCGATAAAGACCTCCGGGGTCAGGAAATGCCAATCTGCGGGATTCTTTTTCCGGTCCGTCACCCATTGAGCAACGATCTCCGCATACTTTTTCTGCAACAGGACACTCGCGTCCCGACTTCCGGCTGCGGCGACCAAGTCCTCCATTTCCTGGCGAAGGGTCATCACCTCCGCCGAGGTTTCGAACTCAATGTCGCCTTTGCCAACTCCGGCGAAAACCGCCTGCAGCGAGTAATAATCTTCCTGGGTGATGGGGTCGAACTTGTGGGTGTGGCAGCGGGCGCAACTTGCAGTTGTGCTCACGATGGCCCCCATCGTTTGCATCACGATGTCGTCCCGGTCGAGGTAGTCAAAGGTGACCGGTGCCGTTCCGGCCCGGCTCGCCTCCAAAGGACCCGCGGCGATGAATCCCAGGCCCGCTGTCAGTTGAGGTTCTTCGGGGAAGAAGACATCGGCGGCGAGTTGCTCACGGATGAAGCGATCCCACGGGACATCATGATTCAAGCGACCGATAACATAGTCCCGAAACCTCCAGGCGTTCGGGCGTTTCACATCGTGCTCACACCCGTGCGAATCGGCAAAGTGAATCGAGTCCAACCAGTGCCGTGCCCAGCGTTCCCCATATCGGGGCGAAGCAAGGAGTCGATCGAGCAATTTCCCGTAGGCCATGGGATCCTCATCCTTTACAAAAGATTCGATCTCTTCAGGAGTGGGAAGGTAGCCATGCAAGTCAACACTCAGCCGTCGCGCGAGGGTTGCCCGGTCTGCCCGGCTTGCCGGTTCCAGGCCCAATGTGGTCAACTTTCGCCTAACGAAGGCATTGATCGGATGACCTCCTGCGGGCACCTCCGGGGCAACCAGTTTTCGCAATGACCACCAATCGGAATCGGGGAGCGGGGAGGGCGTGCTCTCCCGTGGGTCGGGCGCACCCCTCCCGACCCAAGCGACCAGGATCTCGATTTCGATATCGGGAAGCTGTTTCTTGGGAGGCATTTCATGATCCTCATCCTGGTAACGAATGGCCTGGATCAAGAGACTCTCGTCCGGCTTTCCCGGAACGATCGCCGGTCCACTGTCGCCCCCTGAGACCCAGCCGCTTTTGGCGTCCAAGGTGAGCCCTCCCTTCATCTTCCCTGCTTCATGTGAGTGACATTCAAAGCAGCGTTCCTTTAAGATTGGTTCGACCTTCGTTGTGAAGTATTCGTCCGCCTCGAGCAGGGGAGCCGCCAGTACGACAAATGAGAGGGGCAGGGCTTTCATCATCGTTTTATGTCTTCGATTCTGGCGCGAGGGCGCATCACTGCCACCCCCGGGATCGGTTTCTTTGGGCATGGGGCCCGCGATGACCTCCCCGGCGGATCACGAACCGGAGCAGTCACGATCCGCTTGTTGAATGTTTGCCATATATCAGATCAGAAAATAGAATCAGGGCCTCCTGTGTCAACTCCATTTCGAGCGCCGAATCACGCCGGTCACCCCGGCACTTTTACACGATGGTATTGTCAGGGCCGCGGAGTTTAGCCGGGATGGCGAGAAAGTGCTCACGTGTTCCCGTGACGAAACCGCCCGGATCTGGGATGCCCACACCGGGGCCCCTCTGACCGCATTCTTCGGACAGGGCGGAGATCTCGTAGCCGCGCGATTCAGCCCGGACGGCCAGCGGGTCGTCCTGGGGGGGAGCACGGCCGCAGGAATCTGGGAGGTGCCACTTGCCGAAGTCCCCGCGCCCGAGTGGTTTGCGCGTTTGGCGGAAGTGGTTGCAGGCGTTCGCCTGAATGCACAGGAAGTCCCCGTCGCGGTGCCACCCAGCGAGTTCTTCGAGCTCAAAGAGGAGCTTGCTGCTCTGGAAGGCGACGGCTTATACGAGCGCTTCGCGAAGTGGTTCTTTGCAGATCGTGCCACCCGCGCTCGTTCCCCCTTCCTGCGCTGAAACCAGGCTCCGGACCCGCTCGTTTTAGGGCTCTGAAAAAAAATTCAGATTGGGTGTCCGTTTTTTCGAGCGTTTCACGCGTGTTCCGATGAAAGGCCGATGAAAGCAATCGCCAATACCCTTTTTCACTCAAGCCATTCCGTTTTCAGGAAAGCGCTTCGGGGAAGGGGGGAGCGGCAAGCATTCAATCGATCTTACTCAAAACAATACGAACTAGAGACAAACCAAAATACTACCATGAAAACTATCAACATAAATATTCACAGACGTCTTCGCTTCGCAGCGGCCATCCTCACCGCCGGGTATTTCACGGCCGCGGGAAGCGTGGAGGCCGGTGATGACGTGCCCTTCAAGATGAAGGGCAGTGCCCAAGTGGATCGGAGTGAATTTCAAAACGCAACACAGGTCTCCGTGGAGATAAGAAACGAATATTCCGGCAAGGCGAATGCCAATCAACTGGGGAAGCATACATTCGAGGGGGTCCATACCCTACAACTTTCCTTAGCTGATGCCTTCTCTCCCGAAGGCACCGTTTTCGATGTTCCTTTCACTCAGGTGGAAACGCATACCGCGGCCAACGGAGACGAGCTTGAGATCACTATGGAAGGGACTTTCGAATTCGAGGTCGTCGGCCCGTTTTCTTACAAAGTCAATTTCAGCAATTATACTTGGACGATCACGGGTGGGACCGGTCGCTTCATGGACGCGACTGGGTCAGGGACAGGCAGCTCAGGTGATAGCTTCATGGGAAGCCCGTTCGTTTCAGACGGAGTAATCTCGTCTCTCGGCTCCCGCGGCGGGAACGGCAAAAAATAGCCGCAGCGCGGGACACTCCGCTGTTCTGCAATGGTTGGCCGGCCTCCCTTCCTTTGGCTGGCTCGGTTTTCCTGCGGAGGTTTAGACAATTATTACTGACGTTTTCGACCACAAAGCCGTCTTCGGATTACTCCGGAGGCGGCTCTGTTTTTTGGGATGCGGGATTCCTCGTCGTGCCCCTGCTTCCCGTTCACGAAAATAGCCACCGTTTCAATCTCATGATCGATTCTGACAAGATGTGTGTCCAAAGATTGATGGTGATTCGGAGCTTTCTTGTGGGTTTGTGGGCTCTCTCGTTCCGCTTTTTTGAATCTGCTCAAAAGCTCGTTTCTGACTGCCGCCACTACGACCATCTCGAAAAACAGGGCCTCAGTCGTCCGGGAACTCGCCTGGGAGAACGAGCCTCTGAAGGAACGCCTCGAGCGCTTCGAGAAATTGATCGAGCAGTTGCGCTAGGAGCTTGTCGAGTGTCCTGACGTCACCTCCAGCAACAGTGCCAGGATCTGCAACGATCGCTTCGCCGTCGATCTCGGCCTTCTCGAGGGTATCCCATCTTACCTAAGCCTGTCGCTGGCGAAAAGTGAACGCCTTTGGTGAAGTAAAAGGTTGGCTGGATTGAAAGCGGAGGCCGGTCGGGGCGTAATGTGTAGTGGTCCATGCGACCTCTCACATTTAAATTCAATTATTCAATTATGAACTATCGCCCACTCTTTACCGCCACGCTCTTTGTCAGTCTTTCTCCTCTCTATGCTGAAGATCCGGCTTCGGTTTCCGATGCCGGTCGATGGAGCAAGGAGCGGGTTCAATCCGAGCGTCCCGCTGTTGTTACGCCTCCGGGTCACACCACTGCCGCCAAGCCCGGTGCCGCTCCCTCTGATGCCCTTGTCTTTTTCGATGGCACGAACCTTTCGAAATGGAAAGGTAAGGGGAAGGACGGAAGCGATGCTCCGCAGTGGCTCGTGAAAGACGGACATTTTGAAGTGAAGAGGGGAACCGGGACCGTGCAAACCCGGGACCAGGTGGAAGGCGATTGCCAGTGGCACATTGAATGGTGCACGCCGGCCGAGGTGAAGGGGAACAGTCAGGGCCGCGGAAACAGCGGGGTCTTTATCGGCGGCTATCCTGAAGTGCAGGTGCTCGATTCATTTCAAAACGACACCTATCCCGACGGACAGGCTTCCTCGCTCTACAAGAAGAGTGTGGCCTTGGTGAATGCCAGCCGTGGACCGGGCCAGTGGCAAACCTATGACATCATTTGCATCCGGGAGAAGAAGGGCGCCGATGGAAAAGTCATTCAGCCCGGATCGATCACGGTTCTGCACAACGGCATCGTGACGCAGTTCGCGGTTCAGGAAGGTGGAAAGCAAGCTTCCGGTGGACTTCAACTTCAGGATCACGGCAACCCGGTTCGTTACCGCAACATCTGGGCCCGCAAATTGGTTGTGCCGACCGTGGCGGCTCCGGGGAAGTAACGGTCGTTTTACTTTTTCACGTTCTCCATCGTCCGAAGATAAGCCACGAGATCGATCACTTCTTTGTCACTCAAGGTCCCGAGTAGTCCTTCCGGCATCATGGAGACCGGGACGGTCTCGCGGGATTGAATCGTCGATTTGTCGACGACGGTATCCTGGCCAACCATTCGAAGGGTCAACTGACGGTCGTTCTCACTGGCAATGTTTCCGGTCAGGGTTCGACCGTCCCGCGTGGTGATGATCTTGAGCTTATAGTCATCCTGAATCACGGCGCTGGGATTAAGAATATTATCCAGGAGGTAGTTGAGATCGGCTCGGTTGGATCCGGTGAGGTCGGGTCCAATCATGCCTCCTTCTCCGTTGAGGATGTGGCAGGCGCTACAGGTTCTTTTGAAGATGGCTTTCCCGTTGACCTGGTCGGCCGCGGCCAGAGTGGGCTTACTCAGAAGTTTCTCGTACTTTTCCAGGGCCTTTTGTTTGTCGGCGGGAAGAAGGTCGATCGGCCCCCAAATTTCCACGAAGCCATTTCCGACGACGCGGCGGAGTTGGCGGGCCACGTAGGCGGGCACTTCCTTTTTAGGAATGCTTTTGTTCTGAATCGCCTGGGTCAAAGCCCACCCTGACTTCGGCCGGGAAGCAAGTGAGCGGAGGGCTTCGAGTTTGTCGCTTTCAGACAACTTTGGGTAGCGTTTCAGCAAGAGACCCGTGAGATTTTCGTCTTCATAGGAAGCGACGGCTCGGATGGCCTCGGTCCGCAGATTGTCATCGTCGAGAAGATCGGGAATCAGTTTTTGGAGAGAGGCATTCTTCTGATCTGCGAGCTGGGCGAGGGCTGCTTTCCTTCCGGACAGCGAAGCCTTTTCGTTGCCCACGGTCGTCAACATGGCCTTCCCGGCATCGACATTCCCAAAGAGCTGGCTCAGTTCAAGAGCGAGCCGTTTGATTTTAGGGTCTTCATCGTCTCGATTGAAGCGATTCAAATGAACCAACCACTCAGGAGTGGCTTTGAGATTCTTACGTGTTCCAAGACCCTCCCGAATTCCCTGCAAGAGGCCGAGTTGAGTCGTCTTCGAGCCCTCAGGTGATCCAAGCGAAACCATCGCGGCACCGAGCATCTTTTGATCACCCTCGGCGGCACGACGGGCGATCCATTGCGTGAGGATGGGGAGGCCGGTGCGGTGCGCGATCCCAAGGACGCGAGCTGGATCAACAGACACCATGGGCTCCAAGCCAAACCAAATCATCTTGGGGATATTGTGATCGTCCTTGTCCTCTCCCCGTAGGGTCAAGGCTTCCATAAGTTCCCAACGCTGCGCAATCGGCATGCGCTGCATCGCCGCCGCCAGATACAAGCGAACGGTTGGTGACTGATCCTCCGAGGCCATGGTGGCAAACTTCGCGAGGGTCTTCGGAGAAGCCTTTTGATCTTCGGTCAGCAATTGCACTGCCCAGGCCCGTAAGTATTCATCCTTGTGATCGAGCAATTTGAAGAGGGACTCCTCTGTCAGGCCACCCGTCACGTGGAGAGTCCAAAGCGCGCGGAGTTTCCAATCCGAATTGGGGTTCTTTTCAAGAAGGTCACGCAGTCGGCCATGAACTTCTTCGTTCAGCTTCTCTTGATGAGCACGCTTTTGAAGAATCCCGCGGGCACGTCGGGCATGCCAGGCGCTGGGGCTCGTTTGCAAGTCGACGAGATCGGATCCGGAAAGAGTGTTGAGATCGGCATATCGGTTCTTCCAATCCTTCGCCAATGATTTCTCCGGCGCGATCCGGAAGACGCGTCCGGTTTCCTTGTTGAGGACATCCTTCCCGCAGATGTCGGCGTCATGCCAGTCGAGCACATAAACATTCCCGCCGGGGCCAATCTCCATGCTGAATCCGATCCACTGGGCGTTGTTGGCCCGGAGAAAATCCTCGCCATGCGAGGCGACATACCCGGAACCTTTTTTGGTCAGGACATCGGTCAGGACCGCGTGCTCGTGAATGTTGGCCATGAAAAGACGACCGTGTTGGTCCGCCGGAAAGGCATCCGAGAGATAGACCCGCGCTCCGCCGTGTGCCGATTGGTGCGCGTGGTCCACGATCGTGCGAATGTCGCTGTAGACGTAAGGATTGTAATGACGACCGCCTTGCCGGTGATAAATGCCACCCGGGATGACGTGCCACATATGTGGAATGACACAGGCTGTGATGAAGCATTGCCCCTTGGCGTCGAAGTCGATGCCCCAGGGATTTGAAAAACCATGGGCGACGACTTCGAAGAGATCCTTGGTGGGATGATATCGCCACACTCCGCCATTGATCGGGGTGCCTGCTCCCTCAAGAGGAATGTCTTTTGGAAAGGGCTCATTTTTCTTGTAGAGCTTCCCATCACTCTTCGGTTTGCCCACCAGGGAGGGGGTTGCAAATCCCTGGCATCCATAGAGCCAGCCATCCGGTCCCCAGTGAAAACTGTTTAAGGTTTCATGGCGGTCACGAATCCCCCAGCCCGTGAGGCGGACTTCAATGTCATCCATGTCGGCGCGGTCGTCGCCATCGCGATCGGGGACGAAAAGTAAGTTTGGTGGTGCTCCAAGCCAGACGCCATCAAAGCCTACCGCGATGCCCGCTGGGAACGGAATGCCTTCGAGGAAGACCTTCCTGGTATCAGCGACGCCATCGTGATCGGTGTCTTCCAGAATGAGAATCCGGCTATCTCCGAATTTGGAGAAGCCGTGGCCCCGGCTTTCATAGTCACGATTTTCGGCAATCCACATCCGGCCCCGGTCATCCCAGCAAAATGCCATGGGCTGGGTGATCATTGGTTCCGAGGCGAAGGCGTTGACTTTATAACCCTCGCGGATCGTCATCTGATCAACCGCTTCTTTTGGCCCGAGAAATTTCGCCGCGCGGCCTTCCTTTTGCGCTTTTCCCCAGAGCCGATGATCGAGGCTCTGATCTGAATACTCCCGCCACTGCTTGGTCAAGGCCTCGGCATCGAGGTCGCCGGTGGAGACCACGATGCGATGTTTGATGATCTCTTCTTTACCTTTCGCAATCTGCCAATCTCCCATGCGAGCGCGAACGGGGCCGATTCCCAGCTGTCCGTCGACTCGCCAGGCCTGGGGAAATCCCTCGTTCTCGCGGTGATCAAAAATGCTGATCCGCCCCTGATCCTTTCGGCCTTCAATCTCCATCCCGACGTCGATCCAGTTTGCCCGTTGCCCTTCGGCTTTGCTTCCGCGCTGGCCCCGCCCATTAACCACGCCTCCCTTGAGGCCCTTCTTCCAGGGCATGCGGAGGAACAAGCCGCCGTAGTCATATTTGCCAATCGTCACCGGCTTCAAGGCCTTGCCCTTCCAGACGAGATCGAGCGCGTATTGCTTGCCCTTGTCGTGAAGGGTCCACTGTTGGGTTTCCTGTAAGACTGCTTCGCCGTTCTTTCCGAGCAAATGGTAAACCGTTTCCCAGGAGACCGTGTCGCCCTTTCCCTTGAGGACTTTGGCGGAAATCCGCTTCCAGTAGTCACCCTCGGGATGATGAAAATAATCCCGTCCATTCACGCGCGTGAATCCCCAGTAGAGCCCGGTTTGATGCTTGTGGTGCCCCGGGCTGTATTCCGTGAGAATGCCCTTTCCGTCCGGCGCTACGATGGGATGAAGATAGGGGCGGAAGTCAGGGCGCGCATTTTGAGTGAGCAGGGGATCGTTCGAATCATCCCGATAAACGGTGAGCGTCCCTTTGGCTTCGTCATGCTTGATGTTCAAGGAGGCGGCCGAAAGAACACCCGCATTCCATAAAATGGCGAGAATAAGTGGGAGAAAGCTCTTCATCATTGAAGGAGCTTATAAGAAGATTTGGAAAGATTCCAACTCAAACCAAGAGCCCCGAAGAAGACCTCCGCCCGGCATCTATCCTCGAGGCGAGCAATGCAAAATCTTCATCTGAATCTTGCTAATGAGATTGGCGCACTGAAGGAGGAAGATGGAGAAGGCTTGATCACTTCGGAGTTCTTCGTGGGTAAATTGGGTGAGCGCTTCGAGCTTGATCTCCGTGACTCTGTCCAGAAATTCTTCTAGCTCATCGACGTCAACGGTGTCCATTTGAGCGCGTTCGACTTCGAGGGTTTTTTCCAAAAAGACATCCAGCCGGTCTTTTTGCATCTGAATCATTTCTGCCAATTGGGTCTCCTTGAACCTTTTTCTCCGTGTCCAAAACAAATACAATCCTGCCGCAAATGCCACCGATAGTTCCTTGAAGGCCGCCAGGGTCTCCATGATTTGAGCGATCCGATTGATATGATCAGGGGGATTAAAAAAGGCACTTGAGACCGGATTCAGAGCGACCGGTGAATTCGTGATGGCTTCGTTTTTGGAAATCAAGGCCGGGAATTCCAGACCAAGGCCTTCGTCATAGATGGCTTCCATGACTTTCCCGATCAGGTGGTCGCTCTCGCCCTCACGGACCACAAGGAGAGCCGTTGTGGCAACGGTGGGTGTATTGACGGGCGGAACTGGAGATCCTTCCCGGTAGAGGCCCCGGGGGATTTTGGTGAGTTGGAAGTGGGGGTCTTTGGTGGCAATGGCCTCGGCTCCTTCGATGGGTAAAAGGGCAAAGCGACCGCTCGCGAGCATGTCCCGGAGATCGCGATTCATAAAGCCGGTGGTGACGATGGCGGCATCGATGGTCTCTTCCTCCAGGAGGTCTTTGAAATAGATATCGGCGGGATTGATGATCTTTTTTGAGATTCCGTAGTGCTCTAAAATTCGTTCGGCACTGGTGCGCATGCCCGAGCCCTTGTCTCCATAGACAACCCGGCGCGATGCGAGATCATCGATGGCCTGAATCGGAGACCCTCTCCGGGTCACGACGTGAACGACTTCGGAATAGAGAGGGGCAATCACGGAGAGTTCACGCATGTTTCCCGAGCCGCCTTGGATGATGGCCAGATCAACTTTCCCTTCGCGAAGGAGTCGCGCGTTTTCCACCGATCCCTCGGTTTGAATGATGACGACCTCGTGACCGGTCTTTTCCTGCAATGACCGTTGGAGAGCTTCGCCGAATTCATGGTACAATCCGCCCTCGTGGGCGGTGGCCACGCGGATCGTTTTTGGGAGAGTATCGCGTGTCGCAAACCACACGATCACCGAGATCACGATGATCGCGACCGGGATGATGGCAAGCCACCGGCGTTCCGCTTTGAAATAGTCTATCGGCATTGAGCGATACTTTATCCGGAGGTGTCGCCGAGGCCAATCAACTATTCCGGTTTCACTTCGCGGAGATTTTCCGTATCGAAGACAATACGGTTTTGGTTGTGTCTATTCAAGAATGCAGTTTGTGGTTGATGGTAAAAAGGTCTTACGCAGAGCCGCAGAGTTTTGAGGGGCTTGAGCGGGAAGGTCGTGCTTGGGGCCATGGTATTTAAGGCAGACGCTTGGCGATCCTTAAAATCGAAGCTAGCATCGGGTGTGCCTCGAATTGTTGTAAGCGTTTTCTTGAGTCTCTGTTTATTACCGGGTTGTGATTTCAAGGATAAGGAATCAGCCGATCCTCTGGAAAGAGGTGGACCGGTGGATGAGCTTGGTCCCGGCACTCTCAGCGTGGAATTAAAAGCGTTTCCAGGTGCGGAAGGGTTTGGGAAGGCTGCGAAAGGAGGTCGAGGCGGAAGAGTCATCAAGGTGACAAATCTGAAGGATGCCGGGGCAGGTTCGCTCAGAGCAGCGATCGAGGCGACGGGAGCGAGGACCGTCGTGTTTGAAGTCAGCGGGACGATTGTTTTAGAGTCTGGGTTACTTGTTAAGAATTCGTTCCTGACCATTGCCGGTCAGACTGCTCCCGGACAAGGAATCCAGTTGAGGGTGACCCCAACTGCAAATTTTGCCGCTTTCACCGTCGGCACCAGCGAAAATACAACGACCGATGTCATTGTGCGTTATCTGAAAGTCAGGCCCGGTCCCGGGAGGCAAGACAGCGTGAATGGTGATGGCATCCAAATTTTGGGTGGAGAGAGAATCATGATCGATCACTGCTCGATTGCCTGGGCGACTGATGAAGTCTTCAGCTCTTGGTATGGGCCCAAGAATGTCACCCTGCAAAATTCAATTGTAGCGGAAGGTCTCTATGACAGTGTTCACAAGAAAGGGATTCATAGCATGGGGAATTTGATCGGGGACAATTCCGACCGGTTTTCCATCCATCGAAATTTGATGATTTCAAACTCGCAAAGAAACCCTCTCATCAATTCAAAGAAAGGGCTCTTTGAGGTGACAAACAATGTCATCTACAATTGGCGCTACTTTGGAGCGGTCTTTAGCTCGCAGGGGAGTGGGGACGACGGAGTGGAAGTGAACTTGATCAATAATTTCTTTAAGGCCGGACCTGAAACACGACTGAACCGATACGAAATCCAGATGGGGAGACCCAATTTGTCCAAGCTATATCTCAAAGGAAATCTGTCCCCCAGAAGGAGAAGCCGGGATCAAGATGAATGGATTGGGGTGGGCCTCAATGCCTCTTTTGAAAAACCTGCCCCCAGGGAGGGCTACCAGTCGCTGACTGCCTTCGAAACCCCGCTCGCTGCCGAGGAGGCTACCCTGTCAGCCAAAGATGCTTACGATGCCGTCTTGGGTGATGTTGGCGCAAACTTTCCTTTGAGAGATGCCGTTGATCAACGCCTCATTGGAGACGTTATCGATGGGACCGGAAAAAGCATCAACCATCCGGATGAGGTCGGTGCTTGGCCCGAGCTCAGCAGCTCGACTCCACCATTGGATTCTGATGATGATGGCATGCCCGATGAATGGGAAAAATCCTTGGGCTTGGACCCACTGGCTGATGATGGTGCGAATGACCAAGACGCAGACGGTTACACCAACCTTGAAGAATATCTCAATCAGTTAGTGGGTGAATAATCGGCCCCCTCATGAGATCCATCGGCAACGCCCCCAGCTGCTCCTTGCCTCTATGGCCTTCATCCACGAACCTGAGCGTGGAAAGAGAAACAAGCACGGAAGGTTTTGGGATTTCGCGCAGATTCCCCCTACTTGGCCCTTTGGCGTGGAGGCGCGGCGTTCTGATCGGATGAAAGTGGGAGTTGGTCTGAATAGGGGCCGCTGAAGTTGAGGCCGGATCATGAGCGTTGATCCAAGATCGCCCAGCTCCGCCGTTGACCGGGTCAGATAGGCATTCCAATGCCCACCTCCTCGATCTCAAACTCTGCCCCGACTGACGCTCTGTCATGCTTCCAAAAAGACAGAAATGAGAAAGCCAACGATCTCGACGACATTGGAGTGCCTTTCGAAGGGAGCCATCGGTTCCATGGTGGCTCCAGCTCCTCAGTGCGAAAATTGGGTCAACGATTTCAGGGACATCCCCCCATGCTACTTCCGTTTCTTTTTCGAGAGGTCAAAATTACTTCGGCAAAACATGCACCAGCACCTTTCAACAGCCAATAGGTAAAAGATCTTGGTAAAACAACGAGTGAAACCAGGTCGCCTGCCAGAGTTGCGACCTTTGGACGAACCAGACTCGATGAACATTAATTCATTACAGTTTGGGCACCTTACCTTTCTACGTAACACGATACTCAATAGCCACAGAAGAAAGCTCACACCAAGGCAGCCTAACGCCAAAGAGACCACTTGAGGATTGGGTGCAAGAATGCTGGCAACGATTACCACCAAGAACGCGATCACCGAGAGAGTAAAAAGCACGCTGATCACACGAGATCTGAAGTGAACTTTGGAAAGGCTTCCTGTGAAATCATCCGTCATTCGCCTCAGAGGATAACCTTGAAAGAGTACAAAATCCCAATAAATAAATGCACTTTATTTTAATTTTCAACATGAAAACAATCACCGAAGGGATGGAGAATGAGTGAAATCAGGTCGAAATATCTAGCGATTAAGAATCAGGAGAAGGTCTTGGCGGTTTGCACTGTGAGAATTTTCTTCTGGCGGGAGGGCTTTGAAGCTGCCTTTAGACCGGAGCGGAGGGGGAGAAAGGGTCGCTGCTTTTTGGGTGGGCTTAGTTGGACTGTTGAGTAGATCGGAGAGGGAAGGATGGGGGCGAAATTATCCATCCTTAAGATCGCGGGTTTCTTCTTTTTCCAACAGAACTTTCTCCTTCTTGGCCACCTTGCGGTCCATTTCCTTACGATGAATCCGCTTCCGCCCGTCCGAATAATTCTCACCCTGCCCGCTTCCGTTGGTGAAGGAGTTTGCGATACTCCTTGGAAATTCCGCCTTGGGCCCAGGCGCGTGAGGTTCCTGCATGTCCTACACGCAGGGACTGCGGGAAATTTTATCACTTGAGGGCTTCGTTGAAGGGATCGGAGAGGGGAGAAAGGTTTCTTTCATCCGCCGCAGCAAGAACCATGGCGAACAGTTCTGCTGCTGACCTCTTTTTAGCCCCCAAGAAAAATCCCCGATCTGCCGGAGCTGATCAGGGACTTGAAAAAAAACCGTTGATTCTGTCTTGATCGTTCCTAGGAACGGCGGCTGCGCAGGAAGAATCCCGAGCAACAAAGAAGACCAAGAAGCATGGCGTTACCAGGCTCCGGGATACTTATCGTATCGATAGTGAACCCGTCGATGGACGTGCCGACCCTCATGTCGATGCGGAAGAGCTCGTTGTCCGGGTTGGGCCTGATCTCAGAGTTGTAGATCCCCACCCACTTATCATCGGTCGGATCGGACGTCCCGTAGTCGTCGACGAGAGTTTGGTGCCCCAAATAATTATAGTTATCAATCGACCCGCCATCAATGGGAATGGTTCCCGTAGGAGGAATCGAATGATCGAAGGCACCAGTGATCACGAAGGTCGGCGCATTGGCCTCTTCACCGTACCAAGTGATCGCAGTTTGGACCAGCTTCAACGGAAGATCGTCGACCACGTTGGTCAAAAATCCATCTATCTGACCCGGTAGGTTGGGGAAATTCCACTGCCCGGTGCCATCCCCGGCGCTCCAAATCGCGACGGTCGGGATCGCTGCCTCGTTCGGGCACATGGTACAGTGTATTGGATTGATATCGATGGCGGCTTCGTTGTCAGGACCCACCGGGTTCGTATCGGCTGCGAATTCCCATTCCGCATAAATCGCGTACTGGTTGTGTTCAACGGTACCACCACTGCCAATGGGATCCCAACGCTCCCACGAAGGATGGACATTAATCACGGCAGCACCTGCAGTTCCCGCCGTCGCGAGAAGAAGAAGAGTGAGTCTACGTTTCATTTTGACCGCAACGAGCGGTTGGATTATTTTTTTCATATTTTTTTTGGTATTATTTAGCCCAACGATTGCTGGAGAGCTAAGATTCGGGCGAAGTTTTTTAGGAAAGTGCCCTGCGGGCTATGCGTATATTGCTCGCCACAGTCCAGATTTTGCACTCAATGGGCGATGTCACGCTCTTGTCGGCGGAACTCACTTGCGGGTTATGCCCGACCTTTTATTAGGATTGTCGCTTCGACGCCGACCCGAGTGTGCCGCCCGCGACAAACTTCGCCTTGGTGAGCGTCTGCCGCACATCCTTCTTGCCATGGGCCACGTTATTATTGCAGGTACTGCGGCAAAATAACTGCCAGTGCCCGGGCTGTGGCCACGAAGGCCTCCCCGCCTTCACCTGTATGGGTCGCCATTTTCTGCCCCGCTCGCGCGGCGCTGCGCCCCGAGGCTTGGGCAAAGTCAAGCTCGCTGTGATCGATGCGCGGGTTGGAAAGCTCATCGACAACTCAAAGACCGACGACGCCGTGACGCTAGCCGCCCGCGATGGCCTGATCGTCCAGCATGACACTTATGGTCTGAGCGATGTGAACAGCTTGCTTAAGGAACGTTGGCGTGAACCGCCCCGCTATTTGGCGGAGTGATACTCGATCATGTAACTGTAAGGAGATCCGTTGAGAGCCCAATCCTTGCTGGTGATTTCGTCGTTTGTCCCGGCGTTCTGGGTCGATCCGATGAAGGGTGTCGCCGGCTCGTCGATGAAGGTCACCTTAAGGATCCCGTATTCGTTAATGCGCAGCAAGCCCGCGTGGACAGCGGCTTGGCCGATATCCGAGCGGTCGCGGTAGATGAAGTCCCGGCTGGTCCCGTCCGCTGCCGTGCCACCAAACACCAGTGGCGAGCCGCCACCGTCCTCGCCCTGGGCGCGGATGAATAGCACCTTGCCCGGCTCGACCACATAGCTGGGATTCGGGGAGACATTGTCCTCGAGCGACCGCTGGAAATTGAACAACGAACCATTCCATTGGACCCGCTTACTGGGCACCTCGCCGTGATCGAAGTTATCGGGGTTGAATCTCGCATTGATACGGAAGAAGGCCGTATTATCGGTGACCGGATAGACGGTCTGCAGGGTCACCATTTCTGGCTCGCCGATCGCAGGAGGTGCGGCTCCACTCGGGGTGAGGATCATCGGAGTCAGAGTCCAGGTCTTGAGGTCCGGGCTGGCGTAGAACTCGTAGTCGGCATCGGCGCCGAACGGGCGCTTGAAGGTGAGCTGGGCGTGGCGCGCGCCGTCGTCGCCGGTGACGAAAGCGAGGCGCTGGCTGGTCGCCGGTGTCGATTTGTCGTCGCCATCGACGCCGTAGAGAAACTTCGTCACGTTATCATCTGATGTGCCACCGTTCATGCGGAAGGGATCGGCAAGGAACCCGCCTGCGGAGTCGGGGGTGAAGCCGGCGGCCTCCGCCCAAGTGTCGTAGGTGAAGAACACCCCGCCGATCGGGGCCACCCGCAAGCCTAGCCCTTTCTCGCGTGAGCCTACCGGGAAACGAAACAGCACGAGCTCTGAGCCGGCCGGCAGCCAACCCGCAGGCTCGTCGACACCATCGACTCTCCACGTGAAGCTGTCGATTCCCTCGAGATCAGACCCTTGGCCATCGTCCATGATGGTCCAAGTATCGCCGATATCGACGGTTGAGTTGTTCGAAGCGAGTTCGTCCTTGAAGTCGAACACCAAGCCGCCTTGGAAGTCTGCGCCATTGTCACTGCGTAGCCTCATGACTCCGGCAGCAGGGAGCAGCCCAGGTCTGGAACCGATCTCGATGATGAAATCGCCGCCTCTGAGGTCGATCGTGCTGACGTCGAAGAAAGTGCCAACACCGAGCCGCGTATAGGAGTTTCTGCCGGTCTGAATGAAATCGTCGGTGTTGAGTCGCGTCGTGAAGCCGAGGATATTGAGCGCGCCCTCATTGGTGAGCGTATTGCGGGCCCCGCCGTTGGAGAGGGCGATGTCGAGGTTCGGGGCGTTGGTCGCGCCGTCGCCGCTGAGGGTGAAGGAACCCTGAATGTTGCGCAGGTTTTCGCTGAGCGCGGGGAAGTCAACTGCTGCGCCGTGAATCGTGACCTCCGCCCCCTCGTCGATTGTGGCGATGGAAGCGGCGATGTCGATGGTCACTTTCCTCTGGACCGGCTCGACGTCGTCGGTATATACCTGCGGCGACTCGATCCGCAACCTGGTGCCCTCGAGGATGCGGTTGGAGAACATGTTAAACACGCCGCTGCTTCTGGTGTTGGTGAATGTGCCTCCTGAGATGTTGAACTCGGAGAGCTCCAAGTTGGCATCGGTCCGGAGGAGGCCGAATCCTTCCACGACTGTGACCGCATCTGGCCCGATCTGGTTGAAGGCTTTGCACTCGAAATAGGTCGTGTCTGTGTCGCCCGGACTGCCGATGACCAGGAGTCCTTTGTTGGTGAATGGACCTCTGGTCTTGAACTCGCCTCCATTTCCGAATTCGTTTTCGAGCACTCGGATCGTACCGCAGTTCAGTTCGACTGATCTCACTGCCGAGAATAGCCCCTGACCACGGAGTATCACCTCTGCTGGACGCCCCTCGGACAAGACCTTGGTATTGTCGAATGGACGCTTCAGTCCATCCTCGAGCGAATTCTCACCGGGATTGGCTGTGATATACTGGGTTGTGCCCGGATCGTAATGGGGCGCTTTACCGTCGAGTTCGTTGCTGGTTCCCGAGCTGATCCTAGCCGGCGCGATATCTGCACCGATCATTTTAAATTCCGCCAACCCGTTCTCCCCGTCGCCATGAACCCATAACTGCCCGCTGATGTCCCACACCCCACCAAGTAAGGCGTTTTCGGTCATGTTCGCGCTGCCCGGCTGCGACAGCCCCTCGGCCGACGCGCCCGGGGCCGTTCCCGTATTGGGGCGGATTCGGAGAATGCCTCCCTGCGCGACCTCAACTGTGCCGTGGTTGGCGAACAGCTCCGAGTTCTTAAACTCCGCTTCGCCTGAAACCCGGAACGTCCCATAGTTGTTGAGACAGGTCTCGTTGAACACATTGTGCCCCTCGTTCCGCCAGCGGTTGTCGTTCCGGTTGGGGCCGAGCACGTCCACCAGACCCGTTGGGTTGCCAGGCGAGCCGATTTCGATGACCGAACGGGTGAACACGCTGTTGTTCATGGTGAGATTCCCAGTCCCGGAGGGGAAGAAACAACCGCCGTTCATATTCGTGCTTTGCACGTGGATCGTCCCGCCTCTCGACGAGCGGAAGTGGCCGCAGTCATCGCGGAACGACCGCCCCGCGTTCCAAGTCACCGAGGATCTCTCTTTGATTCGATAGAGTTCGACGCGCCCGCCGTTGGTGGCTTCGACGAGACCGGAGTGTTCGAGCTGTCGCACCCGGACATGGGTCTCCGACCCGGCGCCGGTGCTGGTGATCTTGCCGCCAAGGCGATTGAGCATTTGGTCGCCGTCAAGCACGAGGCGTCCGCCGCCCATTGATCCGAATTCACCCAGATTATTCACCGTGTAAGCGCCGGTCTTGAGGAAGCCACCGTTGTAGATGTGGAACGAGGTCGTCTCGCTGGAACCGAAGAACTGGCCGCCCACTCTTAGGAGCATACCTTTATTATCCCACAAAGTATAGGATACGTCGCCGTCGTCGAAGCTGTCGAAGATTGTGAAATTGTAGTCGCCATCGGGCAAGGTCACCGTCTGGTCGGTGACGCCGGCATTGCTGGCCACCACCTGTCCCTCGGGCCGGGTGATTTGCCAAGTTAGATCTCCCGGGAAGCCATCGTTCGGGATAATAACCCTGACGCCGTTCCCCCCGGTTGTGCCATTTCCGTCCGCTAAGAATGTCCCCAGGTTGTGGTTCGTTGACCGAATACCTGTTTGAAGATCGAAGCGCTGGTCGAAGGCATATCCCGACCCTATGATGGTGTTGTAGATGCAGACGGCGGGGTTCTCCTGCGTCGAGCCACGTAAGGCCGCACCGTCCTCCAGGAAGACGCGGCCGCTCCCGCAGAGCACGGATTCCCGGCTTCTCAGATCGAGCCTCGAGCCTCCAATCACATAAATATCCCCGTTGTTTTCGAGCAAGCCCTCAACTCCGAGCCTTGGGCTCCCGGAGGCCTCCAGAAACAACTGACGCCCGCTCGCCACCTGCAGCGACTCGACAGCCAGCGAGCTAAAGAGACTCGGTCCTTGCACGTTCTGCACAATTTTCGCGGAACTCGTGTTGCCAAAACCCTCGCCAGGATAGCCGGTCTTCAGACCGCTGCCACTGTCCTCGAGCCAGTTCGAGATCGTCCCCTGATTGTTCTTCTCGGTCCAGTTGTAATTCGTCGAGGAAAATTGGTTCGGGTTCCAATCGAAACTCGGCGGCCCGGAGGACTGCAGGGTGAAATTGATAGTCCCGACGCCGGTGCTTTCAATTTCAGCGGGGTCACCGTTGTAAACGTCGAACTCCCCGAACTTGAACTTGTGGTCGCCCTCGATCAGCGGCCCGAACCCGAAGTCGCCCACCCGGTCGATCCCGGCACCGGCGCTCATCACCTCGTAGCTGACACGCCCGATGAAGGGCAATGAGACGATCGTCTTGAGCTTCGGCCTTAAAACGTAGGAAACCTGAACCTGAACCGGATCTTGCGGGTCTTTGGCGACGTTCCGGCCCTGGCCGGCATCAAAGACTTTGTCGGTGATCATGTAGACCAGAGGCATCGCGTTCGGCCCGCTGTTGGTCAGGTGGAAGCTGCCGGCGGGGGCGCCGGTGGCGGAGAGGCTGCTCGCGACCACGGAATTCAAGGGGAACACCGCGTTCGAGCCCGTGTAGAGTTGTACGGGCTTGCTGAAGGTCATCTCGGTGATGACGAGATCCCAGCTCATCTCGAAATCCATCTGCAACTGGACCGCGGGGCCGACATCGAGGCTGGCGAGGGTGTAGTTCCAATCGATCGGCCCGAGGCTGCCGCTGTCCGCCAGGGGTGGGACGATTGGCGGGAATAAGAAGTCGGCAGCCATCTGCGCGATATTGATACCAACCCCAAGTACGTTCTCAGCACCGCTGCTACGCAGCACGTCCGAGGTGTTCGCGCCCGAAGTCTTCGAGTCGGTGTTAATCGTTGGGGCGGCGATCGAGAGGGAGCCGTAGCGCCCCTCGAGAGGATCACCCTCCTCTTCGACCTCAGGAAGCGCGATCTTGTGTGTTCCGTTTCCGACGCTCATGATGCCGACTGGCGAGCCGTTCGGCGAGTTCGACAGCGACAGCGGCGAGCCGGTCTTTGTCGTGTAATAGATCTTCGTCTTCTTGAGACCGAGCGGCAGCGTGCCGCCCGACGAGACGCGCACCGGCGAATTCTTCGGGAAGGGGTTGCTGCCGGCGATGGTGATGGTGTTATTGCCCGGGTTGGCGGTGAAAGCCTTCTCCGAACTCGAGCCCAGCGAGAACTCTTTGTAGGGTTCGTTGAGGAATTCGGCGACGTTGTCGGCGCCAACATTGATCATGCGCGCTGTGTTATCGTCGTTGCGGTTGAAGGAGGCGAGTTCGATGGCGCAGTAGGCCTGCTTGTCGATCGTGGGGTCGCAACGCTTCGAGAGGTTGAACAACTTGTCGCCCGAGGGCAATGCCGGGAAATCGCAGGTGGAGATCGGAAAATCCAAGAACGCAAGCGGGTCGAAGCAGCCGAACACGCAAGCTTCCGCGTTCACATCCGCCTCGAGGTGGAGAATCAGGTCGGCGTACATTTTACCCAGAGGCGGGAAGGTGGTGGTGAAGTGCGAGTCGTTAAGCATGTTCTCGTTCACTGTGAGCGGCAGCGGGATCTCGCTTGGGTAGGTGTCCGGCAGGATCACCATCGGCTGGAACCTCATATCGAAGTCAGCGTTGCCCCCGAGACAGAGGCTGTCTCTTATACACATCTCCGAGCCCACGAGACCGAGGCTGATCTCG
>OJIS01000140.1_pt1 | contig 26823 bp, 20 predicted proteins | sample 1595671 | NCBI WGS metagenome assembly OJIS01 (sample SAMN05416814, study PRJEB24817) | seawater metagenome | isolation source: Sea water | place: Canada:Atlantic | collected 2013-07 | reverse complement strand
AAACATAATAAATAAAGGGTTCGACCATGCTTCGAAAACTTGGGTTTGGCTTAACCGCACTGGTAATCATGTCACCAGGCGTTGCGGCGGCATTAGGGGTTGGGGAATACGAGCTGAATTCCTACCTTAACCAACCCCTGGATATGGAGATTTCTCTGCATGAGGTTGGGGATCTGACCGCAGAGGAAATTCTCGTGGATCTGGCGTCGCAGGCCGAATTCGACGCAGCCGGGGTGGATCGTGCCTATTTCCTCAACCGTATGGATTTTGCGGTCGAGCTGCAGGCTGGTGACAAGGCGCTGCTGCATATCACTACGGATCAACCGGTTCGCGAACCCTATCTGAATTTCCTGGTGGAGTTTCTCTGGCCCACCGGTCGACTGATGCGTGAGTACACGGTGCTGCTGGACCCGCCCAGCTATGCCGACAGCGCTTCTCCAGCCGCACCGACCATCAGCCGGGCTCCACAGCCGATAAGCCGCACTGAGGCAGAACCTGAGCCGCAAGCCGCGCCGAGTCGTCCGGTCGCCCAGTCATCCCCGTCAGAATCTGCAAGCCCGGCTCCCGTTGCCAGCCAGCCGGTGGCGGATAGCGGCCAGCGCAACACCTACACGGTGAAAGCCTCCGACACCATGTGGCGTATCGCTCTCGACAACCGTCCTGCAGAAAGTGTGTCCGTGCAGCAGATGCTGGTCGCTATCCAGACCATGAATTCTGACGCCTTTATCAACAATAACGTCAACCTGGTTCGGGAAGGGACGGTGCTGCGCATTCCCAACGAACAGGAAGTGCGCAATATCTCTACCCGCAATGCCATTGTGGAAGTGGCTGACCAGAATCGTAAATGGCGCGAGATGCTGGAGGCCCGTGGTATTGAGGCCCCTCAACAGCGTGCCCAGCTTGATGGTAGCCGCCAGGTTGCCGGCAGCGATGACGATGAGCAGGGTCCGACCACTGGCCAGGTGAAATTGGTTTCCCCGGAATCCACCGCTGGTGTGGATGACGGTGACAGTACCGGCTCGGCCCGCGATGGCAGTGCCAATACCGCCGTGCTTGAGAATGAGCTGGCCATTCGTGACGAGAATCTGGACCGTCTTGACCGGGAAAATTCCGAGCTCAAATCCCGCCTGGATGACCTTGAAGGCCAAACCCGTACCAGCGAGCAATTGCTGAAGCTGCGTAACGACCAGATTGCTCAATTGCAGGAAGAACTCCGCAAGTTGCGTGAAGAGCAGGGTGTCGCCGTGGAAGGCGATGATCCGCTTATGGAAGCGCCAGCTGAACCTGTGGCGACTGCAGATGAAGAAACTGATTCCACTGTTGCTAGCGACGATGACATAGCGGCTACCGGTGACGAGGCTTCCGAGCCGACCGCGGGCGACGACGCTGACAGTGCTACTGTGGCGCAAACAGATGCCAGCGTTACCGAGGATGGCTCTGCAGCCGCTGATGATGCGGAAGGTGCGGACCGTGACGCACAGGACAATACTGATGCCGCCGTTACTGCGGCTGAGCCTGCAGTGGAAAAAGCGCCAGAAGTGGCCAAGCCAAAGCCGGTGGCACCTGCGCAGCCTCCCGTCCAGGAGCAGGGCGGCATTGTTGCCCTGTTGCTCGACAACCTGATGTATATCGCTCTGGGTCTGGTTGCCATCCTGTTATTGCTCTTCCTGCTGCTGCGCGGCAAGAAGAAGGACAGTGGTGACGATGAGAGTGATGGTGCTCTTTTTGAAGATCTGGACGATGACGGTCAGGACGAATTTGGCCTCAACCTGGACGATGACAATGTCGCCACCGGTGCTGTCGCTGACCACGATGAAGATGCCGACGTTCCGGAGCAGAGTAGCAGCCAGGATCCGCTGGAAGACGTGGAAGTCTATGTGGCCTATGGCCGCTACCCGCAGGCGGTGGATTTCCTGCGCAACGAAATCAACAAGCATCCTCAGCGGGCCGATCTGAAAGTTCGCTTGTTGGAGCTGCTCAAGGAAATGAATGACGATGCTGCCTTCCAGCAGCAGACCAGCATTTTTGCCGGCACTTCCGCTGAGGTGGATGAAGCCATTGCCCGTCTGGGCGGCGGTGTTCCATCCCGGGCATCAGGCAGCGATGATGAAGCGTTGTCCCTGGATGATCTTGAAATGGGCCTGTCCTCCGGTCTGGATGACGATGTCCCCACCATGCAGGCCGATGAGCCGGAATTGTCCACCGACGCCTCTGATGACCAGGCGAAAGGGCATCAGGACGATGAGCTGGCTGATTTCGATTTCGAGCTGGATGCGGATGAGGACAGCGACAGTGAAGATCACACTCTGATGCTGGATTCTTCCGAGGATACGGCCTCTCTGGATGATGATTTCAGCCTGGATTTTGAAGACGACAGCAAGACGGAAGCCGAGCAGGAAACACCCCTGTCCGATGCCGACAAGCAGTCCCTGGGTGCCAGCCCTGTTCTGGAGCTGGACGATGTCAGCAGTTCGTCCATGGGCGACGGTGATGCCGAGTACGGGGATCTGAATCTGGATGACATGAGCCTCGAGTTCGATGAGTCCGGCGACAGCGAAGATAACAAGGAAGAGCTGGATCTTTCCCTGGATGACCTGGACCTGGACGGCGGTTCTGATGACAGCGCCGATGACACCCTGGCGGATCTGGACCTGGAGCTGGACGAAGCGGAGAAATCCTTGGCCGGCACTGCGGACAGTGACACAGAGGATGATCTCGCCGATCTGGATCTGGAAATGCCCGCTGACGAACCGACACCGGCGTCCGAGCAGGCTGCCTCTCTGGAAGACCTGCTGGGTGATGATGACCTGGAACTGGACGGTGAGGGTGACAGCCTCTCTCTGGACGAGGACCCTGTCCGGGAAGAAGCTCCGACTCCTGAGCCGGAACCGGAAGCCCCGGTAGCTCCTGCTCAGCCGGCTGAGGAGATTGCATCGTCTCCGGAACCGCAGGCGGCGACCGGCGATGTGCTGGGCGACGAGGACGATTTCGACTTCCTCGGGGAGACCGACGAAAACGCTACCAAGCTGGATCTGGCCAAGGCCTATATTGATATGGGCGATAGCGAAGGCGCCCGCGATATCCTCAACGAGGTGATCTCTGAAGGCAGCGATCAGCAACAGGCGGAAGCCCGTGAGCTGATGGGGCAGGTAGGTTAATCCTCTGCCGCTAGGAAAAAAGGGGGCGATGCCTTAAGGTATCGCCCCCTTTTTGTTTGAGTTGCGAGTTGAAGTTCAGAGTTGGAAGAGCGTGTGGCGTTCAGCGTTGAGCCCTTGCCCGCGAAGCAGGACTGGCAAGTGCGGGCCCATCTTATCGGCTGGTTGCCACTTTGGTCCGCGATTTAACTTTCAGCTTTGACCTTTCAACTGAGGTTGCCATGGCCCGGATCGCCCTTGGAATTGAATACGACGGTACCGACTTTCGCGGCTGGCAGACCCAGCAAGCCGGCGTAAGAACTGTGCAGGAATGCCTTGAGAAGGCGCTGTCGAAAGTGGCGGACCATCCTGTGTCGGTGGTCTGTGCTGGTCGTACCGATGCTGGCGTGCATGGCACCGGTCAGGTGGTGCATTTTGACTCCGATGCCCCCCGGGAAATGAAAAGCTGGATCATGGGTGGCAATACCAACCTGCCTCGGGATGTGACCGTGCGCTGGGCCACCCCGGTGAGCGAAGAGTTCCACGCGCGGTTTTCTGCTGTCAGCCGCCGCTATCGTTACGTGATCTACAACCACTCACGCCCACCGGCCCTGTATCGCAATCAGGTTACCTGGAATTATCGGCCGCTGGATCTCAACGCCATGCGTGAAGCGGCTGGTCACCTGGTCGGCAGCCACGATTTTACCGCCTACCGCAGTGTGCACTGTCAGGCGAAGTCACCGCACAAGACACTGCACAGTTTGAAACTGCATGAATTTGGCAAGGTGATCGTGCTGGAGGCTCATGCTAACGCCTTCTTGATGCATATGGTGCGTAATATGGCGGGTGTGTTGATGACGATCGGGGCGGGCAAGCGACCCGCCCATTGGGCTCGTGAGGTGCTGGAATCCGGGGACCGTCGCAAGGGGGCTGCAACAGCACCACCATTTGGCTTGTACCTCGTCGACATCGAATACCCGGACCATTTCGATTTACCCAGAGAGCCGCTTGGCCCCCTGTGGTTGCCGGATTCCCTTGAGGCATAATGAGCAGCCGGGCAGTGGTAAATGATTTATTGCCAATGCCCCGAAACATCCCTAATCCGCCGGGCTTTTGATACACTGGAGAACCCATGACCATACCCCGGGTCAAAATCTGTGGCATCACCCGCATCGAGGATGGACTGGCGGCAGCAAACGCCGGTGCCGATGCTATTGGTCTGGTTTTTTACGAGCCCAGCCCCCGTTACGTTACGGTCGCCCGGGCGGCGGCAATATGCGCCAGCTTGCCCCCGTTTGTGACCACGGTTGGTTTGTTCGTGAATGCATCGCAAGCCACCATTGACCATGTGCTGGCTCAGGTGCCGCTGGATCTGCTGCAATTTCATGGTGATGAGCCCGCGCAGTTCTGCAGCCTTTTTTCGCGCCCCTGGATCAAGGCGGTGCGCATGAAAGATGATGTGGATTTGTATCGCTGCGCGATGGAGTATCGTGAGGCGGCAGGGCTCCTGGTCGATAGCTATGTGCCCGGTGTGCCCGGTGGTACCGGTGAGACGTTTAACTGGGGCAGATTACCCAAGGATCTGCCCCTTCCCGTGGTGCTGGCCGGTGGCCTGCACCGGGGCAATGTGGCCGATGCCGTAGCACAGGTGCGGCCTTGGGCGGTGGATGTCAGTGGCGGCGTTGAGCAGAAGACTGTTCAGGGCGGCCGCAGTGGAGGGGTCAAGGACCCTTCCGCCATCCGCGCCTTTATCAAAAGTGCGAAAATACGAGGAGTAGCTGGTGTCTGAACGCCCTGATTTTTCTGCTTTTCCTGACGCCCGAGGCCATTTCGGCCAGTTTGGCGGCTGTTTTGTTTCCGAGACCCTGATGGGGGCTCTGGACGATCTGGCCGCCATGTATGAGCGTCTCAAGGATGATCCGCAATTCCGTGCGGATTTCGACTACGACCTAGCCCACTATGTTGGCCGTCCGTCTCCGCTGTATCTGGCGGAGCGATGGTCGAAGCAGCTCGGCGGGGCAAAGATCTGGCTCAAGCGTGAAGACCTCAATCACACCGGTGCCCACAAGGTAAACAACACCATTGGCCAGGCCCTGCTCGCCAAGCATATGGGTAAGCCGCGGGTGATTGCGGAAACCGGGGCAGGGCAGCATGGTGTGGCAACGGCCACTGTGGCGGCCCGCCTGGGTCTCGAGTGCCAGGTGTATATGGGTGCGGAGGACGTGGAGCGGCAAAAGCTCAACGTCTATCGCATGAGGTTGCTGGGCGCTGAGGTGATTCCGGTGACGTCCGGTTCAAAAACCCTCAAAGACGCCATGAACGAGGCCATGCGTGACTGGGTTACCAATGTGGATGACACCTTCTACATCATCGGTACCGTGGCCGGCCCGCATCCCTATCCGCTACTGGTGCGTGACTTCCAGTGCGTGATCGGTCGCGAAGCCCGCGAGCAGAGCCTCAAGCAGGCCGGCAAGCTGCCTGATGCGCTGGTGGCATGTGTCGGCGGCGGTTCCAACGCCATTGGCCTGTTCCATCCTTTCCTCAATGATGATGGTGTGGCCATGTATGGCGTGGAAGCTGCGGGTGACGGTATCGAAACCGGCCGCCATGCGGCGCCCTTGAGTGCCGGCCGTCCGGGTGTATTGCACGGTAACCGTACCTACCTGATGGAAGACGATAACGGCCAGATCATCGAAACCCATTCCGTGTCTGCTGGCCTGGATTATCCCGGTGTGGGGCCAGAGCATTCCTGGCTCAAGGATCTGGGGCGGGTGAAGTATGTGTCGGCGGATGACAAGGAAGCTCTCTCGGCGTTCCGGGAGCTGACCCAGGTAGAGGGCATTATGCCGGCCCTGGAATCGGCCCATGCGCTGGCCTATGCTCGCAAACTGGCTCCGACCATGTCACCGGATCAGGACATCGTTATCAACCTGTCCGGTCGTGGAGACAAGGATATTCTGACTGTCGCCGCCATCGATGGCATTGAATTTTAAGGAGCAGTAATGCGTCGTATTGAAAGCTGTTTTCAGCGGTTGGCCGAGCAGAAGCGCAAGGCTCTGATTCCCTTTGTGACCGCCGGTGATTCCAGCAAGGAAGTGACGGTGCCGTTGATGCATGCCATGGTGGAAGCGGGGGCCGACATCATTGAATTGGGTGTGCCTTTCTCGGACCCCATGGCTGATGGCCCGGTGATCCAGAAGGCCTGTGAGCGGGCCCTGGCCCACGGCACCTCTACCCATGACGTGCTGGCCATGGTAAAGGAATTTCGTGAGCGGGATACCCAGACACCGGTAGTGCTGATGGGCTATCTCAACCCGGTGGAAGCGCTTGGCTACGAAAACTTTGCCAAGGCGGCTTCACAGGCCGGCGTGGATGGCATTCTGCTGGTGGATCTGCCTCCAGAGGAAGCCCTGGAAATCAAGCCGGTGATGGATACTCACGAGCTGGACATGATTTTTCTGGTGGCACCAACCACCTCGGATGCTCGTATCAAGCTGATTGGCAAGGCCGGATCTGGCTACTTGTATTACGTTTCCCTTAAGGGCGTGACCGGCTCCGCATCACTGAATGTGGACGAGGTGGCTGGACGGGTTGAAACAATTCGCAACCTTGCTCAATTGCCCATTGGTGTCGGCTTTGGTATCAAAGACGCTGAATCTGCACAGGCGGTGAGCCGGGTGTCCGATGGTGTGGTCGTAGGTAGTGCTCTGGTGAACCAGATCGCTGCCAATCCGGATAACCCGGAGGCGATCAATAAGGCCATCAGTGACATCCTGGCCGCCATGCGCAACGCTATGGATCAGTAACGGGACCTTTGCATGAGCAACAGCAACTGGCTGGAGAAAATCCTGCCTGCAGTACGTCGCCCCCAGGAAAACCGGCGCAACAACATTCCCGAGGGGCTGTGGCGTAAATGCCCACGCTGCGACGGGGTGGTGTACCGGCCCGAACTGGACCGCAACATGGATGTTTGCCCGAAGTGTGAGCATCACCTGCGCATCAATGCCCGGCGGCGGCTCAAGCTGTTTCTGGACGAGGGGCCGCAGACGGAAATCGGTGCCGAACTGGCGCCAGTGGATCGTCTCAAGTTCAAGGACTCCAAAAAGTACAAGGACCGGCTGGTTGCTGCCCAGAAAGCCACTGAAGAGAACGATGCGCTGATTGTCCTGAAAGGGGCCCTGCACGGTGAGCCCCTGGTGGCCTGTGCCTTCGAGTTCAACTTCATGGGTGGTTCCATGGGCTCGGTGGTCGGCGAGCGTTTTGTCCGCGCCGTGGATGTGTGCCTGGAGCAGAAGCTTCCGTTGGTGTGTTTCTCTGCCAGTGGCGGCGCGCGTATGCAGGAGGCCCTGTTCTCCCTCATGCAGATGGCCAAGACCAGTGCGGCGCTGGAAAAGATGCGTCAGGCGGGCCTACCCTTTATTTCCGTGCTCACTGATCCGGTATACGGCGGCGTTTCCGCGTCCCTGGCTATGCTCGGTGATGTGAATGTGGCTGAACCCAATGCCTTGATCGGTTTTGCGGGGCCTCGGGTGATTGAACAGACCGTGCGACAGAAATTGCCCGAAGGCTTCCAGCGCAGTGAATTCCTGGTTGATCACGGTGCCATCGACATGATTGTGTCTCGCCACGATATGCGCGATACCCTCCATCGCCTGCTGGCGAACATGATGGGCTGGCCCCTCCAGACCGTTGATGACTGAAGACTCTGCCGCTTCCGCTCTGGCCGCCTGGCTGGAGCGGATTGAGGCCATGCATCCCACTGAAATCGAACTGGGTCTGGAACGCATCCACCAGGTGGCCTGCCGTCTTGGTGTGGATGCCATGCCGGTGCCGGTGATCACCGTGGCTGGCACCAATGGAAAAGGCTCCACCCTGCGCCTGATGCAGGTTCTGGCCGAGCGCCATGGCCGTCGAGTCTGTCTCTACACCTCTCCTCATCTGCATCGTTTCAATGAGCGCGTGCGTCTGCCCGGTGGCCTGGCCTCGGATCAGCAGCTCTGTGAGGCGTTTGAACAGGTAGAACAGGCGCGGCAGGACGTTTCCCTGACCTATTTCGAGTTCAGTACCCTGGCGGCGCTGTGGCTGTTCCGGCAAAGCGAGGGGGATCTGGTACTGCTGGAAGTCGGCCTGGGTGGCCGGCTTGATGCGGTGAATATCGTCGACCCGAATGTGGCAGTGGTCACCTCTGTGGGACTGGATCATCAGGACTGGCTGGGTGACACCCGCGAGGCCATAGCGGGGGAAAAGTGCGGCATTGCCCGTCCCGGCAGACCGCTGATTTTTGGTGAGGCAGACTGGCCTCACAATCTGCCGGCCCTGGCAGACAGCTATGGCGTTGAGCCGGTGTTTGCCGGGCGAGAGTTTCGCCTCAATGAGCAGGGTGTGACGCTCTGTGATGGTCGCGAGCTGGGTTTTCCCGGCATGGTGACCCTGGGTCGGGATAACCTGGCGACCGCGTGTCAGGCGCTTGCCCTGGTTGGCGTCCCGGTTACCACACAGGACTGCGCAGCGGTGGCCGATGTGGCTCTGTTCGGGCGTTGTGAATTTCGCCAGCTGCAGGGACACCCATGCTGGTTTGATGTGGGCCACAATCTGGCGGCGGTGACCCGCTTCCTGCAACTGTTGCCGCCCTGCGAAGGCCGGCGGCATCTGGTGTTCGGAATGATGGCAGACAAGCCGATTGATGAGGTGGTGGCGTTATTTGCCGGTCAGTCAGTAAGCTGGCACCTCGCCGCCCCGGCCATGGCCCGGGCTGCATCGCCATCCCGGCTGGCAGCTGCCTTGCCGGCGCAGGCGCAATGCCGTCAGTATGAGAGTGTCTCCGAGGCACTGAGGGGTGCCCTGGACGCTGCACAGAGCAGCGATCAGGTGCTAATCTTCGGGTCTTTCTATACCGTTGCGGAAGCGAGGGGAGAGCAAGGTGGATAAACGAACCCGCCAGCGCATTATCGGCATTGTCCTGTTGTTGCTTCTGGCGGCTGTCCTGGCGCCCTTTGTGTTCCGGTCTCCGGAGCAGATTCGTAATGCGCTGGATATGCAAATACCGGATCAGCCAGAGATGACTGCAGTGAATGTGGAACCGGTGGTCTCTGAAGAGATGGAAAGCGCTGCGGAGGAGCGCATACAGTCCGAGCGCGAGGCTGTCAAAGAGGCTGCGCAAGAGCAGTTGCGGGCCGAGACGGACAGCGCCGGTGAATCTGCTGCTGATGCCCGTGAAGGCAGCCAGGCAGCGCCGGTTATCGAAGACGCGCCAGTGCCACCTCCTGTCAAACCGGATGATAGCCCGGTTCTGGCCGGTTTCGTGGTCCAGGTGGGCAGTTATTCTAGTGCTGATAATGCTGCAGGTGTGGTGGACAAGCTGAAAGCCGCTGGCTATCGGGCCTACAGTGAAACCGACAGCCACCAGGGCAAGGTGGTTCATCGGGTCATGGTGGGGCCGGAAATCCACAAGAAGGATGCCGAGCGAATCCGTCAGCAGCTGGCGGATGACAGTCGTTTTGGCTTCAAGGGGCTGGTGCGGATTTATGCACCCTGATTCTTGCCGTCCACCTGGCGTATCCATGGGCAAGTGCCCCTGCCTCTGTTAAACTTCGCCCTCTGAATTTTCCGGGCAGCCGGGTGCGGACAAGCGCGCCGGGTTGCCTCAGGAATAAAGCCGGTGAGAGCACGCTTTACATGAATCTGGCAGACGCCATCATTCTGATTGTCATCGCAATTTCCGCTTTGCTGAGCGTGCGCCGTGGCTTTACCCGCGAAGCCTTTTCATTGCTCACCTGGGTGGCTGCCTTTATCATCGCGCGCCTGTTCAGCCCGGCCCTGGATCTCCTTCTTCAAGATCAGATTGTCACCCCCAGCCTGCGAGCCGCCGTTGCTTTCGGCTTGCTGTTTGTCCTGACGCTGGTGGTGGGCGCCCTGATTAACCATCTGCTCGGTGAATTGATCCGTGTTACCGGGCTGAGCAGCACTGATCGCTTACTGGGTATGGTCTTCGGCGCCTTGCGAGGAGTGCTGCTGATGGTCGTGCTGGTAGCCTTGGGTCGGCATATGTTTGGCGCCGACCCGTGGTGGCAAGAATCCACTCTGGTTCCGCATCTGGTCATGATGGAAGCGTGGACTCGGGACATGGGTGAGAAGCTGCTCGCCTTGGTCATGAACGTATAAGCAACAAGGGTGTGTAACACACCATTGATATCAATGGTGTTAGCAGGCCCTAACGAGAGGAAAGTACCATGTGCGGCATTGTGGGCATTGTCGGCCATCGCTATGTGAACCAGGGCATCTATGATGCGCTGACAGTCCTTCAGCATCGGGGGCAGGATGCAGCCGGTATCGTTACCTGTGACGGGGATCGTCTCTACCTTCGCAAGGACAACGGCATGGTGCGCGATGTGTTTCGCACCCGCCATATGCGCCGTCTTGTGGGCAACATGGGGATTGGCCATGTGCGCTATCCCACAGCCGGTAGCTCCAGTTCGGCGGAAGCCCAGCCGTTCTATGTGAATTCGCCCTATGGCATCACTTTGGCCCACAACGGCAACCTCACGAACGCTGAGGCGCTGGCCGAACACATTTTTCGGGCTGACCTGCGCCACATCAACACCACTTCCGATTCCGAGGTGCTGTTGAATGTGTTCGCTCACGAATTGCAGAGCATCGGCAAGCTTCAGCCGGAACCGAACGATATTTTTGATGCCGTCGCTGCGGTGCACAAGCGGGTGGAGGGGGCCTATGCAGTGGTGGCCATGATCACCGGCTACGGGATTCTGGCATTCCGTGACCCCCACGGTATTCGTCCGGTCTGCTTTGGGCGCAAGGATACCCCCAACGGACCCGAGTACATGGTGGCTTCGGAGTCCGTGGCGCTGTCTTCCCTGGGCTTTCATATCGAGAGAGACCTGGAGCCGGGCGAGGCCATTTATATTACTGCCGAAGGGGAAATGCACACCCGTCAATGTGCAGAAAACCCGAGCCTGCACCCATGCATTTTCGAGCAGGTTTACCTGGCTCGTCCGGACTCGATCATCGACGGTATCTCGGTGTACAAGGCGCGTTTGCGCATGGGCGAGAAACTGGCGGAAAAAGTGGAGCGAGAGTGGCCGGATCACGATATTGATGTGGTCATTCCCATTCCGGATACCAGCCGTACGTCGGCCCTGCAGATGGCCAATCATCTTGGCGTCAAATACCGGGAAGGGTTCATCAAGAACCGTTATATCGGCCGCACCTTCATCATGCCCGGCCAACAGCAGCGCAAGAAATCTGTACGCCAGAAACTCAATGCCATCGAGCTGGAGTTCAAGGGTAAGAATGTGCTGCTGGTGGATGATTCCATTGTGCGCGGTACCACCTGTAACGAGATCATCCAGATGGCACGGGAAGCCGGCGCCAAGAAAGTGTATTTTGCCTCGGCGGCGCCAGCGGTACAGTTCCCCAATGTCTATGGCATCGATATGCCGGCAGCCCAGGAGCTGATTGCCCACGGTCGTACCACTGAGGAAATCGGCAAACTGATTGGTGCAGACAAATTGATCTATCAGGACCTGGAAGATCTGGTGGAGACGTGCAAAGAAGGCAATCCCGGAGTGGAGTCTTTCGACTGTTCCGTGTTCAATGGAATCTATCTGGCAGGCAACATCACACCGGAATATCTGGCAGGCCTTGAAGCACGGCGCAATGACATGGCCAAGGGCAGTAATGAAAAAACCCAGGCACTGGCAGATAACGAGATTATCGATTTGCACAACACAAACTGAGTAAGACCCAAGGGAAAATTGAGGCCATCAATGAACGATCTTGATCCGACACAACTCGATGTGGAAACCCTGGCAATCCGCACGGCACAGTTGCGTACGGACGAGATGGCTCACTCAGATCCGATTTTCCTGACCTCCAGCTTTGTCTATGAAAGTGCCGCCCAGGCGGCGGCGCGTTTTGGCGGTCAGGAACCGGGGAATATCTATTCCCGTTTCACCAATCCAACCGTGCGTGCTTTTGAACAGCGCCTGGCCGCGTTGGAAGGGGGCGAGGCCTGCGTGGCCTTTGCCTCCGGCATGGCCGCTATCAGTGGCACCTTCTTTTCCCTGCTCTCACCCGGCGATCATATCGTCAGCTCCCGCAGTGTGTTCGGCACCACCAATGTGGTGTTTGACAAATATCTGGCCAAATTCGGCATCGAGACGTCGCTGGTGGACCTGAGCGACCTGAAGGACTGGGAATCGGCAATCCGTCCGGAAACCCGCATCCTGTACCTGGAAACACCGTCCAATCCGCTATCGGAAATTGGCGATATACGAGCCCTGGCCAAACTGGCCCACGACAATGGCGCCTTGCTGGTGGTGGATAACTGTTTCTGCACGCCGGCCTTGCAGAAACCGCTGGAACTGGGTGCGGATATCATTATTCACAGTGCCACCAAATACCTGGATGGTCAGGGGCGCTGTCTTGGTGGTGCCGTGGTTGGGCCGAAAGCAGAAATGGAAGAAGTGCTGGGTTTTGTCCGCTCTGCGGGTGCCTGTATGAGCCCCTTCAACGCCTGGGTATTCCTGAAGGGGTTGGAAACATTGTCGTTGCGCATGGAAGCCCAGAGTGCCCGCACTCAGGTGTTGGCCGAGTGGCTGGAAAGTCAGCCGGGCATCGTGCGGGTGCACTATGCGGGTCTCAAGAATCACCCCCAGCATGCCCTGGCCGGTAAGCAACAGTCCGGTTACGGTGCAGTCATGTCCATTGAAGTAGAAGATGCTGCGGGCAACCGGGATCGACAGGCAGCCTGGCGCTTTATTGATGCCACCCGGCTGATTTCCATTACCGCTAACCTGGGTGATGTTAAAACGACGATTACGCATCCGGCGTCAACCACCCATGGGCGCGTGAAAGAGGAAGAAAAACAACGGGCCGGGGTTACCGAAAATCTTATCCGTCTGGCCATCGGCCTGGAATCGGTGAACGACCTGAAGGCAGATTTGAACCGGGGGTTAGAGGCGCTCGGTAGCGCATAAAACGAGACGTTGCATACGCAATGCAACCTGTAAACAGAAAACGCTTTGGCATGACGCGTGAAGCGTCCAGCCTGTGGCGTTTGAAAGGGGAACCATGCAGGCACTGGATAAAGCCCTGGCCCAGGTGGGTCGTGTGGTACTGGGCAAAGAAGAACAACTGAAGCTCGCGCTTACCTGCATGCTGGCCAATGGCCATCTGCTTATCGAAGACCTGCCCGGCATGGGAAAAACCACCCTTGCTCATGCCCTGGCCCGGGTGTTCAAGCTTGAGTACCGGCGAGTGCAATTCACCAGCGACATGTTGCCGGCGGATATTCTCGGCGTTTCCGTATTCGATCCCAATACGCAGCAATTTTCCCTTCGCGAAGGGCCGGTGTTCACCCAGTTGTTGCTTGCCGATGAGATCAACAGAGCCACACCGAAAACCCAGAGCGCTCTGCTGGAGGCCATGGAAGAGCGACAGGTGACGCTGGATGGGGTCACACGTCCCTTACCGCAACCGTTCTTTGTGGTCGCTACACAGAATCCAGTGGACCAGGCGGGCACGTTTGTGTTGCCTGAATCTCAGCTTGACCGCTTTCTGATGCGGATTTCCCTGGGCTACCCAGCCCCGGAAGTGGAGCTGCAGTTGCTGGCCGGTGGCGACCTGCGAGAGCATGTTCGTGAACTGCAGGCGGTGATTAACAGTGAGGGGCTGATCAAGCTGTCACAGTTAGTGGGCAAGGTTCGCGCCAGCCATGAACTGCTGGACTATGTGCAGCGGTTGCTGGATGCCACTCGTTCTGATGATCGTTTCGTTGCCGGCCTCTCTCCCCGCGCCGGCCTGGGTCTGCTCAAGGCAGCCCGGGCATGGGCCCTGGTCAGTGGTCGCGATTATGTGCTGCCGGAAGATGTGCAAGCGGTGTGGCCATCCGTGGCGGAGCACCGTCTCAGTGCACGTCAGGGAGGGAGTGTGGCAGCCATCACTCAGTCCCTGCTGCAGTCCGTACCCGTCATCCGCCGCTAGCCCATGCAGCTACCGGCGCCGATACGTAACCTTTACGAACGTTGGCTGGCCCGGCGTTTGCCGCCGGCCAGACAGATCGTGCTGGATCAACGGCGCATCTTTATCTTCCCCACCGGGTACGGTTTCTTTTATCTGCTGGTAGCGGCATTGCTGTTCATCGGTGGCATCAATTATGAAAACAACCTGATCTTGGCCTTGTCTTTCCTGCTTGCCAGCCTGTTTATGGTGGCGATCCTGCATACCTTCCGGAATCTGTCTGCTCTGGGTATACGCAACGGTGACAGCGAATCCGGTTTTGCCGGAGAGGAAGGGGCGCTGGAAATCGTATTGTTTGCCCAGCGACGTGAGCACCATTGTGTCTGGCTGCGCTGGCCTGGCCAGAACGGTCAGCAGATCAGCATCCGCAGGGGCGAAGAAGAAAGCCTGTGGCTGAACCTGCCTCTGGCAAAGAGGGGCAGGGTGATGGCACCACGTCTCAAGGTGGAAAGCTGTTTCCCCCTGGGGCTGTTGCGTACCTGGTCCTATGTATCCCTGGACCATTATTGCCTGGCCTGGCCGCGTCCGGAGGAAAGCCTGGATTGCCCGGCAGATGGCGGCAAGGAAAGTCAGCAAGCGTTCAGTAGCGGTCAGTCGGGAAATGACGAATTTCAGGGGCTGCGCAGCTACATTCCCGGGGATTCCCTGCGCCGGGTAGACTGGAAAGGTTATGCCCGGGGTCGTGGGTTGAATACCAAGCAGTTCGAAGAGCCGTTGGGAGGGCGACTTTGGCTGCGTTGGGACCGTTTACAGGGGCTTGGCGAGGAGCAGCGACTGTCTGTGCTGTGCTACTGGATATTGCAACTGGATAGGCAACGCCAACCCTATGGCTTGGCGTTGCCGGGTCTGACGTTGGCACCGGATGCCGGTGACGTACATCGCTGGCGGCTGCTGGATGCTCTGGCCAGTTATCCGGATTTCTGAGGTTCTTCATGGCGCGCATTTATCAGGTCCCGTCCCATACCCGAATCTGGCTTGCCCTGGCGGTCTTGCTGTGTTCCATGCCGCAACTCGTCAAAGGGCCCCTCTGGCAGGCGGGATTGTTGTTGCTGGTTATTCTGATTCGTTGGTTGGTGGAGCTGCAGCGTCTGACGTTGCCGGGTCGCATAGTTCGTTCATTGCTGTTGATTGGCGCTGTTGCGCTGACCTTTTATAGCTTTGGTAGATTGTATGGCCCTGAAGCAGGCGTTGCCTTGCTCGTCAGCCTGTTTGCGCTCAAGTATCTGGAAGTGGTGCAGCAACGTGATGCCTATGTGGTGATTGTGCTGGGGTATTTCGTCTGTGCTACGGCACTGCTGTTTTCCCAGACACCGGGTATGTTTCTCTATGTGATCCTTTGCATGACGGTCCTTACTTCTTGTCTGGTGGGGATAAATCACAGTGATACCCGTGCCAATGGCCTTCTGCATGGCAAGCGTGCGCTGGTAATTACCTTGCAGAGCATCCCCCTGATGATGGTGTTGTTCTTGTTGGTGCCTCGCGTGGCGCCGCTGTGGAATATGCAGGTGGGGGGGGGCAAGGCACGAACTGGCATGAGCGACAGTATGTCGCCGGGCCAGATTAGCGAGTTGTCGGAATCCGCAGAGCTGGCTTTTCGGGTGGACTTTCAGGGTGAGGTGCCGCCACGGGCTCAGCGTTACTGGCGGGGGCTGACACTGAGCCACTACGATGGACGTACCTGGCAGCAGGCAGTACCCCAGGGGCAGTCGGAATCGGAATACCTGTATCGGCGAGGAAGCGAAAAACCGGACTGGTACCAAGAGCTTGAGAATCGCCGCTCTTCCGAGCAAAAACGTTATCTTTACGAGGTGATTGCCGAGCCCTCCCAGCGACGATGGCTGTTCAGCTTGGCTGTTCCCTTCCCACTGGATGGTGATATGGCACTGGCCAAGGATATGCGTTTGGTGGCCAATCAACCAGTATCCCAACGATTGGCCTATCGGGTGGAAAGTATTCCAGCTGCCACTGAAGTTATCGGCCTGACGTCGCAAGAGCGGCAATTAATGCTGTCATTACCGCAAAGCGCGGGAAGAAAAGCCCGAGGGTTGGCGCACCAATGGCGCTTGGAAAGCAGTTCAGCCCGCGATATTGCCCAGCGGGCGTTGCGATATTTTCGCGATCAGCCTTTTCATTACACCCTGCGTCCGCCCCGGCTCACAGCGGATCCGGTGGATGACTTTCTGTTCCGAACCCGGCGGGGTTTCTGCGAGCACTATGCCTCAAGCTTTACCTTCCTGATGCGTGCGGCCGGTGTGCCGGCCAGGGTTGTGGTCGGCTATCAGGGTGGTGAGCAGAATGATCTGGGTACCCATTTTTTGGTGCGTCAGTACGATGCCCATGCTTGGAGTGAAATCTGGTTGGACGGGGAGGGATGGATCCGTGTTGATCCCACCGGCGCGGTTGCCCCTGATCGTATTGAGCTTGGACTCCGAGAAGCCCTCGAGAACAGTGAAGATGGCAGAGATCTGCTGGCTGATCTGGGCTTGCGGAGTTTCTCGGATGGCGGGCTATTCGCGAAAGTCAGCCAGTGGATGGATTATGTGGATTTCCGTTGGCAGACCTGGGTGCTGGGCTACGACAGCGCCTTTCAGTCCGATTTTCTGGAAAATCTGATCGGCGCGGTTACGCCAGTACGCATTGCCATTGCCCTGATCGTTGCCGTTGCCATGTTGATGGGGCTCTATGCGTTTTTTCTGTTGTGGCAGACCGGCAATGAGAAGCTGACCTTGATGGAGCGGGAATACTGGCGGCTGCATCAGCGCGCTAGTGAACGGGGGCGGCCACTGGTGGCGGGTCTCACTCCTATGCAGCTATGCGAGGCGATCAGTGATCAGTGGCCGAAGGCGGCGGTTGCTGCCCAGAACTGGGCAAAATACTATCAGAAGCTCCACTATGATCCGCTCTCCCTGCCGGATAAGCAGCAAAGGCGCCATTTACGTAGCCTGAGAAATCGCTTATACAAATTATTGGACTAGTGTGCTATCAGTAGTTCATGGCCCACTGGCCACGAGCTGCGATAACCGGTTGTTATGGAGAACGACAAATGCGCGCCGCAAATTACAAGAAAGGGCTCGAACTCACTGACCACAGTCCCTGGGCTCAGGCCTTCTGGGACGATCTGGTACCGTTGAAAAACCGGGTAGTAGAGCATCAGGTGTTTGTGGAAATGGGGGCCGGAACACTGAGCCTGCCTCGTTTTCGTAGTGCCTTGCTTAATTTCTATCCGTTGGTTGAAAATTTCCCCAAGTACATGGCCCTGAATCTGGCCAAAACCCAGCCCGGTCGTTACCCAGGGCACGAAGAAAGCAAGAATTGGTTGATCAGCAATATCAAGGTCGAGCAGCGCCATGCCTACTGGTACCAGGACTGGGCCATGGGGTTTGGTATCACTCTGGAAGAGTTGGAGTTTGTGACACCGCCGCCAGCCATGGATGCAGTGAACCATTACCTCTGGCATATGGGCCGTCAGGCCAGCCTGGAGGAGGGATTGGCTGCCACCAATCTGGCCATTGAATGGGCCACCGGCGAATGGAGTCAGAGCGTGGTCAAGGGTATGCAGGCCTACCAGGAGAATGGAGTAGCCACCATCAATCGCCATTCCATGGCATGGTTACGTGCCCACGCCTCCTACGATGATGCGCACCCCCATGAGGCCATGGAATTGATCAAACTCACCTGTGTTGATGATGCAAGCCGGGACAGGGCATTCGCGGCAGCGGCCAAAGGCCTAGAGTACTACATTCTGGCACTGGACCACTGTTACGCAGAGTCGGACTGAATCGACGGGGCACGGCTAAAGCCGGGAAAGCTGTCTATTGAGACTTGGCGGTTCCTCCCGGTTTTGTGCCTGTTCTGGCTGTTAACCATTCACTATCAACCGCTCACTGCCTTTACATATACACCTTCAGCTTTTCGCGAATGACCCGCTGGATTGCCTTGACCTCCATAGGTGAACGGTCTGACAGCTTGGATGGCTGGATCCTGTGCAAGTGAAGCGAGGGAGAGTCCTTGCGGAAGGCCCGGAGGTCTCCTTTAGTGATGACGGGGAGAAACGGCACCTCCTCGGTTTCCTTTTTCATCAGCGCCCATAGGCCCACTTTCAGAGGCACGGGCTTGATGACCTTTTCATTGCCCTTGAGCAGTCGAAGGGTCAGGAAAAGTCCCTCTTTGTTGAAAAACTCGCCGGGCAAAATATGCATGCCGGTGGGGTGTACGCTATGTTCCCCGATATTGTTAAACGTATCGTGGTAGGCGTACGGGTTGGGCAGAATCACCAGCGAGCGATCATCATCCGGCGGTATGGAAATATCATAGTTAGTATAGAGCTGTTCCACCGGCGCACTGTAGACGCACAGCGTATCCTGGAACTGTTTGATAAAATTGACCGCCCGCTGGTGGTTGTCAAAGTCATTCAGTTTCCAGATGAGGTGCTCAGGAATCCCCAAGTCGTTCATCATAAATCACTATTTTGATTGGTTATTAATTCTTAGTGGTGATGCTAAGAATATAGCATAGGTGGGTTTCATCACCAGTGGTATTGCCAGATCAGCATGACCAAGAGTGACCACCGTGACTCTTACGGAGCAATGGACGCAACAAATGCAGAGAGAATTTCCCGTAGATGATGTTGTTACGCAATTGCTTGATGTCTTGCAGCAAGCAGGTTGTGCGATTCTGGAAGCTCCGCCAGGGGCCGGAAAATCCACACGCGTGCCGCTACGTCTGCTGGACAGTTTCGGTGCTGGGCAGGGCCGTATCTTGATGCTGGAGCCACGCCGGGTGGCTGCTCGTTCCGTGGCCACCTTTATGGCCTCTCAGCTGGGAGAGTCGGTGGGGCAAACCGTTGGTTACCGGACCCGCACCGATACCCGGGTTAGTGTCGCCACACGGCTGGAGGTTGTCACAGAGGGCGTGCTGACCCGCATGGCGTTGAGTGATCCGGAGTTGCAGGGCATCTCAATGGTGATCTTTGATGAGTTCCATGAACGCTCCCTGCATGCGGATCTGGGGCTGGCGCTGGTCAGGGAAATCCGTGAAGCATTCCGGCCAGATCTCGGGCTGCTGGTCATGTCCGCCACCCTGGATTGCGGACCGCTGGTGACCCTGCTGGGGGCGCCGGTGATTCGCAGTGAAGGGCGTAGTTTTCCAGTCGATGTGATGTATCGGCCGCCTGCCCCTCGTCAGGACTGGCGAGATCATTGCGTGCAGCAAATCTGTTCTGTGGCCGGTGATGCTCAGGTGGTACTGGTGTTTCTGCCCGGCCGTGCGGATATCCGTCGGGTGGCCCGCGGTCTGTCTGAATTCGGACTCAGCTTGCCGATTGTCGAGTTGCATGGGGGGCTGCCGTTGGCGCAGCAACAGCAGGTGCTGGAGTCAGCCAGACACGGCGATGCCATGATTGTGCTAACGACCAATGTGGCAGAAACCAGCCTGACCATCGAGGGGGTTACCCATGTCATTGATAGTGGCCTGGCTAGGGAGCCGGTCTATGATCCGGCCCGCCACCGTAGCCGGCTGGTCACGCGTCGAATCAGCGAGGCCAGCGCCCGCCAGCGGAGCGGTCGGGCAGGGCGGTTAGGTCCCGGTTGCTGCGTGCGGCTATGGCCTGAGTCCGAGGTCATGGCCAGCCACCAGAAACCGGAAATAGCGCGAGTGGCGCTGGATCAGCTGGTGCTGGATCTGGCCCGCTGGGGATGCCGGGAGCCGCAGCAGATGCACTGGCTGGAGGCACCGCCATTGCCGGCCTGGCAGAGCGCGGTGGCCAGGCTTCGCGATGGTGGCGCGCTGGATAGGCAAGGCGGGCTGACAGACCATGGTGCAGCCATCGCCAGCCTGGGAGTCGAGCCGGCGCTAGCCATGCTGATACTGGCAGGCAGGGAGCAGGGATTGCCGGTGGCCGCAGCCCGAGTCGCGGCCTTGTTGTCCGAGCGGGACATCCTCAATGGTCAGGGCGTGGATTTGCGTAGTCGCCTGCAAGCACTGGAAAGCCACCCCGACCGCCACAGACTACTTCTGGCTGAAGCTCAGCGACTACTGCCTGGCAGGCCACCCCGCGATAGCAATGACTGGCGGGATTGTCTGGGTGGGTTGCTGGCCCGGGTCTACCCTCGACAGGTGGCCCGCCTGCGCCAGGGGCAGGGCAATCGTTACCAGATGATGGACGGCCCCGGTGTACAACTGCCACCCGGAGATAGTCTGGCTGGAACACAATGGTTGTTGATTCTGGATACGGACGGCCAGCCCCGGGATGCCCGCATCCGACTCGCCATGCCACTGAAAGAGTCGGATCTGCAATCAGTCATGGCGCAGCATGGACAGTGGCATGAGCAGATTGGTTGGGATAGCGAGCGTCAGCGGGTAACTGGCTGGCGTCAGCACAGTCTGGGAGCCATTGTTTTGCAGAACCAGCCCATGGAATCGTTGAGCGCGGAGCAACAGATTCAGGGCTTGTTGGAGGGGTTGCGTGGGGATGGCCTGCGGCTGTTGCCCTGGTCTGAGAGCTGTCGGCAGTGGCAGGCCAGGGTGACAAAACTGGCCGCTGTGGACGAGAGCGCCTGGCCGGATGTGAGTGATGCGGCCTTGCTGGAAAATCTGGAACGCTGGCTGGCACCGTTTCTCGCCGGCATGCGCACGCTGCAGGATTTAAAGCGGGTAGCCGTGCATGACGCTCTCAATCTGTTGTTGACGGAAGATCAGCACAAGCATCTGCAGCGCTGTATGCCAGAGGCTATTGTCATTCCCACCGGGCGGCGGGTGCAACTCGATTACAGGGGGGATACGGTGGTGCTGGCCGTCAAGTTGCAGGAACTGTTCGGGCTCACCCAACTGCCGCTCATTGCTGAGGGCAAGCTGACTATCAGTGCGCATTTGCTGACTCCGGCAGGGCGGCCGGCAGCCATTACCGATAACCTGGAACGATTCTGGCGGGAAAACTACCAGGCGGTGCGCAAGGACTTGCGTGGCCGATACCCCAAACATCCCTGGCCGGAAGATCCGCTAACGGCACTGGCCACAGCGGCCACCAAGAAGCGGATGTCGTCTGACTCTACCTAAAATAAACCAGATCTAACCAGAGAAGCCTTCCTAGAGTCACATGTTCGCATGTAGTAAGCCTGCATAAATAACGCTGCGTTTAAACCTGCCATCGATCATGCAGTCCCGTATCCAAGTCAGAAATTGCCGATACCCTGCCAAGCGAATCAATGCATACATATTCCGATAAAATGTTTACATTGGCCACTTGTCACAAATATCTAAAAAAAAGCTGCAATTTTGTGAGGTGCATCATAATATCCATGATTGTAAAATTATGTATCTATAAGAATCCAATAGTTACATTTTGTTGGCGTAGCCAATAAGAGCTTCAACGCCAATTCTGCACTCCGGGGGTATTCTCTGAATTTTTCATCATCGTTCTCGGCTAGCTTGTTGCTGGCGATATGGCTGTTCGTGCCGAGCTACAGTTTTGCCGACAAGTTGATTGTTGAGCATCAACGTCGAGTTTCGGTTGAAGCTGTGGATGAGCCATTAACAGTTGTTCTGGCCCATATCGGTGAGTCTGGGGGTCTGGAGGTTGTCGTGGATCCGGCTGTCGACAAGGCTGTTTCCGTCTCAGTGAGCAATCGTTTTATCAAGGCTGCTCTGGAGAAAATTGCCCGGGAAAATGACTTAAACATGATTATCGGCTGGCAGAAACAGGTGAGTGGCCCCGCAGAGATCGTCACGGTGAGAGTTCTGGCGAACGGCCAGGTGGCAGAGGCGGGAAGCGCCAATACGAAAAAAGTGGACTGGTACCGCGCGTCAGTACGCCAACACAACAAAGAGAAGTCACTGGTAAAACGAGAAGTAAAGAAGCAGCAGCGTGCCGATAGACGACGAGTCAGGCAGGAGGGTCTCGCTGAGGGCTACATTGAATAAAAATATAAATTTTTTAGATGTTAAAGGGATTCAACCAATGGTAATAGGGGATAGAAAATGAGTAGCTTTAATAAACTAAAAGGAATGGCGGGAGCCTCAGTCGTAGCGGGTGCAGGTCTTATCGGGATGATGGCCTCGTCAGCACGAGCTGGAGTGAAGACGTCATTTACCGGTAGTAACGGTGGTTACCTGACCTTTCATGATGCGGACAAAGATTGGGCACACGGGTTTTATTTCAGTGGCTCAAACTCCTCCGTAGTTACGGATTATTACAGCAGTATCTCAGAAGGTGCTATTGGAAAAACAAGCTCATGTACAACATCAGTCACTACTTTCTGGAGTTGCTATTCATATTCCGATGCTTATGACGGAGTGCTTGGCTTGGAGGTGAACTCCAATGGTTTCAGCCCGGTGTTTGCTGAAGTGGTGGTCAGTGATTATCAAATTGATGCCGGCTCCAATGTGGATATTGATACAGACCTTGATGCCAGCGTGAAATGGGCGTTTTTGAAGGATAGCCCGGTAACCCGGGGATTGTTCTCTGTGATGAACAAAAGTGCTGTGGATCAGTCAGTGACCCTTTCTGTTTATGGTAACTGGGGCGCTGATGGTCAGGGGGGCATTATTGATACCAGTAACGGCGACCAAGTTGTCGATAATACTGATACATGGGTAACAATTGCCGATGATTTGGTCAATGGTGATAATAGCGATCCCGTTATTACCACGGGTATTTCAGGGCCTGGTTCTACCGTGACGACTACAGTCGTCGATCTTGATACCAGTAATTACGTGATCGACTACACCTTTGATGTTCCAGCTGGTGCCACTCGCAGTATTGTGGCGTTTCATGAGATGTCGAAAGACATTACTGGCGCTGCAGGAATTGCGGGTCACTATGAGAGCGGTAGCGCCCTGAATCAAGCGAACCTGTTGGCTGGTTTGACTAATTCTGAGCGCTCACGGGTTGTCAATTATGCACTGCCGCAGGCATCAGTTGCGGAAGATACCCGTGCACGCAGTAGTAGCGGGGGGAGTGCGGGTGCCGCCTTTATGGCGTTGATTGCAGGAATGGGAATTGCTCGCCGTCGCACCAAGCGTTAATAGCACCACGAGAAGCCATCCCTGGATGGCTTCTTTTTTACAGCGGGAAGACCATTGAACAACGAATCCTTTTCCTCTTTGAAAGCCTCTATTCTCACTGCCTTGTCTGCAGACAATCCGCATAAAACGGCCGCGCTAATTAATGAATTTCTTATTGCTTTCCCTGATAGGCCTGAGCCTCTCTATTTTGATGGCCTGAGGGCTCTCCTTGCCGGCGATAATATCAAAGCCAAAGAGAGACTCTCATTGGCGCTGGGTTTCGACCCCGGTAATATTAATGTTCTGCTGAATCTGGCAGTGGCTCATCAGCGAACCGGAGAACTGGGTCTGGCCATTGCCTACTATTGTTCAGCACGTCAAATTGATCCTAAAAACTTGCAGGTTTTGATCAATTTGGGGAGTTGTTATTATCAGGCTGAATCCTATCAGTTGAGCAAAGAAACATTTTATCAAGCACTGAAACTGGATGAAGGTAATGCCGTCTGCCTATCCGGACTGGCGGATATTGACCGGGCGAAAGGTAATTGGCGTCGGGCAATACAATTCTATAAAAAAGCTGTTGCGGTTGAACCAAATAACGAGCTGGCCAATAACAATCTGGCGTTAATGTATCTGAACCTTCAGAATCATGAACTTGCGCAGGAAGCAGCCAAAAAAGCCATCGAAAAGAATCCTGACAACATTGATGCGCATGTGGCTCTGGGCCGCTCTTTGATTGCACGAGAGGATTATGAAGCGGCTATGGATGTCTTCGCGGCTGCTTTCGAGCGTAATCAGGACCATGCGGAGCTAATTTCACAGATTGGTAGCAATTTTCTGAATGTTGGTGACCATTCCGAAGCTTCGAGTTGGTTCAACAAGGCGCTTTCCATTGAGGCGGGTCATCCGACTGCTATTATTGGCATGGCGCAGGCTCTAGATAAGCATGATCTACATCGGCAAGGCATTGAATTGCTGAAAGAGCATGAAGAGACATTAAATCGGCGCCCCCATTACTGGTCTACCTTGTCTGATCTTTATTGGAATGAGGGGCAGGCTGATGACGCTCTAGAATGTTTGTATGAGGCAAAAAAACTGGCGCCACAACAAGCGAGTTTATATAGCAAAATCGGAAATATTCTTTCCTCCTCCGGAAATGTAGAGGGTGCAGAAAAAAGTTTTTATAAGGCCTTGGAGGAGCAGGAGCACTGTATTTCGGCTATTAGCGGCCTGGCTACATTGAAAAAATCAGGCCTTGATTCGCACCATGTGGCGACAGCTGAAAGACTTATTCTAGAAAGCTCTATTGCTGATGGCGGCAGGGCATCATTGCACAACGCGCTCTCATATTACTACGCTGGGAAAAAGAACTTTGAAAAAGCTGCTTTCCATATGCAGCAATCAAATGCCTTGCAGTGGAATTCCAAGGTTCGCCAAGGTTGGGAGTACGATACACAGAAGCATATTGAGAATGTCCGGCATCAAAAGAGAGTTTTCAGCAAACAGCAGATTGTCAGTAATATTCAGTTTGGTCATCCTTCAAGAATGCCTGTTTTTATCGTCGGTATGCCACGTTCAGGAACCACATTGACGGAACAGATTCTTGCCAGACACCCGGCTGTTCTTGGGGTGGGCGAGAAGAACTATGCAATTATTGCGTTGCAGGCTTATCAGAACCTTTATGCGAAAAAGTATGGGATCAAACCAAGGGTCGCAAATGACCAGTGTCTGACCGAGCCGGATGGAGAATTGCTCACGCGAGTTGCTGAAGAATATCTGACGACACTACAGGAACAGATTGATAAAGCGAACAAGCCTGATGTGCAGTTTGTAGTGGACAAAATGCCAGACAATTATCTCAATATCGGCTGGTTGAAGTTGCTGTTCCCGAATGCGTGCATTATCCATGCTCGACGAGATCTTCGTGATGTGGCTATGTCATGTTGGCAAACGCAGTTCGGAATGATTCGTTGGGCTTGTCACATTGATCATCTGGTTGCCAGGTTTGAAGGTTATCTTGAAATCATGAAGCACTGGCGTGATGCGTTTTCTGGAGGTTTTCTCGAAACAGATTATGAGCATCTTGTCGAGGATCAGGAAGCAGGATCAAAACGGTTGATTGAGTATATCGGACTACCTTGGGATGAGAGCTGCTTGCGGTTCTATGAATCTGACAGGTTGGTTAGAACCGCCAGCATTACTCAGGTACGGCAACCGATCTATAGCACATCCGTAGCAAAGTGGGCCCCATATGAGCCGTTTATTCCGAAGTTGATCAATCCTCTTAGCGATCTGATGCTAAGTTATCGCTAATGTCTGCCACTTTGAATGTGGTTATTTGAAGTGTAAAAAAAAGCCCGGCGTATGCCGGGCTTTTTCGGTGAAGCGATCAGTCAATCTTAAACAGATTGAGCAACCGGGATCTTCACGGTATCTGCCACGTCCTGGTACTCCGGCATCTGGTCGAAGTTCAGGTAGCGGTAGATCTCGGAGGACATGGAATCGATGGTGTTCGCGTATTCCATATACTCTTCGGTGGTCGGCAGCTTGCCGAGAATGGACGCCACAGACGCCAGCTCAGCCGATGCCAGGTACACATCCGCACCCTGACCCAGACGGTTCGGGAAGTTACGGGTGGAGGTGGATACCGCGGTGGACTTCGGCGCGATGCGAGCCTGGTTACCCATGCACAGGGAGCAGCCCGGCATCTCGGTGCGCGCACCGGCGCTACCGAAGATGTTGTAGTAGCCTTCTTCGGTGAGCTGGTGCTGATCCATCTTGGTCGGCGGAGCAATCCACAGACGGGTCGGCATGGTGCCGCTTTCCACTTTCTGCAGCAGTTTACCGGCTGCACGGAAGTGACCGATGTTGGTCATGCAGGAACCGATGAACACTTCGTCGATCTTGGCGCCAGCCACGTCGGACAGGGTCTTGGCATCGTCCGGGTCGTTCGGGCAGCACAGTACCGGCTCGTTGATCTGGTCCATGTCGATTTCGATGACGGTGTGGTACTCGGCATCGGCGTCGGCACGCATCAGGCTCGGGTTTGCCAGCCACTCTTCCATGCCCTGAATACGGCGTTCGATGGTGCGCGCATCGCCGTAGCCATTGGCGATCATCCACTTGAGCATGGTGATGTTGGACTTCAAGTACTCGGTCACGCTGTCTTCGGACAGGGTGATGGTACAGCCCGCAGCGGAACGCTCGGCGGACGCGTCAGACAGCTCGAATGCCTGTTCAACGGTCAGGTCATCCAGGCCTTCAATTTCCAGTACGCGACCGGAGAAGACGTTGACCTTGCCCGCTTTGGCAACGGTCAGGTGGCCGTCTTTGATGGCCTGCATGGGGATGGCGTGTACCAGGTCACGCAGGGTGATGCCCGGCTGGCGCTTACCCTTGAAGCGAACCAGAACCGATTCCGGCATGTCCAGCGGCATAACGCCGGTGGCAGCAGCGAACGCAACCAGACCAGAGCCGGCCGGGAAGGAAATGCCCATGGGGAAACGGGTGTGGGAGTCACCACCGGTACCAACGGTATCCGGCAGCAGCATACGGTTCAGCCAGGAGTGGATGATGCCGTCGCCCGGACGCAGGGAAACACCGCCACGGTTCATGATGAAGTCGGGCAGGGTGTGCTGGGTTTCCACGTCAA
>OJIS01000138.1_pt1 | contig 26997 bp, 25 predicted proteins | sample 1595671 | NCBI WGS metagenome assembly OJIS01 (sample SAMN05416814, study PRJEB24817) | seawater metagenome | isolation source: Sea water | place: Canada:Atlantic | collected 2013-07 | reverse complement strand
ATCTACACAGAGTAGATCGTCGGCAGCGTCAGATGTGTATAAGAGACAGCGTTGGCCTCGTTGCTTCGATCTTCAGTCCACTCGCATACTGTAAGTATGGATGCCCGACCGGAGCTCTCTTTAAATTCCTCCGTAAATCCTCCGGCACCAATTGCTTCAGTCTGCGCGACCTCGTGGCCGGACTCCTTTGTTTGGCCTCCTTCATGAGTTAAACATGCCTCGAAATCTCTACGACGACCTTGATCTCCTTTACCGTGAAATTTGGGGAACCTCGCTTCATCACGGTCTTTGGATCGAGGGTAATGAGTCACCTTTGCTTGCCCGTGAAAACCTCGTCAAGCTTGCCCTCTCACTTCTTCAACCCAAAGGAACCATCGCCGACATTGGGTGCGGTTATGGCATCCTCGCCCATCGACTCATCCGCGAGTTCAACTGCAAAGTGATCGCCAATACTTCATCTCAAGTCCAGCAGCAGTTCATCGAACCTCATTCCTCCCTCACCATCTTCGGGAGAGATTGGTTACAGGTCGATCTCCCCAAAGACTCTCTGGATGGAGCCATCGCGATCGAGAGTTTTTCGCACTTCCCCTCCTTCGGAGCCTGCCTTGACAAAACCATCGCGGCCATGAAACCCGGCGCCCGACTCCTGATCGCCGACTGGTTTTCCGAAACCGGTCATCGCCCTTTCCTTCGGCACCTCGCCAAATCCGGTGACCTCCCAACCTGGCGATCTCTCGACTCCCTAAAAACCGCCGCCACGGCCCAAGGGATTCGATTAATGCAATCCGTCAATCTCTCGTCCGAGGCTGCACCGACTTGGTCTCATCTTTTCCGCGCAGCCCTCACTGTCCCCCTTCGCAAACCAAGGCTACTCCCCCTCTTTTCCTCCCAACTCCTCAGAAAACCATCACTCCTCTGGACCTTCCCCCTGCTCCGCTTGGCATACAAAACCGGGGATTTGGAGTATCATGTCATTTTAATAGAAAAGTAGATTTCGGTTTCGTCTCGCGGTCTTCAAAAATTTCTCCTAGGTTCTGGCACAGCCATGAAGAAAGCACGTTTCCCTCGCTCCATCATTCTTGTCGCTGCCCTCTATCTCGTCGTCGCGATTACGGCCGCCGTGACCCAGCAGAATTGGGAATTCCTCAAGATCTACATTCCTTTCTTCATTGTGATTGCCGGAGTCGTTGCGCTCATGCACTCCCGCGTTAATTTTTCAAAGACTCTTCTTTGGTCGCTCACGCTATGGGGTGCCCTGCACCTGGCAGGCGGCCTTGTCCGCATCCCGGACGGTTGGTCCTTTCATGGAGATCATCAGGTCCTCTACTCATGGTGGGTTATCGGGCAGTGGCTCAAGTATGATCACGTTGTCCATGTCTTTGGATTTGGTTCATGCACCTGGCTCTCCTGGGAAGCTCTTCGAGCAAGTATTCAATACCGGCTGGGACGCAAACTCTACCCATCCATGGGGATGATTTTTCTCTGTATCTTTGCTGGCATGGGGTTGGGCGCAATGAATGAGATCATTGAATTCATCGCCGTTCTCTCAATCCCCAACACGAATGTGGGCGGCTACTTCAACACCGGTTGGGATCTCGTCGCAAATCTCGCCGGATGCCTCATCGCCGGAGTGCTCATTCTCTTCCGCGGTTAGATCACTCCCTAGTATCGTGACCCTCACCGTGTCAGATGCCGCCGGTCAACGGCTCGATGCTTTTCTTGCCACCGAACTGACCGACCTCTCGCGTTCCCGCATTCAGACCCTGATCAAAGGAGGCCATATTCTTCTCAATAACTCCAAGGTGAAGGTGCGCGCCGCCCTCAAGGTTGGCGATACCATCTCGATTACCATTCCCGAGGAAAAATCCAGCGAGCCTCAACCACAGGACATCCCGCTCTCCGTCCTTCGCGAGGACCAAGAGATTATCCTGATCAATAAAGCACCTGGCATGGTGGTGCATCCCGCCGCGGGTAATGAAGACGGCACTCTGGTCAATGCCCTCCTCCATCACTGCACAGGGCAGCTCGCCTCTGAAGGAGGCGACGGACGACCAGGCATTGTCCACCGTCTCGACAAGGACACCTCCGGCTGCATGATTGCCGCTAAAACAAACTCAGCTCTGAAGCATCTCGTCTCACAATTTTCCGAGCGCCAGTGCGCAAAACTCTATCTCTGTATCGCACAATCTCCCCCCAAGGAAACCCACCAAACCGTCTTCAATAACATCGCCCGCCACCCTGTTCATCGCCAACGCATGGATGTGTGCAACCCGGGATCTGGTAAGCCCGCAATCACTGACCTGCACCTCCTTCACACCGCCCCCGATGGCACTTCGCTGATTCTCTGCGCGCTTCACACCGGCCGGACCCACCAAATCCGGGTTCATAATCGCTACCTCGGGCACCCCCTTTTGGGCGACCCCATCTACAGCAAGCCCGCCCGCCAACCCAACAATGTCAACCGTCTCATGCTTCATGCCTGGCGACTGGGAATCACTCACCCCAAAACCGGTGAGTGGATCCAAACGGAAGCCCCCATCCCGGACGAATTCACCCCTTGGACCGATCAGGTGACAGAGCGCCTCGACCAGATCCGTTTGATTCGTGACAGCAAAGAGTTCGACGCTCTTTGGTAAGCCTTGAAAAATCGAGCAACGAAGCATAGTTAAACGACGTTCAAGGATTCATCATGGCTGCCCAAATCAAAAGACGATACCTGCGACTTGTCCGGCGTGCCTATCGAATGCTTCGCAGCCCACGCTTAAAACGCCATCCCTGGCTACTTAAGCTCTTGGCGCCCATCTTCAATCGCGAACTATGGCACCCTTGCCGGGAGACCGTGGCATCAGGCCTCGGAATCGGGCTCTTCGTTGCCATGCTTCCCATCCCCGGGCAGATGGTTCTTGCCGCAGTGATTGCCATGCGCCTCCGGGCAAACGTCGCAATTGCCATCGCCGCCTGCTGGGTTACCAATCCCGGCACTCAACTTTTCATCATGCGTGAACAGGAACTCTTTGGAAAGTTCCTGCATACCAGCGTGGGATTTCCCCAAATCCCCTTTTTCTCAAAACTAGAAGGAACGCCGCCTGCCATCTTGGGGCACGAATTTGAAAGCATGAATGCCGGAAGTTTTATCACCGGCTTTCTGATGATGGGCTTTCTCTGCTTCCTCCTGGCCTTCCCCCTGATCTACTTTCTCTCGGCACTCATGCCAAAGCTCCTTCCCAAAACCCGCTATCAGCGGGCGAAAGCCAAGGTCATTGCCCGGCAGTTGAAAAAGGAAGCCCAAATTGAATCAGACTGATTTTCACACCGCCATTCGCCCGCATCAATCATATCGGCATCGGGAGCAACAACCAGGACAAGGGTTCATAAGACCTCTTCCTCGGATTCCTCTGGCCTGAAAGCCGATAAGAACAGCAGGACCGCAGCAACGGAGATACAAGAATCCGCGACATTGAAGGTCGGGAAGAACCCTCCACTCTTTGGAACAATCTTTTCATATCCCGGTAGCTTCACTCTGATGAAATCGACGACATAGCCCTTGGACAGACGTGTCATCACCGATTGGTCTGCGTGCTTCTCCAACCAAAAACCCTGTAGCAGTCGATCCGTAAGATTCCCAAATACACCCGCCACCAGCAGGGCCGCAGCAATTTTCGCCGGAGCATTGGCAAATGCCCCCTTCTTCCAAAACACCGTAATCACGACCAAGGCCGCAATGAGAACCAAGAGGAATACAATCGGAGCCCAAGTTGTTCCGTTACCCAATCCAAAAGCCACGCCTTGGTTGTGGATTCGCCACCACCAAAGAAACCCGTCGATCACTTCGATCGGATGGTCCGGCGTATGAAAATCAGTCGATAACGGCTCCCTGAAACGAAAAATCACCCACCACTTCGTGATCTGATCAAGGAGGTAGAGCGGGAGACTCAGGAGAAGAAATATCTTGGGCAGTCGATTCATGAACTTCGGGGGCAACGAGTAAAATTTCTCACCAATTCAGGCACCACGCATCAAGGAAATTTCAGCAAGACTCACGAATGAATTCACCAAATCCTCACGACTGGCCTCTTTCAGAACATCCACTGGAACCGCTCGCTCCAAAGTAAACTTGCCGGAACGAGTCCGCCTCAACGCACTCAAATGGGCACCACAACCGAGCCTCTGGCCAATATCATGAGCATAGGTCCTCACGTAAAACCCCTTCGAACAATCGACCGTAAAATCTATCTCGGGAAGCTCAACGCGTGTCGCTTGATAGTCGGTCACGAAAACCGCACGTGGTTTGCGCTCCACGACTTGTCCTTTTCGGGCGAGTTTATAGAGAGGAACTCCATTCTGCTTAATCGCTGAGACCATCGGCGGGATTTGCTCAAAATTTCCTTTGTAAAATTCAAAGGCCTCTTTGATCTGGTCCGCAGACAACTCGGGCACCTCCTTCTCTTCTTCGATTTCCCCTTCTTTGTCTTGAGTTGAAGTCGTGGCACCAAGAGTGATCGTCCCCACATAGGTTTTGTCCTCGCTCATCAGAAGATCCTGAATCTTGGTGGCTCGGTTGATTACCAACATGAGGAGACCGGTTGCCATTGGGTCAAGCGTCCCGCAATGGCCAATTTTCTTCATATTCAATTGTCGGCGGGCGATCGCCACCACGTCGTGAGAGGTCATTCCCGGAGCCTTGTCAATCAAGAGAACTCCACTAGGTAAGTCGTTCGGATTTTGCATGAGATTAAAAAAATTATGAGAGTTCGGCCTGCACCATGGCCTTGCGAATTTCTGCGAGAACCTTCTCGCGAGCATCTTCAAGCGGGCCACTCATCCGGATCCCTGCCGCCAAGGCATGGCCGCCGCCTCCGAAGACCCCGCAAATATCACTCGCGTTGATTTTCCGATCCTTTGATCGCATCGAGACTCTGATCTTGTCTCCTCCCAGCTCCTCGAAAAACACCGCCACGACCACACCACCCACCGCGCGGATAAAGTCAATCAGACCTTCGGTATCATCATCAACCAAGCCAAGTTCTTCCTTCGTAGACAAACGCAAATCCCACCAAACCAGAAGCCCATCGTCACTCCGGTCCAGAGTATTCAGGAGAGATCTCATCAACTCGACGCGGCGGTAGGGCTGATTGTCATAGGTCAGTTGGTTGATTTCGCCCACATTCAAACCGCGGGCCACCAAATCGGCAGCCATTTCATAAGTTCTTTGAGTGGTTCCGGGATACTGGAATGATCCTGTGTCGGTAGAAACCGCGACATAGATGGAATCCCGCGTAATCCCGGAAATCGGCCAATCCAAAGCCATCAAAAGATCGTAAATTATTTGCCCGGTCGCCGGGCTATTGGAATCAATGTAATTCAGATCCCCATACCCCGGGTTCGAAATATGGTGGTCAATATTGATCAGCAACTTAGCCCCCTTGATCGCCTCCAAACTGTCCTCACCAACACGTGAATGCGCAGCCGTATCCAGCGTGATGGCAACCTCGATATCAACATCCTCCGCATCCGCAGAAATCTCCACCTTCTCTGAACCCGGGAGAAAGGTCAGACTCTCGGGACAGCCATCATTGTTGAGATAACGAACCGACTTTCCCAACTGCTCGAGAGCATGTCCAAGGGCAAGAATCGAGCCAATGGCATCACCATCAGGACGGACGTGGCTAACAACAGCAAAGGATTGATGGGCGTCGATAGCCTCACCAATTTGGGTGAAAGTTGCGTTCTCTAACATAGCAGCGGGGCGGAAGTTTCCCCATGCAGCGCTCAGGATCAAGGATTGATCGAAAGAAAGAGCCCGATGAGAGCTACCTCTTCTTTTGCTCAAAAAGCCACTTCCAAACCTTGGGATCCCGGTAGGTCGCAGACCATGAATCGTGACCGACCCCAGGATACTGCTTAAAATCGACTTTAGCCCCCGCTTTCTTCAAAGCAGTCACCATGACTGCTGACGCACTTAAAGGCACCACATTGTCTGATTTCCCATGAAACACCCAAAACGGAACGTCCTTCATTTTGACCGCAGTCTTGGGATCACCACCACCGCAAACCGGCATCGCCGCTGCGAAAAATCCGGGGCGTCGCGCAACCGCCGCAAACGAACCAAATCCACCCATCGACAAGCCCGTCACGTAAATCCGCTTGGGGTCAACCTGATGTTCCTTGGCAAGGCGGTCCACCACTTCAAAAACCATCGACATCATCGTAGAAGGTTTATCCGCCAAATCGCCACCCTTGGCGGACCGGAAGTCACCATGGAGATTGGCCCACCAAACACCACGATGGCATTGCGGCGCGATAACCACTGCGCTTTCATTGTTGGCCTCAAGCCATTTCAGCAGATCTGGAATCCCGTGCTTCAACTGCGCCTTGTTGTCATCTCCCCGCTCTCCGGCCCCGTGTAAAAAGAGCACCAAAGCCGGTGACTTCGCCCCCCCTACTTTTGACCACCGAAAGGGCAACGAATTTTCATCCTTCTTATGGACCTCCGCTTTCATTTTCTCCTCGGGACCCGCGTAAGCCACGGATAAGGTTACGAGCATTATGCCCAGCAGCATCTTCATACAAGGAACATGACGGAACAATGACGAAAGAACAAGCCGCTAGAAAATCAGTTGTGAGTCTCATTCGACTCACCTTCGCTGCCAGCTGATTGACGCCCCTTCCCTCATCAACAAAAACCTCTCATTCCCTCTTCAGGACCTAAAACGAAACATTTCAACTTTCTCATTCTCCTTTTCGCAGGCATGGCCTCGCTCGAGCAAGGAGCGAAAAAGCGCCCCAACTTCATTTTCCTCTTCACCGGCGATCAGCCTCAGGACGGCCTCGGGCTCGCCGGAATCAGGGACATCAAGCCCCCTTATCTCGATGCCTTGGCAACGCGCAACGCCTCCTTTAATTACGCTTTCGTTGCCACCTCGAAGAGATCAATGCCCAGTGATCATTCAGTGAATTGCCGGTCCAAAAAAATTCCATGAGCCGCTCGCAGCTCATGGAATTCACAAAAGTAAAATTTGGTAAGGGCCAGAGAACCTACTCGTTCATCTTCGCCTTCACCTTCTCCTCGATCTCAGCATAAAGCGCGTCATCTTCCTTCAGAGCATTCTTGGTGGCATCACGGCCCTGCCCAAGTTGGGCTCCGTCGTAGCTGAACCAGCTTCCGCGCTTCTGAATGATGTCGAACTCCTGGGCCAAGTCAATTAATGAGCCCGAGGAGGAAATCCCCTCGTTATACATGATGTCGAACTCAGCGTCCTTAAAAGGAGGGGCGACTTTGTTCTTCACGATCTTAACTTTGGTTCGGGCCCCCACCACAGTGCCGTCAGTCGCTTTAATCTGACCGATGCGGCGAATATCGACACGGACGGACGAGAAAAACTTCAGCGCACGACCACCGGGAGTGGTCTCCGGGCTCCCAAACATCACTCCGATCTTTTCACGGATCTGGTTGGTAAAGATACAGGTCGTGCGGGCTTTTGAAATGAATGCCGTCAGCTTCCGCATCGCGGCACTCATCAGGCGGGCCTGCGTTCCCACCGTGGAGTCACCAATCTCACCGGAAAGTTCCTGTTTGGTCACCAAGGCAGCCACCGAATCCAAAACCACGACGTCAATCGCATTTGAGCGAACCAAGGTTTCCACAATCTGAAGAGCTTCCTCACCCGAAGAAGGCTGGGATACCAGGAGATCATCCAAATTCACCCCAAGCATGCGGGCATATTGCGGATCGAGAGCGTGCTCCACGTCAATAAAGGCAGCCAAGCCGCCTGATTTTTGAGCTTGTGCGATGACCGTTAATGTCAGGGTCGTCTTACCCGAAGATTCCGGCCCAAAAACCTCAACAATCCGACCGCGGGGGAAACCACCCACTCCCAGAGCGCGGTCGATCACCAGATTGCCGGTCGGGATCGAATCGACATCCATCCGTTTATCATCGCCCAGACGCATGATCGCGGCTTCTCCAAAATCTTTCTGAATTTGGGTGATGGCAAGGTCGAGATTCTTCTTGCGGGCAGCTGCGATCTTATCGTCTCCCTTCGCAGCTGCTGCTGCGGGGGCTTTCTCTTTCTTTTCGGACATGGCGGCAGTTTTAGTGGTAGTGGAACTCATGACAACGTTTCGTATAAATTAACTGCCATTAACCAATCATATGAACAGTGTTCATAAAAGCTAAAAGTGTTCAAGTGCTCTCTTTTTATTTTCGGAATCTAAAATGATTTTGATTTTCCGCCGTACTGCACCTTCATACCCTTTCTCCATGACCACTGATCAAGCACTTGATGGCCACGTGGCCCTCGTCACCGGCAGCAGTAAGGGCCTGGGCGCCGGGATAGCCAAATCCCTCGGAGCCGCCGGAGCCAGGGTTGTCGTAAATGCCTACAACAATATCACTCTCGGTCAGGAAGTTGCCGACGAAATCATCGCAAAAGGGGGCCAAGCCATTGCCATTCGCGCCGATGTCTCAAAAGAAAGCGAGATCAAGTCCCTCCTCGAACAGGCTGGCAACGAACTCGGGCCCATCGATATCATCGTCCCAAATGCCACCCCTCCCCAGCCACAGAAACCCATCGAGGAATACGGTGAGGACTTCTATCGCAGCATGCTCGATTTCTTCGTCATCAGCCCCTTTCTCCTCACTCAGGCCGCCCTCCCCGGCATGAAGGAACGGGGCTGGGGCCGTATCATCAATATTACCTCCGAGGTTTTCGCCTGCTCCAATCCCAACTTCTCGGCCTACGTCGCGGCCAAGGGAGGCCAGATCGGCTGGTCCCGCTCCATGTCAAAGGAACTTGCCCCATTTGGAATCACCGTCAACATGGTCGCCCCCGGTTGGATTCCAGTCGAACGCCATGCCGACGATCCCCAGGAAGATAAAGACGGATATCTCTCTCAAATCCCAGCGGGCCGCTGGGGCACTCCGGATGATATTGGCAATGCTGTCAAATTCTTCGCCCTCCCCGCGTCCAGCTTCATCACCGGCCAGACTCTCCACATCAACGGCGGAATGACTCCCTGGTAGATTCCCGGGTCGCCATCCCACCATCTCCGGTCGATCAACAACTCTACAAAAACATCTCGCACTTTGCGTGTCTCTGTGGATTCTACGATGACTGACCCCCATGGAACACTACCTCACTTGGCTTGGCATTTTCATTTGCATCATTCACTCGGCCGTTTTTTCTGGATGTAACCTTGCCTTCTTCTCACTGGGTCGCCTCCGGCTCGAAGCAGAAGCGCAGCGCGGTAACAAATCCGCCAGCAAGGTCCTCAACCTTCGACAAGACTCCAACCTCCTCCTCTGTACCATCCTTTGGGGCAATGTGAGCGCAAACGTCCTCCTCGCCCTCCTCAGTGATTCGGCCCTCAATGGCATCTACGGATTCCTCTTCTCCACCGTGGGAATTACCTTCTTTGGCGAGATCATGCCGCAGGCCTACTTCTCCAGAAACGCCCTAAAAGTCGGAGGCCTGCTCTCCCCCGTCATCCGCTTCTACCAAATCCTCCTCTACCCCATTACCAAACCCTGCGCCATTCTCCTCGATGGATGGATCGGACCCGAGGGGCCTTCATTTTTCGACGAGCGCGACATCGAGATCATCCTTGAACGACACATCGACGAAGAGGATTCGGAAATCAGTGCGAATGAGGGCCAGGGCGCCCTCAATTTCCTGGATCTCGACGACCGCAAAATCATCGAAGAAGGATCCGAGCTCGATCCCGAGACCATCTACCAATTTCCCACCAAGCTCGACCTCACAATCCTGCCATCACCGGGCTCGGACGAAGGCAGGGAATTCATCGAGTCTCTCAAAAAGCATCATCATCGTTGGGCCATCATTGTCAACGAGTCACGGGACCCCATCATCGTCATGGACACCACCAAGTTCCTCTGTGACCTCAATGTCGAGGGCGACTCCACCGACCCCTACGCCCAGTGCCACCGGCCCATCATCGTCACAGAAGAAGAAACCTTTCTCGACTCCGTCCTCGGAGAGTTCGTCGTCGAAGCAGAAGACTCCCACGACCACGTCGTCGATCGCGATGTTGTCCTCTACTGGACAGAGAATCATAAACGCATTATTACTGGAGCGGATATCTTCGGTCGCTTGCTCAAGGGAATCGCCAAGCGAATCCCCGCACCCAAGGCCGTCAACTAAGCCCGCAAATGTCGCAGCATCACCATTACACCTGGCCACGCCTGCCCGATGTTCATCACCGGGTCGCGTGCCATTTTTGCGACACTCTCCACGAAGTTGACCTCATCGAGGAAGGCCGCGCCGCACATTGTCAGGAATGCGGATCCGTCCTCTATCGCAATCGGCCCAGCAGCCTTCAACGCGCCGTGGCTTTCGGAGTAACAGCCCTCTCTCTTTTTGTGCTGCTTATGTGGTTCCCTTTTATCTCCATGAACGCCCAGGGCAACCTGAGTGAGGTCTCGGTTCCAGGCGCCGTCCTCGGCCTATGGATGAGAGGCGGCCAATTCATCGCCATCAGCATTGCCATGTTTGTCATCATTTTACCTCTGCTCATGCTCCTGAGCTTGCTCTATCTCTGCGTCCCCCTTCTCTTCGGGCGAACCTGGCCGGCCAGTAATATGGTGATGAAGATCTTTCAGGGATTCCATGCCTGGGTCATGGTTGAGGTCTTTTTTCTTGGAGCCATCGTGAGCCTCCTGAAGTTGGTCAAACTTGCGGAAATCCAACTGGGCATCGGCTTCTGGTCGGCCGGTGGCTTGATGATCTGTCTCGCCGGAGCAGTCGCAGGAATCGACCGCACCGAATTATGGGACCGCCTTGATGCCGCCAATTCTCTGCGAAAGGAGGCCAAATGACTCCTTCCGCCTTGGAACTCGGTCTCGTGGCCTGTCATACCTGCACCAAGGTTACAGATATTAAAGACCACCGCTGCCCGCGCTGCGGTGCTCAATTGCACGCGCGCAAGCCGGAAAGTATCGCCCGCTGCCTCGCCTTTGGGATTACCGGAATTTTTGCCTACATCCCGGCCAACATCTTTCCCATCATGGTTGTTACCCAGCTTGGCAAGGAGGAAAATAGTACGATCCTCGGAGGTGTCGCCATCTTTTGGCAAATGAAGGCCTACCCGGTTGCCATGATCATTTTCATCGCCAGCGTCATGATTCCCGGCCTCAAATTCATCGCACTCGGCATCCTTTGTGCCGCAGCCAAAGGTAAGATCAATCTCAACCCCCAAAGCGCCAACAAGATTTACTTCCTCACCGAGCTCGTCGGCCGCTGGTCCATGGTCGACGTCTTTGTCGTCGCCATCCTTGTCGGCTTGATCCAAATGGGTAACCTCATGTCCATCCAGCCTGGCACCGCTGCCATTGCCTTTGCCTTGATGGTCGTCCTGACCATGCTCTCTGCCCACTCCTTCGACCCCAGGCTGATCTGGGATCGCATCAGACAATCAAAATCCAACATCCCTGCCTCATGAGTGATATCCCTACCGAGACCGCAGAAGGTCTCCATCCCGACGTCCGCCCGGGAACACGCTTCAACAAAGTTTGGATCATCCCCATCATCGCCCTTCTTCTCGGGGCCTGGCTTGTGAAGAACAACCTCGATCACCAAGGTGAAATAGTCCTCATCAGGTTCGAGAATGCGGCCGGCATCAAGGAAGGAAAAACGGAAATAAAGTGCCGTAGCGTCAACATTGGCATGGTCGAGGAAATCACGCTCACAGAAGATCTCGGCGTCGAACTCGAAGTGCGTATCAAGCCCCAGCACCTTCACCTCATCCGTGATGACTCCCGCTTCTGGGTCGAAAAACCCCGTGTCCAGGGAGCCTCCATCTCCGGCCTCAACACCCTCATCAGCGGCGCGTTTCTCCAGCTCGATCCAGGCGTCGGCCAAAAGGGAACCCGCGATTTCGATGGCCTCGAAGCCCCTCCGGTCACCCCTCTGACTGTCGAAGGCCTTCGCCTCACCCTCACTGCGGAATTCCCCGGCTCCGTTGGTATCGGGAGTGGAATCTACTTTAACGACAGCGTCATCGGAAGGGTCGAGAGCCGCGTCTTCAACATGGATACCAGAACGGTGAACTTCGGGATCTTTATCGAGGAGGAATACTCCGATCTCATCACCGACCACTCTCTCTTCTGGCAATCCTCCGGCATCAACCTACGCATCGGAGCCGATGGTTTCGATCTTGAGCTCCCCTCGCTCGACTCCCTTGTGGCTGGCCGTATATCAGTTGGAGTGCCAACCGGGCTCCCCCCCGGCGAACCCATCGCGGATGAGATGATTCTCGCCCTCTTCAAGAGTCAGGAAGCCGCGCAGAATACCACTTTCCAGGGCGGCGTCGAATTCCTCCTCCTTCTTAATGAATCGCTCCGCGGACTCAAAGTCGGCTCCCCGGTCGAGTTTCGCGGGCTCCGCATTGGCCGCGTCGGGCAAATCTCGTACAAACTCATCGATAACGTCAACATCCAGACAATTCCGGTTTTAATCCAACTTGATACCCGTCTCATGGCCAGCCACTTCCCACCGTCCGTTCTCGATGAAGGAGAGAATGGTTTCAAAGATGCACTGAAGAATGGTCTGCGTGCGTCCCTCAAATCAGGAAACCTCCTCACCGGTCAACTCTACGTTGACCTCGATTACTACCCGAATGAGACTTACGCTGGGGTGGAACTGCAGGGAGACATCATCGTTCTTCCCACCGTTCACACCGGGCTGGAAGGCATAGGAACCCAGGTCTCGTCTCTCTTGGAAAAATTCAACCAACTCGACATCGAAGAACTCATTGCCAAGGTTGGTCAAACGTCCGACGAAGCCACCCGGGCGCTTGATAACGTCAACCGGGCCATGGTTTCCAGCAAAGGGGTCGTTGCTGACGCCCAGACCACCTTAAAGGAAATCGCCGAAACCGTAAAATCGCTCAATGCCATCCTCATCTCCGAGGACACCAAGGCCATTTCCACCAGCCTCCGCGAGACCCTCGCCCAGGTCAATCAATCACTCGAACCACTCTCAAATAACGGGACTGTTTATGGGGACCTCCGACGCACCATGGACGAACTCCGCGCCGCCATCCGCTCCATCAACCGAATGACCACCGAGATTGCCGACAAACCGAACTCCCTTCTTTTTGGAAAGGATTCCAACACCAAAAAAATCCCACGCGCCCGGCGCTAATTCGCAATGACTGTCCACTTCCTCCTCCTCCTCCCGTTTCTTGCTCTCGCCTCGTGTTCCACCGAGCGAAGCTACTACGTTCTCTCACCCACTGGTCAGGCCCCGTCCAGCGGGGGCGTTGGCATTGGCGTCGGCCCCGTCACGATGGCGGATTACCTTATCGAGCGACCCTATCTCGTCTTTCAATCCAGCCCGAACAAGATGGAGATCTCCAACAACCATGTTTGGGGTGGCGAATTGAGGAACGACTTCACCCGGGTTCTCGCCAGCAACTTGGGCCGCCGAAAAAATACCGGAAACACCCGGACCTACCCTTGGGAGCGAGAGAAGGAACTGAAGTATCAAGTCACCGTCGATGTTCGACAATTCCACGGAACCCCGAATGGCGAGGCTGTCCTCGAAGCATCATGGCGAGCTTACGAACTCCCCGGCAGTCGTCTGATTGCCAGCAAAACAAACTCTCTCCGCGAACCACTCACCCAAGATGGATTCGAAGAACTGGCCGCTGCCCAAAGCCGCCTCATCGACAAGCTTGCCGCCGTCATCGCCAAAGAATTATGAAGCTCCCTGCCCTCGCTGCCTTTGCCGCCCTCTTGGCATCATGTTCACAATCACATCCTCCTCTTGAGACCGTTCAAGACCTCGATCTGAACCGCTATGACGGGGAATGGCACGAGGTAGCCCGCCTCCCCAACCGCTTCGAAAAAGACCTGGTCGCAGCCAAAGCCACCTATGGAGTCGCCCTCGACGGGCCTTTAGCGGTTCGTAACGAGGGCCTCAAAGCCAATGGGAAAATGACCACCATCACCGGCTCAGCGAACGTCGTGGGCAATGGGAAACTTAAGGTTCGGTTTGATCCCTTTCCCGCCAATCTCTTTGCAGGCGACTACTGGGTTCTCTGGATCAACAAGTCCTATACCAAAGCCATCGTGGGCTCCCCTGATCGTAAATTTCTCTGGCTCCTTTCGAAGGATCCCGGAGTGATTGCCAGGGACTTCACCGAGCCTCTCGAACTCATGAAAGCCCAGGGATTTGAAGTTGAAAAGATCTTTGAGAATCCACAACGGCTCCCGCCTGAAACCAGACCTTCTCTTTTGGTCCGGACCCAGGAGATCTCCGCCGAACCAAGATTCTAAATTCTCCGGGGAAATCCGACACGAGAACCCTTTCCCTTCGCCCACTGAGCGACAGGAGCACACAAAGGCCCTGCGTGTGACTCGTATTGGCCTGCCTGCATCCCGGAATTTTCGCCCGAATCTTAAGGACTGCGGCCCCTTCAGCGCAAGTGATAACAACCGTGGCGCGTGTGAAATGCTATGAACTTGACGTCTGCATTCAGGCGTGAAATCTTAGACGCCAATTATAGGTAAATAATAAATTATGAAAAATAAACACACAGTAGCAGGGTTACCGGCGATCGCGGTAATTTCGCTCTTGACCCACGGAATATCCGCACAAGTTCATCCTCGATGAGGACTTCTCCGCCAATGACGGTGGATTTGTTGAAGAAGCAACCGGCGCTACCCCCATTCCGGCGGTCTACAATTCCGTAAGCGGAACCTGGTCATTCGAAGGTGATGACTCCGGTCCGGCCACCAACACTTTGACCAGTCCGGCGATTGCCGTTTCCTCGACCGCCGGGATCCAGGTCAGCTTCAATCATCGTTACAGCATTGAGGGAGACAACTGGGATGCCGGAGGTCTGCAAATTTCCATTGATGGCGGTGAATTTAAGAATGTTTTGGGAACTGCTTTCACACAGAACGGTTACACCAATACGGCCCCCTTGAGAGGCAACCACGTTCTCAATGGCCTTGATGGCTTCAGTGGTGATTCCTTGGGATATGCGGATCCGGCTTTTATTACCAGCGCAGCCAACGTTGGTGGCGTTGCCGCCGGGTCGACTATTCAGGTTCGTTTTGTGGGTGCATGGGACGACAACACAAGAGGTGTGGGAATTCCCAACTGGGAAATTGATTCGGTCACAGTGGAAACCCTTCCCGATACTGATGACGACGGCATTCCCGACGACTACGAAGACGCCAACGGACTCGATAAAACGATGAATGATGCCGCAGGCGACCTTGATTCGGATAATTTGAGTAACGTTGATGAATATCTTGCCGGAACTGATCCTCAGGACGACGACAGCGATGAGGATGGCATTAATGATGGCGCGGAATCCAACACCGGAATCTACGTCAGCACGACCGATACCGGAACCAATCCATTGCGTAGTGACACAGATTCTGATGGCCTAAACGATCTCGTTGAAACCAACACCGGCACTTTTGTTGACACTGACGATACCGGAACCAACCCGAATCTCGCTGACACCGACAATGACGGCTTCAGCGATGGCTCTGAAATCAATTCATCGTCCGATCCCAATGACGAAACCAGCGTTCCCGCTGGATGGTCGGTTCGCAACGCCACTTCCCTCGTCGCACTGAATTCAATCGCTGATACCCGTGCTCTTTTTGACACTCCGGCGAATATCATTGCCGAAACCAACACCAGCGAGACCACGATCAATTTCCGGGACAACGCCGCCGGTCCATTCCCGGATCCACGCCCCTTCCCTGTCTTGGGAGCGCAAGACCTCGCTTTGGATGACTATGGCCTGCTCGCTTCTGGCTCAATCTTTATCAGTGACCCGGGTATCTACACCTTCGGTTTTAACTCTGATGACGGTGGTGGTTTGTTCATCAATGGCGAACCAGCCACAGTTGATGATCGCAACCGGGGCTCAACAACCACTCTCGGGGCAATCTCACTCCCCTATGGAAACCATGTCATGGAATTCGTTTATTGGGAAAGAGGGGGCGGTGCCCAGGTCCAGCTCTTCGTCGCCAAGGAGAAGGGTGACAAAACTACGGAACCTTTTGATATCGCAAACTATGAGCTCCTTGAAACATCTTTCAGCGAGCTTCTTGATTCCGACATGGACGGTCTCGATGACGGCTTTGAAGAAAAATTCTTCGGAGACCTTTCGGAGGGACCTGATGATGACTTCGACATGGATGGTCTGACCAACCTCGAGGAGGCTGACGCAGGACTCGACCCCAGCAATGACGACTCGGATGGCGACGGACTTCTGGATGGAGTCGAGGATGGCGCAGGCGTTTTTGTCAGTGCCACCCAAACCGGGACCAGTCCCTTTAATCCCGATAGCGATGACGACGGCCTTCTGGATGGAGTCGAAGATGCGGGCGGGACGTTCGTGAGCGAAACCCAGACCGGCTCCGACCCCAACAACGAGGATTCCGACGAAGACAAACAAAAGGACGGTTTTGAAGTCGATAACTCGACCGATCCGAACGACCCGGATAGCAAATCTGACGTGGCGACCATCACGGTCATCGATGCCTTATTGGGTGGGGATCTTACCGATCCGGAGGACGATGGTATCGAAGGTGACACCATCCCCGCAGATGGAGAGACTCCGCAAACAGCTGGAACCGGTTTCAATTGGGTGTCGATCACGGCTTCGAGCGAAGAATACTTCGGTAACTTCGGCGGCAGCGAAGGGTTCTTCGATGTCTTCGACAATCAAATTGGCGGCGGGCAAAATAAAGTGTGCTGCAACGGCGCCCCTCAGGATATCACCGTTGGGTTCGAAGAGGCGGTCTCTTTGACCCACTTCACGCTGACCTCAAGCAATGACACTCCGGCCCGTGACCCGCTCGACTTTGCCATCCAAGGTTCCAACGACGGTGTCGATTTTGAGACTATCTACGAGCGTCAGGATGACACTCCGCTCTGGAATGCACGGAACCAAACAGTCCGCATTGATCTACCAGAGGCTTCAGACTCTTACCTATTCATTAGGTACGATGTAACCCGTACCGGTGGAGGAAACCACGCCTTATCCGAGATTGAATACTTCGGAGAAGTTGGCCCGACTGCGCCATTGCTCATTACCGACTTCAGCTACGACCCGGAAACCCAGGAAATATCCATGACCTGGAATTCCAGAAAGAATCGGTCTTACTCCGTCTTTTCATCCACCGATCTGTTCGACTTTGACAATGAGCTCAACGACAGTGTGGTCTCTGAAGGAGAAAGCACGACCTACACCTTCCAAAACCAGCAACCCGAATTGGAGAAACTCTTCTTCAGAGTCGTCGAAAACGAGTAGATTCCAAAGGAACACGTAAAAAACATCTCAAAAGCCGCACTCTTCAAGAGTGTGGCTTTTTTTATCTTAACCGAGCAACTTGAGAAAACGCTGATAAGCCTGTTCCCATTCCTTCGGATGAGCAGGATCAAAGCGTCTCGTTTCAAAGGAATTCCGGATCAAGGTTCTTCCTTCTTCCAGACTTCCACAAGACCCTAGCGCCACTTTCTGCATCATCAAATTACCTGCCGCCGTCGCCTCGTAGGGCCCGACAATAACAGGGCGGTTGATACTACTCGCGATGCTCTTATTGAGTTGGTCATTTTGACCGCCTCCTCCGATAATATGAAGAACATCGACGCGTTGCTCAATCAGCTTCTCCAGTCTCTCGAGCACAAAACGAATCTTCATTGCAAGACTATCTGTGATGAGTCGGAGAATCTGGGCAGGCCCATTCGGAATGACCTGCCCTGACTCGCGACAATAATTTTCAATCTCATGAGGCATGTCACAACGTCCGGTAAATCGTTCATCGTCCGGGTCGACAAACGATTGCAAGCGAGTGGCACTTGCCGCCATGCGGGCAAGGTCCGGATAGCTCCAATGGTGCCCCTGCTGCTTCCAAATCCGGCGACATTCCTGCACGAGCCAAAGACCGTTGATATTTTTGAGAAGTCGAATGGTATCAAAAACACCCACCTCATTGGTGAAGTTATATTCCCTGGCCCGGGAGGTGAGGATGGGTTCATCGATTTCAACCCCCAGAAGTGACCAGGTTCCCGAGCTCAGGTAGGCAAACCGGGTGCCTGATTCGGCGGGCACCGCAGCCACCGCGGAAGCGGTATCATGACTTCCGACCGTCACCACCTTCGTCTCAGCTGAAAGTCCGGTTTCAATTGCAATCCCCTCTAAAACAGACCCGAGAACCTGGCCGGGTTCCACGATATCCGGGGCCACTGACAAGGGGAGCCCAATGGCCTCGAACAAGTCAGGTGACCAGCATTTCTTCACCGGATTATAAAACTGCGTCGTACTCGCATTCGTCCTCTCACAAAGAGCCTTGCCGGTCAGACGATGATTAATCAGATCCGGGATCATGAGAAACCGGGCGGCCTGCGGCAGGACCGTGTTCGCGTCTCTGACCTCGGCTCCCATCTGGACCATCGTATTGATATCCATGAACTGAATCCCACTCCTTGAAAAAATCTCGTCCGCCGAAATACGCCCGAGAAGCTCTTTCATCACGCCCCTCGTGCGGGGATCCCGGTAGTGACGAGGAATGGAAAGAAGGTTTCCATCCACATCCAGAAAGCCATAATCCACGCCCCAGGTATCCACCCCGATTGACTGAATCCGTTCTGCTCCAAATCTCTCAACCGAAGCCGTGAGTCCCTCAAGAATCCCCTTCCAGAGCGCGTCAAAATCCCAGTAAAGGCCCTGCCCTTTTTCGATTGGTTGATTCTCAAAGCGATTCACTTCCTCAAGAGAAAGTTTCCCGTCGCCCATCACCCCCGCAATCACGCGACCGCTTCCGGCACCAAGATCGATCGCGAGGTAAACAGGATATTCTGACATGATTATAGGAGATTAAGATCAGCCATCGCCTTACCGTGAAGCGACAGATAGCGGTCCCGGGCAGACGCTTCTTTGAGATCCTCATTCCAGTGAGGGATCATCTCACTCATACGGGCCTTCGCCTCATCTGACTCGAGAACATCTGGCAAACAACGCTGTATGCATTCGAGCATCACCTGTGTCGAAACGGAAGCTCCCGGAGAGGCTCCCAAAAGAGCAGAAATGGACTTATCCTTGCTCGTCAAAACCTCGGTCCCGTAGTGAACAATACCAGGCTCTTCATCGGGTTCCTGCTTGATCGCCTGCACCCGAATCCCAGCATCGATCACCTCCCAATCCCCGGCCTTCGCATCGGGGTAGAAATTGTGCAGCTCCCGCATGCGAGCCTCCTTCGACTGAAGCCCTTGCTCAACGAGATATTTGACCAGATCAAGATTATGAAAGCCCACTCGCATCAAGGAAAGAAGATTGCCAAGCCGCACCGATCGAGGAAGATCAAAATGGCTCCCACCATTGTGAAGAAACTTTCCAGTCCAGGCTGCAAAAGGCCCGAAGAGCAGGTAGCGATCACCATCGATCACCCGGGTATCAAGGTGTGGGACCGCCATCGTCGGAGCCGCTCCGAGGGCCTGTCCATAAACCTTGGCGGTGTGCTTCGCGACAACTTCGGGATTCTTGGTGATCATCCATTGTCCACCAATCGGAAATCCCCCATAGCCTTTCACTTCCGGTATACCCGCCTTTTGAAGTAAAGGCAGAGATCCCCCACCCGCTCCGATGAACACAAAATCGGCGTGAATTTTACGCTTCTTGCCCGACTCCTCATCACGAACGGTCACGATCCACCCCTTCTCCATCGTTTTCTGATACAAGTCGACAACACGATGTCCGAAGTGAGTGGCGCAGTCTTTCTGTTGATCAAGCCACTCGCAGAAATAGCGCGAGATCTCACCGAAGTTCACATCGGTCCCACCCTCCATAAAGGTTGCCGCGATCGGCTGTTTTTCATCACGCCCTTCCACCAAAAGTGGAGCCCATGATTTGATCTCCTCGCGATCAGTCGAGTGCTTCATGGGTTCGAAGAAATGGTGCTTCTTCAGTCCCTCGAAGCGGGCTTTCAGGTAAGGAAGTTGCTCCTCGGTATGAACAAGCGAGATATGAGGAAGAGGATTCAGACAGTCCCTCGGATTCCTAATAATCCCCCGCCGCGTGGCATGGGCCCAGAATTGCAGGGAATGCTCAAAGTCCTCGAAAACTGAAATCGCTTTGGAAACGTCAACGCTTCCGTCCGCCTCCTGGTGAGGCGTGTAAGAGAGTTCGCAAATCCCCGCGTGTCCCGTCCCGGCATTATTCCAACCGTTGGACGCTTCCTGGGCGGGCTTTTCATTGACCTCGACGAGATGAATCGAGATCTCCGGTTGCAGCTCTTTCAGCATCACCCCGAGAGTCGAGGACATGATCCCGGAGCCAATAAGAAGGACATCAGTTTTCATAATAAATTACCTCAAAAAAGCTTCGTGGAGCCCCCCGTCAACTGCGAGAATTTGGCCGGTTGTTTTTGAGGACGCTTCACTCAGCATGTAGAGCATCCCGTTTGACTGGTCTCTTGGAGTAATGGGAGCCTTGGTTAAGGTGCGGTCCGCGTAGAACTGCGCAAGCTTATCCCGGAGATCTTCGGTCTCCTCTTCATCACTAAAAGATATCTCGTACTTCGTCAGGGAAGCGATGACCCGATCCCTTGGGAACATGCCACTTCCCGCCACCACCGTCGCCGGAGCCACACCATTGACCCGAATCAGGGGAGAAAGCTCGATGGCAAGTTCGCGCAAGAGGTGATTCGCGGCGGCCTTCGAGGTGTCATAAGCCAAGCTCCCCTTCTTGGAGACCACGGCATTTGCACTTGTCGTGACGACCATGGAGCCACGGAGCCCCTGTTCCGCCCAAATCTTTGCGGCTTCGTCGGCCACGAAGTAGGGCCCGGCAACATTGATTCCAAAAGTGAGTCCCCATTTATCATCAGGGATGTGCCCGCTCCGATCCGGGGGCACAAAGATCCCCGCCGTTATGGCAATGTGGTCAAAGCCTCCGTAGGCGTAGACAACCTCAGCCAACATCTTTCGAATCGAACTCCGGTCGGTCACATCGCAAGCCAGACCGATCGTATTTCCACAGCCGGAGATTCCGCTCCCGGCAACCCCGATCCCCTGCCCAACCTTTGCGGAAAGCTCGTCAGCCGCAGACCTGGCTGCCTCAAGATTCAGATCCGCACACACAACATGCGCACCTTGCTCAATCATCAAGTGGGCCATGTCCCTGCCGATGCCACTTCCGGCGCCCACAACGACGACCACCTTCCGGGCGAACTCCCGCTCGGGTGGCATCCGCTGAAGCTTCGCTTCCTCGAGCGCCCAATATTCGATATCAAAGGCCTCTTTCTGAGGAAGCCCAATGTATTCATCAATCGCCTCCGCACCTCGCATCACTGCGATCGCGCAGTTGTAAAATTCCGCAGTCACCCGTGACTCGGATTTATTCTTCCCGAAGGCGATCATTCCGATTCCCGGAATGAGAACCACGGTGGGATTGGAATCACGCATCGCAGGCGATGAAGGCTCTTTGTTTGCCTCGTAGTAAACCGCATAATCGGCGCGGTATTTTTCCAAACCAGCTGTCAACTTTACCCGCAAAGTGTTGAAATCTTCGTTCTGCGGATCCCAGTCGACATAAAGCGGCTTAATCTTGGTCCGCAGGAAATGATCCGGACAAGAGGTTCCGAGCTCGGACAACCTTTGTGCCGAATTTGAGTTCACAAACTCAAGGACGGCTTCCGTCGTTTCGATCGTCGCGATGAAGCGATTTTTCTGACTGACCTGCCCGCGCAGCCACGGAAGAACTTCACTGACCAATTCCTCTTGCTGCTCTTCAGAAAGCTTGGCGTATTTCTGACCCTCGAAGGTCTCTTCACCCTTGTCTCGTTCTTCGATGTAGCGCCCCGCTCGTTCGATGAGCTCCAGGGTCAACTCGTAGCACTCTTTGTCGTCATCGGCCCAGTTGATGAGACCGTGCTGCCCCATGTTGATCCCCTTCGCCTCGGGGTGCTTTTGACAAACCTCTTGAAAAAGCAATCCGAGATCAAATCCAGGTCGCTGCCACGAGGTGTAAATGACCTCGTCTCCAAAAATCTCCTTTGTGATCGCCTCGGAATTTCGAGTGGCACAAAGTGAGATGAAGGCATTCGGATGCATGTGATCAACATGCTTGTAAGGAATGAAGGAGTGGAGCGGGGTATCGATCGAGGACGCCCGCGGGTTCAGATTGAAAGTGGTATGACGATACATCGCGACCATGTCATCCTCGATTTGAGTCTTCACCCCATTCGGACTGGTCTCATCGTAAATCTGCTGAAGAGCAATGAGCTTCTCCTGGTAAAGAGAGGAAAAGTTGTCAGTGGTCGAAGTCCGGAGATCACCGCCGGATCCCTTGACCCAGAGCACCTCGACTTCTTCGCCCGTGAGAGGATCGGTCTCTCCGGCCTTCGATGAAGTATTTCCTCCTCCGGTATTGGTGATGCGCTGATCGGCACCCAGGATATTGGAGCGAAAGACAAGGCGCTCGGCGGCGCTCATCGAGGCGACCTTGGCGTCGTCCCAGCCGTAGTCGACGTGGCGGAATTCTGATGGTTCGAATGACATGGTTTTAGGAAAAGTTTGTTTGGAAATTAAGAAGGATTACGCGTAGCCGATTGTGCTTACTACACCGAGTTCTTTTCGGCGAGCCTTTCGGTCGGCTGAGATTTTTTCAAGGTAACCACTTTCACGGAAGGCACTCAGAGGATCTGCCGCGAGGCCGCGTCCCAATCGCCACGCTATGATGGCGTCACTCACGTCCGTGCCAAAAGCTCTTTTAAGCAGCCCCTCGGAATCGATGATCGCCCCGGCTTCCTGGTGCTTCTGAAGCAACTCTTGATCCACCAGCAAGGCTTTCACGAAGAGTTCCTGTGCCATCATGACCGTTTCAATCATGGCCTCGATCTTGGGCTTCAGATTATGAGACTGATCGATCATGAACTCGATCTCCGGATAGACGCCCCCTTGCGAAGCCGCGTAGCTGTGGATCTCGTTGAAGATCCGAAAAATCTGGTAAGGATCGATGGAGCCCAGCGTGAGATCATCATCGGCATAGCGACGGTCGTTGAAATGAAATCCCCCAAGCATTTCCTCATCCAGTAACCAAGCCACGATCTGCTCAATGTTCTGCGACTGGTAATGGTGCCCGGTATCAACAAGAACCTTGGCCTGCGGACCCATCTTCTTCGCATGGAGATAGGACATGCCCCAGTCCGCGACGTCGGTGTGGTAGAAGGCCGGCTCGAAAGGTTTGTATTCCAGCAGGAAAGTCTGATCCCCGGCAAGGTGATCGTGAAACTCTCCGAGGGCTTTTTCGAGGCGCCGCTTCCGTCCCCGGATGGAATCCTGACCGGGGTAATTGGTGCCATCCGGCATCCACAGTGAAACGACATTCGACCCAACCGCCTGCCCCAGCCTAATGGCATCAATGACGTGCCGGGAGGCCCGCCCTCTTATCTCCGGATCAAGATTGCAAAGACTGCCAAGCCGGTATTCCTGATCTTCGAACAAGTTGGGATTGATCGAACCAATCCGGACTCCACATTTTTTCGCAAGTGCAACCACCTCTTCCGCTTCGTCACCCTCATTAAAATCCCACAAAACATGTGCTGCCACCTTCGGGCAACACCCCGTCAACTTGTGAACGATTCCCGCATCAGAAAGCTTGTCGGCCAGATCGATCGCCGCGCCATCCTGCAGGAACTTCCCAAAGCGCGTCCCGGTATCGGCAAAACCCCATGATGGCAACTCGATCTCGAAGTCATCCAACGCAGCATTTACGCGTTCCTGAATTTCCTCAGTCATACCAGGAAAAAAGGCTGGGGAGAACAACCAACAAGAAACGTTTCATGGAACCAGCTAAGAAGCCTACGACGGAGAATGCAAGGCAAAGATCAAGAGACAGGCCCCACGGACTCCCGCTGGACGAACTGAGTCGAGAATTCCGCCAACTGTGGAGTCTTGTCGCCAGTCCCCTCGATTCGCTTCATCAGAAAGTCTACCGCTTTTCCCGCAATCGCCTCATGCGGTTGTGCGACCGAAGAAAGGGAGACTTGAAGCTGTTCACACAGAGGAATCCCATCGATTCCGACAACCGAAACATCACCCGGCACATTCAAACCGAGATCTTTTGCGGCCCGCATCACTCCGATCGCGGTGAGATCATTCAAGGCAACCATCGCACTTGGCCTGTCTTTTTCCTCAAGAATTTTTCGCCCCACGCTTTTAGCCTCCTCAATCGACGGACCACAGTCAACAACCTCAACCTCGGCATCTCCAAACTTCTGAATCACCTCCCTGAAATAAGCCGGGCGACCGCCAACCCGCTGCCCCTCTGATCGCGCCGCCAAAAAACAAAAACGGCGATGGCCCAAGCCATGGAGACAATCGGCCGCTTCCTTCAAACCAGTCGCAAAATTTGGCACCACGACATCAACCGGAGCACCTTTGATTCCCGGCATCGCCAGAGCCACGATCGGAAAGCCCAGCTTTGTTTGGTGCTCGAGAAAGTCCCGATGCTCCTCCAAATCACTCACAAAAGCCACCACGCCATCGACATTTCGATGCACCACCTCTTCCAGAAGCTTCTTCTCACGAGCCAGGTCGGTTTGCCAGTTCTCGATCACGAGATCGTATCCCCTCCCCGAAACTTCATTCCCAAAAACCCGTGAAAAGTGAGTGTAAAATGGATTCTCCAAATCAGCGATCAAGAGACCGACGGTATTAAATCGCCCCGAGCGCAGGGCCACTGCGGCACGATTCGGCCGATAGCCCAAATCTTTCGCAGCTAAAAAGACCCGTTCTTCCGTTTCCTTTGAAGCCCAGGAATTCGGACGTCGGTTCAAAATTGTCGAGGCCGTGTTCACCGCTACTCCCGCCCGCTCCGCAACATCCTTCAGTCGTATTTTGCCCCCTGCCATCGTGGCAGATCCTAGATGTTTGATCGCTGAGTGCAACTTCATTGAAAATGACAAGAAACGTTTCATGCATTCGGATTGACCAATCGATTGTAGATTTGGACACTTATCCGTCCCTTTCAGAGTAGCCTCGACTCCTGACAGACCTCTAAAATCGCATCAAATGCCCGGCTCAAAAAACACCTCCACTAACGAATACGAACGGAGCCCGGTGCCCGCTGATGCCCAAAAAGGTCCGGGCAAATTCTGGGGCATGTATGCCGGGGAACATGCTGCCGGCACGGAATTCATGATTGGCCCCCTCTTCCTCCTTAATGGGGTCACCCTTCAAAACATCTTCCTTGGTCTGCTGGTCGGCAATCTTCTCGCCGTCCTGAGCTGGCGCTATGTCTGCGCTCCTATCGCCACCAAGGCGCGCATGACTCTCTACTTCCACCTTGAGAAAATCGCCGGAGTGAAGCTCGTCAAATTCTACAATTTGGCCAATGGCGTTCTCTTTTGCTTTCTCGCCGGAGCCATGATCACGGTCTCAGCCACTGCGGTCGGGATTCCCTTTCAAATCGAGATGCCCGGCTTCGATGCCATCTATCCAAACAGCGCCACCTTCGTGATCATCGTCCTCGCGGTTGGAGCAGTCATCGCCCTGGTCGCCGCCCGCGGGTACGACATGGTGGCCCGCTTCGCCAACGTCGCCTCTCCCTGGATGGTTCTGGTATTCCTCGCCTGCGGACTCATCGCGCTCAAACAAATCGATGCGGCTAATTGGGACGGGCTGAATGAAGTTTGGACCCAATCCATCACCGTCGCACAGGGAGGGAAAGACATTCCCGTCATGGGCTTTTGGTCAGTTGCCCTCTTCGCCTGGTTCTGCAATGCCGCAATGCATATCGGAATGGCGGATCTCTCGGTCCTCCGCTACGCCCGTAAACCGTCCTCCGGTTGGGCCTCCGCAAGCGGGATGTTCGTGGGCCACTACATGGCTTGGATCTCGGCAGCCTTCATGCTCGCCGCTCAGATTAAACTGAGTGGCAACACCACGCCCAACCCGGGAATCATGGCCGCCAACGCCGCCGGGATTGCCGGGATCGTTTGCGTCGTCGTCGCCGGATGGACCACTGCCAATCCGACTATATATCGGGCCGGACTTGCCTTTCAGGCCATGATCCCCGGCTCGTCCCGCACCACCATGACCCTCGTGGCCGGCATGATTGCCACCATCGCCGGAATCTTCCCCGCTTTCGCTTTCAAGCTTCTTGATTTCGTCGGCTTCTACGGAACGGTCCTTGCTCCCATGGGAGCCGTCATCTTCGCCGACTGGTATTTTGCACGCCGCGCCAACTTCACACCCTTCGCGGCCGAGAAATCTCGCATGTCCATCAATCCTTCCGTTCTTCTCGCCTGGCTCATCCCCGTCGCCATCGCCGTCTACTTCATTAAATTTATCGGCATCAGTTCTTGGTTCTGCATCCTCCCCTGCTGGATCGCCACCGCCATCCTTCACGTCGTTTTCTCAAAGATACTCATCAAAAAACGGAACTAAAACAGACCTCCCATTGACCATGAAAATTCTCCCCTTGCTCTCTTTGATCGGACTTGCGCTTACGATCACCCCCGCCTTTTCACATCTTCTTTTCGATCTTTCGGAGCAGACCACTTTTACCCTCATGGCGGTTGGCATGGTGATTTGGTTTGCCGCTGCCACCCCTTGGCTTGCTCCCAAAAAAGAAGACCTCGATACCTCAACGCAGGATCACATCTAGTTTCCAATGGTCATCAAAGCACTTCTTGCGGCCATTCTTACCGCTTCTTTATCAGGTCAAACTCCCTGGCCCGCCACCGATCACCTCGGCCGAAGTCTTCCCCTCAACGACGAAACCGGGCCGGTCAAAAAGGATCGCACCGTCGGGATCTTTTACTTCGTCTGGCTCGGTGCACACTCGACCTCCGGCCCTCATGATCTCACCAAGATCATGGAAAAACCACCCCACACAATGGCGGAGCCTGGTGTCTTCCACCACTGGGGCGAACCTGAATCCGGCTACTACTACGCTCGCGATCCCTACATCTGTCTCTTATACACATCTCCGAGCCCACGAGAC
>OJIS01000136.1_pt1 | contig 27149 bp, 28 predicted proteins | sample 1595671 | NCBI WGS metagenome assembly OJIS01 (sample SAMN05416814, study PRJEB24817) | seawater metagenome | isolation source: Sea water | place: Canada:Atlantic | collected 2013-07 | reverse complement strand
AGAGTAGATCGTCGGCAGCGTCAGATGTGTATAAGAGACAGCCACCGGCTTGGGCACCTTCATCATCGGGAAGGGGTATTGCTTGCCGAATTGCTTGCGCAGGATGCCGGCGATGTCGAGCATGGACACGGACTGGCTGACCAGGATATAGCGCCCTTCCGCTTCCGGGTTGAAAGCGCCTAAAAGGTGAGCCTGCGCCACTTCACGGACATCCACCATGCCGTATTCCAGTGCCGGCACGCCGGTTTTCAGTTTACCGCGCCCCATGTCCAGCAGGGTGCCAATGCTGGCGGAGTTGCTGGCGTTGGTCAGTGAGGGGCCATAGACCATGCCCGGATTGATGGTCACCAGGTCCCAACGGCTTTCTGCACTGCCCTCCTGGCCATCGTGGATCTTCCAGGCTTCGCGCTCGGCGGCCACCTTGGAGTACTGGTAGGGGTTATGGTCGACGCTGCTGGTGGTGTTCCAGTCCGCTTCGGTGAAGGCTTTTTTTCCTTTCATGTCGGTGGCGTCACCGTACACCGAAGCCACGCTGCTGGTGAGCACCACGCGCTTGAGGGTGTCGCAGCGGTTGGCGGCATTGAGCACATTGCGGGTACCTTCCACGGCCGGACGCACCAGTGCCTGATGGGCATCGGTGAAGCCATCCAGCACAAATGGCGAGGCGGTATGCATGAGAATGTCGCAGCCCTGCATGGGCGCATCGAAACTCTGCGCATCCAGCAGGTCAGCCTTGAACAGTTTCAGGGTGCCGGGGGCTGCGTCGGCGATGCGTTTCAGATGATCCACGCTCTTGGCCTTGTTGGGATCACGCACCGTGGCGTGCACGGTATGGCCTGCTTCCAAGAGGTATTTGACGATCCAGCCGGCAATGTAGCCGGAAGCGCCGGTGACCATCACGGTATGAGTGTTACTGGGCATGCTTGGCTCCCGCCGATAAAAAGAAGGCCAACGCTACCATGATGGCAAAACAAGACTAGGGCTGTTCGTGCCATTCCATGACTGTGCGGCCAATAGAAATCACAACGAAAACAGGCGCCAGCGGCGCCTGTTTCCAGGGAAAAGAATCAATTCTGCCAGCGCGACCGGTTAAGCCACATCCACGCGGCCAGCCCCAGCCCCCAGGCACCATTGACGATCAGGCCACCGACCACCTTGGTGGCGTTCACGTCCAGACCTTTTAAGGGGAACACCAGCAGCATGGCCACCAGTGTCGGGCCAATGGCACCGAGAATCAGCGCCCCCAGCCAGTGCCGGATACCCTGCCAGCGGCGGATCAGCCACCAGACCGGAATACCCCAGACCCCGCCCCAGAATGCCAGTGACAACACCTGGGGAATGCCCAGCGGCGGTACCGGGGTCATGTTCCAGGGCGCCGCCGGGATCAGGCCCGCCAGCCAGAACAACGCCAATACCCCCTGGTGAAACAGTAGGGTAGCAATGAAGCCCCCGGTGAAGGCCTGCAACCATTGTTGTGGCGAGTTGGACATGGTCACTCCGACGTTGAGAGGTGTTGGTAAATGATTACCCGGCAACTCTACACCATCACCCTCCTCTGCGCGTGAACAGACCAGGGGCAAGATCCGTTCACCCCTCGTCCGGAATTTCCGGCGTCACCAGTTGCGCCAGCATTTCCAGGGATTCCTGCCAGCCCTGATAGCAGAACTCCACCGGTATCACCTCCGGCACCCCTTCCTGGGTGATGGTCAGCTCGGTGCCACACAGCACCTCTTTCAACGTGATGGTTACCTGCATTTCGCCGGGCAGGTTGGGGTCGTCGAACTGGTCAGTGTGACGGATCCGTTCGTTGGTCTTGAGTTCCAGGTAACGGACGCTGAAGGCGTGGTTTTTGCCGGTGGTGAAGTTGGTAAACGCCATGCGATAGCCTCCCCCTTCACGGGCATCCATGTCATGGATCTTGCCGGTAAAACCATGGGGCGGCAGCCATTTGACCATGGCGTCGGCATCGATAAAGGCGCGGTAGACGCGGTCGGGGGTGGCGCGCAGGACACGATGAAGACGGACAGTATTACCGGACATGATGCTTCTCCTTGTTGGGTTTGATGTCCCCGCTCATGGGGCACTGGTTTATCGAATACGGAGAGGGGGATTCGACAGTTCGCCATGCGAGTATGGCTCCAACAGGGATACATCCATTTTATTGGTCGTATTAAACGAAAAAGCGCTATTTTTAATCATTATTTCAGATCATATAGTCACTCCATCAATGGACAGGCAATGGAGCCTGTTACAGGAGGACGCCATGATCGAGCTTCGCACACGCAATGAACTGGGCCATGCCCGGCACGGCTGGCTGGATACCCGACATCACTTTTCCTTTGCCAATTACCACGACCCGCAACGGGTGCATTGGGGGGATTTGCGGGTGTGGAACGATGACACCATCGCCCCACAGACCGGCTTCCCTGCCCATTCCCACCGGGAGATGGAAATCATCACCTATGTGCGCAAGGGAGCGATCACCCACCAGGACAGCCTGGGTAACAGTGGTCGTACCGAGGCCGGAGATGTGCAGGTGATGTCCGCCGGTACCGGGATCACCCACAGTGAGCACAACCTGGAGGACACGGAGACACAGATCTTCCAGATCTGGATCATTCCGAACGCCACCGGGCTGCCGCCCACCTGGGGCAGCAAGCCGTTCCCGAAGGTCTCCCGCGACGGGCACTTCGAGGTGCTGGCCAGTGGTTACCCGGAAGACACGGACGCCCTGGCGATCCAGGCGGATGCGCGGGTGGTAGCGGCCACGCTGAGTCATGGTCAGGACATCGAGTACGTGCTCGACCCGACTCGCAAGGTCTACCTGGTGCCTGCCAAGGGACGGGTGCGGGTGAATGGGGTGCTGGCCGAAACCGGCGATGGCCTGGCCATCAGTGACGAAGCCCGGCTGTCTGTAGTGGCAGAAGCAGACAGCGAGATCGTGCTGGTGGAAACCGTCTAGGAAAGCCGTGATCGATGCGTAGGGTGGATTAGCCGCAGGCGTAATCCACCTTCCTTGCGGTCACCCAAACCTGCCGAACGAGATGGTGGATTACGCCTGCGGCTAATCCACCCTACCTCCCCAAAGAAGGGCCGGAGTGTTTCGCGCCTTTCGCCTTGCAAGCAAGGCTCCAACAAAACCAGCCAACCCATTCCCTTACTGATCCGACTTTTTCTGCAGCGCTGTTTCCAGGGAGGCAATCTTTTCATGCATGGTGCGCATCAGGTCGAGCATTTCCTGGCGCTCGTCGTGGGCGATCTGGTTGTTGGCGTCCCGTTCGGCACGCTGTTCGCTTTCGTGCACTTCCTGAGTGGCACTGACGATGATGGCGATGAACAGGTTCAGCACCATGAAGCTGGAGATCAGAATGAACGGCACGAAGAAGATCCAGGCCATGGGATAGACGGCCATCACCGGCCGGGCAATACCCATGGACCAGCTTTCCAGGGTCATGATCTGGAACAGGCTGTAAATGCTCGCTCCCAGAGTACCGAACCATTGCGGGAACGCCTCACCAAACAGCTCGGTGCCCATTACCGCAAAGATGTAGAACATCATCAGCAACAGCGCTGCGGTCCAGCCGATGCCGGGTAACGCCTGCATCAGGGATTCCACCAGCATGCGCAGCCGTTTCACCGATGACAGCAGCCGCAGCACCCGCAAGATACGCAGGCTCCGCAGAATCGCCAGGGGCCCGGATGCCGGTGCCAGGGAAATAGCGACGATCAGAAAGTCGAACACATTCCAGCCGGAGCGGAAAAAGCGCGGCCCGAAGGCGACCAGCTTGAGCACAATTTCCAGTACGAAAACCGCCAGCACTATCTGGTTGAGCAGGTTCAACCACTGCCCTGCCCGCTCTTGTGCCACCGCGGAGGTTTCCACACCCAGAATAATCGCATTGAGCAGGATCAGAGCGGTAATGGTGTGACCGAAGAACGGGGTATTGAGCCAGGTGGCCAGGCGCTGTCGCCAGCCATCGGAGGATACGGAAGTTGAAGAGGCCTGCATGGACAATCACCGAATAATCCAGGAGGCGCGAGTATACCTGATACGGGAGGGGGGATTGATAGGGGCTGTTGGCGCCAGGCTTCCATGGCGAAAGGCCGGGATTGGCATCCAGACCTTTCGCTTTGCGGGCAAAGCGCCAACGGGAAAGTACGCGGTCAGTCTTCCAGGGTCACCACGGGCTCCCAGACACCGTCGGTGACTTTGGAGAGGATCATATCGTTACCGGCACGATGATTGGTGGCGCTCATCTTGATATCCACCCCGGTGACCGGATCACTGAAATCCAGGGACTCCATGGCCGCCAGGAAGGAATCGGTGGTCAGGTCAGGTCCGGCCTCGCGCAATGCCTCGATGGTCACCATGGCACCGACACGCCCCAGCACCGCACCACCACTGGGTACCGAGCCATACTGCGCCTGGTACTCATCTGCCCATTGTTTCGCTTCCGGCACATCCTTCATGCGGCTGACAATATCCTGCCAGGGGGAGACACCGTAGAGTCCTTCTGTGACACCGCCGGGCGCTGCCGCCACTGCGGAATGGAAGCCGGCCTGGGAGACCACGAATTTCACATCATCCCAACCCATTTCCTTGGCGGTAGCCACCACGGAAATGATCGGCCGAACCGGCAGGGCCACGGCGACCAGCTGACAGCCGGCATCCTTCAGGCGCGCCAGGGTGCCGGTGAAATCGCTCTCGTCCGGACGGTGAGAGGTGCTTTCCGCCAGGGTCAGAGTCTCTTTGCCGGCGGCAGCATCGGTGATGGCCTGGTTCACTTCCTCGCCGAAATCCGAGGGGATGTACATCACACAGATTTTCTCGATGCCGTACTCATCGGTCATCCAGTTAACGCCTTTCAGTACCCCTTCGTGGTAGCTGGGACCGAAAACGAAACGATGGGAAAAGTCGCCCTCTTCTTCCATCTGCCGGGACAGGGCCAGGGGAAGAATGCTGGGCACGTTATTGCGGTCCATCAGAGGGAAAGCTGCCAGGTTATGGGGCGTCCCCAGGCTCATCACCATGGCGAAGATTTCATCGCGGCTAATCAGCTTGTTGGTGGCCTGGGTGGCCTTGGGCACCTGGTAGGCATGATCCTCGACGATGTAACGAATCTTGCGCCCATGAATACCGCCGTCGGCATTCACTTCGGCAAACATGTCGTTGGCCACCTGCACCGCCGGTGAGGAAAACGCCGCAAACACGCCGGACAAATCGTGCATGCCACCCAGTTTGATTTCGGTATCACTGACGCCACGCACCGACTCGGCGGCAGCGCTCTCTTCTTCCTTGTTATCACTGCACCCGATCAGGGTGGCTGCGGCGAGAGCCGCCAGGCAAAGCTTCTTCATGATGCACTCTCCTCTCGAATTCATTGCTATCAGTACATGGAATCAATCAGGTGCTTGTGTTTTTTCTCCACGAAGGAACGCTTCAGCTTCATGGTGGCAGTCAACTCCTCATCTTCGGCGGTGAGCAGCACGTCGATCAGGCGGAAATACTTGATCTGTTCCACCTGGGCGAACTGTTTGTTCACATCGGTAATGATGCTGTCGATCAGGTCCACAACCTCTTTGGCACGACACAGGGAGGCGAAGTTGGAAAACGGCACCTGGCGGTCCTGGGCATATTTCTCCACGTTTTCCTGATCGATCATGATCAGGCAGGTGAGATACTTGCGCTGATCACCAATCACCACGGCATCAGAAATATACGGGGAAAACTTCATCCGACTTTCGATTTCCGCCGGCGTGATATTCTTGCCGCCGGCAGTGATGATGATGTCTTTCAAACGGCCGGTGATGGTGAGCATGCCGTCTTCCAGACGCCCTACATCGCCGGTGTGCAGCCAGCCGTCGCGGATATCTTCAGCGGTTTTTTCCGGCTTGCGCCAGTAACCGGCGAACACATGGTCGCCACGCACCAGCACTTCCCCGTTGTCGGCAATCCGTACCTCGGTATCCGGTAGCGGCTCGCCCACGGAGCCGACCTGGGCCCGGTCCTTGCTGTTGAGCGATACCACCCCGGTGGTTTCGGTCATGCCGTAGCCTTCATAGAGCGGCACGCCCAGGGCCTGGAACCAGCGAATCAGATCCGGCGAGATCGGCGCCGCGCCGGTAGTGCCCCGACGCAGACGGGCCATGCCGATCAGGTCGCGCACATTACGCAACACCAGCAGATTCCAGAACTGGTAATGCAGCCAGGAAAGCGGTGAGCGTTTGCGCTCACAGTGCCAGCCATCCCCGGCGGCAAGAGCGCGGTCGAAACACCAGCGGCCGAAACCGGTGGCTTCGTCTCGCAGGGTCATCATGGAGCTATAGATTTTTTCCCACAGTCGCGGCACTGCGGCAAAGGTATTGGGCGACACTTCGCGCAGGTTCTCGAACACGGTTTCCGGGCTTTCCGCAAAGTTCACGGTGCAGCCCTTGAAGATGGGCACTTCCACCGACACCAGCCGCTCCAGGATATGACACAGGGGCAGGAAGCAGAGCTGGTCGTCGTCTTCATGGGCTTCCAGCACCTGCTCACCGGCGGCAAGCTGGAACAGCACATTGCGGTGGCTGATCATGGCGCCCTTGGGCGCGCCGGTGGTGCCGGAGGTGTAGATCAACATGCGGATGTCATCGGGCTGACTTTGCGCAATACTGGCGCTGAATTGTGCTTCCGCATCAGGGATCTGCTCGCTCAGGGCGTAGAGTTCATCCAGGAACATGACCATGGGATCGTCAAAATCCCGCAGACCCTTGCGATCGAACACGATCACTTTTTTCAGGGTGGGCACCTGATCGCGCACGGTCAGGTACTTGTCCAGCTGTTCGTCGTTTTCCACAAACAGAAAAGCGGAACCACTGTCGTTGACCAGGTAGGCCAGCTGATCGGCACTGTCGGTGGTATAGACGCCATTGCTGACGCCGCCGGCCCCGGCGATACCCAGATCGCAGTACAGCCATTCCTTGTTGTCTTCACTGAGAATGGAGACCGGCTGGCCCCGCTCCAGGCCCAGAGACAATAGCGCCACGCCGATGGCGCGGGCTTTTTCGTAATAGTCCTGCCAGCTATAGCTCTGCCAGATGCCCAGGTCCTTTTCACGGTGCGCAATGCGCGCTCCCCGTTCCAGGCATTGCTGGCGCCACAGTTTGACCACGGTATCGCAACCGTGGAGAAGGGTCGGTGCGTTGTTGGTTGTTGTCATCATCAGCGCCAGGTCTTCTTTCGTTTCCAGCGTTTTTCCGGTCGGTCATCCCCCGCCGACTGGCCCAGATAGAACTCGCGAATATCGTCACTGGCGAGCAGTTCCTCGGCGCTGCCATCCATGACGATGCGGCCGGTTTCCAGCACATAGCCATGATCCGCCGTGTTCAGCGCCACCTGGGCGTTCTGTTCCACCAGCAGCAGAGTCACGCCCTGCTCCTTGTTGAGCCGACGAACGATGGCGAAGATTTCCTGCACCAGCAGCGGCGACAGCCCCAGGGACGGCTCATCCAGCAACATCAGCGACGGTCGAGACATGAGCCCGCGACCGATAGCCAGCATCTGTTGTTGGCCACCAGACAGGGTGCCGGCAGGCTGATTTCGGCGCTCCAGCAGGATCGGGAAATAGTCATACACCATTTCCATGTCCTGGCGGATGCCCGCCTTGTCGCGGCGGATGTAGGCGCCCATGGCCAGGTTTTCTTCCACGGTCAGAAACGGAAACACTTCCCGGCCTTCCGGTACGTGGGCAATGCCTTGGCGCACCAGGGCATCCGGCTCGCGGCCCTGGATCGCTTCTCCGGCCAGGGTAATGCTGCCCTTGCGCGGAGCCAGTGCCCCGGAAATGGTTTTCATCAGGGTGGTCTTGCCGGCGCCGTTGGCGCCGAGAATGGCAACCACCTTGCCCTCGAATACATCGATGGACACCCCGCGCAGGGCCATCACCGGGCCGTAGAAAGCTTCCAGGTTTTTCACCTGCAGCAGCGGCTGGGCATCATTCATGGTTTCTTTCTGCAGTGCACTCATGAGGTTGCCTCCGTGCCCAGATAGGCTTCGATCACCTTGGGATCCGCCTGCACTTCGGCGGCCGTGCCCATAGCCAGTGGTCGGCCTTCCGAGACCGCCAGCACCCGGTTGGACACCCGCGATACCAGGCTCATGTCGTGCTCGACCATCAGTACCGTCAGGCCCAGATCTTTCTGCATGTCCTCAATCCACCAGGCCATGTTCTGGGTTTCTTCCACGCTCAGGCCGGAGGCCGGCTCATCGAGCAGGATCAGCTTCGGCTCGCTGGACAGGGCCCGGGCGATTTCCACTACCTTGCGTACCCCATAAGGCAGGCCGGCAATCAGCTTGTCCCGGTAGGCGGCCAGGTCGAGGAAATCGATCACCTCTTCCACCAACAGACGATGCTGCCGTTCACTGCGCCTTACCTTGGGCAGGAACAGCAGCTCCTCGAACCAGCGGGTGTTGCGGCGGCAATGGCGACCGATCAACAGGTTCTGCAGTACCGAGGAGTGATCAAACAATTCAATATTCTGGAAGGTGCGGGCGATGCCCAACCCTGCGACCTTGTGAGCCGGCAGGGAGGTAATGTCCTGACCATCGAACACGATCTGACCGGCGCTCGGTTCATAGAGGCGACTGATCAGATTGAAGATGGTGGATTTGCCTGCCCCGTTGGGGCCAACCAGGGTGAACACTTCGCCGGGCTCCACGGTGAAGCTGACGCCATCCACCGCTTTCACGCCGCCGAAGGAAATGGAGAGATCCTTTACCTGTAACAGACTCATCGTTGGCGCTCCGTTTTCAGGTAGGTGCGAGTGCGGCGGAACATGCCCTTGCGATACAGCGGGAACAGCTGCAGCCAGGTGCGCACCTTGAACCAGACGCCGTAGAGCCCGCGCGGTTCGTAAATCACCATGAGCAGAATCAGCAGTGCAAACAGGGCGGTGTCCATGCCCGGGTAGGCGGCGATCTTGATACCGGCGGCGTTATCGAGAAAATCCCGGGCGATGGCGATCAGCTGGGGCAGCAGCACCACCACAATGGCGCCGAAGAAGGCGCCGTGCACCGAGCCCAGCCCGCCGATCACCACCTGCAGCAGCAGAGTGATGGAAATCAGCACCAGGAAGCTTTCGTAATTCACCGCCTGGGCCAGATGGGCATAGAGCGCCCCGGCCAAACCGGTGATGGCGCAGGACAGGCTGAAGGACAGGGTCTTGGCGCGGGCCACATTGACCCCCAGCGCCCGGGCGGACACTTCACTGTCACGCACGGCCAGGAAGGAACGGCCGGAGGCACTGCGCAGCAGGTTCAGATAACCCAGGGTGACCAGCACCAGCACCGCCAGGCACAGATAGTAGAAGGCTTGCGGTGTGGCATAGCGGTCGATCTCCATGCCGAACAAGGCAATGGGCGGGGCAAATACCCCGGCGACCCCACCGGTAATCGGCTCGGCGATAATCGCCACGTCCTCGATAATAATGCTCAGCGCCAGGGTGGCGATGGCCAGATAGATGCCGCTCATGCGCAGGATCGGCCGGGAAATGATGGCGCCGATCACACCGGAGGTGACCGCGCTGGCCAGCAAGGCGGGAATGAAATGCCAGCCGCGCAACATCAGCGCCAGATTGGTAAAGGCACCAATAGCCATAAAGGCCGCATGCCCCAGGCTGACCTGGCCGGTATGGCCGCTGATCAGCATCAACCCCAGCCCCGCCAGGGACCACACCAGCACGGCAGTGAGCTCGCCCAGATAATAAGTGCCAAGCAGCCAGGGCGCGGCCACCAATAGCGCCATCAGGATTGCGTACTGAGCCAGGTGCCAGCGTCCTTCAAACAGATTGATATCGTCGTCGTAACGGCTTTTGAATCGGTTGCTCATGGCCTACACCTTCTTCTGGCTGATCTGCGCGAACAGGCCGCCGGGGCGCAGGATCAGCACCAGCAACATCAACACATAGGGGGCAATCTGGCCGACGCCGGAAGGTAGATAGCGACCAGCGAAAGGCTCCACGATGCCCACCAGCAGGCCGCCCAGCAGCGCCCCGGGCAAGGAACCCAAACCGCCGATGACCGCCGCGGCAAACGCCTTGATACCGAACAGCAGCCCCACAGAAGGCTCCACCGCCCCTTTGGCGGCAAACATGACCCCGGCAATCGCCGCCACTACTCCGGACAAAGCCCAGACAATGGCGTTGATACGCTTCACCGGGATGCCCATGTAGTAGGCCGCCATCTGGTTCTGGCTGCTGGCCTGCATGGCCACGCCAAGACGGGTGCGGGCAAAGAAGAAATAGAGAATGGCGGTAAGCGCCACCGTGGTAATAATGATCACCGCATCCACCACCGGGATCATCAGTTCCCCCACCGTCCAGACCAGGCCGATAAAGGGCGTTTCCAGGGAGGTGGGATCATGGCCCCAGATCACCCCGGCCACGAAACGGATCAGAAAGCCCAGCGCGATGGTAAGAATCACCATGGCGAATTGCGGCTGCCCGAAGATGGCACGCAATACGAAACGATCGAGGAGGTAGCCGAACAGGCCGAGGATCAACGCCGCCAGCGTAATGCCGACCAGAAAAGGCAGATCCGCATAGCTGGTGTTGATGAAGGTAACGCCGAGAAAGGCCCCCAGCATCATCATGTCGCCCTGGGCGAAGTTGACCGCTTCGGATGCCTTGTAGATCAATACAAAACCCAGTGCCAACAGCCCGTAAATACAGCCATTGGCAATCCCGCTGACCAGCAGCTGGAGTATATCCATGGTCCCTCTCTCCCGGGGGGTTATTATTCTGTTGCTTTTTTATTCAATCGACCCGAGCCTAGCGGAAGTCCGACATTCTCACCAGTATGTAAAATGTAACAGGATCAGAATGAGATTGAAGGGGCTTCCTGGTCCTGCATTCTCCGCCACTTCCGGTATGCTTGGCTGTCATCCAGCAGACCTCAGTACACCATGAATGTAAATGATCGCCATCGCATTGATGACATTGCCCGGGTTCTCGGTCGGGCGTTTTATCAGGATCCGCTTTTCACTTATTTCTTTCCGGATGACCAGCGCCGTCAGGCGTTGTCGCATCATACCTTTCGCTTCCTGGCCCTCCATGCGCACCACCGGGGAGAAATCTGCACCACGCCGGGAACCGTGGACGGGGCAGCCGTGTGGCTGCCATCCCAGGCATTGCATCGCAGTGTGCTGGATATGGTGCGCTTTGGTGCCCTGCCCATGTTGCGCCAGGGACCGGCGGCGGTGAAACGGCAGCTGGATGCCGGGGATGCCATGCAAAAGGTGCATGACGCGCTGATGCAAAAGCCTCACGCCTACCTGTTACTGCTGGGGATTGACCCGCAGAAGCATGGCCAGGGGCTGGCCACACGGCTGTTGCAGCCAACGCTGGACCGACTGGATCGGGAAGGACTGTCCGCCTATCTGGATACCCATAACCCGAACAATGTGTCGCTGTACCGACGCTTTGGATTTGAGGTGGTGCATGAGGCGCTGATGCCGGGAACGGAGGTGCGGCACTGGGCGATGGTGCGGGGAAACCGCTAGCGAGGAACCTCCCTCGCCGTTGGAGCTTTGTTCACAAAGCGAACCGGCCTGCCTGATTCGCCATGCGAGCATGGCTCCAACGGAGGGAAAGCCGGGTTCAGCCTACGCCCTGACTTTTCAGGTAATCGTCGTAGCTACCGTGGAAGTCGACGATACCGGTGGGAGTGATTTCAATAATCCGGGTGGCCAGGGAGGACACGAATTCCCGATCGTGGCTGACGAACAGCAAGGTACCCGGGTAGTTTTCCAGCGCCAGGTTCAAGGACTCGATGCATTCCATGTCCATGTGGTTGGTGGGCTCATCCAGCAGCAGGATGTTGGGCCGTTGCAGCATGATCTTGCCGAACAACATACGCCCCTGCTCGCCCCCGGAGATCACCTTCACGGATTTACCGATATCTTTCTGGGAAAACAGCAGCCGCCCCAGGGTGCCCCGGATGACCTGTTCATCATCCTTTTCCTGACCCCACTGGTTCATCCAGGCAAACAGGTCCATATCGTCGGCAAAGTCGCGGGCGTGATCCTGAGCATAATAGCCCCGCTCACTGTTCTCGGACCATTTCACTTCCCCGGCGGTGGGCTCCAGCTCCCCCACCAGACAGCGCAGCAGGGTGGATTTGCCGATACCGTTGGGGCCGATAATGGCGATGCGCTCGCCCACTTCCACACGCAGGTCCAGGCCGGAAAACAGTTCCTGGTCAAAAGTCTTGGCCAGGCCTTTCACTTCCAGCGCGTTGCGGAACAACTTCTTGTCCTGCTCGAAAATGATGTAAGGGTTCTGGCGGCTGGAGGGTTTCACTTCATCCAGCTTGATCTTGTCGATCTGCTTGGCGCGGCTGGTGGCCTGCTTGGACTTGGAGGCGTTGGCGCTAAAGCGGCTGACGAAGGTTTTCAGCTCGGCGATCTGCTGTTTCTTCTTGGCATTGTCCGAATGCAGGCGCTCGCGGGCCTGGGTGGCCGCGGTCATGTATTCATCATAGTTGCCCGGGTAGAGGCGCACCTCGCCGTAATCCAGATCTGCCATATGGGTGCAGACGCTGTTGAGGAAGTGGCGATCGTGGGAAATGATGACCATGGTGCACTGGCGCTGGTTGAGAACCTCTTCCAGCCAGCGGATGGTATTGATGTCCAGGTTGTTGGTGGGCTCATCCAGCAACATGATTTCCGGGTCGGCGAACAGGGCCTGGGCCAGCAGCACACGCAGCTTCCAGCCGGGGGCGATTTCGCTCATTGGGCCGAAGTGCTGCTCCACCGGAATATCCAGACCCAGCAACAGTTCACCGGCGCGGGATTCGGCGGTGTAGCCGTCCAGCTCGGCGAATTCCGCTTCCAGCTCACCGGCGCGGATGCCATCTTCCTCGCTCATTTCCGCCTTGGCGTAGATGCCGTCGCGCTCTTCCTTGATCTTCCACAACTCCTCGTTGCCCATGATCACGGTATCCACCACCGAGTATTTCTCGTAGGCGAATTGATCCTGGCGCAGCTTGCCGATGCGCTCGTCCGGGTCCTTGGACACATTGCCGGCGGACGGCTCCAGGTCGCCCCCGAGGATCTTCATCAGGGTAGATTTGCCGCAGCCGTTAGCGCCGATCAGGCCGTAACGGTTGCCGTTGCCGAATTTCACGGACACGTTTTCAAACAGCGGTTTGGCACCGAACTGCATGGTGAGGTTGGCGGTTGTAAGCAATGTTTTGTACCGGTTGGAAAAGCGAAAAGCGCGGCTGAAGACCCTCGAAATCAAGAGGGCCAGCGGCGTAGGAGTGCGCGAGGCGCGCGCATTGTCGCACAGCCACCGCCCCCGGGACAGAGCCGGAAGCTGGTTTAGGGTGCACGGAGGGCAGCGAACTGCAGCATCAAACGTATAAAAAGCCGCCGTTGGAGCTTTGCTCGCAAAGCGAAGCTCTACAAGCACCGGGAAGGCGTTACCCTTCGCTTTGCGAGCAAAGCTCCAACGATGAAACGATGTAGAGGTCCCGCGATGCCGTCACGGCAATCGCTTAGTAGCCGGTGAACAGCTCGGCGGATTCGCCTTCCAGCACATAGCCTGCGGTGCCGTATTCGGTGTCCTGGCTGGACACCTTGAGGTTGCCTTCCAGCCACAGGGCCTCGAACACCAGGTCCAGGGGCACACCCTGCCCTTTCATCTTCACCAGGATAATCTGGTTACGGGGCGGCGGTGGCGTGTGGATGCAGGCGCCGAAGTACGGCACCAGCAGGAATTCACGCACGTATTCCTCGTCGCCATCCAGCGGCACCCCATAGCCGGGCAGGCGCACGACGGTGTTATCCAGCTCGGCCTTCAGCGACGCTTCCCGCCAGGCCTTGTCGATGGCATCCATCATTTGCTCGCCACGGGCATCACCGTCATCGATATCTTCCGGTGGCTGATCACCGTAAATTTCGCTGAATAACCCCTCATAGACCGCATTGACGTCGTAGTCCGCAGGGACTAGATCATCCCATTCCAGTTCGCGGGCCGCCCAGCCCGGCAAGCTGATCAACAGACACAGAAAGATGATCAGACTACGCATATCAGTTCCTCGGGGTCAGGCCATCGGCCAGGCTGTTGCGGAAGGCTTTTTCCGCCGGAATCAGGCCGGCCAGGGAACCGGCCAGCAGAATCGCCGCAAGGGTAGGCAATTCCCGCACCGACAGGAAGGTGTCCGGCAGGTGCAGCGACCATTCCGCCAGTGCCAGCGGCGCCAGTGCCCACTGTGCCACAAACAGCAGAGTCAGCCCCAGCAGGCTGCCGATCACCGTGACAAGCAGACTCTCGCCCACGATCACGCCATAGACGGCAAGCCGACCGGCGCCAGCGGCGCGCAGCACCGCCAGTTCGTGGCGGCGCCCTTCCAGGGCAGCCAGAATGGTGGACACCAGCACCAGTAACGCCACCAGCAATACCGCCATGGAGGTGGCCCGCAGGGCGTTTTCCCCCACCGCTGTCATGCGCCACAACCGCTGCAGCTGGACACCGGGAATAATGGCGCTTAGCGGTTCTGTCTTATAGCGGGACAATTCCCGTTGCAGGCTGAGTACGGCGGTGCGTCGCTCCAGACCCAGCATCACTGCATTGACCGAATCCGGAGTGTCGGCCCGTTGACCGGGCCGGGGCGGTATCCCGGAACGAAACTGGCCGCCGCTGTGAATGGCGGCCATGCCGGCCAGGGAAACATGCACGCTCTGATCCACCGGGGTGCCGGTAGCGGACAGCACGCCCGCCACAGTAAACGGGTGGTTATCGTGCTCGATAATGGCCGGGCCGCTGGCACCATGGGCCAGCACCATATCGTCTCCCAGCTGGTAGCCCAGCCGCTGGGCCACCGCACTACCAAGCACCACCTGATCCGCGCCGGCAAACCATTGCCCGTCAGCCAGGGACAGCGCCTGGTCCCGTCCATAGCGATAATGGGCCAGGTAGCTGTCGTTGGTGGCCACCACCGGGAAGCCTCGATGGGAGTCGCCGAGGGCGATGGGAATCCACCACTTCACGTCCGGGTGGTCGGCCAGATGCTCCACCGTGTCCCAGCGAATGCCGGCGGTGGGGTCACTGAGCCGGAACACGCTGTACAGCAGGATATTCATGGGACCGCCCCGGGCGCTGACAATCAGATCAATGCCGGACACGGTGCTGGCAAAATTGGCGCGCACCTGGTGACGCAGCCGCTCGATGCCCACGATCATCACCAGACTCAGGGCGATGGCCACCACAATCAGGGTGGCAGAGGTTTTACGCGTGCGCAGGGAGGCGAGCACAATTCTAGGCAGCATGGTGCTCCCCCCCGTTCAGTGCCGAGAACGCGATGCTGCGGTGGAAATGGTCCGCCACCTGGTTGTCGTGGCTGACCATCAGCAAGGCACTGCCGGCGTTTTCACAGTGCTCGCAGAGTAATGCCAGCAGGGTATCGCGGCTGTGGCTATCCAGAGCCGAAGTGGGTTCGTCGGCGATGATCAGATCCGGTTTACCGAACAGGGCCCGGGCGGCAGCCACCCGCTGTTGCTGGCCGAATGAAAGCTGCCAGGCAGGCAAAGCTGACGTGGCTGCATCCAGCCCCAGACGGGTCAGCAGATCCTGTGCCGCGCCCCTTCGCTGCTTGTTATTGCCGGCCGCTTCCCGTTCACAGCGTCGCCGGGAGAACCCGGCACTGAGACAGACGTTATCCACCGCAGTCAGGTACGGCAGCAGGTTGAAAGCCTGGAAGATGACACCGATATGGTCCGCCCGAAAAGCGTCCCGGCGCCGTTGCGACAGAGAGGAAAACAATTTTCCTGCCACCCGGATGTCACCCTGCTGAGCCGGCCTGATGCCGGTAATCAACGACAACAAGGTGCTTTTCCCGCAACCACTGGGGCCATGCAGCAGCACCCGCTCACCGGCCTGCAGCACAAAGCGATCGATATGAATGAAAGGCCGGGCTTGCCCCGGGTGCTGATAACGCAGGCTATCCAGTTCAAGTACCACAGTTACTCCAGGGGAATGCGGGTGTTACCGGGCGCCAGACGCATAGCGCTCTGCCCGTCCGGCAATAACAGGATGACCTCGGTAGCCAGACCGGAAAAAATCGCCAGGAACGGCAGTGTGACATCGCTCAGCTTGTCCGGGGACTGACACTGAAAGGTCCATTCCGCTTCCACGTCCGCATGATGGCTATGCTCATGGTGAGCATGATCCGGGTCGTGCTGCTGACTCTCCGGAAACAGTGCCTCGACTCCGCTACGGGTTTCATGGCTGAGCCTGCAGCCGGCGACTGGGGACGGCTGCGGCTCACTCACCTGTTTCAGGCGATCCGCATAGCGAACCCGGGCGGCGGCATCCGCCGGCGGTTGCTCGGTGCCGAGAATATCCATCAGCGGCGCCCGGAAACTGACGGTCAGGCTCTGCCCTTCCACCACTACCGCCGCGTCGGCCAGACCATGCTGATGGACTCCGGCGGCGTTAGCCGGATTGCTGAGCAACATCAATAACCCGAACCCTAACCCGGCCAGGCATTCAAGCCGTACGAATCTCTTCATGATGACTCTCACATTCCTTGCAGGCGCGGATGTTGCCCACATGGGTGGCAACCAGACAGATTCCGACCAGGCTGGTGAGCAGCGGTTCCCACAGGGTGTCATGCAACGCTGCTTCGAACGCAGTGAGCAGACACAACGCGATCAGCGCCAACAGGCCTGGCAACAACACCTTGCGCCGCCGATGCCTGCGGTAACCGGCCACCATGGCGAGCACACTGACCGGCACGATCAGCGCCAGCAACGCCTGATGAAACAGTTCATCCACGCCGCCAACCACCGACAGCAAGCCAATCGCAAAGAGGCCGGCGACGCTGGCCACACAATGAATCATACACAAACCAGACAGGGCGATGGCCGCCTGGTCCAGACGTAAACGTGACATGGTTGTCTCCAGAATCTTCAACGGGTTTCTGAATCGTTGGAGCCTTGTTCACAAGGCGAACTCGCGCCTTTTGGCTATTCGCCTTGCAAGCAAGGCTCCAACAGCCCCCGCAGTCCGCGAGGATTACAGCGCAACACAACTCGCGCAGCGGCCATGCACTTCCAGCAAGGGGTTCTGCTGGGTCACGAACCCCAGGCTGTTGATGCTCTGCTGCAACTCGCTGATGGCCGCCCCCGCCATGGGGGTTTCCTGCACGGCACCACAGTCGTCACAGAGCAGGAACACCGTGCCCTGGTGACCGTGATGGCAGGTGATGTGATCGCAGGCCAGGTATTGGTTGGTGGAACTGAGCCGGTGGGCTAGCCCCTGTTGCACCAGAAAATCCAGCGCCCGGTAGATGGTGGGCGGCTGGGCATTGTCCTGGTATTGCGCCTTGAACTGGTCCAGCAACTGGTAGGCACTCTGCGGGCCCGACTGGGCCAGCAACAACGCCATGACCTGGCGCCGCTGGGGAGTCATGCGCACGCCCTGCTCGCGGCAATGCTGTTCGGCGCTGGCGAGAATACGGTCGGTGCGGCTCATGACAGTCCTATATATCCAGTGTGACCAGCAGACGTTGCTGACCGGGAGACACGGGCGGGGATCGGTGAACCACGCCCGAGCCCGGATTATCCCGCCAGGTGTCGCCTTTGAACAGGGCTACCTGCCCGGCCTGTAGCTGTTGCACGCTGTCGGCGGCATAGCGGCCCTCCTGCTCTACGCCCGGCACCAGCAGACCGGCAGGCACCGACGGAGCCGGCAGCCATTGGCTGCCCGGGCCACCGTAGGTACACAGCAAGCGCACGGGGATACGATCCACATGGAAACGCGGGCACATGGGCTTTTCCAAAGCAGTGACGCGCACTCCCACGCCACTCACACCGAACAGGCAGGCCATCATGTCCGCCAGCAACATCAGGTCCTCACGCAGTGGTGCAAAGTCCTCACCGGGCAGCAAGCGTTCAATGGAACCTGACAAATCGTTAACATCCAGCCAGCTTTTTACCGCCAGCTTCTTCAGGCATGCCTGCTGCACAAGCCGCTGATTGATCGGACTGCGCCGATCCCAGACTGTTACCTGCACCGGGTCCATCATCACATCGGCGAGCACCCCGGCATCATCGCGCATGATCAGTCCCGGTGCGGCATAGGCTCTGGGTAATGTGTTTGCACCAATCATCCGACCATCTCCCACTGCGGGAACGGATCTTCCAGCTGCTGCCACAATGCCTTGCCGGCGAGCATTTCTTCTTCCGTGAGCAGACAGACATCCAGCGCCCGGCGGGTCGTCTCCGGTTGCAGGTTGTGACCGATGAAGACCAGTTCCTGACGCATGTCGCCGAAGGGCTCCTGCCATTTATCCATGATCATGGCGCGGTATTCCGGGTCCGTAGGCCAGTTGTGGTCCGGCACGGTTTTCCAGAACAGGCCCGCCGGACCGTGGTGGGCGATCTCGCCGGCCTGACTCCAGTTGCCGGCAAATTGCGGGCGACTGGCCAGCCAGAAGAACCCCTTGGAACGCAGTAAGGTGCCGTAGGGCCAGGGCTGTTGCAGAAAGTCCCAGAACCGTTGCGGGTGGAAGGGGCGACGGGCTTCATAACTGAAACTGCTGATGCCGTATTCCTCGGTTTCCGGCAAGTGCTCGCCGCGCATTTCCTTGAGCCAGCCCGGCGCCTGCTGGGCTTTTTCAAAATCGAACAGGCCGGTATCCAGCACCGCATCCAGAGGCACCATGCCGTGCTTGATCGGTATTATGCGAGCGTCCGGATTAAGCAGCCGCAGCGTGGCGCAGAGCATCTCCAGATCTGTCTCGCTGACCAGGTCGGTCTTGCTGATCAGCAGCACATCGCAGAATTCCACCTGCTCCACCAGCAGGTCCACCACGTTTCGCTGATCGTCTTCGCCCAGATTTTCACCGCCTTCCTGCAGGGTGCGGGCACTGCGATAGTCGCGCAGGAAATTTACCGCATCCACCACCGTGACCATGGTATCCAGCCGCGCCACCGAAGACAGGCTGTCACCGTTTTCGTCTTCGAAGGTAAAGGTTTCCGCCACCGGTAGCGGCTCGGAAATGCCGGTGGACTCGATCACCAGATAGTCAAAGCGCCCTTCCCGGGACAGCCGGGTTACTTCCAGCAGCAGGTCTTCGCGAAGGGTGCAGCAGATACAGCCGTTGCTCATCTCTACCAGCTTTTCCTCGGCGCGGTTCAACGACACCTGGTTGCTGACCAACGCCGCGTCGATATTGATCTCGCTCATGTCGTTGACGATCACCGCCACCCGCAGGCCGGCACGGTTATTGAGAATGTGATTGAGGACGGTGGTTTTGCCGGCACCGAGAAAGCCCGATAGCACGGTAACGGGTAGCTGGCGCACGGGCGTCGCTTGCTGAGTAGTCATGGGATTATCCGGTTCGTGAGTGTGCATAGTGTCGTTCGTTGGCTTCCAGCCGGGTTTTCACTTCGGCGCAATACTCCGTGGTGGGCCGGGCCAGCAGCCGGCGTAATCCGATGGGTTCGCCACTGATCTGGCAATAGCCATAGTCACCCTGGTTAAGACGACGCAGGGCCTGACGGATTTTTCCCAGCAACGCCTGACGACGAGCCAGGAAGCGCAGCTGGTGCCGACAGGCTTCCTCATCCGCAGCGGCATCCAATGGGTCCGACTGGGGCGGGGTTTGTAATGCCTGTCGAGCGTCGGCCAGTTCCTGTTCGCAGTCCTTGGCCAGTGCCAGCAAACGGTCACGGAAGAATGCCTGCTGAGCAGCATCCATGTAGTCCGACTCCGACATGGCGAGTAGGGCCTTTTCACTGGGAACGTCCGGCATGATCGCCTCCTTTTAAAGTTATGTTATAACATAACAATAGCGGACGACAATCCGTTGCACGGAAAAAGCCCCATGGCCCTACCGATGATTCCCTCTCAAAGAAATGACGAAACTGTATTACCAGGGTTTACGCGCTGACGCCGAGGAAAGCCTTGATACACCAGCGCCTGGCGGCGCTGGAAAATTCAAAAAAACGACGACCCGGACATTCATAGCGCTGCCCCACAGGCAACAAAGCCGGGCCCTTATCGGACTGACTACCCTTCTACTCTGCACCCGCCATGAAGGGCACAACCTGATACCCCGCTTCCTCAAACATTACCCGCAGGCTATCCGGCCCACCAAGGTGCAAGGCGCCTACCAGCACCAGATTCGGCGAGCCCTCCACCATGGCCTGCTGGATTTTCGGATACCACTGGCGATTACGCTCGATGATAAGGTTCTGGTAAATACTTGGGTATTCGGTCTGCATTTCATCGGCACCTAGCAAGGCGTAGAGACCATCCATGTCGCCTTTGCGCCAGGCATCAACGGCCTCCTCCATCATGCCATCCATGTGCTCAATGCCTTCCAGGGAAGATTCAATCAGGGCATCACTACTCTCTTCATTGAGCTGCGCCATGAACGACAGCAGGGTGTCGCTGGATTCCAGAAAGCCCAGCGTCTTGCCCTGCTGGTTGGCCCGGGTGAAATAAAATTCGTCCACGCCCCGGCCAAAACCCTGACGCCCCAGTTCATGAACGGTCATGGCCATGGAGACCATGGCCGGCTTGAACCCCTGGTAGGTGACCAGCGGGAAGCTGGCCTGGGCAGCATAGTCCTGCAATTGCCGCCAGACCGGATCGGACAAATCGTCTTCGAGGGAACGACCAGCTGGCTGCATCATCATCTGCGTCAGTCGCCGGGAAAAGGCCGGCGAGGCAGAGTCGGCCAGGTTGGATTCCAGATACACCTGCTGCGCCTGTTCATAGGCCTGCTGCATGGCTGCCGGTGGTGGCAGATCCGCCGGACGCAGGAAATGCACGGTGGCCCCCAGCCGGATACGTTTACCATCCTTGCTGACTTCCCAGACCGGATCCGCCTGAAGCCAGGGCACCACAGACAGCAACACCACCAGCACCGCAAACCGTTGAATAATCGATAACCCCATGACAACCCCCCGTTGGTTTTTTCCAGTGTGTCAGCTTGCGGTGAAAAAGAAAGATGGATTCCACTCAGGTTGCTGGCGTGATTGATCAACGGTTAGCCCGCCAACATGGCTCCTGTAAAAACCGGCGCCTGTGAGCTGGCAGAACCGTTATTGCAGCAAAGGTAGCAACCCACCGAGCACACCGGCGGCGATCAGATTGAGTACGATACCAGCGCGGATCATGGTTCTCTGTGGCACATGGCCGCTGCCGTAGACCATGGCATTGGGCGGCGTGGCCACCGGCAACATGAACGCACAGCTGGCGGCAAAGGCCACCAGCAGGGCAACGGTGACCGGGTCGGCGCCCACCGAAGAGGCCACTGGCATCAGCAGCGGTATCAGCAAGGCAGCACTGGCGGTATTGCTGGCCAGCTCGGTGAGAAAAATCACGAAGGTCACGATGATCAGATAGACCAGCCAGGTTTCCCCTGCCGGTAGCGCCTGACTGATACCGTCTGCCAGCCAGGCGCTGGTACCGGAACTCTGCAGCAACATGGACAGCGTAATACCGCCACCGAACAACAGCAGCACGCCCCAGTTCGCGTGCGCTTCAATATGCTGCCAGCTCACGCAACGGCTGATACCCAGCAGGACAATGGCCATGCAGGCCACCCAGCTATCAAAGGATGTCTCGATACCCAACCTGTCCCCCAGCGGTGCACCGGAAACCCACAACCCCACCGTCAGCAGAAAAATCGCCAGCGTCATTATCGCGCCGGGGCTGGTCGGAAAAGGCAGGATGGTTTTCACATCCACTGTTGGCAGATTCGCTTCCGGGCGAGTGGTGTAAAACAGTACCAGCAGGGCCAGCGGAAACAGCAACACAAACGCCGGGATACCAACGGCCAGCCAGTCGTTGAATGACCAGCCCAACGCCGCTGCCGCAATGGCATTGGGGGGACTGCCCACCAGGGTGGCCATGCCGCCGATATTGGCGGACCAGGCCAGTGCCAGCAGCAGAAATATCCGATAACGGGGATGGCTGTCAGCCAAGGGGGCAGATAGCCCCAGGGCAATGGGCAGCATCATGGCAGTGGTCGCCGTGTTGCTGATCCACATGGACAGCAGTGCTGTGGTGACTGCAAGCAGTAACGCCGCCGGTAACGCTCTGCCACCGGCCAGGGTCAGCAGCCGCTGCGCCAGCCAGCGGTCGATACCGTGTTCGCCCAGCGCCGCCGCCAGGGCAAAGCCTCCCAGAAACAGGGCCACAACAGGATGGGCAAAGCCGGCAAGCGCGCTATCCAGATTCGCCAGCCCCAGACCGACGCCAAGCACCGGTACCAGCAGCGCGGTAAACGTGAGCGGAATGGCTTCACTGAGCCACAGCAGCCCGATCAGCACAAACAGGGCCAACCCGGCTCCGGTTTTGGAGTCAGCTGGTAGATGGTATGCCATTACAGCGGCCACAACGGCCATGGCAATCAGCAGGAATCGCATGGTTATTATTCTGTTGCCGGTTCAGCCCGAGCTTACGGACTGCCTGCCGTAATAACCAGTGTCCAACATGGAACCACCCCAGCTCACACTGACCCCGCAGCACCGCCATGCTAGGGTTAGGCCCCATGGATACGATTAAACAACTCGAAACAGCCATGGGTCAGATTGTCGGCTTTCTCTGGGGACCACCGCTGGTCGTCCTGCTGGTGGGCGGCGGTCTGTTCTTCCTGCTCTATTCCCGCCTGTTGCCCTACCGCTACCTGCCGCAAAGCGTGCGCCTGCTGTGGCGCAAACCGGACCGCGATGATCCAGGTCAGCTCTCTCATTTTCAGGCGTTAAGCACTGCGCTGTCCGGCACCCTGGGCATGGGCAATGTGTCCGGTGTGGCTATTGCCATCGCGGTAGGCGGCCCCGGGGCGATTTTCTGGATGTGGGTCAGTGCCCTGGTGGGTATCGCCACCAAATTCTATACCTGCACCCTGGCGGTGATGTTTCGCGGCCAGGACAGCGAAGGCCAGTGGCAAGGCGGCCCCATGTATGTGGTGCGCGAAGGGCTGGGCAAGAAATGGCTGCCGCTGGCCTATTTCTTTGCCGTGGCCGGCTTGCTGGGCACCATGCCGATCTTCCAGATCAATCAACTGGTCCAGGTGCTGCGCGACACCCTGGCCATCCCTGCCGGGCTGGCCAGCGCCGATGCTCATTTCACCTTTGACCTGATGCTGGGCCTGGTGCTGGCCCTACTGGTGATGGTGGTGGCTCTGGGTAAGTTGCCCCGGCTGGGCAAGGTCACCGGCATGCTGGTACCGACCATGGTAGTAGGATATCTGCTGCTTACCGCCGTGGTGCTGGCAAGCCATGCCAGCGAGATCCCTGCCGCCTTTGCGATTATTTTCGAGGATGCCTTCAGCGGCAATGCCGTTGCCGGCGGCGTGGTCGGGGCCGTGATAATCACCGGCATTCGCCGGGCTGCGTTTTCCAATGAAGCCGGCATCGGTACCGAAGCCATGGCCCATGGTGCCGCCCAGACCAGGGAGCCGGTGCGAGAAGGCATGGTGGCCATGCTGGGGCCGGTGATCGATACACTGATTGTCTGCACCTGCACGGCTCTGGTGATTCTGATCAGCGGCGTCTGGCAAAGTGGCGAAAGCGATGGCGTCACGCTTACCGCCAACGCTTTCGGCGACCTCTTCCCCCATGGCGGCGCAGTCATTCTGGCCGTGCTGGTTTCCCTGCTCAGCCTGAGTACCGTGTTCACCTTCTGGTATTACGGCAGCAAGTGCCTGGGCTTTTTGATCGGGGCAAAATACCAGCACCATTACATCTGGTGGTATCTGGTACTGGTCGTGCTGGGCGCGGTGGCATCACTGAAGCTGGTGGTAAGTCTGATCGATTCCATGTACGCCCTGATGGCGATTCCGACCATGACCTCTGCCCTGCTGCTGGCGCGGAAGGTCAATCAGGCGGCTAAGCGATATCTCAAGCCGTCGCAAGCATCTCGGTGAATTGCTCAAAATCGCCAAGGTGCCAATCGGTTTCGTCAGAGTAGTGGCCGGTTAGTGCAGGGTCATAGAAACAGCTGATCATATTGGCGCGACGCGCCGCCTGCAGGTCATAAAGAAAATCGCCCACATAGACAAGGCGCTTCGGGCTGAGGCTCCAGGCAGCCGCGATCTGCAACAGGCCGTCGGGTGCGGGTTTTGGCGGGCAATCTTCCCGCGCCAGCAGCATATCCACCTGTATACCCAGACGGGACATAGTCAGGTCGGCGACTTCCCGGGCATTGCGGGTGAGAATGGCGGTAGGCAGGTTACGGCGGGCACAAAACTGCAGGCATTCGCGAGCACCGGGTATCCATTCGGCACGCTCGGCACCGCGGCGCTCATGATCGAGAACAATCTGCTCGGCAGCACGTCGCTCACTCCCAGGGAGCAACTGAATATATTCCAGTACCCCTACCCCCTCCGGGCACGCCAGTTCGCTACGAATGGCGGTAAAGTCGAGACGCGAATCCGCCAGGGTACCGTCCAGATCGAAGATCACTCCCTGGATCGAGGACAGGGTATCAAGGTCAGGTATTTTCATCATTGCAGTGTACCCCGAGCCAACGTGAAAGCAGCAACAAGCCTGCTATTCACAACGATCAAACTGGGAGATACTGACCCTCACGTTATTAGGAAGTGATGCTCATGAAACGCTTTGCAAAAGCACTCAGCGGATTGGCCCTGTTGTCGCTGGCCCCTCTGGCAAGCGCGGGCGGCGTCTATATCGGCGGCGGGCTCTACAACGCCTCCGTAGATGAAAAAGTCGACAGTCTGAACGTTGACGATAGCGATACCACTGGCGCCCTCTTCCTTGGTTGGCGTCCCATCGAACTGATCGGCGCGGAAGTGGGCTATTACGATTTCGGCAAGCAGGAAGCTGACAACGGCACCAAAATTGAAGGCGGAGCCCTTACCCTGGCCGGGCTGCTGAGTTTCGAATTGGGCCCGGTGGGTCTGTACGGCAAGGCCGGTGTGGCGGATACGGATTTTGATATCAGCAATGGCGCCAGCAAGGATGATGATTCATCCACGGATGCCTTCGGCGGAGTCGGTGGCACCGTGGATCTGCTCGACAAGCTGTACTTGTATGGCGAGTTCGTGCACTTCGATAATGATGCCGGGGTCGATATGATCGGCGCAGGGCTGCGTTACCACTTTTGATGACAAGCACAGCCATCAAATAGCCTGTAGGAGCCTGCTTGCAGGCAAGCTCCTACAGGTAACGTCTTCAGCGTGTCTGGGCGTTGATCCGATCCAGGGCCTGCACCCGGGCCAATTCCTTGTCTTCAAATAGCTGCTGCTGCAGCCGTGCCAGAGCCACCTGCTGATCGGTGTGCGACAGGCCGCTGCTGATCAGTTGCTGGCGTTGCTGCCGGTACTCCCCATAGCGCTCGTCCCAGTCTTGTCGCTGTTGTTCCAGTGCCTCGAAACGCGCCACGGCCTGGGTCCCGAAAGTCTGCTCCCGCAGCGCCCGGATTTCCGCGTCGCTGGCACCCTGCTCCCGTAACGTCTGGGTGCGCTGCTCCAGCCATACCGGTGCGCGGGTGTCATAAAGCATCTGCTGCATGCCCTGCGGCAGGTTCTGCTCAAGGTTGCTCAACTGCCGGTCGCGTTGCTGCGCCGACAGCCCTTCCTCTTCAAGCAGTGCCTGCCGTTCGATCATGTACCGGTCGTAGGTCATATCCATGCCATAAAAGGCATCGGCGACTTCCGGGCCCAGATAGGCCTGCTGCATATCATGGCGCTGGCGGATGGCCGCGCGCATGGCCGTCACACTGCCATCGTGTTCCGGTAATTGCTCCATGGCTTCCCGCAACCCCATGTATTGCTCATAGAGCGCCCAGGCCTGCTGCGCGGCTTGCGGTGGCAACTGTTCTGCCAAGTGTCCCGCCAGGCGCGCCTGAATATCGTCCAGGGACTCTTCCCCCAGCGCCGTCAGAAAATAATCAAACACCTGGCGAATGGCAGGGTTGATCAGCAGATCGCCATCGGCAGTGACCCGCAGATTGCCATCCACCTGGGTACCAACCAGGGAAGCCGGTGCGGGCCCCAGAGCCTGCGCACGCCGGCGGTAGTGGTCGTAGCGGGTCGAACCGGTCAGCTCCGCTTCGACGGGTTCCTCCAGGCGAGTGCGGTCGGTATCGGCGGTGGAATCCGGCGGGCTGTTGCGATCGGAAGCGCCCGGTATACCCCAGATCAGCACTGCCGCCATCGACAAAAGCAACAGAACACCCACAAGGTAGCGTTTTTCCATGGTGATTCCCTTTTTGTTGTTGTTCTTTTGATTGTGCTGTTCGCCCTGATTCTGTCGCCCGGTTAACTTTCCTCCAGCCCCAGCAGCCGACTGAAGAAGGGTGACGCCATCATCTCCTGCCAATCGTGCCGGTTACCCAGCATGGCGATACACAAACGCCCCATGACCTGAATATAGTGGGGCATCTCGGTATGTTCGGCCTGCACGCAAAACTGATAACCAAGATGCTCAATGCCCTGCACCAGAGACGTTAGCGCCAGATCTCCCGGCGGGGTTCGACCGTGTTTCACCATGCTGTCATGCAAGATGGCAACGATGCGCCGGTTATGTTCATCACGATACCGCGACACCGGTGATGAGCGATCATGCAACTCGCGAAACCGCGCCTCCATCAGCAGTCCCTTGGAGCGTCCCCAGTTCAGGTAACCGCTCAAAGCCATGGGCAGATAGTCATAAAACTCTTTCTGCGGCTGTTCGAACACTTTGACGAACAACCGCTCCACGTCCTCGTTGCAGTCGCGAATGATCTCGTCAATCACATCCACGGCGGAGGAAAAATACTTATAAAAGGTGGGGCGTGACACATCCGCCTGCTTGAGAATCAGCGCCACCGTGGTGCCATAGGTGCCATGTTCTCCATACACCTCCCGGGCCGCCTCAAGAATCCGCTCGCGGGTGTCCCCGGTTTTTCCGGCCGGCCTTCCCCGCCGCCGCTTTTGCCCTGAATCAGACTGCATGCCTTCCATCCTTAACACTGATGTTACTTTACACCAATTTTCCAGACCAGCCCGCCAGAACCCGGAAAGTAGCCTAAATTATTGAACCTGATACTTTATTCTTAATACTGTGCACAGTTAACAGCGGAATATGGCTTGCTTATAACCTGTCTCTTATACACATCTCCGAGCCCACGAGACCGAGGCTGATCTC
>OJIS01000134.1_pt1 | contig 27529 bp, 19 predicted proteins | sample 1595671 | NCBI WGS metagenome assembly OJIS01 (sample SAMN05416814, study PRJEB24817) | seawater metagenome | isolation source: Sea water | place: Canada:Atlantic | collected 2013-07 | reverse complement strand
ATCTACACAGAGTAGATCGTCGGCAGCGTCAGATGTGTATAAGAGACAGTTCCCATACCGAAGACTTCGAGTCGTGGATGAAAGAGACCGGATTTGAGGGCATTGGAATCGAAGATATTACGCCTCATGTGATGCGGTCTTCGCGGAGGATTTGGAAAGCGAGCCTCATTATTCTTCCCCTTTCTCGCCCTCTCGAGATGGTCGGGATGAGAACTTCTCGACAGACTGCCAATGTGCGGGCGGCGCGGCATCAATACACCACCATCTGCGAGGGGCTGTGGGGCTACTCCGTGTTCACCGCACAAAAACCAGCCGCTTTGCAATAGTCGGGATCGAGCAGTGCGTGTTCTGTTTTCAGGATAGCGAAAGTCCAAACCCGGGCGTGTTGACCCACACCATCGCTTCTGGATTCTGGATGCCATGTTCTTCGAACCAGCGATTTACCTTGATGGATTCGGCGGAGTCTCCGGCAGGGTCGATCAATCTCGCTTTTTGAAAGCGGGCACACCACTCGTGGAGACCGAAGTTTTCCTCTTGGAATCCAGTGATCGCTTGGTCCAGCTCGCTCAAAGCGAGGCTTGTGTCTTCTTCCAGAAAGGCGAGTGAAGCGGCAATTTGTGCACCGGCTGCCTTAGACCAGAGTGGCAGAAGCTTCTTGAGCGTTCGAGCATCCTTGCGAGCCACCTTAAGCGCGTGCTCGCGGTCCTTTGCCTTTGCCTTTGTCGCAGCAGCAATGGCACATCGTGCCCGCAGGAAGGTTATATAGACTTTGACCAATTCGACATGGAGGAGTAGTGCGCCTGCGACGAAATCCCACTCCGATTCGATCATCGCGAGGGCTTCTTCGTTTCGGTTTTCATAGAGGGCGATCTGGCTCTTGGCTGTGAGCGCAGTGTAATGGTAAACCTGATACTCTACGTCTTTCCAATGTGCCGAAGCGTTTGCATGGGCAGTTTTTGCTTTGTCAGGATTGTCCTGGGCCAACCAGACAAAAGGGCCTCCAAAGGTGGTCAGCTGTGACTCGACAAGTTGCGCTCCGCGTTCCCGGGCTGCAGCGAGAAGCGACTGTTGTCGATTCGCAAGATCTCTAAGATCACCAAGCCAGTAGCAGGCCCAATAGGCAAATGTCTGGCTCTGATCCAGTTCCCAAGCGGCACCGGCACATTCCTCTCGAAAGAGCTGCGCAGCTCGATCACCAAAGGTGCGGCAAGTCGCAAAATCCCCGAGAAAGAAGGCGGCGACACAGCGTGCTAAATCCACAGTTCCCCGGGCCATCGGCTCGTCAAGTTCATCCGCCAATTGACCTGCTTCACCAAGCAACCGTTCGACTCTTGTTCGAAACCGCTGGCCAACCATGGACGTGTGCGATGCCTCCCAGGCGAGAGCTCGCGAAATCCGACACGGTTCCCCAGCTTTGAGGGCAAGGAGCAAGTTGTGAGTTTGAAAGTCCGCCGCAGGAATGGGGTCGATCACGGTCATTCCCCCGGCGACGGCCCAGGAAAGATCGATCCGGTTGATCTCGGTTTCGGTGAGATCTTCTTCGGAGCGCTTGCTGAATTTGGTACCTCGAAAGAGTAGGTGAATTCGGCGCCGAATCAGGGAGAAAAGAGCTGCCCGGCGAGTTGCTGGAAGCTTTAGACCGAGATGGCGCAGAACACCGCGAAAGCACTCCCTTCCTTCATCGATTCTTCCAGCGGTGCAGAATTGGTATCCGGCCCTTTCTTGAAGACGATGTGCGGGCACTCCCTCGAGGTCTTCCGCGGCCGAAAGATAAACAGCGGCGGCTTCTGCTCCTCGTCCTGCATTTGCCAATGCATCGGCCAGCTTAATTTGGATTTCCCGTTCTTCATCTTTGTTGAGATGGCTAAATTTAAGCGTCTTTCGATAGAGATTGGCCGCCCGCTCGAATGCAAGAGCTTTGGCCGCTTGGGCCGCGGCCTTGGAATAGTGCAGCCCGGCGGGTTCAAACTCTCCCGCTCCCTGGTAGTGAAAGGCGATTGCTTCCGAATCGGAGTCCGCTGCCGATTCGAGAGAACGCGCCAGACCAAGATGGTGTCGTGTCTGGGTGGGTCGGTCGAGATGCGCGACGATCGTTTCACGAATACGATCGTGAAAGCACTCGACCTCGTCATCGAGTCCGGGGCCGGAACGACGGATGAGGTGTCCGGCCCTCAGAAGAGCTAGTCCGGGTAAGCCGGAAGAGTTGATTCCTGCCGCTTCATAAATGAATCGAAGAGGGGTTGGACGACCGGAGACCCCGAGCACTTCGAGTAGCGCTTGCGGGGTTCTCTCGAGACGCCGGACACGCGCCCAGAGAGCGTCATCGAGATCGAGTTGTGAAATAGCTCCGCCGCTGCCCTGGTGTGTCACCTCGAAATTGACGAGACTGGCGAGCTCGTAGACAAAGTAAGGATTGCCTCCGGATTCGAGTGCGATCCGCTTGGCTTGTTTGGTATTGACGGTGAGAAGGGCTGTGGCAAGTTTCTCGGCTTCGCTAGTGGAAAGCGGACCAACTTCGAGTTCATCAATAAAGACCCCTCCGGATTTCGCTTCATTTACTCTGGGAAGAGATATCAGACAGGGGCTCCGGTCGCGGTATTCGGAGCGATAGCTGGCGACAAAAAGCATTCGCGGTGGAAACCGGGCCTGAATTAAATCCTGAATAAATCGGGCACTGTCCCCGTCTCCCCACTGAAGGTCGTCGATATAGATGACCAAGTGATGCCTATCTCCCAGACGGCAGAGCAGCTCGGCAAGGGCGTCGAAGGCGACTCGGCGAAGTTCGAAAGGATCGGCTATATCCCGGGGAGGCGCGTTGCGGACGGCTTCGACTCGATCCAGTACGGGAAAGATCCGGCCAAGAGCAGCGATGTCTGAGGGGATCAAGGCTTGCGCGTCATCGAGGTCAAGAGAAAGAAGATGTCGCGTCACCGAATCGATGAGGCTATCAAGCGCTTTGTAGGGGACGGTCTCCTGCTCGTAGCAACGACCAGCCAGAATTAAAACATCAGGTGATCCTTCAAGTTCGGTGAGGAAACGGTTCGCGAGGGCGCTCTTTCCCGCTCCAGATCTTCCATGAAGATGAAGCATCGCCATTTCACCATTGCGAACTCGTTCACTAGTGGATCGAATACTCTCGAGTAGTGTCTCTCTGCCAAAGAAAGGGAGGCGTGTATCTTCGCGGTCGCTGTTGACCTCATTGGCGGAATCCTGGGTAGAGTGATCGAGCAGTTCTGCGACGCCTCCCATTCTGACTTCAGGATCGCGACTAAGGAGTTGGACGCAGAGCTCCACGAGGTCGGTTGGAAGGTTCGAGGCAAAATCGCTTGGGTGGGGTGGGGCGGATTGTTGTTTTTGGGAAAGGACGTTCCAACCGGTCCCCAAAAAAGGGCGTCGTCCTGTGAGTGACTCAAAGAGAATGACTCCAACCGCATACCAATCGCACGCTTCGGTCAACTCGCCTCCGCCTGCCTGTTCGGGAGCCATGTAGCTCACCGAGCCTGCGATTCCGCCGACGGTCTGAACGGAATGAGCAAAATATTCTTCCGCCACGACTGGGGGGGATTTCCCGTCGACCTTGATCTTGTCACCGACATCTTTGATCAGACCAAAATCGAGAATCCGAACCACGCCATCCTTTCGAACGAGAATATTCGACGGCTTGATATCACGGTGCAATTTCCCTTCCTGATGAAGGGCTCGGACTCCCTCGACAAGTTGGCCGAGGGCCTTGCGAAGGCGGTCATCGTTTTGGGGCGCGATCTCGAGTTGCATCGGAATTGTCGGGTCGTCTTCAATCGCCTCTAGATTGGGCAGTGGTCGCACCCAAGTGTTGAAGTCGACGCCATCGATCAGCTCCATGGTGTAGAACCATTCGGTGCCGTCCGAGAATAGCTCGTAGAGTCGGATCAGATTGGGGTGGGCGATATTGGCGAGGGAACGGAACTCTTTCTTGAATCGATAGAGCTCCGTAGGTTGCAGGTGAATCATCGTTTTCAGAGCGACGCGGGAGTCCTGCTGACGATCGAACGCCTCGAAAACGACACCCATTCCGCCAACTCCAATTTCACTGATGAGGTCGAATCGATCGTTGGTTTCAAGGTTCTTTTTGAAACGTCGGACCGCCTCCTCGTGGTCTACGTTCGAGGGGCTCTTTTCTTCGTTCAAGGTTGGATCCCCGGACGAAGATGACTTCGGTTTTCTTGGATCAGAAGAATTGTTTTCGGGATCAGTCATTCGAATGATTGACTGGAATTTTCGTTTGGAGTGGGGCGCTTAGGGACCACGTTGAGAGTATTGGAGAGGAAAAAAAGGGGGGCGATCTCGAGCACGTTGTAGAATCGGGCGATGTCCTCCGGTGTGGGAAACGCAAAATTGAGGACTTTGACGGCTACACGTCTGCCTGAGTCAGGGTCTTCGCGGCAGAAGATCTCCGACTTGTTGTTGTCATATATAAGACGGTCGGTCATTGGGGCGATCTAGCTCCATAGCGGTGAAAAGGATCGCTGTTCGAGACTGGTCAGAACGTTCTGGTGTAGCTTAGTGCTAAAATGTGCCAATCAAACTCGTAGCTGCCATTATACCCTGGTTGGGAGGCGTTGTTTACGCTGAGGTTTTCCATAGGCATGTAAGCGTATGCAACATCGATGGTGTTCGCCCCGGAGGTGTAACCAGCGCCGACACTAAAAATGTGGCGATCGTTGGCCGGGACGACGGGAGTGTATGTTGATCCTTTTAAGGGGGATTCAGAGTAGAGATACCCTGCACGGAGCGTTAGGTTCTTCGAGACTTCATATTCCGCTCCAATGCCGACGCTGAAGGAGTCATTCCAGTCAAGATCGATCCCGGTGGCTCCGCCGAGGAGCGGCTGGTTTGCACCGATGAGTAAGGGGACATCGTCGTGGGTGGAGTTTTGGATCCACTCGAAATCAATTCCGATTGTGAGGCTGTCGTTCACCTCCCAGCCGTATCCGATACCGATACTGCCAGGGTATTCGATTTCTGAATCGAAGGGGCTGGTGGGTGAAAAGGTGCCAGCTAGGGCGGCTGGAAGATTGGTGATGGAGAAGTCACCGTCGTAGTCGACTTTCACAGGAAGCCGGGCGGTGAGGGCAAAGGTGTGGCCATCGACAGGGCTGTAGTTGATCCCGAGGAAACCACCGAGTCCCCACCCGTCGCCATCAAAAACCATGTCTCCGTCGACAGCGCCAGGTCCGACAACTGCGGCCCAGGGGAAGGCTTGATCCAGAGTGACGGTGGAATAGTAAATATCGAGTCCTGCTCCGATAGAGAGGCGGTCATTGACACGGTAACCGAAGGCCGGGGAAAAGGCGGCGGTCTGCAAGAGGGCGTCGTAGGGGGCGATGTAGCGGAAGAGGCCGTTGCTATCCCAGTTCATCGAGAGTCCGAAGGGGGCGCTGATGCCAAAGCCTACGGTCAGGTCATCATTAATGGGATGGACGTAGTTGATTCCACCGAGGAACTTCCAGTTTTCGATCATTGAGCCGGTGGCTCCATCAAGGCGGGTGAAATCGGTATCTCCTTCCCAAGCTTGGAAGTTCACCTGTAGCGCAGGGGAGTTGATCTTGGACAGTGAAGCTGGGTTGGTGCGAACGACCGACGGGTCATCAAGGAGGGTAAAGCGCCCGCCGATCAGGCCGATGGCTTCCGCTGAGTCAGGCAGGACACGGACACCTTCCGCACCAAAAACGGTTGTTGCCATGCCCCCCCAAAGTAGGATCATGATGATGTCGGTGTTAGCTTTCATTTCATGTTAAAAAATAACTATAGGTTATCAAAACATAAGATCAAACTTAAAAGGTGTCTTCGCAACACGCAGGGGCACACGAAAAAGAGGTCGACTTCGCTGCTGGGATCGAGCCCCTCGTAGATGGGGGTGGTGTCGATGGATTCGCCATGCGAGATGGTTGATTTGGGAGGGAGGAGGTCCTTGCCGCCGAAGCCTTCGCATTCCTCGTATCCTTCGGGGAGGTAGCTGGCGCAGAGAATCTCGACCGGGATGTTGTGGTCGGCGGCGAGTTGGATGGAGAGTTCGGAGAGTTTAGATTCAATCGCGATGCCATAGGCCTCGAAGCCATCCCCCTCACCTCTCTGATCCTCCCAACGGCCCAACCCAAAAACAATTTCCCGCCGCCACCTACCGGGCGCGCCCGGGGAAAGTCATCGATGAAATTTCAGGCTTCATAAGAACTAAAAAAAGCGCGGGGCTTCGGCCCTGCGCTTTAGAACCCCCAAAATGAAGGGAGTTTGAAACTGAAAATCGCTTAGCGATTGGGTGCGGTGGCGTATCCGGTGAGGCCACCAGCTGCGGCGCCGATGGCGGCTCCTTTACCGGCTTCACCGGACTGATGCCCAATGACTGCTCCAAGGCCAGCCCCGAGGACGGCACCACCTGCAGCACGCTGACCGGTGGTTTGATTATTGTTGGCGCAGCTACTGGAAAGAGCGGTGGCAGCGACGGCGATGATGGTGGCGATTTTCTTTTTCATGATTTTGATGGACGAGATTCAGGTGACAAAGGAGCCACCTTTATTTAAGAAATCTTTACTATCAGTCTGAGTGGTCGTCAAGGGGTAAAGCCCTGGGGAAGATTCAGTTTGGCGGCATCGATGGAACGTTGCCCCCTTCACCCCTCTCCGATCCCCTCAACGGCGCCCCCAAGCGGACCTCTGAAAAAGAAAATTTCTGCAGCCAGCCCCCCTCCCTGGGCGCGCCCGGGGAAAGACATCGATGAAACGAAGCCCAGGGCTTTCGTTTCATAAGAGAAGTTCAACGTTGTTGCCACCCAAGCGAAAGCCAGTTCAGACAAAAAGAAATCCTCCGAAAACGGGGACCAATTTTGGCAACAGAGAGCTCTCCCTCAGACCAATTACTAAAAAACTGAGACTTTCAGGCTTTCAAACTCATCGGAATTCTTCAGTGTCAGTGACACAACTATGAACGCTTTTTCAACTCCCGAACTCCCCGCCATTGGAATTCTCGCATCCTTGGAAGACGAAGACCGCAAGCTCCTCGGCAACTACGGAGAGTTCCTCCCTTTGCAAGCTGATGAGACCTTGATCACCGAAGGTGAGCCGCAAGACGCCATCTACTTTATCATTTCAGGCCTCCTCCACGTCCACACTCTTGAGGATGGCAAACGCACTCTTTTGGGGCGGGTCGGTGCCGGTGAGACCCTCGGTGAAGTAAATATTTTTGACCCTGACCAAGCGAGTGCCAACGTAACCGCCAAAGAATTCTGTCAAATCTGGAAAGCCCGTCGTGAAGACATCGAAGCATTTCTCGAATCCTATCCATCTGCTGCCGGGCAACTCCTGATTGGAATGATGGCCTCGGTCTCAAAACGGATCCGCAAAGCCAATGCCCGACTCTCCGCCACAGAACTTAAAGCGGCCATCGAGCACATGTGGAAGTAGCTCGAAGTGATGTTCTAAGACCTCAAGCAAGGAGTGGGATCAATCGCTAACCGAGCGTGTAATCTTTCGTCTGCAAAAACGGACTTTGCGCTATAGAACATCTTTGTTATTTGCTCCAAAGTCCCGGGTGGGGACCTGTCAGGCTTCTACTTTCATAAGAGCACCAACCCGAGTCGAAGCCCGATCCATTCGACCAAAGCCCCGCCTGGCAGCCCAAAGAAATCCTGCTCGGCGACGGCTGGCTCCTGGTTGTCGACGATTCCCGCCCGAATAGGACAGCAAACAACCTCTGCCAATCTAATCCTTGGTATGGCGCGGAGGAGGACTAAAATCAGTGAGTTGGAAGCTTTCTCGTGTATCACCCTGCGGATGCAGTATTTCGCTTTCTCGCCTGATTCTCCGCCTCATCGTTCCCGTGCTCAAACAACTCGACTAAATTTTAGTCCTTTTCCCCGTATCACCCCTCTTTGATCCCTTCAACGGCGCCCCCTAGCCCCCCACTCCAAGATCAACTTCATAACAACATTCTCCGTTTGACCACGACCACCCGGCCTTCCGGACCACTTCGGCCACCGCAAACCGAGTTCCAATCGCATGTGATTGGATTGACTCACACGCGACACTGATGAAAAAGAAACTTCGACGTATTTTTTGCTGGCTGTGCATACTCATTCTCGCGGGAGTATTGGTTGCTGTCGCTCTCTGGCGCTTTCTACTGCCGACGCCCATGACGAAGACCGAAATCTTTCAAGGTGTGCACTATCTGGGCGCAGAGATCGAGAACCGGGAAGGCACCACTGGCCGCATGATGGCGTTCGAAATCGAACTCGACGCGCCAGGTGTCGAGTTCTTCATCCGCCCCCTCGACCCTGAAGCAACCGAAGAGGGCGCACAATATGTCCTGCGGTGGGCCGACCTTGAAGTGCTGCGGCATGATCTGGCGCTCTTGGTCGACGGAGCCCTCTATCGTCCTGGAGAGTGGTGGAGTGCCACCTGGCGACTCATGCGCATGATCAGCGCATGGGCAGCCTACGCTCCGGCGACCCAGATCGCGGCGATCTACGAGATCTCGGGCAGCACGGTGCGCCTCTACGACAAGGAGGTTCTCAAGACAGATCTCCCACCTCCAGACTCGGATCATCTGCGCACCCTGCTCGTCGATGAAAAGGCAGTGCGACGAGGCCACAACTACGTCACCATCGTTCTCAACGGGGATACCGGTGAACTTCTCTACATGGCGGAGGGTAAAAAACGCGAGGACCTTGATCGTTTCTTTGAGCAACTAAATTCAGAACAAAAAAGTAAAGTTGAGGCGGTCGGGATTTACCGATCTGGAGCTTATCAAAGCTCAATTCAAGCCCACCTGCCGGGAGCCGCGATCGATTCTTAATCAGGCCGTAGACCAAGTGCGTCGTGAGCAATGGCGTGATGCCAGTGAGCAGGATCGTAGCGTGATTAAAGGAAGCCGTTTCCTACTGCTGGCTCATGCCGAGAACCTGAGTGACACCGGAGGGCAAAGACTTCAGGAGCTTCTCCGTGCCAACGAAGGGCTCAGCATGGCGTATCAACTCAAAGAGCAGTTCAAAGGGATCTTCCAGTATCAGAAGCAAGGCTGGGCTCTGCGAGCTTTGGACCAATGGTGCGCCATGGCACAGGCGAGTGAGCTATCACCATTTCAACGTTTGGCTAAGGGATTGATGAAACAAAGAGAACGAGTTTGCGGCTTCGTAAAACACCGTCTGACATCAGGTAAGATTGAAGGGTTCAACAACCTCCTCTCCCGAATTATCCACAGAGCTCGCTGCATCAAGGATCTGGACTATCTCGAACTTAAATTACGACATGGATCCGTCATGCGCAGCTAACGAAGAGCCAAAAGCGTCATGCAAAGCTGTCGAAGAGACTAATATATCGTGGTCAATACTTCAGAAATCTGAAACCATAATATGGTTCCTAAAACTTTTTCCGACAATCTCTCAAGCCATGAAACCCACTTCATCAATCCTCCTGGCCCTGATCACATCGCTTCTGTTCCTCAACTCCTGCAGCAGTGCGGTATCCTCCGCCGCCTACCACTCAAAAAACTCTGTCGACCAACGGGGCCTTCGCCACTATCCCGTCGGCCGTCAAGGCAAGCTGACCGCATGGCTCACTAGCAATCACCGAATGTCCGACGGAGACTTTCTCTACAATCCCAAAGATACGAACACCCGGCACCGTATCGTCGGCCGCATCCGAGCATCCGCAATGAAAGAAGCGGCCAAACACGATGGAGCCTTTCTTCTCACCAACGATTACACCGGGCCAATCTACCCGCTCTGGGAAGGATCAGAAGGGAAAGGCCTGCTCTACACCACCGGCAGCAAAGGCTGGATCCCCGTAAATCTCAATCAAGAACCAGGTGTCAACATCTGGATCGCAACCCGCAGCAGCGATCCCATCGGTGCCTGGAGCAGCTTTCCCGTCGTCATCGGCGATCCGGCCAAGCCCGAAAGCATCGCTGGCGCGATGTGGTACCGCTCCAATGCAAATCGTCACCTGGGCGGAGCGGCTTCCCCCCGGATGCTCAAAAAGTGGTTGAACCGTCTCGACTTCAGACAGTTCGTCGATTGAGCCCACGACCCCGCAGGGTGGCGGAAGAAGCGACCGGAAGACTGACCCTCAAAAACGCGATCTTCTGTAGAACGACGCTTTCAGCCTGATGTTCCCCGGCCAACTGGATTCGGTTCGGCATTCCATGAGGGGCATTCACTAAAAAAACGACCCCGGAAATCAGGGCCGCTTGAGGAACGAAATGAGTTGGCTTACTCTACCTCCGACCGCTTCGCATCGCAGGTCTCGCCGTCGGCATACTTGGGCGGACACTGGGACGACTACTTGGCCGACTGGTAGGACGATTACTTGGCCGGGTGCTCGGACGAGTGGTGGGATAAGAAACGGGCTTCCCACTGGGTGGTCTATTCCCCGGCGGCCTGGCGATGGGATTCTCCGGCTTGGCTGGAGGTCGGGTTCCAGGGGGGCGGGTTCCCGGCGGTCGGGCGATCGGATGCTCCGGCCTGCCAGGCGGACGATGGTAGGGAGGTCGATTGTGAGGAGGCCTCACCACAACGTAGCCATATCCCGGCCAGTGGCGATAGTAGTGGTTATGGTAATTCCAGTAGCTGATTCCTCCAATCAGCACGGTAGCGTAGCCGATGGGAATATCGTTCGAGACATACCCTTCCGGATAATCATCATAGGAGTTACTACACGATCCCAATAATGAGACCAATATTCCCATCAACAGAAATTTACCACGACTCTTCATGCGAGGAGGCTGACGGAAAAATCGCGTCAGATCAACACCGGAGGTATTGCTAAAATCAGCATCGTCGATCGAGGAACATCTGATGGAATCCTAAGATTTCTCAGGCAAGGGAAAGGCTCCACGCATTTTAGTGAAACCTTTCCCGAAATGTTTCAGACACATCACGGCACTCATGAGAGGAACGTCAAGAGGCGTAATGTATTTCTCCGGGACAAAAAACGCTGCCCGATTTGGGGGGCGGGTGATTCACCGCGAAGAGGTAAACCTAATCATCCATCGTCACGGTCACCTTCGTGACGTGGTCCCTAAGCTCGTTGCCTTCGGTTCGAGTGTAATCTCTCGAGACGGGTGTTCCCGTATCGACACCGACGTCAAAGGTTTCCGAGATGGAAAACATGCCGGGCTGGGTCCGCTCAACCCTGCCTTCGCCAATCTTTTCCCCATTGATAAACAGCGTTACCGTGCCGGTTCCGCTGTCGGGCCCTTTGCCATTTGGCTTGCCGACCTTGTAGACGGCCTTCACCACGACCTTGCCTTTGGGCAGCTTCTTAGACGCCTTCACCGTGTAACGGCTCTCGTTGAACGCGTTGTAACAATAGCGCAGCTCACCATCGACAAGATAGAGCGCGTAGCCGCCGTAAATGCCGCCTTGGGCGAGAATCACTCCCGAGGTACTAGCGCTTGGAAGGTCGAGTTCCCCGATCAGGGTGTGGTTCGTGTTCTTCACCGGTGGCGAGTAGGCCTCCGGGATCCGGATCGCACCAGGCGTATAATAGTTGAAGGCCTTGCGTTTCGGTATGTATCTCTGATTGACGTCAGCGAACCTGGCAACAACGTCGTCGTAAAGCGGATACACATTGTATTTCTTCGCATCCTTGTCCCACTCTTCCTTCAGCATCTTCAGCTTACCGGGGTGCTTCTTGGCGAGGTCGTTGGACTCCGAATAATCCTCCGCCACGTGGTAGAGTTCCCAGACATCGTCCTCAAAGGGGTAGGTCCCGCCGATGACCCAGGGCATCCGGTTGCCGTGGATCGTCACCGCCTTCCAGCCGTCGATATACATGGCGCGATTGCCAAAGAGCTCGTAATACTGGCGAGTATGCTGGTCCTTGGCCTCCGCGTCGTTAAAGGTATACGCTAGGCTGGTCCCTTCAAAGGGTTGCTGTTTAAACCCGTCGATGACCTCGAGCGGCTCCAAGTCAATCGCCTCCATGATGGTCGCCCCGATATCAATGATGTGTCCGTACTGCTCGCGGATGGAGCCCTTGTCCTTGATCCCTTTCGGCCAGTGGACAATGAGCGGGTCCGCCTGGCCGCCGCGGTGGACGAGCTGCTTGAAATACTTGAACGGTGTATTTCCAGCCCAGGCCCAGCCCGCATGGAAGTGATTGTTGGTTTCTTCCGTGCCCCAGGCGTCGAGACGTTTGAGGTTCTCTTCGACGGGTGTGCGCGTGATCCCATTGACTACGATCATCTCGTTGTGCGTGCCCGAGAGGCCTCCCTCACCACTGGAGCCGTTGTCGGACGTGACGATGATTAGGGTGTTGTCGAGTTTTCCGAGACGCTCAAGGGTCTTGGTCATGCGACCGATCTGAGCATCGACATGGTCCAACTGTCCTGCGAACGCCTCCATTTGGCGTGCATAGAGTTTCCGCTCTTGTGCGGGCAATGCGTCCCATGCCTGGAGTTCATCGAGGCGCGGGGTGAGGACGGTGTCCTTGGGGATAATCCCAATCTGTTTCTGCTTCTCGAAGATGACCTCGCGGGCCCGGTCCCACCCCATGTCAAATTTTCCTTTGTATTTGTCGATATACTCCTTGGGCGCGTGATGAGGGGCATGCATGGCCCCGGGTGCCCAGAACATGAAGAAGGGCTTTTCGGGATTGATCGAAACGTGCCCGGTCAGGTAGTGGATCGCCTTGTCGGCCATGTCCTCCGAGAGATGGTAGTCGGGGTTGCCGAGCGAAGGCTCGATGGGCTCATGACCGGCCCACATCATCGGCGTGAAGTTGTTGGCATCCGCCGCCATGAAGGTGTAGGTGTGGTCGAAACCGTCGTTCGTGGGCCAGTAGGTGAAAGGCCCCGCCTGGTGGACGTTGTAGGCCGGGGTGTGGTCCCATTTGCCGATGGCGAAAGTGCTCCATCCGTGATGCTGGGCGGTCTTGGTGACTTCCTGAGCGGTCATCGGGACCCGGCCAGAATAGCCAGGGAAGCCCATCGCCGTCAGGGCGTGTGAGCCGAGGCCGATGGAGTGGTGGTTTCGACCCGCCAGAATGGCCGCACGCGAGGGGGAGCAGAGCGCAGTGGTGTGGAAGTTATTGTAGCGCAGTCCATTGGCTGCCAGCTTGTCGATGTTTGGCGTCTCGGTGAGACCGCCGAAGCTGCCGAGGTGCGCAAAGCCGGTGTCATCGAGGAGGATGAGGAGGACATTGGGCTCTTTCCCGGTAAATTTGAGTTCTTCGGGCCAGTCCGCGACCGAGTCCTCAAATGCTGGGGCGATCTTCCCCTTGAATTCATGTTGGGCGCTCGAGAGCGTCGGCATCAATAGCATGCCCGCGTATGCGAGAAGGCGAATCTTGGAGTTGGTCACTGTGGTTTTCATGGTTCTGGTTCTGGTTCGAGATTGTTTCAGTTTGCCCTTAGTGAGCGGTATCGTGGTGCACCTCTTCCGAGGTGCCGGGAGACAGGTTTTCCAGCGCCTCCAGGGAGAGGTTCAGATCGTGCAAGGTATTCAGAACCCCCATCAGGGCACTCTGATCCACCAACTCGCCTTCCAACACGGTGGTGGTCTTGACGCCGAACTGGCCGCTGATTGTGATGGCCAGCCCCCCGAGGCGATCGGACCAACTCGGATCGAGAGATCCTCCGACCCGGATTCGGTAAGCCCCCCGCGGGCTGCCAGATGCTTTGGTATTGGACATGATCGTGATCATTGAGAGGTTCGCTGCGAGGGGCTCTCGCAGTATGACGGGAACATTGATAGCCTGCCGCGCCTCTCCACGCGTCCCCCGGAACGGGTAATAATGGGGGTACTCCCATTGGGATTGGGGAGGCCTCCTGCGGCTGCGCATACGCGTCAGGCTAAGCGCCTCGCCACCGGCCTTGCGCCGGGGGAAGGACCGATCATCTACCAGAACGGCGTTTTCTCAGCGTCGCCACAACTCAGCTTGCCGGAGTTGGATTTCCCGGCCGAATTTGTCCAGCCAGATTTCCGTGCAAAGAACAGGGCAATCGCCAATCCGAAACTAGAGGATCTTCAGCGCTGTCGCCCGATCGACAGCGGCCCGACGGTTTCCCACACCGAGCTTTTGATAGATGTGCCTCAGGTGGGCCTTCACCGTCTGCGGCGAAATCGAAAGGCGGTCCGCGATTTCCTTGTCGTAAAGACGCTCTCCGATGAGATCAAGGACATCAAGCTCTCGGTTGGTGAGCGGTTCGATCAAGGACTGTTTGGGTGCGCTTTTCGTTTGCGGCAAGCTCGCCGATGAGGCGTTTTGGCGCTCGATCAATCGATTCCGAAGTTCCGTGCGGAACGGGGAGCGGTTGCTCCCGGCGGCATCCATCAGCTCCACCACCAGCTCCCCGGCTTCCAGGAACGGCCGGATCCACCAGCCGGGCTCGGCAAGCTGCAAGGCCTCTTCGAGGGTTTCTTTCGCCTTTCCGGACTCCCCCATAAGTTCAAGGGCCCAGGCCTGTAAAACCAAAACCTCAATGAGTTGAAAGGTGTTGTGGAGATCCTCCAGCCCCTTGCCGAGATCTGCGAGCATCTTTGCGACCGAAGCGACATCGTCCGTCGCTCCTTTCGCCAGCAACACCCGGCAGTGCGTGAGACAGGGCACCTCCACGAAGTAAATCATGGCCGCGGCATCAGGGGATCCCCAAGTCGGAGGAAGGAGGCGAACCGCCGTGCCCAAATCGCCGCGCCACAGGGCGACCCGCGCCCGGCAGGAGTCGGCGATTGCGAGGCTCACAGCTTCTCCGCCCTCCCGCGCGAATTCCTGGAGCAAGCCGAGCGCATCGTCGGCCTCGCCCTGACGTCCCATCGCTTCGCAGATGAGGGCCAGGCCCGCCAGCCCGGACAAAGCGGCCTGGCGATAGAACATGTGCCGCTTCTCGGTGGCTTCCCTAAAATGGGAGCGCGCCGATTCAAATTTGCCACTCTGAAAACAGGAGACCCCGTGGAAGAAGCTTGCCCAGAGGACGGTGTTCGGCAGCGCGTTGCTCTCCGCCACGTCCCTGAGACGCATAGTGGCCTGCTGCGCCGCCGCGGTCTGACACGCCAGCAGGCGAATGACGCAGATCGCCGCGATCCGCCGCGTGACCATCAGCGGGTGGGACTCCGACTCGTCCCGAATGTTCCTCTCCAGCTCTTCGACCGCCTGCTCGCCCTGGCCGCTCATTTGATGTCCCACACCCCAATAGATCTCCAGTTCGGCCCGGGCGAAGACGAACTCGGGAGGAAGCTGTCGCTGCGCTTTCCCGACAAACTCGAGGACGCCCTCCGCGTCCCCCTGCCAGAACCGGAGCATCGCTTTGTGGACATTGATTTGTCCCCTCAATCCCTCGCTCTCACCCTCGTCCACTTCGGTGAGACACGACTCGGCTTGCTCGACCAAGGCCGCAATCTCGGGCAGGCGGAGTTGGTTGTAACGGATCCATGCTTGCGCGAGGAGGATCGCGGGCCGCCCCTCCTTCACTTCGTTCGGAATCCTTCGCAGCCAGTTCCTGACCACGAACCAGTGGTCGGCATTAAACTCGGCGGTGACGTGCTTCTCCACCACCTCCGCGGCCCGCTCCGGATCTCCAGCCTTCAAAGCGTGATCGATGGCTTCCCCGATCGAACCGAGCCCCTCGAACCAGCGGCTGGCCCGGGCGTGGAGGGCCGCCACCCCATCCACCCCGACTTCCCGCTCGAGTTGGCTCCGCAGCAAGTCCTGGAAGAGATGGTGGTAGCGAAACCATTTGCCCTCGGCATCGAGCGGCACGGTAAAGATCCCGGTCTCGGTCAAGTTCTGCATCATCCCGTCTCCGGCCAGCGGACAATCTTCGCAGCTCTCGCAAACCCCCTCGCAAAACGATCCCGAGAAGCGATCCACCACCGAAGTCTTCAGGATGCACTCCCGCAATTCGGGAGGCTGCCGGGCGAGGACTTCCGAAAGCAGGTAGTCGCGGATGTCCGGGATGGTCCCCTCGAGCCTCAAGAGAAACTCCTCGGCATCAGACCGGTTCCGCACCGCCAAGGCCACCAGCTGCAGACCCGCCACCCAGCCTTCGCTGAGCTCCATCAAGCGGTTCATTGCCGCGTCGGAGAGGGGCTTCCCGAGCAGATTTTCCATTAAGGCCCCGGCCTCCCCTCTGGAGAATTTCAGATCGCCAAAGCGGATTTCGGCCAGGCGGTTATTGGCCCGTAGCGAGGCGAGCGGCAGGGGCGGATCGCGGCGGGTCACGATCACCAGGTGGGCATCTGCAGCCGGATACTTTAATAGCTCGCCGATGAGATCGTGAACGGCTGTCCCCTCGATGAGATGATAATCATCAAGGACCAGTGTGAACGACGCCTCGATGGAGTCCAATTCATTGGCGAGTTGGCCGGCGAGGGCCTTGGCTGGAGGGAGTTCCGGTGCGGCCAAGGCAGATTTCGTCAGCGCACAGCCTCCCGGAAAGACCGTTTCGACGGCCGTCACCACATATCTGAGAAATACCGAGGGATCACTGTCGCCGGAATCGAGGGAGAGCCAGGCCACCGGTCGGTCGGACTTTTCCAGCCACTCGGCAACCAAGGTGCTCTTCCCATATCCGGCGGGAGCCGAAACCATGACCAGCGGCAGGTCTCCACTCTCTTCAAGTTGATCGAGGAGCCGCTGGCGCGGCAGGAAATGAGACGGAAGGTGGGGGCGGTGAAGCTTGGTGACGAGCAGAGGCATCGCATTGCCCAGCCCCCCAACTGCGATGTCTGCTGATTGGGACTTTTTCCCAATCTTCATGTGTTTTTCCATCTTTCCCATCAAACTTCAAGCAAAGTAAACACCGATCACGTCATGGGATACAACAGGCAAAGTGCCAGACGATAAATCCCCTCCCCTCCACTAGCCACACTTCTGTCGGTCTAACCGGACTTCCGGTGAATTTGTCTCGCCTTCGATCCAGGTCTTTTTGACGGGCGGCATGACGTTTCGGGATTTCGTGCGTGCACTTCGGCTTCATCTCGATTCCGACGCGGCAGGTAGTAATCCAATAACTCCGTGATGTCGCGGTATCTCAGCAGCGGCGTGCTTTTGTGGGGGCGAGCCTTGGTCTCATCCATGAAGAGCGTGGCCAGACACACGAGGACCATGTGGTGATACGGGCTCAATTTTTATCTTTGTCGAGTTTGAGGCGGCAACATCTGCATGGTGGAACCTATAATAAGGCGATTTGGGGGCGACTTCAAACGGAACACTTGGAACTTCGAACTCCGCCGAAGGCGGAATCTTGATCAAGAATTGAAGAGATTCATCAATTCATCTTCTTCCAATCCGGGGACGAGGGCGGCTTCGCCGTCGAGGACACTTGCCATCATTTTCTTTTTCTCCTCCTGGAGTGCGAGAATTTTTTCTTCGACGGTTCCCCGGGTGATCAGCTTGTAGCTGGTGACGACATTCTTCTGGCCGATGCGGTGGGCCCGGTCGGTGGCCTGGGCTTCGACGGCGGGGTTCCACCAGGGATCGAGGTGGATCACGGTATCGGCGGCGGTGAGGTTGAGACCGACGCCGCCAGCTTTGAGGGAGATGAGGAAGACGGGTGCCTTCCCCTCTTGAAAACGCTCGACGACCTCAGCACGTTTTTTGGTGGAGCCATCAAGATAGCAATAGTCCCATTGATTCCCAAGGAGGATGGGAACGACGCCCTGGAGGAGCTGAACGAATTGGCTAAAAATCAGGACGCGGTGACCTCCCGCGACAGCTTCGGTAAGAAGCTCTTCCAGTTCATCGAGTTTCACCCCGGCGTCTTTATCGGCGACTTTGAGCCCCGGGAGGAGGCGGAGATCGCAACACGCCTGTCGGAGTCTGAGCAAGGCCGTGAGAGCGACCATGCGCTTGCGGCCATCATCGGCCGCCTCGACTTGCGCGCGACTTTCTTGAAGGAGCTGGCGATAGATCGTGGCTTGTTTTGGGGCGAGGTCACAGTAGCGGACCTGCTCAATACGATCGGGCAGGTCTTTGGCGACCTCGGATTTGAGGCGGCGTAAGACGACCGGTTTGAGGCGCCGGGCGAGACGTCGGGCCAAGGCGGGATCGCCACCACTCCGAAGTGGTTTTTCAAAGCGTTCGATGAAGGCTTTTCGTGGCCCCAGATAACCGGGAAGCGCGAATTGCATGATGGACCAGAGATCCAAAAGAGAGTTCTCGACCGGAGTTCCGGAGAGCGCGAAGCGATGAGTCACCTTAAGGCGATGTGCCGCAATTGAGATTTGCGCTTCGGGATTTTTGATTTGCTGGGCTTCATCAAGGACCGCGACATCGAACTCACGATCGTGGAATTTTTCAGCATCGATGCGCAGAATGGCGTAGCTTGTGATGACAATGTCGGCTTCGGGAATATCGCCACGCTTGGGGCCGACGTGGATCGCGACAGACAGGCCGGGCACCCATTTTTTGGCTTCGGCGGCCCAGTTAAAAATGAGCGACGAGGGGCAAACGACCAAGGCTTGCCCGCCTCGTTTCTCGATCAAGGTGAGGGTCTGGAGAGTCTTACCGAGGCCCATGTCGTCGGCGAGGATTCCGCCCATGCCAAGTTCGATGAGGCGGTACATCCAGCGCACTCCGGTCGCCTGGTAGGGCCTTAAGATATCGGGGAGATCGAGTTGCACCTCGGCATCCTCCTCAACGGCCATCCCGAAGTCGCGGGCGCTGGTTTTCAGGAAGGCCGCTTGAGCGGCGCTCACTTCGAAAACGCCCGGTGAACTTTGGCTGGCCTCTGAATCGGTGAGGGTCTCATTGACCTCCTCGATAAAGTCGGAATCGATGACGGCGATCTTACCGCGCCCGAAGGCGTGCTCGGAACTTCCCATACGAAGCATGCGCTGGACCTCGTCGGAATTAAGTTCCTGACCTCCGGCCTGGAAGCGGGTTTCCACCGCAAACCAATCGCGGCCGGTCTCCTTCCATTCCCAGTCGGGGCGGACCGCTACGACCTGTCCCGCGGCGGCCTGATAACGCTCCCCTTTCTCAACCCGCCACGTGGATGGCAGCTCGGAGAAAGCGTGGAATTTCAGAATTTCCTCCCGATCACGCAGAGCCATTCGTCCCCCTTTGGCCGGGCCCTCGAACCCCCAGGAATGGAAAAAAGCGACGACGGCCTGCTCCTTTGAGACACTGGTCAGGAGATTTCCAACCACTTGAGGTTCCCCATTTTCACACGAGGCCTTCTTGCCATCGTATCGGAATTCCAGGCGGGCTTCGAGATGACGAAGCGAACCTTCAAGGATGACGGTCACCTCGGGAGTCCCCTCCTCCGGCAACGAATCCCAAAGAGTATCGGGCACGTCAAACCACTGCTCCAACTGTCCGAGAATGTAACGGGCATTGGCCGCGCTGACCCGCATGCCAGGCCCGAGGACCGAAGAATATTTGGAAGGTAAACCGGGGGCGATCGGATAGAACTCAGTCTCATCCAATTGCCAGGCGCCGAGATTTCCGGCCGTGGCCACGACACGTTCGCCTTTCAGTCGAAGTGATCTCCGGACAGGCCGGGTGGTGATGACCGCCGCTTCCTTTTTCCCAAATCGGATCCGCGGGTGCCCGGCCATTCCTTCGAGGAGTTGCGTGAACTGTTCGCGAGGGAAATTGACGATTCCCGGTGGTTCTCCGGGAAAGATCTCACGGAGAACCCGCCACAATTCCTCGTCGTGTGAATCGACCTGGTAGTCACCATCCGGGAGGGCAGTCAAAAGCAACTCCTCGCCATCGATCAATACCCCAAACCCCGTCATGAGCTGGCCCCTTTCCCAGGAAGGTTCCACCTTCAAGGGCAACATAACCTGCAAAAAAAGTGGCTTACCGGTTTCCGACAAAGTGGGCCATTTGTCCTCGAGTGGAGCCGCGGCCGGTTCGGCAACCTTCAGTAAGGGATCGATGACCTCCAACCCGATGGCCATCACGTGAGCGCAGACCCTCCCATCCTGACGAACCAGGAGACAGGTACAGTGATTCTCCATGTGGGTGCGGGAGATGATCTCCATGCTCACCCGCTTGATCTTACCGCTGACACGGGTCACCCCGGCGAGGACGCCATCTTTATACTCGGCGGATTTCACCCCACCATCCCGATGGATGGCGCGCGCCTTTTTCATCTCGACGTGCCCCCCCGCATCCATGAGGAGGTCGCGCGATAATTCGAGATGGCTCATAAAATATGATTCCTCAAATCAGTCGAGGTGAAGATGAGTCGGGACGGCGACCACTTTCATGCCAGCGGCACGGGCCGCGATGATTCCGGCACGAGCATCTTCAAAGACGACACAGTCCTTGGGATCCACGCCAAGACGTGAGGCTGCTTCCAAAAAAATATCAGGAGCCGGTTTACCGTTCTCAACATCATTGGCGGTCACGACTTCTTCAAACCAATCGGAGATCCCAAGTTGTTGCAGGGTCTTCTCGACGACGATACGACCTCCCCCGCTGGCCACCGCCATGGGGACTTTGCCACGGTGCTCCTCGGCGATCTTAGCAACTTCCGGAATGAGTTCGATCAAATCGAGATTCTTGAGGTAGGCCTTCTTCTTGGCGTAGGCGACCTCATCGGGATCAAGACCGAGGTCCTGCTCGCCGTTAAGGATCTCGACGATGTCACGGGTGGGACGACCGCCCATGGCATAGAAAACATCCTCGGGAAAGACGCCATGATGACCCTGCTTTTTCAACGCCTTGCACCACGCCTTGAAGTGCGCGGGCATGGAGTCAACCAGAGTGCCGTCGAGATCGAAGATCAAAGCCTTGTAGTCAGACGTGGGGATTTTAAACTCTAATTTATTCATGGAGGGGAGGGCGGGATGAAGGAAAGAAAGCCACCTGACAAGGAGCAATCTTGCAGACGACAAAAGTGATATCGAAGCGAACGTTTTTTACAAGATGACCGTTTGATCTTGATAGATTCCCGGCGAGACCACTTTTGTTTCACCGGAAGCATTTATGACACTGACTTTCCCCTTGATAACGACTCCTTCAGCGAAGGTCACGAGACCTGAAACGCTCAACTCATCCGCCTCGGTCAAGGACGGCTGGCCCAGTCCCTCAAGCGCATCGACGAGTTTGTATTCCGGGGAAAACTTTACCACCGGGGGCTTTCCTCCGCGTGATGCCACCAATTGCACCCGGCCATCATCGCCCACTTCATAGGCATCGGAACGGAGGGCGAAAAGATCGCTCGTGCCCTTGACCGGAGCAAAGCGCGAGCGCGGGACATTAACCGCAGCCGAGCCCACAAAACACTCGATGGCAGATCCCATTGCTTGTTCGAGTTGGTAGACCGGAGTGGTCGAGGAATCACGTGGATCGACGGTTTTACCATTCCGGATCACCGGGAGTTCGAGAACTCCGCCAGTCTCAGCCATCACCTCTTTGAGCTTTTCAAGGTTCACCCAAATATTGTTGGTATTGAAGAACTGGTGACGGTTGATGTCCTGGAAGGCTTCGAGATCCGAGTCAGGGCACTGAGCCACTTCACGGAGAAGGAGTCGATCGTCTTCCTTACGCGTCGCGAGATGACCGCCTTTCTTATCCGCTTCGGTCCGACGGGTGACCTCCATCAGGAATGGCGCCTCTCCATGGGCAAAATAGGAAAGAAGAGTCGGGTCAAGCACGGCCCCGAGGTTATCACTATTTGAGATGAAGGCATACTTTACACCATCGGCCAAAAGCCGGTCGAGCCAGCCACTCCCCTCAAGCGTCGGGTAAACGTCGGCATGACCTGGCGGACACCATTCAAGGTCCGGATTGGCGGGATGGCTCACGGGCTCCAGGGTCTCTTGAACCAACTTCGGGGCCCAGTTTTGCAGGAGCTCGAGGTCGGCAGGGTCACCCAGCGCGGGAACAGATTTACGAAGATAATCCTGAGTATCATCGCTGCTGGCATTGCTGTTCATCAACAGGAAACGGACATCCCCGCTTGTTGACGCTCTCAGCGAGAGAATCTGCCGGGCCATGAGGTCGAGGAAGGCGACACCAGGTCTGACTTCGAGAAGGCTCTTCACCTTCTCCAGTCCCATGCTTGTTCCAAGTCCCCCGTTCAGCTTAATTACAACGGTCCTGGCCAAGAGATCGGCATCAAACTCGGCGACGGCCTTGAGCGAGTCATAATCAGCCACGGATTGAGCCGGGGTGATCTCCTCCTCGGAAACCTCGCCCTTACTTCCGCTGGCGATTAATCTGTAAGCACGAAGAAAGGCGAGAGTTGCGGAGTTCATGACTCCCTTGTCTTCCATTTTCTGGCGAATTCGTTCTGCAGTTTCAGTCATAAGGGTTATTTCGAGTGCGATCCGGGAAATCCATAACATCGTAAAAACAACAAGCGAAACAAATTTGGCACATTAAATGCTAATGGTTCTTTACTCTTAGAAAGAAACGGGTATCGGTGTCCTCAGAAATGGCCGGCGCTTCACTCAATCAGTCGCTCTCGCAGCAGCAGACCCTTGCGCCGCAAATGCGCCAGAGCCTTGAGATTCTGCAGGCGAACACCCTGGAACTGGGCCAACTCCTCAGTCAGGCGATGGAGATTAATCCGGTCTTGGAGGACGTCACCGAGCACGAGTCACTCGATGAGATCACCGACGCCGAGAAGGAGGATTCCGACAACTACGATGATTGGCAGGAGACTTACGACGACGATGCGCGGGAACTCGCGATCATGGAGCGCCGAAATCAGGGAATGAGCCAAGACACGGCTGAAGCTCGGGAACATTTCTATAATTCCATCGTCGCTCCGCTCACCCTACAGGAACACCTCACCGAGCAAGTCCGCGAAGGCGGGCTCAACGAAAGGGCGCAAACGGATGCCGTCATTATCATCGGAAACCTCACCGATCACGGCTATCTCGATGCTCCACTCGAAGAACTCGCGGCACGGCTTCAAATCCCGCTGGCCCGCCTGGAAGATGCCTTGGCGACCATCCAGAGCTTCGACCCTCCGGGAGTTGGTGCTGCCGACCTGAGGGAATGCCTCCTTCTGCAATTGGACTTCCTCGGCCTTGGTGCCGGGCTCGAAGCTGAAATCGTCGACGAACACCTCGACGAGGTGGCTCGAAATCACTTCCCACAACTCGCGAAGAAACTCCACCTGCCTCTCGACACGATCATCGAGGCTGTGGATCACATTCGAACTCTGGATCCGTCCCCGGGTTCACGTTTTCAAAACAACGGAAATCCCTATGTCCAACCGGACGTTGTCATCAAGGAAGCAGGACACGGCGAATGGATCGCCTCTCTGACAGGCAGCTACCTCCCCCGTCTTCGCATCAACGACGAATACAAGGACCTCCTGTCCGACTCCACCGACGATCGCAAGACCCGCAACTACCTCCGAAACCAAATCCGCGATGGGCGCGTCTTAATCCGGGCGATTGATCAACGGCAGGAAACAATCCTCGCGATCGCCCGCGAAATCGTCGACCGACAAGAGCCCTTTCTCGCAAAAGGCAGCCGTCACCTCAAACCGATGACGATGAACGACATCGCGGAGGTCATTGGAGTCCACCCGACCACAGTCTCGCGAGCGGTCGCTGGAAAGTACATCGATACACCACACGGCCTCATGGAGATGCGCAAATTCTTTGCCACCGGCTACCACACCTCGGACGGTAAGGATGTCTCCAACGAGGGTGTCCGCGAAGCCTTGCAGGATCTGATAGACAGCGAGGATAGCTCCAAGCCACTCTCGGACTCAAAGCTCGAGAAGCTCCTCACTGAACAAGGAATCAAAGTGGCGCGCCGCACAGTCGCAAAATATCGCGAGCAGCTCAGCATTCTTCCGTCACACTTGCGCAAGAAATACTAGCGGACCGGTCTGACAACGCTACCTTCGGCGCATGACGAGCGACGACCTCAGCAAAGCCCTTTCCCAAGTCAAGTATCCCGGCTTCTCACGGGACATTATTTCCTTCGGCCTCGTGAAGGCCTCGGAAGTCAAAGATGGCGTAGCCCATGTGCAGCTGCAGATCCAAACGAAAGATCCCAAGATCCCGCAACAGATCTTCCAGGATTGCCATGCCATCCTCGACCCCCTTTTGGGAAATCCCGGTAAAGTCCGAATCGAGATTGATGTGCAAAATCCGGCCTCATCTGGAGAAGCCTCGACAGGGTCCACTTCACTCCCCGGCGTCAAACGCATCATTGCGGTGGGTTCCGGAAAAGGCGGAGTGGGTAAATCCACCGTCTCGAGCAACCTTGCAATCGCTCTTTCCCAACAAGGACTCAAAGTCGGCCTCCTTGATTGCGATCTTTACGGCCCCTCGATACCGCTGATGCTGGGCGTTCCAAACCACCAACCACAGGCAGATGACCAGGACCGAATCATCCCGATCGAAGCTCACGGACTCAAATTGATGTCGATGGGATTTCTTCTCAGCGACAATTCCCCGGTGATCGTGCGCGGCCCGCTTGCCAACCGTTACACCCAGCAATTTCTGCAACAAGTGGCCTGGGGTGAACTTGATGTCCTCGTGATCGATCTCCCGCCCGGCACCGGTGACATTCAGCTCACTTTGGTGCAGACTGTCTCTCTCGATGGCGCCGTCATTGTCACCACGCCCCAGGAGGTTGCCATGATCGATGCCCGCAAGGCCGTCTCGATGTTTGCCAAGGTCAACGTGCCCATTCTGGGCCTGATCGAAAACATGTCGTACTTCGAGTGCGATCACGGAGAGCGTTACCACCTCTTCGGCCAGGGTGGTGCTGAACGCGAGTGTGAGCGGATCAAAGTCCCCCTCCTCGGAAAGATTCCACTCGAGCCCATCATCGGCAAACGATGCGATGGTGGCGAGCCGACGGCCCTTCTCAGCCCCTCTGAATCAAAAGCTTCCGCGGCATTCCACAATGCGGCCAAGGCTCTCCTCGATCACGTTTCGGCATGATTTTGCATTGACAAAACATCAGCCGAAGTGGTTTGTAGTCATAATCGTATGAATATGACTCACGGTTTTCTACCTTTCGCGGGATTCGTTTTAATGAACACCCAACCACTGGTGAAAGGCGAAACCGTTGTAGACGATGACTTCGACGACGAGACCGTGACCGGATGGGAGAGTCTGGGCAACTCCCTCGGAGCGACTCATAACATCACCGAAACGGGGACGACCCTGACCTCGGAGGTGGTCGCCACGCAGGGCAACCTCAATACCAACCGGGGAATTGTCAGCACGGCCTCGTTCAATCCAGTCGCCGACCCAACAGGGTTTTCGATGACGTTCGTGGTCGAACGCCAGGGCGATCTCATTCCTGGTGCGAACGGGATGTTCCTGGGACTCACTTCGAGCAATTCAATCTTTTTTCGGACAACTGGCGTCTCAAGTTTTGGGCTGGTCTTTTACGGGCAACCGGCCCGGACCCAGAGTCAGGGCGGCGTGAGCCTGGTCACAAATGACATCGGAGCAGGCGGACCGGCCACCGAAGGGCTCATCCTCGATGCCAATCCCGACAGCATCGAGCTCTCATCGTTTCAAGATGGTTTCACCGCAAGCATCGATGCGGGCGACTCCGGTTGGTCCTTTACGATCAGCGATATTAGCGATCTCGAGGGAAATCCGACCACCATGACAAAAAGCGGGACTTGGGAAGCTGCGGGGACCGACTATGCAACGGTGTTTGGCGAAGCTCCCTCCTGGTTTGTTTTAGCCTCCAACCAGGGAGACCCTTCAAACGATACCCACACTGTCGTCTACGAGAAAATCAGCCTAACCACAGGATTGGCAGGGAGCACTCCACTCCAGATCTCTTCAATCACTCCAAGCCTGACAGGAGACGAGCCTTCCGTTACGCTTCGCTGGAACTCAGTCCCGGGCACGGAATATGCGATCGACTACTCGACCGATCTTGATGAGGATAACTGGGTTGAAGTGACCGACAGCTTCCGGGCCACTGACGAGCAAAGCGAATTTGTCCATAGTCTCCTCCCTGACTTTCCAGATCTTCTGGCCACTCCGAATGTGTTCTACCGCATTCGCAGCCTTCAATAGTTCTCTCCAACCAAACCGATAACCAGCCCATCATATGAAGACGATATTTTTAAGCGGTTCTCTAATCGCTCTCGCGACACCAGCAGCACTTTCAACAATCATTATCAACGATGATTTCGATGACAACACCGTGACCGGATGGGAAAGCCTCGGCAACTCACTGGGAGCAGATCACACGATCAGCGAGAGTGGAAGTATCCTCACTTCCGAGGTCGTCGCAAACCAAGGGAATTTGAATACCCACCGCGGTGTTGTAAGCACCACGAGCTTCGACCCTGCTTCCGAGCCTGGCTTCTCGATGTCCTTCGTCGTCAGCAGCCAGGGTGCTCCAGCTCCAGGCGCGAACGGTATGTTTTTAGGGATCACCTCCAGCTCCTCAACTTTTTTCAGAACAAGCGGTGTCTCAAGCTTCGGCCTCACCCTTTTCGGTCATGTGACCCGAACCCAGAGCAATGGCGGCGTGAGTCTGGTCACCAATGATATTGGAGCCGGAGGATCTGCAAACGAAGGACTGATTCTTGGAGCCAATCCCACCGCGGTTCAGCTTGCCTCGTTGCAAGATGGATTCACGGCAGTTCTTGGTGCCGATCCAAGCGGATGGTCGTATTCACTCACCGGAATTAGCGACACCGGCGGAGCTCCAACGACAATCAGTGAATCAGGAACCTGGGCCGATGCCGGTTCCGACTACGCTTCGGTCTTTGGTCTTTGGTGGTGCAACCACATGGCATGCACTTGCCAGTAATCAAGGTGACCCTTCGAATAACACCCACACCCTCGGTTTGGACCAAATTTCGATCACCACGATTCCCGAGCCATCCTCCGCATTATTTGGCTTCTTGAGCGTGGCATTTTTCATGCGCCGCCGTTCCCGATAGTGGCGCTTGCGCTAAAAAGCGGGCGATTCCTTTATGCTCAAGATTCAAAATCTCGCAACTCTTCTCACAGTAGCTCTCGCGACACACTCTCCTGCCCAGGTCATTCTGGACGACCACTTTGACGACAACCTTGTCACCGGATGGCAGAGCTTGGGCAATGCCCTCGGAGCCACTCATTCGATCACCGAAAGCGGAAGCCTCCTCACTTCCAACGTCGTTGCGAACCAAGGAAATCTCAATACGCATCGCGGTATCGTCAGCACGACGACCTTCGATCCTGTCACAGCAGGATCTGCTGGAATTTCAATGACCTTTGTCGTCTCCAGCCAGGGAGCTCTGGCACCCGGCGCAAACGGAATGTTTCTCGGCCTCACCAGCAGCGACTCAGTCTTTTTTCGAACCACCGGGACCACAAGCTTCGGTCTGACCTTCTTCGGACACGTCACGCGGACCCGGAGCAATAACGGTGTCAGCCTCGTCACAAACGACCTCGGAAACGGCGGTTCGGCGGTTGAAGGGCTCATTCTCGATGCCAATCCAAACTCCATTCAACTCGAATCCTTTCAGGACGGGTTCACTGCGACGATCAACCTGGATCCTGCAGGCTGGTCCTACACCATTTCTGATGTCAACGATTCGACCGGCACCCCAAGCACTGTCTCTTATACACATCTCCGAGCCCACGAGACCGAGGCTGATCTCG
>OJIS01000132.1_pt1 | contig 27807 bp, 24 predicted proteins | sample 1595671 | NCBI WGS metagenome assembly OJIS01 (sample SAMN05416814, study PRJEB24817) | seawater metagenome | isolation source: Sea water | place: Canada:Atlantic | collected 2013-07 | reverse complement strand
GTAGATCGTCGGCAGCGTCAGATGTGTATAAGAGACAGGATTTGAGAAGGTGGATGGGGGTGCTGGGGACGTGGTTTCCCTGTTGGTCGGAGGCGAAAACGGTGTCGTCCCGGCGGAGTCCGACGTAGGGGAGTCGGAGGCCATCGGCGAGAATTTCTACCGAATTGCCATCGGGGGAGATCTTCAGAATCGAGCCACGATGGGTGGAGAGTTCGTTGTCCTTTTTGGCCTTGTTTTTGTTAATGCCACCTTTGGCGAGGTAGAAGGATCCGTCTTTGCCGATGGCGAGGGAGGTGGCGTAGTCGCGGGTTTGGAGAGTTTGATGGAAGGCGTTGGAGGCATTGCGGTAAACGTCGATATGGCCGTCGGAGTTGGTGTCGATGAGCTCGGTGATTTGGTCGCGACCGAGGGTGAAGATACGGTCATCGGAAGTGACCTCGATGGAGATGGTTTCGAAAAGCCCGGAGGCGGCGCGGGTCCAGCGTGAGGTCGAGGCCTCGGGAGTTTCGATGCGCCAGACGTCGCCATCGAGGGTGCAGAGGAGGCCGGTGCCATCGGAGAGGAAGGCGAGATCAGTGGGGCGGATGAAGCGGGATGAATGGGCGAGGGTGAGGGAGCGGATTTGATAGGGACCCTGGGTGGTCGCGGGAGGATTGGTGCAGGTATGGCCACCGGGGAAGGCGGGAATGGCAGCTTGTTTTTTGGGGAAAGGGACCAAAGCGGCCGACTGTGTTCCTATCGCAATCACCCGGGGGGTGTTGGAGGGTTTGAGCTGGAGGAGATGATTCCTGATGGCAGCTCCTTCACCGGCGAGGTGTTGGAATTTTTTCCCGACGCGAAAGTGGATGGGCTTTTGGTGGGGAGAGACCTGGAGGATCCTGCAGATGTTTTCAGTGCCATCGCGCAGGAGAAATTCTTCGATGATTGTGCTGCCGATGCGATAGCGAAAAACGGGAGTTCTGCCCCGCAGCTCGAGTCCAAGCCAACGACCTTGGTCGATTGGAAAGGGGCCGACTTTTCCTTTGCGACCCGCGCGGAGAGCGGGGCGGGAGTCGGGAAGAGGCCGTGAGCCGGGGCCTGCTCCAGGAGATTCGGGAGTGGATAAAATGAGATCACCCCGGAGGCGGGGAGGTGACTTGGCCTTGGTCTTGGCGTGGGGGTAGGAGACCGCGGCCATGGAGTCATAGGTGAGGGGTGGTTCACCGTCCGGCGCATACCAAATCGCGGCCCACCGGAGGAGGTCGGTATCGAAACAGGCCCAGCGGTGACCTCCGAGAGGAATGAGAACTCCGCGACGAACGAGATTGGAAGGCTTGTCTGGATTGATGATGAGGGCCGAATTCAGAAAAGGGGCCTCTGATTCCAGAAATGGGCCGATGGCAGGTCCGGCGTGCAATTTTAGAGTGACAAGCAGAAAGAGAATTAAGCAGGGAAAGGCGACCTTCATCGGGAAGTGAGAGTAGGCTTGAGGGCCGGGGTAGCAAGTCCGTGAAGATGGTGATTTGCGGATCTCCGATAGATGTGCCAGCCTACGCGCATGAGCGATCAAGCTAATCAAGAAATTACCCTCGAAGCCGGAACCCACTGGATGTGCACTTGCGGGAAATCTGCCAACTATCCTCTTTGCGATGGAGCGCACAAAGGCTCGGGCAAGGGGCCGGAGAAGTTGGTTTTGGAGGAAGCGACCTCGATTCCGGTAAAGCGGCCGCCGGCTGATGAGTGATTGAAACGAGGAGAGAAAAGAGGTAAGGTGCTAGCATGAGCACCGGTGCGATGAAATACCCCGATCCGATTTCGGTGGAGGAGTACCTTGAGGGCGAGAAGGTTTCAGAAATCCGACACGAGTATGTTGGTGGACAAGTCTACGCCATGGCGGGGGCGAGTAAAAATCATGAGAGGGTGAGTGGAGGATTGTTCGCCAACCTGTTCGGGCACCTCCGGGGTGGGCCTTTCGAGGTTTACAAATCAGACATGAAGGTCTTTGTGAATGTGCTTCGCAATGAGGCCTTTTACTATCCGGACATCGTAGTGGGGTGTGATCCGGAGGATAATGAGACGCATTTTTTGAACCGGCCGAAGCTGATTATCGAGGTGCTTTCGGAGGATGAAAAGCGGGACCGGGTGGAGAAGTTTTTGATCTGCCAGGCCATCGAGTCGTTGGAGGAGTATGTGATTGTGAGCCAGAATCCAAAGCGGCCGGAGATTTCGATTTTCCGGAAGTCGGAAGGGTGGCTGCCGGGGCATGTGCATCACGAGGGGGGATTTACGCTGGCTTCGATTGGTTATACGGGGCGGGTGGAGGATTTGTATTTGTAGCGCGACTCTGTTTGTTGGTTGCGACAGGTTGGCTTGGGAGGACAATAATTCCTTCCTGCCCGGGGTTGCCTTTTCTCGACGGGCTTCACGATGGAAATACGCCCAAGATCACTATCTCCAAGCTCGTCAAAGAGCTCTCACTTTCCATTTTCCTTATTGAGTGAGGAGGTCGTTTATTCCCGCTAACATTTCGTCAGAAGATTGGGGGTTCTCCCTTGCTACCGCAATTTTGATTTTTGGATTCGCCAAACCATTCAGTGGTGCCGGCGGGCAAGTGCTTTTTCCTCAGGAATGAGACGGTTGATTGGGAGCAACATTGGATTTTTTTCGATTCTCGACAAAGAACCCATTCCTGTCCTGTATTAATACCAGTTATGAATCGACGTGAATCACTTACGGCTCTCTCCGGAGGAGCCGCCACCGCCGCTCTATTTTCCGCCATGGGAGCTCAAGTCCAAGCTGCTGATGAGGAGGCCGCTGCGGCGGGTGCCAAGTTCAAGCACTCGGTGTGCCACTGGTGCTTTGGGAGTATCCCCCTCGAGAAATTTTGTGGTGAGGTGAAGAAGATCGGAATTGAATCGATCGAGATCCTTTTCCCGGACCAGTGGGCCACCGTGGCCAAGCACGGTTTGACCTGCGCAATGGGCCGCCCCCGTCCCATCAAGGGAGTTGGTGGCATCGGGACTTCTTTTGAGAAAAAGGAGAATCACGATACTCTCGTGAAAATCTACGAGGAGGCCATTCCTCTCGCCGCGAAGGCTGGCAACGTCCCCCAGATCATCGCATTTTCGGGAAATCGTAATGGTCTCAGCGATGAGGAAGGCCTGAAGAATTGCGCCGAGGGCGTGAAGCGTATCATGCCGATTGCCGAGAAGCACAACATTACCATTTCAATGGAGTTGCTGAACTCCAAGAAAGATCACAAGGATTACCTCTGCGATCGCACGCAATGGGGTGCCGATCTCGTGAAAGAAGTCGGCTCGGATCGTTTCAAGCTGCTTTATGACATCTACCACATGCAGATCATGGAGGGCGACTGCATCGCCACTTTCACCAAGCACAAGGATGCGATTTCGCACTTCCACACTGCGGGAGTTCCGGGACGTAACGAGATCGACGACACCCAGGAGCTAAACTACAAGGGGATCTGCAAGGCCTTGGCCGCGATGGGTTATGAGGGATATCTTGGTCAGGAATTCCGGCCGAAGCGCGACCCGCTTACTTCGCTGAAGGAGGCGATTGAGATTTGCACGGTCTAGGAGATTTCGCATTTTCCATTATTTTTCAAGTGATCGCTCGCGGGTTTTGGCCCGGAGCGATTATTTTTTTGGAGAGGGCGGGGTTTCCCGGAAGGTGAGAAATGCCGGATTGATCTTGTCCTGACCTTCCTGGAGAAGAAGTGGGGACTTGGGGAAAGCAGTCCCCTTTACTTTTGAGTCCGGATCAAGGTTGAGCGCAAAGTTGAGATGCGAATCATCATCGAAGGTTGATTGAAGAGTGTCGATGAGGTGGACAATGTTCTTCGCTGTGTTTTTGCCAACCACTCGGTTCATGCCCCTTTTCCGAAGAGTCCTAATCGAAGATGAGGCGCGGCTTGTTCGGATCGAGAGTCATCTTGCCGTCAATCACTCCGTCCTCTGCGTCGACCTTCTCGATGAAAGCATTGAGCTCATCTTCGGAGATCATTTCCTTGGAAACCAGGAAACGGGTCAACGCTTGAATCGCGAGCTTTTGTTGAGAGAGCTCTGCCGTGAGTCGATCAATGCGGACATTCTTTGCCCTTAGCTGCGATTCGGTCCGCCGTTGTTTACTGGCGACCTGACTGATTGATTTTTCGGCGTCGTCGATATCGAGTCTGTTTCCGATATCGCCCAGTAGTATTGTTCTCATCCATCCCATATGTCTGAGACTATGGGGGCTTCGATTTCGCGGCAGTGATAAAATGAAGCTCAGATTCTCATCGCTGACTTATTTCTCGGTGATCTCAATCTTGCGGAAGGAGATCGCCATGTCTTTGCCGGCGTGGAGCTGGAGACCGAGGGGGCCTTTTGCGATGGCGGTTTTGGATTCGTAGGTGATGCCTTCGACTCCATTGAGCCAGGTTTTGTAGGTATTTCCTTTGACCTCGATTTTGAGAACGTTCCAGTCCTTTGGCTTCACGGCGGCGATGGCTTCCTTACTTTCGGTTGGGTAGCCTTTGCCGGGAATGTAAGGTGCGGCGGTGAGATCGCGCTTGAGGGAGCCGGAGATTCCGATCTGGATCTGATCGTGGGGCTTTTTGATCATGACGCCGGAGTCGATGGTTCCTTCGCCGAGTTTGTATTCCACGACGAGGGTAAAGTCGGTGAACTCTTTTTTGGTCCAGAGAAGAGATCCCTTTTTCTTGGGGCCCGACTGGCAGTGGATGGTTCCGTCTTTCACGGTCCAGTGAGCGTGCTTGCTCTTGGAGTCGACACGCCAACCTTCGAGGTCTTTGCCATTGAAAAGTGACTCGCCGGCGAGGGCGCTGAAGGGGAGGAGCAGAACGATGAGGAATTTCATGAAGTAAACTTACGTGGTTTTAAAGAGTGGCCTTTCGTTTGCCGACAAGTCCGGTGATGAGGCCGGTTCCGAGAAGAGTCACGAGGAGGCCCGCGATCATTTGAGCGGTGACGGCTTCATCCAAAGCAAGCCATCCCCAGAAGATGCCGAAGAAGGGGATGAGAAAGGTGACGGACGTTGCGACGGTGGCCCCGGAGCGCTGAATGAGCTTGAAAAACAGGACGAAGGCCAGGGCGGTGCAGATCAAAGCGAGCGCGATGGCGCTGAGCCAACTGACGAGAGGTGGCGACTGCGAAGGAAGGCGGGTGAGGGCGAAGGGAATGAGAACCAGTCCCGCTCCGAGAAGGCTGCCCGAAGAAGCGACGAGGGGGCGGACGCCTTGGAGTTTGCTCTTCATCCAACTGGCTCCGAAACCGTAGCAGAGGCAGGAAACGATGCAGGCGACGATGGGCCAGCCGCGGCCGTCTTGGTGGAATTCGAGTTTCCCCCAAACGAGGATGAGGACGCCCAGAATGCCGAGCGCAAGGCCGAGGAATTGCGCGGCGCGGAGTCGCTCCCCCAACCAGAGAGCGGCGATGATGGCGCTGAAGATGGGGACGCTGGAATTCATGAGCGAGGTGAATCCGGCACTCAAGGTGAGGCTTGCCCACGAAAGCAGGATGAAGGAAATGGCCGAGCCAAAGACACCGCTGACGAGAAGTTGCCACCAGTGGTTTTTGAAAAGAGTGCGCGCTTCCTTTCTGAGAAAGACCGGAGTGAGTGCAAGGCCGGCGATGGTCATGCGAAAGGCGACGAGGGGAACGGGGCCAAAATCAGGTGCCGAAACCCGCATGAAGAGAAAGGAGGCTCCCCAGATCGCGGCGAGTGAAAGGAGAATCAAGATGTCGGCCAGTCGCACGGGGCCGAAGGTGTGGTGCCGGTTTTGAAAGTCAAGTGGCTCCTTATTTGGGAAGATGCTTTTGGCAGAACTCCAGTTGGAGCTGGACCCAGTTTTGATCGTCGGGGACTTTGGGAATCTTGTTTCGGCCGCCACTGTAGAGGTCGCACGGGATACCGAGCTTCTTGGCCTTGTCTCGTATCAAGATGGCTTGCTCCGGTGGGTGGATTCGGTCGGTGGGCTTGGCGTTGGTGTAGAGGAAGAGGGGAGCCTCACCTTTGTCCATGTAGCGGAGGGCGAATTCATTGGTGCCGATCGGCTGCATGATGCCGATCACGACGGCGGGTCGGGAACTTAGTCGGTTGATGGGATCCTCGTCTTTGGGCGTGGCGAAGTCGTCGTGGTATCCAAGAAACTGGCTAATGAGGGCACCGGCTGAGACGCCGCCGCAGCAGAGCTTTTTAGGATCGATGTTCCATTCCTTTGCGTTGGAACGGATGAACTGGACGGCACGGGCACAGTGACCTGCGATGTCGCGATAATCCATGCCTTGGGCGAGAAAGGGGTAGTTGCAGGAGATGACGGCGTAGCCGGCCTTGCGATAGGTGTCGAGGGAGCTGCGCCCGCCTCGCTCGAGCTGGTTCTTGTCGCCGCCACGGAAGCCTCCGCCGTGGAACCAGACGAAGACCGGAGCTGGGTTATCGTTTTTTAAAGCCGGCCAGAAATCGAGGACGTTGCGCTCGTGTTTCGTGTCGTATTGAATATTGCGTTTTGGCGCGGTGGGATCAGCGTGACAATTTGAGATCACGGCGAGGAGTAGGGCGAGGCGAAGCGCGTTCATTTGTGTAATGCTCGTTCGTGATCACCGGGGATCAAGAAAAAAGGACGGTTAAGGAGGTCATTGAATCGTGCAAGGGAAGCGTGGTTTGACTCGTATGTTTGCGATGCGGCCTTTGCGATTCATCTTGTTTCTCTCCTTTGGTTTGCCCGGGGTGCTTCCGGGTGCGGAGGTGTTGGGAATTTTTAAGGAGAGCTGCGTCAAATGTCATGGGCAGGACGGGAAAATGAAGGGCAAGGTGAATTTGCTGGAGCTTCAGGATCTGGAGGGCTTAAAAAAGAAGCCTGAGTTGCTGCAGGAGATCATTGAAGCGATTGATTTTGAGGAGATGCCTCCGGAGGATGAGCCGCAGCTGGCGAAGGAAGATCGGGTGAAATTTCTTTCCGATTTGCAAGCCTTGCGCGCAGAGGCGTTGGCTGGAAAGAAGAGCTACGCGCCGACGCCGATTCGACGGATGAATCGATTCCAATACCACAATGCGGTTCAGGATCTCTTTGGGTTGAACTGTGTCGTCTTCACTCTCCCCGAGCGGATGATTCGTGATCACAAGCAATACTTTCAGCCCGAAACCGGGAAGATGGCAAATTTGGTGAGGGTGGGCAGCCGGCCTCTCGGAAAGTCGCAATTGATCGAGCCAAGGTTGGGGAATGTCGCGGCTTTTCCGCAGGATTTGCGGGCGGAGCATGGCTTCGATAACCAGGCGGACCATCTTTCGATGTCGCCGCTGCTCATGGAGTCGTTCCTAAATCTGGGGCAATCGATCACCGGGAGCCCGGATTTTGGACCGAAGCGGGTGGCGATTTGGAGGGAGTTCTTCGAGCAGCCTCGTGGCCAGGGAGAGATCTCTTCCGTCGTGAGAGAAAGGTTGGACACGTTTCTGAGGAAGGCTTTTCGGGGAAGGGTGGATGAGGTGGTTGCCGAACGTTATGCGAGATACGTCGATGGGCAGCTGAAAGCAGGGGTGACTTATACCGAGGCGATGAAAGCGGTGGCGGCGGCCGTGATTTCGTCGCCAAGGTTTCTGTATCTCTATGATGGTGCCGGGAGCGAAGGGGAGCTTGATGGCTTCGAGCTGGCCTCCCGCTTGTCGTTTTTTCTCTGGGGAAGTTTTCCGGATGAAGAATTATTAGAGCTGGCGGAATCAGGTGAGCTTTTGAAGAAGGAGGTTTTGAGAAGTCAGTATGAGCGGATGGTGAAGGATCGGAAACTGAAAAGGTTCTGCGATTCCTTCCCGGCGCAGTGGTTGCAACTGGATCGGATCATTTCGTCGGTACCGGATCCGAAGAAATTCCCGCAGTTCTACTTTTCGAAATATCGCAACAGCATGCACATGATGATGGAGCCCTTGCTCTTATTTGAGACCGTGCTGATTGAAAATCTTCCGGTCACCCAGCTCATTGATTCGGACTTCACTTATCGATCCGGGCATCTCGAGAAGGCTTATGGTGGTTTGGGCTCGGCGGGAAAAAAGAAGGGCGGACAGGTTACGGTGTTGGACTTCCACCGGGTGCCGGTGACGGATCGTCGGGTCGGTGGTGTGATCACGAATGCCGCAGTCATGACCATGACCTCTGGTCCCGAGCGAACCCAGCCGATCACGCGGGGAGCCTGGATGGCCGGGGTCATTTTCAAGAATCCACCCGAACCTCCTCCTGCCGACGTGCCGGCCCTGGGTGAAAAACCGAGTGAGGGAGAGGAACATCTGACCTTGCGGGAGAGGCTCTCGATGCATCGTGAGCGGGCTGATTGCCGCGGATGTCACGAGCAGATTGATCCACTGGGATTTGCGCTTGAGAACTTCAATGCCATCGGGATGTGGCGTGAGAAGTACGAGAATGATCGGAGAGTTGATATGGAGGGGACCTTATTTCGTAAGCATAATTTTAGCAATGTGGTGGAATTCAAGGATGCCATCCTGGCGGAGAAAGATCGCTTTGTGAAAGGGTTGGCAGGCCACCTTTTGTCGTTTGCCTTGGCGCGGGAGTTGGGCACGGCCGATGAAATTGCCCTGGATGGGATTGTGAAGCGGACGGCTGCGGAAGGATACGGAATGAAAGTTCTGATCAGGGAAGTAATTTTGAGTGAGCCCTTTTTGGCGAAGGCGAATGAAGTGAAAAAGAAACTTTGAAACGATGACAACACGACGTGGATTTTTGAGAGGACTGGGCGGAGCTGCTTTGGCATTGCCGTGGATGGAGAGCATGGGGTCGCAGACTCTGGCGAGTGGGGTGGCGAAGCGAATGGCTCATTTCTATGTTCCCATCGGCGTGGTGCGCCGTGGCTTCTTCCCGGGTGAGGCGGACTCGGTGATTCCCAAGGGGAACCTGGGGAATGTCATGAAGTCGCTTGGGAAGCAGAATCCGAATTACAGCGTCAATCCGCTCGGTCAGTTGACTCCGACGATGTCTCCCCTGGAGGGAGTCAAAGATAAAGTGAATCTCATCACAGGAATGGACCGGACTTTCCAACAGGGGACGGACGTCCATGCGCAATGCGCATCGTGTTACCTCAGTAGTGCGCCAGCATACACTATCAAGGGGACCGCTTGGCCTCTTGATCGCACGCTCGATCATTTGGTGGCGGATGTGGTGGGAAAGAAGACGCCGTTTTCGACTCTTGAATTCAGTTGCAACAGTCACAAGGACAACAAGGAGTCGATCTACTTCGATAATATTTCATGGTATGGGACGGGCCATTTGGCGCCATCGATCCGCGATCCCCGGAAGATGTATCATCGCTTGTTTTCGACCACGGAGATTGATCGCTATCGGGACATTACCGACCTGGTCCTCGAGGATGCGCGGTCGATGAAGAGGGAGCTGGGCTATGCCGACGGGCAAAAGTTTGCGGAGTATTTTGATTCGATCCGGGCCATTGAAACCCAGATGGACCGGTTGGAGTCGATGAAAGGAGAGTTGTCCAAGGTGAGCTTTGACGAGCCTCCGGAAGCCTATTTGCCACGTGGAGAGTATATTCGGCTTATGGGCGATCTGATGGTGGTGGCTTTGCAGTCCGGTCTGACGAATGTAGCCACCTTCATGGTGGGGCCCGAGCGATGGGATACTCCGTATCTTTTCGATGGACTCTTCAATAAACCAATGAGTCACCATGGCATGTCGCACAATCAAACCAAGATGATCAATCAGCTTCTCAAGGTGGATCGATTTCACATGGAGCAGTATGTCTATCTTCTTGAGAAAATGGATCGTGTCATTGAAGTCGATGGGACGACCTTATTGGATAATACCCTTTTCACCTATGGGTCCGGTCTTGGCGATGGATCCACCCATCAATACAATGATCTCCCAATCGTCATGGCGGGAGGTGGTAAGCAGGTTAAGGCCGGCCAGCACATCAATATGCCGGAAGGCACACCACTCGCGAATCTGTGGCTGACGCAGGCGAAGATGATGGGAGCCGGTATGCCGCGCTTTGCCGACAGCACCAGCGAGATCGATGCGATTAAGGCATAGGGTGACTGTTGGCGGCTCTCATCAGAAAGTTCTTCTTGGTTTTTTGGTGTTGGTTGGATTTTGCGGTCTCGGAATGGCTGTCTTTAGTGGCCTTAACAGCAACAAAGGTCCGACACTCGTGGTGAGAGTGAAAAATCAGGAGGAAGTGATTGAGGGGCTCACTGAGAGTGTCAGCAAGAGAAGGTTACGGTTGGAGAATTTTGAGGGCTTTCAAAGCGCCGGTAAACTGGCTGCAGTGAAACGAGAGGAGATGCTCAAGGAGGGAAAATTGATCAGTCTTCATCAGGAGAAGGTCGCCGACCTCCAGGATAGGGTTGAAGCAAATGAGTTGAGCTTTGAGGAGTATCGCGATCAATATCGTCAGCGGGAGAGATCTCTTGCCAAGGGAGAGCTCATTGATCTTTCCGAAACGAAAGGAGAAGGATTTGAAGCGTGTAAAATTCTCGGCATCAGCCCGCTTCATCTGAGAGTGATGCGGAAAGCCGGTCCCATCGGAATTCCCTACCAAGAGCTTCCCCGAAGTGTGCAGGAACGCTTCCAATTTGGAGCCGGGGAAGCGGCAGTCTACGAGCGGAGAGTGGCTGTCGTGGAGGCGAAGAGAGATGAAAAAATTGCGGCTTTCCGGAAGAAACAAAAAGCGATGAAAGCGGAAGATGCCGTGGCTGATTTGAAAAGGCAGATTAACGAAACAACTTTAGGGATTCGCAAGCAGGAAAATCTCGCGACCAAACTTGATGGCGATGCCAAGGTCTGGGAAATGAAAGCGAAGGCCCTGGACCGGAAAGCGAATGCCGCGCGCAGCGCCGGAAGGGTCACTTCCAATCCGGGACATGCCCGCCAGGCCCGCAGGAAGGCCAGTGATTTTAAGCGCCAAGCAGATGACGCCCGGGCCGCAGCCCGGAGAATGGAAGCAAATTTGATCGAGCTTGATAACCTCCTTTTGGAAAGGAAATGAGTGATTTTGCTCCCCGATCCCGGGAGGTGGGAAGCCTGCTTCTCGGAGGAGGGGTTTTCCTCGTCATCGGCGCGGTGGTCTTGTCCCTGATGGAGTCGGGTTATTCCGGGGCGGCGGCTGCTTCCAATGAGAACCAAGATCTGGAATATTTGATTGAGAGAGGGCAGTCTCAACTGGCGAAGGTGAGTGTTGAGATCGGGATCGAGAGGAAGAAGTTCGTAAGGTGGGAGGAACAATTGGCTGCTGGCCGCGAATACCGGCGGCTTGAAGATGCGCTGGGTTTGGCTTCCAGCGAGAATGCAGATCTCATTCTTGCTGTCTCCAATGTGGAAAAGGAGATCGAGGATTTGGAAGCAAAGCGGCTTTCCTATCAGGGTAGGATGAGAGACCGGCTGTGGGCTCAATTCACCAATCAGGAATTGAAGGAGGACTCCCTGTTGAGGCCCTCGGAATTTAAGAATGCCATCATCACCGGGGTTGATGCTGCGGGCCTGATGATCAGGCACCAAAGCGGGGTTGCCCGTATCCCGGTGGCTCATCTGTCTCCCGGATTTCGCGAGAAACTGGATCTGAATTTGGAGGAGGCCGCGGAGATGATGTCGAAAATATATTCGCGTGACGCGAAGCTGAGGAGGGGCCAGGAAGATCGCGGGAGTGAAGGAATCGAAACGGCGGCAATGAAAGCGGCCGCGCAGCGCGGCAAGACGTTGGCAGAGGGAAAAGTGAAAGTGACCAAGCTCCTAAAGCTGATAGCCTTTGCCGATGCCGAAGCCGCCAATGCGCGTTCCCAGGACCGCCGCTCCAAGAGTCGTTCTGCTCAAGGGAGTCTTGAGACATGGATTCAACGGGCCAATCGTTTTGAGCAAGTTGCGATGAACTATCGGAACCAGTTTGCCGCCACGGTTCTCGCCGTGCGGGAGATCGACCCTGGCTACAAGGTGCCCGGCCGATGATTCATCATCTTGAGTGATCGAGTTTAGTTCTCCTGTGGTTCGGAGGGTGTTTCCTTGGCTGGTTGGTCGAGGCGCTCAAAGCGGGCCCCTTCGGAAACATCCCAAAAGAAGAACGCTGAGCCTCCAAAGACCACGACGATGGCGAGGGCAAACAGGAGGAGGAGAAAGTTTTTCATCACAGACAGCCTAACGGGGTCCGGGCGGATGCAAAACAAAAAAGGCCCGCCGAATCGCAGGGCGATCAAGCCAGGGAGAAAAGCGGAGCGAACTGGTAGAAGCTAAGAGCCAATCGCTAAGAGCCGACGTCGTGAACCTTGTTGCTCCATAGTTTCCCTGGTTGCTAGCGAAGGGTGACCCGCAAGCGCAGGAATCGACGTAGGCCGGGGGAGGAGCTGGTATATTCGATGGTGGTGGTGTCGCCGTTGTTGATGGGGAGTCCGGCGGTGAATTCGCTGCTGGCATCGATCCAGGTGTCGAGGTCGTTGGACGATTCGATGGTGTAGCTGACGTCTTCGACGCCGGTATTGACGGTATAGGTGAAGGCCGTCACGCCGGGGGCGGTGGAGATCACCGGGCGCGTGTCGCCGAGTGCATGGTCGAGGATTGAATCGGCACCGGTGAAGGTATCGGTTGCGCTGAGGCCGGGGTTGCCACCCGGGATGGCGCTGGCATGCCAATTGGTGGCGACTGCGTGGTCCGGATTGGATGGCGGATTGATGAGGGTGAGGGTGAAGCCATGACCGTCCGGGGTATCCGGCCATGGGGAGGTGTCGCTGTAGGTGAATTCCCGGATGGTGTTGCCAGCCGCGTCTTCGAGTTTGATGCGCTCGCCATCGTTGCTTAGATCGCCGCGGAAGCTGCCGAGGATGTTTGAGGTGTCCGGGAAGTCGTTGATGTTACCAACGATTATGAGGCTCTGCCCTGGTGGGATGGTGGGGACAGGGCGAATGCCGGAGCTGTCGATATCGAAGGTGAGTCCGGCACTGAAGCGCAAGCCGCTGAGGTCGATGTTTTGGTTGCCAATGTTGGTGAGCTCGATGAATTCCTGTCCGTCGTCATCGTTCTGTGGGTGGTAGTTGATCTCGGTGATGGCGAGGTTGCTGGCGTCGGCGGGAACGGTGTCTACCAGGAAGGTTGCACTGTTGAGCGCTGACCACTCACCGTTGTGCAAGGTGCGTGCGTTGGCCAATACGGGCTGGTCGAGGGTGATTGCTCCGCTGTAGGTGATCGCATCGGGGGAAATCCCAGCGGCGCTGGCTGGTTGGGCGACGAGGCGTGGCATGAGTAGCAGGTCGCTGTTTCCGACTGACGAATTCATCAGCTGGAAGGCGAGGATGTTCTCGCCGACGACGAGCTCGTTGATGCCTGAGGACGCATCGAAGATATCGTAGACGAGCGCGAGGGCGTCCGATCTGGAATCGGAGTCGGTGTTGAAATTGATCGGCTCGGGGAAATTCCCGGAATCTGTAATGCGTTTGCCGTTAATGTAGCAGACGAAGCCGTCTTCGTATTTTAGATGCAATGTGAGTAGGCCGATGGCGTCGAGCGCAGTTTGGTCGGCGATATGGAAAGGAACACGGACGTAGGCGCTGGCGTGGTTGCCTTGCATATCGGTCAAGGGGAGATTGATGAGTGGATCGTAGGTGCCCGGGGAGGATTCGAAGCCGGTCGCAGTTCTTCCTTGGATCCAACTGCTGTCATCAAAGCCGATTTCCTGCCATGTCTCGCCGAGGCTGTCGTTGCTAGGTAGAAATGCGGTGGCTGGTGAGACTTCTTCGAGAAGGACCGTTTCATCACCGCTGGTGGCCGGGGTTCGTGGATCCGAGCCGTCGAGCGTGTAATAAATTGTTCCGGCTGGCGCGGACATGCTGAGATTGAAGCCGCTCGCGACCTGCCCGCCGTGTTGGTTGTAGCCCGGCGCGGCGGTGTCTGGATAGAGGTCCTGTGATTTGAGCTGATTGAAAACGATATTGGTGCGAGCGGGGAAGTAGGTGTTGCGGCGGAAGTTCACTTGAGTCTGCCACTCGCCCTCAACCGTGTAAGGATTTCCAGCCCGCTGGGCATCTCCCCAACGCGCAGATTCTGATCTCAGGGGAACGCGGAGGAGATCGACCCATTTGTCAAAAGTGGAGCGGATGCTGGTCGGGGTGAGTGCCCCGTTGTTGAACATATGGCGATGGATCCGGTCGGCAAATTTTAAACGGTATTCCTCGTTGGCGCGCAAACTTGTGTGGATACCGGTGGTGCGGGTGAAGATGTTTTTGGTGGTGCTGTTGGCGTTGGTTCCGAGCATGGTGCGCTCCGAGTCCCAGACGAAGAAGCGCCATTGGTCGGGGATGTCATGGCGGCGCGCGCATTGGAAGTTGTTGTCGTCCCAGTCCGAGTTTCCGTTGTAGAAATTGACGAGGAGGTAATCGATGAAGTTTTCCAGATCGAGGTGTTCTTGGATGGTGGCGTATTCAGCTGGTTCTTCGACGCCGGCCCGGGCGAAGTTTACGAGCTCGTTCCATTCATCGAGTGTGCCATCGACGGTGTACATTGCGGAGGTTGGAGTGCGTGATGATTTGAGCGAATCCCAATCCTCTTTCTTTCCTCCGAAAGCTTCGACGTGTGACTCGGCCTCGATGCGTTCGATGGTGTTCATGACTCCCCAGTAGAGGCCGTTGACGTAGAGATGGACGTGATCCTGTTTGGTCGTGGGTTGCCCCATTTGGGTTTGCAGATCACGCGCGAGTTGGTCGCGGATGTAGAGGGCATCGCGTTGTTGACCGGAGCTTGGGTGGAACCAGGAGTCGCCGTTTTGACCACGGAATAGATAGCCGTTGACGGTGTCGGGTTCGTCATCGTCACCGAAGAGCGGGAATTCGAATTTCGAGGGGCCGTAGCTGCTGCGGAAGATCAGGCGCATGTTGTGTTTTTTACGACTGGTGGCACGGCTGGCATTTCCGAAAATGCGGATCCCGCAATTCACCTGCGCTTCCTGACCGTGTGGGAAATCGAAAAATTCGGCGGACACGGGGCGCTCCCATTGTTCGCCGCGACCGTTGACGGAGTTCGAGTAGATGCCACCGACCGCTGGGTTGGTGCTCGGGTTAAACCAATCGTCGATCTCCATAACGAGCGACACGGTCGGCAGTGAGCGAAGGGAGGCTTTGAGTTCGGCCTCGGACGCGACACTTTTGTCGAAGGCGTAATCCGCGATGACATTTGATTGCCAGCGATTTGGATAGCCGGTGGGATTGTTCGGTTGATCGAGAACGTCATTGAGAAAGATGAAGGTGGAGGTGTTGCTCTTAAATGGTCCCTCGGTGGCGGTGAAAGCTCCGGCACGAATGGTAGCAGTGGTGGTGATGTTGAGAGGTGCGGAGTAAAGCGTGCCGTTGCCGGGCGATGGGTCGCTGCCATCGGTCGTGAAGTAGATGTCAGCGCCGGCCGCGGTGGTGGTGAGGTTTAGGTCGAAGGGTGCTTCAAAAAATCCACGGTTGTGGCTGAATTCGACGGGCTCTGCGACGAAGCCCGAAATTGTGCTTGCGGCGTTCGCGCCACCGGGCGTTGGTGAGGTGAAATATCCGGTGCTGCCGCCGCTGCCAATGCCGTAGGAAATGCCAGAGTATTGTCGGGGATAGGTTGGTGTGAATTCCTGGCTGACTGTTGTTCCGTCTGGTTCGATCAGGGCAAGGTATTCGCCGCTGCCACTGAGTTTGAAGTTGGTGTGTAGGTTCGCGGCCGGGTCGCGACGGTCTTTTCCTGAAGCGAAGACAAGCAGGGATTCGCCAGCAGGAATTTCGATCGCCGGGAACATCCATTTGTTCGCGTCGGTGGCGTTGTCAGTGAGATGCCATCCGTCGAGATTGATGGTCGTTGCGCCCGTGTTTTCAATTTCAATCCAGTCAACTTCCTCGCTATCTTCATCGACGATCGGTCCGCCGTTGATGCTTAAGAATTCGCTGATGCGCGGCGTTGCCTGAACGCAGTTGAGCAGGAAAGTGAGGATGAGTAGGAGTGCGGAGGATTTCATTTGAGTTGGGTCCTGAAAGAGGTGTCGACGAGTTCGAGTGTGGGCTCAAAGAACGGATTGGTTAGCCGACATTGAGGGCGCGGCTGAGCGTATCCGGAGTGACGGTGTTCGGTGCGGGAAGGTTTGCCAGAGAGGCGGGGAGGGTGAGGATTAGGAGCCGGAGACTCATGGGAATAGGGTGCGGAAGGTAGGCGTCATCATAAGAAGAGCGGGAAAATTCCCCCGCTCCTTTGTCGATGCAACTGATGAGAGATTTCGGTTGAGTATGCTCTCAAGGTCATCCCCGGCAACCCTCAAATCCCGGAGAGTGGAGAGGACAAATCTCCGGTAGGAGAGCACGGGTGCTTCCCAAGCCTACGGGTTCCCGACATCATAGGCGCACCGAAGCAAGGGGTCTCTTGTTTGATTCGGTTTGAAAACTCGTTTCAATTCAAACGAGTTTTTCAGGGGGAACGTGATTTAGGGTCAAAAAAAAGCCCTGCGGCAAGATACTTGCGGCAGGGCTCTGAGGGAGATGAATGAGATTACGCGCGGCCCAGGTAGTTGCTGTCCTTGGTGCTCACTTTGATGACGTCACCCTGTTTGACAAAGAGGGGGACTTGCACGGTGAGTCCGGTTTCGAGAACGGCGGGCTTGGTCGGGTTGTTGGCGGTATCGCCTTTGAGGCCTTCGGAAGTCTCGGCGATCGTGAGTTCGACGTTGTCGGGGAGGTCGATGGAGACGGGATTATTCTCGATGAAGAGAATCTCGACGACCTGGCCTTCTTTAATGAAAAACTTGGCATCACCCACGAAGCCTTCATCGATGCCGATGCTTTCGAAGGAGACAGGGTCCATGAAGTGGTAGGTGCCGGGCTCGGAGTAGGAGAACTCGAGTTTCTGGCGGTCGGTATCGACAATGTCCACCTTTTCACTGGAGGCGAAGCGGATGGTTTTGGTTTTACCGGTCTTAAAGGAGCGGATGGTCGCCGCGATGAGGGCGTTTCCTTTTCCGGGAGTGCGGTGGTCCAAGCCGAGCACGACTCCGCGCTCACCTTCATATTGAATGCACTGCCCTTTTTTGAGGTTGGTTGCGACGGTTGCCATAATGACAAGGGAGGTAGGCGAGAGTCGGCCTGTGGTCAAGCGGGGACTGTGGTTATCAAAGCGCTTCGAACTTTCCGGCTTCGCGGTTTTTGCGGACTTCACCCGCTTTGAAAATCCGGCCGTTCATGGCGAGGTAAACCCCTTCGGCCGCGCTTTGGAGAGCCCCGATGGCGGTCCCGACATTAAAGATGGCATCGGTGATGCGGAAACGGGAAGGGGCCATCGCTCCGGTGAGGACGATGACTTTCCCGGGAATGCCCCGGAGTTCATCGGCCGTGGTGGCCATGGTATCGGTGCCGTGGGTGATGAGGATTTGGCTGTGATTGCTCTCTTCACACGCTTTGCGAATCTCAAGACGATCCTGACCGGTGATCTCAAGGCTATCTTTTCGAAAGAGGGAGATGAGTTCGTATTCGAGGTTTGCGCCCACATCTTCGAAGATATGGGGGACGGTGGACTCACCGACTTCGAACTCGGAGGCGGCGTCAAAGTAGACTTTGTCGATCGTGCCGCCGGTGGTGATAATAAGCATGATGAGGATTCTTAGTTTCGGGGAAAGAGCTTCAGAATGGAGTTCTCTCCGGCCGGAGTCTGCCCGATTTCCCAGACAATGACTCCTGCAAGTTTTTCCTTTTTGGCGAGCTTGAGTTTCTGGAGGGCGCTTTGCTGGTTGTCTCCGAAGAAGCCATCGACGGGCATGGTCTGATGCACCGTTTTTCCGTGTTCTTGAAAAAGCTGCTCGTAGGTTTTTATCTTGGCCCGGTCTTGAAGATCGCGGGCATAGCTGGCGATTCCGATGCAGAGCTTTTCGCGTGGGATGCCTTGTGATGTCCATTGCTTGATTGCGGCATGGGAGTGGGCAATCGCACAATGAGGGGGTTCCAGATCGTAGGTCATGAGGTGGATCCGATCGAGTTGTTCGACGAGTCCCCTGGGGATCTTGTGGCGGGGATGAAAAGCAGCGGTCACAAGAAAGTCTTTCCCAAGCCGGTCGTTCGTTTCGCGGCAGAGGGAAATGAAGCCTTCCATTTCGGCCTGTGTTCGTGGGTATTCCCAGTCGTAATCGACTCCGTCAAAACCATGTTCCTTCCTTAGCTCGAGGAGCGCATCAATGACCTTGGCCCGGAGCGCTGGCTTGGACGTGACCGCCGGGTAGTGGGTGTCTTTTTTCCAGCCGCCAAGACAGAGATGAAGTTTGGCTTTGCTCTTTTCACAGGCGTCCTGAAGCGTCGCCAGCCCCTTGGTATTTTTCCCAGCCAGCTTGATCGTGCCGTCTCCGAGGATTTCCGATCCAAAGAATACGACATCGGTGCACTTCGAAACATTGCCGAGGGCATTCCCGGTTAAGCGATAGTCGGGGAGATAACCGATGACTTTTAGTTCCTGTTTTTGGGACGTTTGGGCAATCCCCGTGCCCAGGGAAGTGAGCCAAAGAACCAAGGAGGCGATCATTATCCGGGTCATGACACATACCCTAGGAGGGGTATGTGGTCCACGAAGCTCAAATTTGCTTTATTTGCCTCCGGTGGTTGAAGGAACCCTGCCATAAATCTGGTATCAATTGCCTCCGATGAAACTTCGATCTTTCTTTTCCATCAGCCTGTCCTTGTCCCTTGTGTTCATGGGAGTTCTTTCCGCTCAAAAAATGCTTCGTGAAAATGTCGTCGAGGTGACCGCAGTGGGAGACGGGCTTTGTGTCAGCAATGCCTTCCAATCCAATATGGTTTTGCAGCGTGACAAGCCCATTACGATCTGGGGTTGGGCTGCCGCAGGGGAGAAGGTGACGGTGTCCTTCGGCGGAAAGTCTGTCGAGGCATCGGCTGACTCCAAGCGGGCTTGGGAAGTGACTCTTCCCGCGGTGCCTGCGAATGCCGAGGCACAGACTCTGACGGTGAAGAGCAAGAGTGGCTCATTGACGCTGGAGAATATCCTGGTCGGTGATGTCTGGCTGCTTGGTGGTCAGAGTAATATGGAGTTTGAGTTGGCGAAAGTGGATGATGGCATGATCGAGATTGCCTCGGCCAATTTCCCCGAGATTCGTCTGCTCACGATTCCGCAGGGTTATGGATTCGATGCCGTGAGAAGTTTCGAGCGACTGCACGAATGGAGTGGCTGGTTTGGCCGGCATTTCCGCAAGGGAGATTGGGATGTTTGCACGCCCGAAGTCGCCCGCAATTTCACCGCGATTGGCTACGTTTTTGGACGCCGCATTCATAAGGCATCGCAGGTGCCAATCGGCTTGATCGATGCTTCCCGGGGCGGCACCACTGTGGAGACCTGGACTCCTGAAGAGATCCTTAAGGAGATGAAGGGCAAGGAGACCCAGGCCAAGCTCAAGGAGTGGGATGAAAAAATCGCGACCTATGATGCCAAGGCCGAGTTGGCCAAAAGAATCGAAAACTATCAACGCAAAAAGAAGAAGGCGGCTGCGGATGGCAAGCCGCTTCCGGCGGACAGTGAGGCACCCTCGGATCTCAAGCCAGGCCCCGTTGCAGACCACAACCGCCCGGGACATTGCTATTCGGGAATGATCACGCCACTGGAGGGGCTTTCCATTAAAGGGGCGGTCTTTCACCAAGGCTATAACAACTGTTTCGATGGCTCGGCGGGAGCGCGGATGTATTATCAGGTATTTGGGAAAATGATCACCTCATGGCGTGCTGCTTTTCATGATCCCACCATGCCCTTTTGTGTCATTTCACTTTGCTCGGCCGGGGAGCCACAGACCGGGGAGAATTTCCTGAAGCCCATGAACGATGCCGGTCCGTTGATCCGCGAGGCGCAGTACCAGACCTTCCGTGATTTTCAGAAGGGTGGAGATAAGGCGATTGGCTTCGCGAGTTCCTTTGATTTTCGAAAGAGCTGGTATCACCCGCAGATCAAAGTTCCTGCCGGCGAGCGCGCTGCCAAGTGGGCCATGGCCACCCAGTATCAAGTTCTGGGAGGAGGAGCCGATCAGTTTTGGCTCCCTCCCACCATTGAGAAAATGGAACCTGTCGAAGGGTCTCTTCAATTGAAGATGTCCACGAACATCACCACAAAGGATGATGGCGATGGCAAGATGATCGGCTTCGCAATTGCGGGTGAAGACCGCCGTTTCTACCCGGCGGAAGTAAACTACGCCACCGATGGGGTCGATAATCGCAACCGGCCGAAGCAGGTTCGCAACACCCTGGTGCTGAGCAGCCCGCATGTCACCAAACCTGTCCACTACCGCTATGCCTGGGCGCGCAATCCCATGGCGAACATCGTGAATTCCCGCCAGATCCCCATCGCGACCCAGCGGAGTGATGATTGGACCTTGGAAGAGACTCCAATGAGCTTCCCCGTCCCTGCCGGGATGGATGAGCGCTCCAAGCGCCGCCACCTCAGTGGCCGCATCCGCAAGGAACTGGAGCTGGGAGATACCGAGCGTCAGATCCAGGAAGCGGAAGCAACTTTAGCCGAACTGAAGGGAAAATTCCTCAAGGACAAGGAAGCTTGGGAGAAATCCAAGGCCAAGGAGTTGGAGAAGATGAAGGAAGGGAAATAGCCTTACTCTTTAAAAGGCCTTAAGTGTGATGAGTCATCTCCTCACCTCCGGTCACCAGGCTTTGGAAATGGAATCACCTTCGGCGGTTGGCCCCAATCAGGTGGGAAAGGGCGGAACCGTGGTGGATCATTTCTTAAAAATTCGATCCAACGCTCTTTGACCGTCTGAGTGCTCTTCGTCGAAAATGGAATATCCCAAAATTCCTCGTCGATTTTCTCCAACCGCTTCCTCTCCTCAAGTGAAGATCCCAAAGGAACAATCGAATCCAGAAGTTGATTCATCCATCGCGCCAGACTGCGATGACTCCCCCGGACAAATCGGATCTTGCACTTTCCATAGTCCTCACCCGGCCAAGCAGCCAGATAGAGCGATCCGTTGAAGAAGGTTTCAAAATTTTCGAGAAGCAAATTTAGAAAACCCTGGCTCGTATTGACGCAGGTGAATCTGGTCGTTGCATTTGTCAGAACCATTGGCTGGAAACAAGCGCCGACACTCCACTGGTCCTCATCCACCGGTAGGAGATCCATCCGCCACAATGAGAACCAGTGCCGCGGCTTCTTAAGATTGACCTCGGGTACCTCCTCGGATTTCAAACCCAGATAAGCCATCACTTGGCGGGTCAGGATAACTTCAACAATCATTGGTAGAAAAAAATTATTTTAGTTTCTCGGCGTCCTCCTCCGACACCTCTCTGGTCTCCACTCCCATCTCCTCAAAAAAGTCTGTGAGATAGTCCAAATACCCTCGCGAATCTCCCACCGTGTGGATTTTTAAGGAGTCTTCAATGGCTCCGAGAGACTTCAAGACATTCCCTCTTGAACACCCTTTCATCTCTTTTTGGCAAGAGGTCCAGAGATTTTCGCCCAGATTCCTCAGCCAAACATCCCGTTCTTTCTGGCCTTTAATCGCTTTCGGCGGACGCCCCTTCACGTGTCCCATCGCTCGCCGAAGCGCCGACTTCACAACTGAATCAGTAAGCCCGAAGTTGCCCTCTCCATTCTCACTGTCCCCATTGGCGGCAACATCAATCGTGTGAATGGCCATCTCCAGTTGCATCACCACTCCATTCAACGCCTCATTTTTCATCACATCCCGTCTGCTCATGCCCAAGATTTTCACCACCTTTTACGAAAGGCCATCCTAAAAAACAATCCTCTCTGCCAGGGCGAGCAGCTAGGGAGAAATGGCCCACGAATCTCACAAATTTTCACGAATCGCTTGGTTGAGGGAGATGAACGCCGAACGTCGAACATCCAATTTTGAGTGATGAATGGGGACTTGGTTGAGGGGGCCGAAAGCGGGAGCTGTTCGGCTACGGGGCTCGTCTTGCGGAATTTGAGCGTTCGATGTTGAAAGTTGAGCGTTGAACGTTCGAGGGCTTTCTACCGATCCATGGGGATGGGGTCGCTCGGGAGGACTTTCTTGCCTTCCCAGATGACTTCCTTGGTTTTGAAGTCGTAAGTCATGATGCGTGAGCGGCTGCCGGGGGCGGGTTGGCGGCTTGTTTTTGGGATCCATTTTTTGTGTTCGGCGATGATTTTTTCATGGCCGGGTTTCCCGATGAGGTTGGTCCACTCGTTGGGGTCTTTGACCATGTCGTAGAGTTCCTCGGAGCCATCAGCGTAGCGGATGTAGCGCCAGTTTTCAGAACGAATGCCGTGGTTGTGGTGGTTGTGAGTGGTGATGGCGGGGCGCTCGCGTTTGGTGGTGGCGTCCTTGAGTTGGGGCGTGAGACTGATGCCTTGAAGGTGGTTGGGGTTCTCGGCGCCAATGAGTTCGGAGAGAGTCGGGTAGATATCGAGGAGTTCGGCGGGCTGGGTGCAGCGGCCTTTATTGATGCCGGGGCCGGCGAAGATGAGAGGGACGCGGGTGCCGTCATCCCAGAGACTGTTTTTTCCGGTGATCCCTTTTTCTCCGATATGCCAACCGTGGTCGGACCAGAGGACGATGATGGTGTTGTCGGCGTAGCCATTGCGCTCGAGCGCTTCCATGAGACGGCCGATCTGGGCGTCGACGAAGGTTGTGCAGGCGAGGTAGCTGCGGGTGAGGTTCATCCATTCGTTGTGTTCCTCAAGCCAACGCAGGCGGGGCTCGGGGAGGGTCCAGTGCATATACCAGGAGAAGCGGGGAGTGTCGTCGCGGTCATCGCGCTTGATGAGAGGGAGCTTGGTGTCGGCTTCGGGGTGCAGGTCGAACCATTTCTCGGTGGCAAAACAGGGGACGTGAGGGAGGAAGAATCCGGCGGAGAGGAAGAAGGGTCCCTCGGGTTTGGAGTCGAGGGTTTTGACGGCCCAATCGGCGATTTTGTAGTCGCCTTTGTCTTCGTCCTGGTGGGGGAAGAGACCCCAGTCGACGAGGCGCATTTCGCTGGGAGTGTTGACGAGTTTCTTTTTGGGAAAAGGAGCGCCAGTGGCGCCGGGGCCGAGATGGTCGAACTCCTGGTCGGTTTTTTTGCGACCGTAGTTGCCGTGGTAGATTTTCCCGGCGGAGTAGGTGGTGTATCCGTGGGCTTTCAGATGTTGCGGGAGGGCGGTGAGGTCTTTGAACTCAGGGAGCTGGCGGAACCAGGGGGCGAGTCCGTAGATGCCGGTGGAGTCCGGGCGCAGGCCCATCATGAGGCTGGCGCGGGAGGAATTACAGAGAGGGGATTGGCAGTGGGCGTTGGTGAAAAGGGTGCCGCGGGAGGCGAGCTTATCGATGTGGGGAGTCCTGGCATTGGGATGACCGTCGAGACAACCGATCCAGTCATTCTGGTCATCGATGGCGATGAAGAGGATGTTGGGCTTTTCGGCAGCGAGGCCGAGGGAGGCGGTGAGGAGGGAGAGGAAAGCGACGCGCATGGGTCACTTTAAATAAACTTCGGCGTTAAAGTCGACCCGGGAACTCATTTCGGCCTCGCGAATGCGGTGATTTTGAATAACGCCGGGTCGTTTTTTCTCCCAGCCATCGACTTGCTCAAGCCAGCTGTCGAGGGCTTCGGTGGGGCCGGTGAGAGTGAGGATGACGTCGACAAACTGCTCATTCTCCGAGCGGTCGATGACGGCGTGCCAGACGATGATCTCTTCCGGGATGTCAGGCAGTTTACAGATTGAGGTGATTTCTCCGGCAATTTGGCGCTGGCCTTTTTTCAGCTGGAAGCGCTGAAAGAGGAGCATCGCAACCATAGTGGCGAGGATGACCGTGAAGTAGGTCAGGACTTGGCGGAGGCGACGAATGGACATGTGGAGATCGGCTTGCCGAACGCTAAGGGGTGGAGTAGATCTGAGCAATGATCTATCTCGATAACCACGCGACGACAGCGGTCCATCCCGAAGTGGTTGAGGCAATGATGCCTTTTTTGACAGAGCACTTTCATAATCCCTCGAGCGGTTATCGGGCGAGCCGGGTGGTGAGGAAGGCGATCGCGCAGGCGCGGGGCGAGGTGGCGGAGTTGATCGGGGCGAAGGAAGAGGAGATTGTTTTTACGGGATGCGGGACGGAGTCGAATAACATGGTCTTGAAGTCACTGGCGCGGGTTTACGGGCGGAAGACCTCGCGTGTCATCACCGGGGAGATCGAACACAGCGCGGTGTTACGACCGTGTCAGGCGATGGAGGATGTGGGGTTTGAGGTTCACCGTTGTGGGGTGGATGCGGAGGGGCGAATGCAGGTGGATCAATTTAGGGAGGCTTGCGAGGGCGCGGAGACGGGATTTGCGAGTGTGATGTGGGCCAATAACGAGACGGGAGTGATTCAACCGGTTGCCGAACTTTGCGAGATCGCGCGTGAGAATGGCATCGCCTTCCACACTGATGCGATCCAGGCCGTGGGGAAGATCGCTGTCGATGTGCGAGAAGTGCCGGTGGATTTTCTGAGTATCAGTGGACACAAGTTTCATGCTCCCAAGGGAATTGGGGCGCTCTATCTGCGGGAGGGAGTTCGCTTTGAGCCTCTCATCCGGGGTGGGGGACAGGAGGATGGTCGTCGCAGTGGGACCGAGAATGTTCCATACATTGTGGGGCTTGGGAAAGCGGCGAGTTTGATGCGTGTGGCGATGGAGAAAGATCAACATGCCGGGGTGGCCGCGAATCGTGACCACCTGGAGAAGCGACTGAGTGAGGAGATCGAGGGAGTGACGTTGAACGGGTCGCGGGAGCATCGTGTGCCGACCTGTGCGCATGTATCTTTTGAGGGATGCGAGGGGGCGGGGCTTTTGATCCTGCTCGATGAGTCAGGGGTTCAAGTTTCCACCGGAAGTGCCTGCATGACAGGCAAGCAGCAACCCAGTCACGTGCAGAAGGCGATGGGGATCTCAGACGAGCAGGCCAAGAGCAGCCTGAGGATCTCCTTTTCCTCTTTCACCACCCGCGAGGAGACTGATGAGGCGGTTGAGAAGATCAAGAAAGCGGTGGCCAAGCTACGGCAGGTGCAAGGCGGGAGCGGAGTGGGACCGGTGGTGGTTTACTCTTAAGGTGGCATGATCCGTCCCGGTGATGATCATTTGTTGGCTGCGATAGCCGCGAAGATACTGCTTCAACGAAGCGCAATTGTGGGAGAGCTTTACGATGGGCCCGGCTGGGGGAGGGTTCTTGTCAGCGGAGCCGATGAGGGATGGTCATGACCGGGACGGGTCATGCCACTTGCCTTTACTCCTTGGGAAGGTGTGGCTCCAGCGAGCTGGAGCGAGCCTGTTGGGCGGCAGCGGCTTGTCGCTCAAAGAGCTGGGCCAGGTGATCCTGCACGCGGAAGCGCCGTTCTCCCTTTTCCCGCTCGATGCGTTTTGAGGTGCCATCGGTCTGGATGAGATAGGCGTTCTGATTGTCGCGGAAGCAACTTTCGAGGATGCCAATGAGGAGCTTTTTGGATGAAGTGTCGACGATGGGGGTCATGAGCTCGACCCGTTTTTCGAGGTTGCGGGTCATCCAGTCGGCCGAGGAGATGAAGACATTACTATCTCCGCCCTGGTGGAAGTGGAAGATGCGCATGTGTTCGAGTTGTTGGTCGATGATGGAGATGACCTGGATATTTTTGGCCTCCCGGCGTTCCCCTGGTTTCAGGCAGCAGATGCCGCGTATGTTGAGCTTGATTTCGACACCGGCTTTGGAGGCGGCGTAGAGGGCGTCGATCATTTCCTTGTCTTGGAGGGAATTCATCTTTGCCATGATGCGGGCCTCCTCTCCTTCGAGGGCACGGGCCGTTTCTTCCTCGATGAGGCTGATGAGGGTGCGCTTGATCTGGGTGGGCGCGGGGACCAAAATACGAAAGTTCTCCAACTTGGTGCGTCCGGTGACGGCATTGAAGAAGATGGAGGCATCAGAACCGTAGTCGGGTCGGCAGGTGAGATAGGAGATGTCGGTGTAGAAACGGGCGGTGATCTCGTTATAGTTCCCGGTGCCGAGGTGAACGTAGCGTTTCAGACGACCGTCTTCATTCCTCACCACGAGGGTGATCTTGGCGTGGGTTTTGAGGCCTTTCACTCCGTAAAGCACCTGGGCTCCGGCGCGGCGGAGTTCCTCGGCGCGGTCGAGGTTGTGGGCTTCGTCGAAGCGGGCCTTGAGTTCGACGAGGGCGGTGACTTGCTTGCCTGACTTGGCGGCGTGGATGAGGGCGTCGACAATCTGTGAGTTTTTGGCAGTGCGGTAGAGGGTCTGCTTGATGGCGAGGACGTGGGGGTCGCGGGCGGCTTCTTCAATGAAGCGGACAACCGGGCGATAGGACTGGTAGGGATGGACGAGGACGATGTCCTGTTCCTTTTCGAGGATCTCGAAGATGCTGCGGGTCGGGTCAATCTTGGGTGACTCGGCTCCGGAAATCGGGGCGGTGCGGAGGTGATTGTAGCCATCGGCCATCGCAAGAGAGAAGAGATCGGCGAGGGCAAGCGGGGCGTTTCTGGTAAGGTAGACTTTCTCAATTTCGAGATCGAGAAGCTCGATGAGCTGTTGGGTGAGGGCGCTGTCCTGGGAGGTTTGGAGGCGGACGGGAAATGATTGGCCGCGGGCGGTGACGACTTGGTGGATCTCCTCGGCGAAGTCGTGCGCTTCGTCCTCATTGGCGGGAATGTCAGTGTTCCGGGTCAGACGGAAGGTGGTGTGAGCGGTCAGTTCTTCACCGGGGAAGAGTGAGGAGCAAAAGTGTGCCACGAGGTCCTCAAGGAGGACGAAGCCACCCTCGTTGACGAGGGCGGTGCGGGGGACGGAAGCGGGGAGAGGGAGAATGACGATACGTTCTTCGGAGCTTGTCGGGTCGAGGACGGAAAGGGCGAGACAGACGCGGAGCGAGGGAATGATTTGGCGGGAGTTCCCGGCAGTGAGGAGGAGTGGTGAGAGAAGGGGAGCGATGCTGGTTTCGAAGTAGTAGGAGAGGTTCTCGACTTGGTGGGATTCCAGATCCGAGATGGAGTGGAGGGGGAGACCTTCTTGTGAGAGGGCGGGGAGGAGTTCTTTTTGGAAGAGACGTTCCTGGTCTTTTTTGAAACGGCGAACGCGCTTATCGATTGCTTCGAGCTGTTCACCGACATCAAGTCCGGAGATGTCGCGGACGGTGGGAGCGGATCGCTTGAGGGTGTGGAGGCCGCCGATGCGGACCTGGAAGAATTCATCGAGATTGGAGCCGGTGATGGCGAGGAATTTGATGCGGTCGAGAAGAGGGAGATCGGGGCGAAGGGCTTCGTTTAGGACACGTTGGTTGAACTCGAGCCAGGAAATTTCGCGGTTGATGTAAGGAGGCTTCATGAAAATGGATGGTGAGAAATGAGACTAGGCGCTTTCGGTGAGCACGACCTTGAGGCCAAAGAGGTTTTGAAAAAGGTCGGCCTTGGAGGGGAGGGCGAGGCGTTCGGCGGAGGCGTCGATGATTCCTTCGAGGTGGAGGGTGGCTTTGCCATCACTGATGGTGACGGTGAAATCCTTGATGCGTTGCGAGTGGGTGCGTTCCAGGGCATCGGCGACGCGGAGCATTGCCGAGAGCTTGGCAACGCGGATGCGATCGGGGGGGGAGAGCTTTTTGTAGTGGGTGTGGGAAAGCTGTGGGGTGGCTTTGCGATGGTAGCGGGTGATGAGGGCGACGACGAGGCGGTCGGGATCGCTGAGGCCGAAGATCTCGGAATGGCGGATAATGTAGAGGCCGTGGAGCTCGTGGGATTTTGGGGAGATGTGGTTGCCGACCTCGTGAAGAATGGCGGCGACTTCCAGGAGCTGTCTCTTATACACATCTGACGCTGCCGACGATCTACTCTGTGTAG